>VFQQ010001414.1_pt1 | contig 33565 bp, 59 predicted proteins | sample 3512341 | NCBI WGS metagenome assembly VFQQ01 (sample SAMN10412373, study PRJNA504923) | tailings metagenome | isolation source: Relicate 2 Philex TSF1 revegetated site | place: Philippines: Tuba, Benguet | collected 2017-08-29 | reverse complement strand
ACCGGTCATGGCGACGGTGTGCCCGCGGGACTGCAGCGCGTGCACCATGGCGCGCTGCGCAGAGAAGGGGTGCCGCTGCCGCGCGCTCTTGTCGCGCAGCAGTCGGTCACACTCGGCGGCCAGGTGGGCTGCCGCCTCTCCAGGCAGCGGGCGGCAGCCGCCCTCCGCCCACTGCGCCAGCTGGGAGGAGAGGTCGGAGGCGCCGGCGCGAGGGGTGGCCACCTCGCGCATCGCCTTGGCCACCTGTTGAGAGTGGAATGGGAGGAAGAGTGGCAGGGGGTGGTGAAGGGCAGCAGAATGAGGGGGGGCATGGGTCTGCCTGCTCAGAGAGCTGCAGAGCAACACTGCAGCACACGAAGCAGCAGTGCACAGGCGGCATGTGCTTTCAATGTTGCAGTCCAAGATGGCATCCACGACCCGCCCCACTAGGGCGTGCGCACCTGCACCGCCTCTGCGTGGAAGCCCGCCCGCAGGCAGCAGTAGATGCGCTGCCACGTGGTGTCCACGCCGCCCGGCTGCAGGCGGGGAGAGGGGGAGGAGAGGCGCTGGGTTGCAGCAGGCCAGGTGGGCAATCCACCACAAGCCACCTCCTGCCATCGGTGCTCTGTGCATTCCTGATTCAACATGCGCAGAACAGCAGTGGCCATGCAGGCAGGCCGCCATGTTGCCATGGGCAAGCACCTCACCTGGTCAAAGTCGAGGGCGCCGCGGTCCTTCTCCTTGACTCGCAGGAAGGCCTGCACCAGGCCCAGCCGGGAGGGGCTGCCGCCCAGGGCCGCCTGCAGCGGATGAGACGTGCAAGAGGGCAGGGGCTGTGAAGACGCACCCAGCCATGTGCAGGCTTTCCACTGGCTGACCTGACTGCTGCCGCCATCTCTAATGCGGCACTCCACTGCTCTCACTAGCCGCGGCGAGACATTAAACCAGCCTGCCCATTGCCCGCCCACCCACCTGCGTGCGGTGCGTCGCCACCACCTTCTGCATGTAGGCCACAAAGTTGTCCTCCAGGTACCTGCACAGTGGTTAGTGATAAACTTTGTGAGGCATAGAGAGGCGGGAGGGCGCCGAGGCAGGAGGCTGCATGACTGGCGGTGCTGCAGAGGCATTGCCAAGAATCCCTTCATTCGGGACACGGGTATGCTTGCTGGTGGGCACGCTGCTCCACCCCTCTGCCCTCTCCAACACATCCTTCCAGCCACTCACTTGCGTGCCCCTGCCAGCAGCGCCTCGGTGCGCTGCGTGCGTGCCGCGGCAGGCAGGCCGCCCACACCCGCCAGCACCTTGCTCAGCACCTGCCACACGCGCAGCATGGTGGTGCGCCGCTCGCCTGCACCGCAGTTGCCGGGCAGGGGAGAGTGGGAGTCAAGTGCATATTGGCACTTTGTGAGGACAGACCTTGATGCGTCCACAAAAGACATCCATTGTCCAGGCACACCCCTCCGTCCCCCTTCGACCGCCACCCGCACTCACCGTTGCTCTCGTCGGCACAGGCGGCCGCAAAGTCCTGGACTGCCGGGAAGCCCTGTGACACGCCTCCTGCTGCCGTCAGCTTCTTCACCACCTCTGCATACTTGGCTGCCCGCCCACGCAGCGCCAGGTTGCCGGCCGCCAGCGGGCCGCCAACCAGCGGCGACAGCCCTCCGCCCAGCAGCAGCGGCGTGCCGCGGTAGGCGGTCGCCGGGCCGCCTGCGCCACCGCCCAGCGGGCGGGCAGCATAGGGGGATAGTGCGCCACCAGGCGAGGGGCCGGGTGTGAGCGCAGTGGCAGCGCTGTAGGGCGCCACGCTGTCAAACAGCGCCCGCTTCTCCTGCAGCAAGGCGGCAAGCAGGTGGACAATCGTTCAACACGTGAACAGCCGCACGCTGCACCTACCCAGCAACCGCCACAGCGTTCAGCAAGGCTGCAGTGGCTTCACCGGCTTCCGTCACCCAGCCTGGCCCTACCTGCTGCCACTCGCTGTCCATGCACGCGTCCATAAAGTCCTCAAACGCCGCCACCGCTGACTGCTGCGCCTCCTGGATCGCCGTCACGCTGATCATCTCGTGCACCTGGCGGGCAGAGGGCAGTGGGAAGAGTGGTGCGGGTCTGTAAATGGAGTGTGCAACGGAGCGCATGGGAGGGTGATAGGGCGGGCGTGAGCGAATTGGCCTCTGGAGGTAAGCAGCGCATAAACAAACCTCTGATTGCACGGCAGCTGCCGCAAGAGGCAAAGCGTGATGCATCCACATGCATGCTGCTGAACATGGGCTCACAATCTGCAAGACGTCACTTAATCTACTACCCTTGCACCCAGCTGATTATCGCCCTGCCATCTTGGTCCGGCTAGACCGCAGCGCACCTCTCCCCTCCCACCACTTTGCCCAAGCAACTCGCCCCACCTGCTGCAGGTACTCCTCCACCGTGGCCGTCTCCACCTGGAACACATCCTCGTATGTGGGCCGCAGCTCAAACGTCTGCAGCGCCTGCGGGCAGCGGCAAAACAAGGCAGGAAAGGCACTTTACATGGGGATTCGTGCTCCTGCAATGCTGGTGCCACTTGAGCCAGCATGGCTGCATCACGGCTGCAACCCTGCACCTTGTGGTGAGCCAGCTTGGCTGCCTGCACGTCGCACCAGCAATCTAAGAGTGGCCAGTTTCCAGACTGAACAGTCGAAGTCCGAAAATGCCCACCCACCTGCGTCAGCTTGCGGGGGTTGAGGCCCTCGTGCGCCAGGAGGCGGCTCGCCTCCAGCGTCTCTGCCGTGGCATCCTTGCGGGCCGTGCGACTGCGCAGCTTCTGCGAGTACTGCTCCACCTGCAGGATGTCGCGCTGCACGCGCGGGAAGGCAGCCTCCTGCACGAGCGGCAGGGCCGGAAGGCACAGAAATGCTTGAGCAGCGGCGGCGGTGGGCAGCGGTCGCGGCGGGTGGGGCCTGGCGCGATAGGGGGCCTGCAGCGGCGAGCATCGGCCACCATCGGCGCAGTGTGGGTGTTCTGAAAGGCCCCCAGCCCCCGGCGACGCCCCCCGCGCACCGAGCGGACAAGGTCCTGGCTCTGCAGCAGCAGCTGGTCCCAGTCCGCTGTGGGACGGCCCGCCATGGCTGCTACGCTTCACTGCCCGCTCCGCACGCCGCCCGGTCCCCTCGCAGCTGCGGCCCGCAAGTGAAGCCTGCCGCCCCGGGGTTTAAAGTTTGCTCCGCCGGCCAAATCAGGCGCGTGCCGATGCCCAGAGCCGAGCGATCAACGCGGGATCAGCGCAAAGCGCCGCCATGGCTCCCGCGCTGGGGCGGTGGCGGCGCCGCAGCATGCTGGCTCAAACCGCGGACATGCAAGCTGCACATGCAAGCCCACTAGCGCCCATGTGCAACACCTGGCATCGTCCATGGACACATGCATGTGTGGTTTGCTCGCCTGGCTCTGCTGTTGCAGCAATGTGCAAGCGCTGCATGTCCCTGTGCTGTCGCTCATTCGGTTGAAACATGGTTTGCAGAAAAACGCAGCTGGCTCACACACAAGCACATCATGCAACATCAAGCGTCGCGCCCTCCTTGTCGCCGCCGCCAGCCAGCAGGGCGCGCACACGCGGCACCATGGCCTCCAGCCGCTCTGCCACCTCGCCTTGCTTGTCTGCCGCGCCCTCCCCGCCCGACTGCAGCTTCAGCTGCTCAACCACTGAGGCATGGAAGTCGGCCAGCAGCTGGCAGGCGTCCTCCGGCAGCTGGCCGCCCGCCCGCAGCAGCTCCACGCCCGCTGACAGCGCGCGGCCAGGCAGGCTGACCGCCCGCCCCGCGTGCCGTGCCAGCAGCAGCGGCACCGCCAGCGCCAGCAGGGTGGAGGCATCAGGGGCGGCCGCTGCCTGCTGTTCCCACAGCTTGCGCTGCGCAAACACCAGGGACCGCTCAGCCTTCTTGTCCAGGCGGCGCAGGCGCAGGCCGGCTGCCTCGGCTGCCGCATCCAGCTCCGGCTGGAACGTCTGCGGAGGTGGGAGGAGGAGTGGTGCAGGGTGGGCGGGAGGCCTGGGCAAGTCGCCTAGCTTGCAATGGAAGTATTTTGGCAGCCTGTCCCACACATGCAGTACAGTACACAGCCACCGCTCCCCATCATCAGCAACCACCCGGCACAGCCCCATGCCGGCGCACCTCCAGGCTGGAGCCTCCCAGCTTCTCCACCGCAGCGCTGGCCGCCGGCTTGACATCGGGCGGCAGCTCCTTCAGCACAGCTGCCCGCTGTGCTGCGCTGAGCGGCCCGGCGGATGCGTCGGTGAGGGCGGGGTCGCCGCCGCTGCCGCCCTCCTCCCCTGCCTCCACGGCCGCTGAATCGGCGGCCAGGTAGCGCAGCAGGGCATCCACACACTCGGCGCCCGAGCTGCGCAGCAGGTGGCGCTGCAGCACCACCAGGCTTGCCTCGTCCTTGGCAAACAGCTCCGTGCCGTGGCCAAACAGCTGCAGCCTGCACGAGCAAATTGGGCAAGGTGGCAGGGCAGGGCAGCGGGGCTGGTCAGGTAGGTTGCACTGCTAATGCTGCAGAGCGTGATGCCCCAGCAAATGCCCCAGCCACTGCCTCAAAAACACACAGGCTGCAGCCCAGGTAGACATCAAGCTAAACCCTCATCACTCTTTCCCCACATTACGTACCGCTCATAGGCGGTGTCCAGGGCGGCGGAGGCAGCGTCGCGCACGCGCCGCCGCTTCTCGGCACCAGCGGTGAAGATGGCTTGCAGCGCTCGCTCATACTCGGCCACAACCGCGCCGCGCAGCTCTGAGTGAAGGGTTTGTGCGGGAGGGGTGGTTGACGGTGGGCCAATGGTCAGGGTGGACAAGTTGGGTGTGACAGGGAGCAACAGGGCAGGCCAGGAATGGTGGATGCAATACAACTGCGGCTGCAATTGAGCTTATCGCATGCAGAGAAATGGCACATGCGCCTCCGGCTTTACACAGCCCGCTGACCATGCACTGCCCGCACCTGCGGCGATGGCAGCCGGAAGGTCGCCATCTGCACCAGCTGCTTCGGTGTCGGGGTGCAGCTCCACGACACGCTGCGCCAGGCTGTCAACGCTCAGCACGCTGCTGCCTGCCGCCGCAGCTGCAGCATCGCCGCCGGCCTGCCCACCACCGCCTGCCTTGCCGCTGCCGCCTGCCTTAGCAGCTGGCTTGCCGCCGCCGCCGCCGCCTTTGCCCTTCTTGCCGCCTTTGCCCTTCTTGCCTTTCTTGCCGCCCATATCCCAGTCATCGTCATCATCTGAGCCAGTCGCCGCAGCCCCCTTACCGCCGCTCTCCGCCGCAGCAGCTGCCTTGCTGCCCGCCGCCTGCGCCACCGCCGCCACGCCCTGCTGCTTGCCCGCGCGCCGCTGCTTGTGCGCCTCATCAGCTGCCTTGCGAGCTGCCTCCAGCAGCTGCTCCCGAATGGCATCCAGCAAGGAGGCAGCCACCACACAGGTGCCGGCCAGCACCTTGGCCTGGCCCGCTGCACTGCTGGTTACAGCCTTGCAGCGTGCCAGCATGGCGGCGGTGTCGGCCAGGGACAGGATGCTGGGCACGTGGGGCAGCACGTCGCACCAGCTGCCGGCCGCCAGCGCCTCCTCAACCGTGGCCTCCACCTGTGTTTGGGCAGAGGATGTGGGCGAGCGTGATGGTGGCCATAGAAGCAGGCAGTGGGCGGGGTGCCCAACCACACAAGAGTTGCTGGGCTCTGGCATGCAGGGGACACTAGCAGCAGTCAAAGTAATGCCTGCCCTGTTGCGGTACAGTGTACCACGCAGGCAGGCACAACGTGTCCAACCCACCTGGTCAACCACCGCGGGAGAGACGTAGGCGGACTCGAGCGCCTCGCCGTCGGGGAAGTGCTGCGCCAGAAACTGCTTGGCGTTGGGCACGCCGTACTGCTTGACCTGCAATGTTCATTAAAGGGGGGTGGGAGGCAGGGGCAGGGCTGGTGGGAAGCGTCGAAGCACCTTTCTGAGCATTGCAACTGCTTTCCGTCATGCACGTTTCTAGACCAATGGCAGCCGCTGAGAGCAGAGCAGTCCAGCAGTCAACCATCGCACCGTGTCGTAGCCGATGTAGCCGTTCTGCTGGAAGAAGGCGCGCACAGCATCCTGCTGGGCCGCAACGTATGCGGCAGGCACCCAGGAGGCGCCGCCCGCCGCCAGCTTGCCCGCCACCGAGCCTGGCCGTGGGGGGGGGGGGGGGGGGGGGGGGAGCATGACATTAGCAGCAATGGTGCCCGGCGTGCATAGTGCACGATTGTGAGCATTGGGTACTGCTCGGCAACTGCCAGCAAACAAATGGGAGCCAGCAGCTCCGCAAGCACCCAGGCTCTGTATGAACGGGTGCGGCCATCTTTGATGCTCACCCTCCGCCGCCAGCTCCTCCACCAGGCTGGGCACCAGGGCCTGCAGGGAGGCCAGGCCCTCAATGCCCAGCTCCTTGACCAGCGCGGGCACCGACAGCGGGGCGGAGGCGCCGCGCAGCGCGCCACTGCGATATGGGTGAGAAAGCAGGAAGAATGGGAAATGCCTTGAGCCAGTCGGGCAGGTGGTGGAAGGCAGCTGTCCTACTCCTCTTCACTCTGGCCCAACTGCAACTTGCAGCTATCTGTGCCTGCAAACCCCTGGCTTCCCGCCGCACCCAGCAGGCTGTCCATGTATGCGCCCTCACCCAGGCGCCCCTCACCGCAGCTGCGCCTTGATGCGTGCCAGGTAGGCCTGCGTGTAGATCACGCCCGCCTCCATCTTGCCCCGCACCAGGCCGGAGGCCACCCGCTCCGACAGCACCCCGGAAATCATCTCGGTGCCCAGCCCAAACCGGCGCGCCAGGTCGCCCACTGCGGTCAGGGCAGGAGGGCGGGGTAGGATGGAGCCAGGAATTGAGTTTGCAGCTGCCTAATGAACGACAGAGGCTGGGCAGCCAATTGCCAAGCCTGTGTGTGGGAAGCAGATGGTTTCTTTACGAAAGCAGTTGCACATCTCGCCATGTCAGCCTAGCCGCGCTGCTTTCCAACAAAGCCTCACACACACCTGCCACCACGCCCGCCTCCTGCAGCGCCTCATCCACCTCAGCAGCCAGGCCATCAAAGTATGCCGTCGAGAAGAGCTCGCCCTGTCGAAGTGGTGAAACAGCAGCACCGGCAAGAAATGTTGCAATAGCACAGCAGCCACGGACTGTTTAGGGCCGGCAGTCCACATCAAGCCAGCCCTGCATGCGGCCCACCCAGCACCAGCCGCACCTGTGCCTGAGTGATGGTGCCGCTGGCGTCTGCCACCACCGCCTGTGCTGCACGCTCGCAGTGCACCAGGTCCAGGCCCAGCTGGGTGGGCAGGTCCACCTGGCAGGCACAGCAGCGGGAAGCCGTGAAGCCGTGAAGCCGCGAAGCGGTCGAGCAGAGGAGTAGCGCGGGCATGACTCCGAAGGCCAGCCTTGCCAGGTGGATGTGGCGGAGCGGGCAGGCACTCTATATGGATGCAATGCAACCATTGGGGCCGCAGGAGCAGCCGCCGGTGCAATCAACATGTCAAACCAACATCCACCCGAGCTTACCAGTGGGATGCGCCCGCCGGCGGCACGAACCGCGGCGCGCACCTCCGCCTCCACTCTCTGACGTGTCACATACTCCTTGCCTGCGGGGCGGGGCGGCAAGCATCAAGCAGCTGAGGAGATGTCCCTCTTGTGTCCAGTCGTTGCAGCTTCCAAACCTGGCAATGTTTCCCCACAGCAGCTCAGCAACTGCTGAACAGCCCTGCCACAACCCAGTGTGTTGGTCCCACCCACCGTTGGTGGTGTACAGCAGCTCATCACCCAGCAGGTTGAGCTGCCGCAGCTTGGCCACCAGCTCCACAACATTGCGCTCGCTCAGCCGGACCTACAGGTGGAAGCAGAGGTTATAAACAGCAAGAGCAGCGTGAGCCAGGGCAGAGTCAGGGCGCCGGATTTGCAGCGAGGCAGCGAGCTGTGGGACCAGGCACAGGCGGCTGCATCGCAATTGCAAGCCCCACCTTGCTCTTCTTCTGCTGCGCGGCCTCCAGCCCACTCAGCAGATCATCCAGTGAAAGGTCCATGGTGGCTCAACAGCGGGCGAGCCTGCAGACTGACGCGGGGCCGGCGGCAGGCGGTTCAGCAGCGGCGGCGCTGCGGCGGCGGCAGGCAGAGCGCTTCGTGGCAGTGCGGCGTGCTGGGGCTCATGATCGGGATATGCACACCTGTGGCTCCAGCGACGTGCGGCGGCCGCAAAAGCCCGCGGCCAGTTCGCTGCGAGCAACCCGAGCCTCTGGGCCCAAGCTTGGCACTGCAGCGTAATGCAGATGGAGCGATCGTGTACAGACGCTGCGCTGATCAGCCCGTGGACGGCAACGCCGCCGCCAACAACACCCGCCGGCCCATGCCGCCGACCCATGCTGAACGGCAGGACTATGAGCCTTGCCAGGCCTGCACACACTGCAAGCATTGTCATCTTACGATGCACACAAGCTCCGCTTCTTCGTGTTTTATCTTGCCAAAGCCAGCCTGGCGCGGGGCTCTGCCATAGGCTGCGGACGGAGCACAAAACCGGGGCTGAAGGGCGGCGATGCGGCAGGCGCCAGGCAGTGCACACATTCACTGCTCACATGCTTCAATGCAATGCACATCGTTGGCCCATGAACTCTGTGTCACAAGAGAGAAAGATAGAGGGATGCTACATCGCGACGCCGTCGTCGCTTGGTCTGCCCGGCGGCGCTGGGTGGCGGCAGCACGCCGCAGCGGCATGGGGAGGGGCTTCTCTGGCACTGCTGTGCACCTCCAGGCATTCCCTGTACCTTCGCAAGCATATCACTGCCACCCAAGCCCCTGCTCGTCGTCTGCAGGCCACAGGCTGTCTTCTCTTTCGCTCTGCGCTCCTCCCTGCACGGCTCGGAACTGCTGTAGTGCACGACCTGCACCATGTCGTCAGCTGCAGAGCTCGCCCTCAAGAAGAAGTATGCGCTGCTGAAGAAGCGGCAGGTGAGCGGCGCGGCTGGCGGCCTTCAGGCCGCCCCCGGCCGTCTGTGCAACGCTCATACCTGCAGCAAGCAGTGGTTCCTACATTCCGCCCGACCTGGGTGACCCTGCAGGAAGCGGCGAGCGGCGGCGGCGCCAACGCCGCAGGTGCGCCGTTGTGACGATCGCTGGGCGGCTTGTGCTGCTGGTGATCGACATTGCCGGCCCAGATTGTAGGTTCAAGGCTTGAACACAGCATGCTGCATTCTCACAAGTCGCTTCCCCGCCCCTTCCTGCCAATGACAGGCAGCGCACCAGCTGCGCCGGCAGCGGCAGCCAACCAGGACCCGGCTCGCATGGCGGCCATCCGTGCGCTCCAGGCCAAGCGGGCTGCGGCAGGCGAGCGGCAGGCTGCGGCTCCTGCTGCACAACCTGCGGCAGCCCCTGCGGCAGCACCCACCAAGCTCAAGCTAGTCATCCCTAAACGAGAGAGATCATCAGCGCCTGCAGAGCTTGCCAAGCCTGCGGCACCGGTAGACCCAGCCCGTGCCGCGGCGCTGGCAGCGCTTAAAGCCAGGGCAGCTAGCGGTGCGGCAGCAACTGGGCAGCAGCAGGCGCAGCAAGCGGCGGCGCCCAAGCGGCCCAGCATGCCCAAGCGGCCCTCCGCCCGGCCACGCCCCACGCCGCAGCAGGCGCTGCAGGCGGCGGCGGGTAGCGCTGCGGCAGCGGCGCCTGCAGCCCTTGACGGCACGTTTGGCCCGCAGCATGCAGCAGAGCAGCAGCAGCAGCTGGATCAGTTTGGTGGGGGGGCGGGTGGCTACCCTGGTGCGGAGGACGATGGGCGTGCAGCCAAGCGGCAGCGTACAGAGCAGGGCGGAGAGGACGAGTGAGTGGCAGCAGCTGGAGCTGATCTGCCTGCCTCATTTCCTGGTGTGCACCACCTGCCCTGCAGCCTGGCTTGCATGATAACCCATCCCTGCAGCCTGGTGGGACTGCTGCTCCGCCGCAAACCCGGCCCTTCCACTCCCCTCCCCTCCCCTCCCCTCCCACCCGCCAGGCCCAACACCACGCTGTTCTGCGGCGACCTGCCGCCCTACTGGGCCTCCGCCGACCTGCTCAACTTCTTCAGCGAGTATGGGGAGGTGCTGGAGGCGCGCGTGATTGGCAGCCAGGTGGGTACACGCTCTGCTCCTGGCAAGCAGTCAGCACGCGGCGGTGGCTGAAGAACGGCAGACATGTCCCAAATGCATTCAGCCATCCAGCATGTCGGCATCCTTCTTGCCACCCCATGCTGCTAAGCTTCCGTTTCACCATGCTTTGACTTCTCCTCTCCCCCGCCCCGTTGCGCCGCAGTGCTACGGATTTGTGCGGTTTGCGCGCTTGGCGGATGCGGAAGGCGTGCTGGAGTTTGCGCAGCAGCAGGGCATGTGGGCAGACGAGCGCATGCTGCGCATCAACTGGGCGCAGGGCAGCATGCCCGACTGGAAGGTGCGCTTTGACCTGCTGCCACAGGCAGGGCTGGGCGAGGGTGGCCCCACAGCGTGCCAGTGTGTGCTGCCCACGGATGCAATGGCGCATTCTGAACCACCGCCGCCTGCCTCAGCGCACCCACCGCCCTCTTCCACCGCCGCTGCCTGCACTGCTGCAGAAGGGGCCAGCGGTGCACCGTGCCCTGGAGCCAGGCGAGGGGCCTGGCGAGGCATACGAGCACCCGCGCGTGAAGGAGGCGCGCCTGCAGGCGCAGCAGGTGGCGGCTTCGGTGGAGCCACAGCAGATTGCAGCGCTGACCATGCAGCGGGCGCCGGAGCGGCAGCTAGTCAGCTACGAGGACCTCTGATGCACAGGTTTTGACGAAGCAGCTGCACGATGGCGCAAGCCATGGCACGTCTGATGCACTTTCGAAACGTGGTTTTCACCCTGCTCATATCATGCTTGCTCCTGGTCCGTTTTTGCATGTTTGCTTGCTGTTTGTGCTCTGCCGGTCTGCTGCATGCTTGTTCTGCTTGCTCCCTCGCTCAACACATTCTTCACTTACACACTTGTTGTCATCAATCATGAGCAAGCAAGCTGCCGTGCTTGTATCAGCTTTCGTGGGCACCCTGCCCCCCCCTTGGCTGCTAAACTTGTAAAACGATCAGTCCCCGATGCTACTCCAGCTCCTCCCTGGCCACGCTGCACGGGGTCAGCGGTGGCTGGTGCCCCACTGCCCGAAATAAGCCTGAGTAGGCGCCTGGCTCTGATGCCAGCTGTTGCGGTCCGACTCGCGCCGCGCCGCCTCGGCCGCCTGCCGCCGCTGCTGCTCAGCCACAGTTTGTGCCTGAGTGCGGCGCGCCACCTCCGCCTCTGCGGCCATGCGAGCAGCAGCGGCAGCGGCCGCCGCTGCACGGGCCTCCTCTGCAGCGCGCTCAGCAGCGGCCAGCCGCGCCGCCGCCTGCTTCTCCGCCAGCTGCGCCGCAACTGTGGCGTTGATCGCGGCGCGCTGCTCTGGGGCCAAGCCCTGCAGACAGGGGAGGATGCGGGTGGACGGGGTGAGTGCTCACATGGAGAAACGATAATGCATGGAGCACTGCAGGCCCCTCACTGGCATGGCTGCCCATCCCGTTTGCTGAGGCACACCTTGAAGTGGTCGGGGCGCCAGCCGGATGCGGTGGTGTTGGACTGGGTTGTCTGCGGCGCCTCGTTGATCCAGGGGCTGGACAGCACGGCGGCTTGCTCCGCCGCACGGGCCGCCTCCTCCTCCTGCCGGCGCTGGGCCTCCCGCCGCTGGCGCTCCTCCTGCAGGCGGGTACAGGGCGGGTGCAGGCAAGGCAGGTTGGCCGACCGCGAGTTTTGTTGCGTTCGTGTTGTCTGCCCGTCTCCCGCACTGCTGGCTGCATGCTCGTGGGCGTGCCCTCAGACCAGCTAGGAATGTCCGCACCTCTTGATGCTGTCGGTACGCAGCGATGCGGCGCTCCTCATCACGGCGCGCCTGGGCCGCAGCCGCCTCCTTGCTCAGCAGGCAGCCCTCGAAGTGAGCGGCCTGCTTTGCAGCCGCACGTGCCTCTGCCTGCTCGCGCGCCTCGCGCTCCTGGCGCTCTCGCACCTGTGCATCCAGCGCCTCCTTGTCCACCTGAGTGGCAGTGTGGGCGAGAAGCAGGGTTGGAAGTGAGACGGGCGGGGCTGCCGCTAGCGGTGCCCGAGGCGGCGGCGGCGGCGGTTGGCGGCGGCCCGGCGGCAGAGGTTGCACACGCCAAAGGCCGCAAATTCCGTCCAATTGGCGCCGCAGGCGCACCCCAATCAAGCGCAGGCGATCATTCTGCATCCTCGCCTTGCTGCTGCTACACCTTTTGGGGCCCAACTAGTACCTCATTCTCGTGTCTTTCTATCTGTTTACTCTACACTAAGCTGCCAAAGCGATGTTGGTGGGGAGGAGGAGGGGTGGTGGATGGTGGGTAGGGGGGAGGGGACCTTGACCCCTCGAGGCATGGGTTGGGATGGAGGGGAGGGGCGGCATGGGTGGGCAGGTGGGAGGGGGCCTGACCCCCCTCCCCACGGCTCGTAGACGTGCAAAGATAACACGGAGGCTCTCATAAGGGGAGGAGTCTGCAGTTTTTCAATGTTTTGGCTTGTGCCTCCGCCGCCCTGCTGCTGCCGGTCGTCGCAGCGGTGCAGCGGCTAGAGCAGCAGACGGCACTGCTGCCTCTGCCTGCTGCACGGCGTACCAGCCAGCGGATGGTGTCACCGCAAACACTGCCGCTGGACCATACCCGGATGGCGAGACCGCCAGCACGGGATAGGCCGCAGCCGCCTGCTGCTGCTGAGGCTGCTGCTGCTGCTGAGGCTGCGGCGGCGGCGCCTGCAGGCTGGGCCCCGACGCCTTCTTCGCCGCCGGTGCTGCGATCCAGACAGGCAAGGGCCAACAATCAGACGTTGTAGGCTGCAGGCGTGGCAGGCGCACGAGGCATCATGGCTGGCTGAGCAGTGCTGCTGTACTGCCCGACCTTGGCACCTGCCCCAAGTTTCTTGCCTGCCTCCATGTCGTTCTTGCCGGCTGTGCGCTTGTTGCGCGCCGACGCCGTTTTGCCATTCTTTGGCGGGCTGTTTTCATCATCTGCAGGGCAGGCGGGTGGGAAAGGACTCGTGGGTTGCAGAAGAAGCGGGGGAGGGCTCAGTGCTGCCAGCACGATTGCAATTTCTGGGCAGCCCGTGCAGAATACAAGGAGACACGCAAGCAACATAAGCTGGGAAGCAGAAGAAGCCACCATGCCTACTAGGAGCAGCGCGCAGCTTGCCAGCTTCCAGGCTGCATTGAGCAACCATCTGTCCCACACCCCACCAGCCTCACCCTTGGGCTCCGAGTCCTCCTCGCTCTCGTAGCCCGAGTAGGCAAAGTCAGCCTGCATCAGGTGCTTGCCGGCAGTACCGCGCCGCGAGCGCCGGACCGCATCTGCAGGGCATGCCAGGCACGGAGAGCGGTTGCAGCGCGGGGCTGTCGCAGCGGCTGGCAGCCGGCACGCGGCCAGCCAAGCAGGAATGCCACAGCTGCCCTTGGTGAGCAGGCGGGCGCACTTGCTCCCTTCCCGCCCCCCCTCCCGCACCTGGTGCCGCCTTGGAAGTCCCAATCAGCTGCGCAAACGGCTCCAGCTTCCCGTGCCCATCATTGCGCAGCAATGTGAGCCGCAGTTGTCCGCCGTCAAGCGCCTCCAACTCTAGGCTGTCTCCAGGGCGTAGTTTCATGCGTTTGGCAAACCCCTGCCAGCGACCAAAGTTGTAATGTGGCTTCTCACCCTGGGGGGGGGGGGGGGAGTGCAAGGGTGGCATGATCATATGCCGGCAGTAAATTGGTCGATTGATGGTCGATTTTGTTTGTTGTAGTTTGGGTGAGGTGTGCCCCAGCGCACCTGGATGTACTTGTAGAGCGGGAGTGTGAACTTTCTGTTTTTCTGATCATGCAGGCTGAAGACGATGTGGTGCTGGGGGGCAATGCCCTGCGGGAGTCGGGGAGGCAGGAGTGATGGGTGACAGGCAGGAGGTGTGCGCAATGCGCGCGAGCACTGGCTGGGCAACATCGGACCGGTGGTGTCCTGGCCCATTCAACCTGCTCGCGTGCTCACCGCCATGAGGAGGGTGCAGACATCCTTGGGCAGACCCAATGAGCCTCGACTTCCAAGTGCTGACGCTTTGGTCAACGGCTGCGCAATGGATCAGTGCAGATATCGTGGTTGTGATGCAGCGATCGGCAAGATGTCTGCCTGGCGACGGTGCATTCTAAAGCCATGCAAATAGGCTTTGTGCCAAGCATAAATAATGCCACCGCACCACGCGGGCCGTGCGCCCATCCGTGTCAATGCCGTGCTTGACGTACAGAAGGTGTTTCCCTGCGGGCAGTGGGTTCAGGAGGCGACCCAGTAGCACTTTGTTGCACGCCTTGTCGCCCAACTGGATGGGCTCCGGCAGCACATGCGCTTGAGCAAGCCCAAGGTTGGGCACGCCCCTGCGGCAGCCCTTGCTGGTTGCCCTAAGGCCTCTGAACTCACCCCACAGCTTGCGGAAGAACTCCGACTCGTCAAACACCGTGCCCTCGGCCGCCGCCGCCGCCTCGGCCTCGCGCCGCATCGTGGCAGCGGCGACAGGGTTGTCGTCCGCCCAGTCCCGCCCCTGCTGCTCGAATTGGGCCATGCCTGCGGGGTAGAAAGGGGCGGACAGGAGCAGGCAGGTCCTGGGAGGCATCATCTTCCTGGGCGCAGGCTCGGGGTGCGCAGGTGGGAAGCGCATGAAGGGAGGCTTTGCCTCAGTCCAGCGTGTGAAGGGGGAGATTTTGGTGGAGAGGGCACGGTGCACAGCCTTGCCGCCCTCGCCGGTGGAGATGTGCAACACTCGGACTCCCAGGTCAAGGAGGGTGGTCACCACTTTCATGGCAATCTGCATGTACGGGGCACGTTCTGAGAGTCAAGGGCAGCAGTAGCAACAGCAGCGATAAGGGCAGTGGCATCAGACCTTCATGCATTGGCTGCCCAGCCAACCCACAACTCCTGCTGACCTCGCGGTGCTTCTCATTGGCGGGGTTGATGCCGCCTGCCTTGGGGTCGTCCACCCACGGGAACAGGTCGCCGAACAGCATAAAGCGGAACGTCTCCCGCAGCACGGCAGCAATGGAATCCGTGATGTCGCCTGCAGTGGCAACGCAAGGTCGAAGGGCGTTAGATCACTACCTTAAGGTTAAACGACAGCAAAGAATTGCATTCACTCCAAGCAGCTGACCTACCCGTGAAGCCCAGGCCTGTGCCATCCGGCAGGGAAAAGAAGTCGCCGTCAAAAGCAAACCTGCCAAGGGCGTTAGCGTACATGTGGCGCTTGCTGACCTGCAGCAGTGTAAGTGGAATGGTTAGGTTTTGCAGAACCAGGTGCAGTCAAACAAGGCGCAAGGGAGGCTGACAACTCGCCGGGTAGTTGGCCAGCTGGGCGACGCGCCCGAGTTGCACAACAACACGCCGCAGGGTCTCATCAGGTGTGTCTGGGCCGAAGGTAAAGGGGATCGCGGACAGCTGCAGGCGGGGTGCAGAGGGAGGGGGATGTGGCAGTGCAACTGCTGGTCAAGTTGAAACACGTTCGAAACCGCTGCGACCACCAGCCTTGAAATGAACGCAGCCCTGGGCAGCTGACCTGCTTGCCAGCCAATTCGGGCAACTCGGCCTGAAAGTCGTGCAGCGCTTGCAGCAGGTCGTTCAGCTTGGTGCGCACAAAGCCGGGTGCCAAGCGCTGCACCTCTGTCCAGCTGTGGGCCTGCTTCTGCACCGCGTCAGCGGCAGCGAAGTCGTGCAGCAGCTGCAATCGAGAGACCAGAGCGTCAGCAAAGGAGCCCAAGAGCACGTCGTCCCCATCAACCACGCCGCGAGCCTGCAACACAACATTACGAGAGGTTGTGGGTGCTTACCGCTGCAGGCATAAAAAACGATGGCACCCACATACCGTCTGCCAGTCCTTGAAAAGCTTATAATTCTTCAAGTTCAGAGTCCCAGGCAGTATTGCACTAATGTCCGCCTGTAGGAGCATGTGGCAGGGGGGGAGCAAGTTAGCGCACCGGCACATCGCAGCATTCACTTCAAATCTGAAGACGAATGCAAGCAGCGCCGCACCGTGGGCACCGCCACCAGGAGCTGGATGTAAGCCCAGCGTTCGAACAGCGCAAAGTCAGGCACCTGCAGCAGGCAAGGCACACGTCAAGACTGCTTTTTAGGAGCGACCAAGGCATGAGTGAGTGCGCCCAAGCATGCGCATTGGCACAAACCTGGTGGATGTCGTACCTGGTGGATGTTGTAAGGGAGGCTGGCAGTCACCTGTGTATGCAGATTGAGGCAGGAGGCGAGCTTTAGTCAACAGCTCCGCACACGTCAACAGCTGCCTAAAAGGCTGGCACCCTGCTATTCACCCACTTGCCTCGGCAGCGCCGGTGGAGGCAGCATCAGCGGGAGCCTCGCTCAGGTCCACGTGCTGGGACGGAGGCCCGTCGGAGCTACCGCCACCACTGGCCTGTTGCACTCAGGTTCAGCGGCAGGTGTCAGGCAACCGTCATTGCAACAGAGGGAGGGCCCCTCCAGGGAGTGCAGGGTTGTGACGCAACAGGCCTAGGCGGCATTAGGATGACCTTGGCTGCACACTGAGGCACTGGTTGTACAGGTAGCTGGCAGGCGTGCGGCTGCATTGCATTCCCGCTCCGCACCTCACTAAAGCCTATGTGGGTGGTGGAGTCTTCCCCAAAGTCACCAGGGGCAGCAAGGGTGCCAACCTGCGGTGAACTAAGGTGGGGCGACACAGCGGGTGGAACAGCCAACCAGCGGCTGCGAAGAGCCACACGCCAGGCTCAGGCCCTGCCCGATTGCTGGCCCGCAATACAGCAAACAGTGCTGCCTACCTCAGAGCCGCCCTGTGAAGTGGCTGAGGTGGAGCCGAAGGCAGCGGCAAAATCAGCGGCTGTTGACCCGTCAACCTGCAGGACATGGAACTGTGGATCAGCGCCGCTGCCACGGGAACAACACAACAGTGCACCAGATGTTCACCAAGCCCCGCTGCCCGCTGGTCCTCGCCTGCCTTGCTGTATAGACCTGGTACACTGTATGGTTTGGAACCTGTGCATGTACATCAAGATGGCACAATGGTAAAGCATGTGACTGCATTCACACAGCGGCACCCAGACCAGCGTGCATGCACCAAGCCAGCGGGCACATCCCTTGGGACTTTACCATCCCCTGGCAGCCCCAGCTCACCACCTCATCCAGCAGCTGTTTCATGCGCCACCGGTCCTGCACTGAGGCCTTGGGGTCAAGGGAAGAGATTGGGACTGGGCGCAAGAACGGAAAGGAGGCCCCCTTGATCTCCAGCAGATCCCAAAAGTAGTCGATCAGGCGCCAAAGGGAAGGCGAGCGGCGTCCGCCGCGGCCGCCGCCACCCTGCAGCGAAAAGTCAAGAAGCCAATAAGCAAGACCTGCTGACCAGATACCGCAGCACGTGCAATTGTCTCCGGCACCCGGCCACACCCACCTTGCCGTCACCAGGAGGAGCGCCGCCTGCTGACCCGCCGCCGCCGCCGCCGCCGCCGCAGGCGGCAGAGCCTGCGCTAAAGCTGGAGCTGGCGTCGGGGAGGGATGCCTCCACCGTGGCCAGGGCTTCAGCGGCAGTCACGTTGGTGGCGTTGGTGGTGACGTTGGCGGCATCGGGATTCAGCCAGACCTCACCCCCCGCCAGGTGCACATTGATGATGCCAGCAAACTGTTGAGGGCAGGAGCAAGAGCACTGTGTGAAGAGCGAGTGAGTGAAGTGCACCCAGCATTAACGACAGAACAGACCCAGCCGCCCCTGACCGACCTGGATGGCGGGCGGAGGAGGTGGGGCCGGTGGAAACGCGCTGGTCGACACGGTCACGTTGACAGGCTCGGAGAAGTTGCCGCCGGTGGTGACGGCTGTGACAGTGCTGGCCAGAGCCAGCAGCAGCAGCAGCCGGCGGCCCCACATTTTGCCCTGCGGGGGTCAAACGGTACATGTCAGGATAAGCTGAAACGCAAACGACAGCACCCACCAGCCCAGCTGGGCGGGGCAGCTGGATGTGTGCGCGGGTGGAAGTTGGGTGCTGGGTGCTGGGTGCTGGTGGGTCAACGGTCAAGCCCCCCTGAGGCGGACTCACCTTGACGGGCGGATGTGCAGCACCAAGCTGGTGCCTCGTGCACCTGCAGATTGGGATTGTACTGACAGGTGGGAGAGCAGGTGGGCGGGCAGGCGGGCGGGCATGCGCTCGTCGGTGGCGCGTTCACCGCCTGAGCGGCGCAGCTGCAGCACCCAACAATCCAATCAGGAGAGCCGCAGTCAGCCCACCTCTGTCGCAGTCCGTCGCTTCAAAACCTGCAGCAGGCGAGCAATTTATGAGCAAGCGACTGAGAGGGCGGCAGCGGCGCCGGCGGCAGAGCGGCGGGAGCGGCGGCGAGACGGACGGTCACCGCCGGCAAGCAGCCAACTCGACGGCTCTCTTGGCGGCCAGTCGCCGCCCCTCAGGCGAGTTCACCGGCGCTCTGGGGGCGGGCAAGGGGCTTCTGAGGCAGCAAGGGGCAAGCAGCAGCAGGAGGGCCTGAGGGCTCGCCTGGGGCTCGCTTGGGAGGGGTGAAAGCTCGTCAAGTCCACTGAGGTCGCCAGCAGCTGATCGCCAGCAGCAGCAGCGCACACACTGTGACACAGGGGAGGCCTGCTGCGTGCTTCGCTTAATGCGCCGTGGATCCTCGCCAAACCAGGCTTGGGACGTTGCATGCTGCGGGCTTGGAGATGAAGAATGGTGACAAGACGCCAGAGGGCGCGGCAGCGTCGAGTGCCGTGCGGCAAGCCGGGCGTGGGGCACTGTGCCTTGCAATTGGCTGAGCTACACATATTGAAAACGCTGTTAGTGCTAGTGATGCCTCTGGGAACAACCAGCCGCTCCGGGTCGTGGTTTGGCACCACGGGCTTCCCCATGGCCGCGGGCTGGCTTCAGTAGTCAGGTCAACATAAATAGGGAAGGAAAGCTCAACAGCGCCGGGTTCAAGGCACCACCTGCCAACAGGCCCAATGCAAGAGCTTGCCTCCATGCAGTGGACCTCCGGCCTGCCGAAACACCCTGCCACCGATCGTGGATTTATCATCAGATCCCATACAACCAATTGGCGGCCGCCCAGGCACCCGCAGGCCTCGTCCCACCCCGCCGCAAACCCGACCTGCCTCTATGCGCTCTGTATCGATGGTTCAGCCGGCCCGACAGCACGCCGACATGACGAGATCGCTACACAGACGCCAGCCGGTGCGGCAGCGCGCAACCCTTACCACAACGGGGCGGCGCCGCCTCCTCTCCGTCGCCGTGCCGCTGCTGTGGCTCCCCTGGCGGGGCTGCGACCAGGGCGGCAACTATTCCACCGGTGAGGAACGATGGGGAGGAATGGCCGTGAAATTTAAACTTCACAAGGTCCCCGTCTTGTTTGCACTGGAGCTGTACGGTGTGTGACCGCCGCCACCCCACCTACGCCCTCTACTGCTCGCAGGCGTGGCTGGCAAGCACGGCGACGGCTGCCAGCAGATCTACCAGCCAGCTGCCGCTGCAGAGAAGCGGTAGGCAGTCAGAGAGGATGAATATTGAGAGCTGACGAGTGCCCCGCTTGACGCCGGCATAGAGGGCTGCCGCGGCATGCAGCGCTCCCACCTGCCACCAGTCCTCCCCATGCCTTGTACAGGTTTGCAGAGCGGCAGCAGCAGGCGGCAGCAGCAGTAGCACAACCGCCACCTCCACAGCAGCAGGGCCAGCAGCAAGCAGCGAGCAGCGCCGAGGCGCCGCCGCAGCCGGCAGCCAGCGGGCGTGAGGAGCTTGCGACCCTGAAGAAAGAGCAGGCTGCCTACGAGCGGCAAGCGATGCAAGCTGAGCAGGAGGAGCGCACACGTGCATTTGTCGATGCCATGTGGCAGAGCCTGGAGTGACTGTCGGAAGGGCAGAATGCGTTGTCCTGCTCCAGCTACAAACTTCTGAGTGAGCAGCTGCCATCATGCCATGGGCAGTTATGCCTGCACGCCGTGCCCATCTGTAATGACATCAAACTGACTGCAGAGCATGCACACATGCTGTGGCCTATATTTGATGGCCTTCTGAGTCCTGCCATCCCAGCATGCATGGGGCGTGGCTGCTATCTCACTGCTACAGGCGGTGGTGTCTGTAGATGCAAGTTTGCAGGTGTGTGCAGATGGCTGGCATCATCATGGCTTGCAAAGCAAGTGCATTGCACGACAAGCAGCTTGGCAGAATTGCAGAGCAGTGTGCCACGTTTTGCTTGCCAATTCCCAAAGAGCATGGCAAAAGTGGCTGGGGCACAAAATGGCAAAAGCAACTTAGAGAAGTCTGGGAGACATGGCTGCAGCTGCACCGATGCACTGGTAACCGGCCCTTTCATGCCCAGTCTTGCTTCTGAGCAGACATTCATCCCGCAAATGCTGGCACTGACACTTGAGTAGCTGCGTTTGCTGCGTGCTCGGTTTGCGATGATCAGCTTACATGGACAGGCAAGGAAATTTTGCTCCTGCAACAGCCCAGTACCCAAGTGACCCGCCCCACAGATGCGAGGCGGTCTGAACCAAATGCATTCCCGCGATGATTGCTACCTGCTTCCTGTTAAAGTGGCCGGGCACGCGTGCATGCTCCTTACCAGCGGTGCAAGCATCCAACTGCCCCTTCACGTCAAGAGGTGGGTTACATCAAGGTGGGAGTGATGGTGGCACGCACGTCAAAGCGGGTATCGGCAAGCTTGAGGTGCGACCGCAGTGCTGGCATGTAGCAGAGAAACGAGCGTGAAGGGCAACAAGAAACAGGGACAATGGCAGAGCAGGGAAACGATGGGGTGGACGCACATGCCAGCCCGCCGCGGACAGCCGGACTCGAGCCCGCTTAGCTGCTGGCGGGGGGCGGCTGCAAGCCCGCCGCGCTCTGCTCCTCACTTCTGCTCCTCGCCAATGCCCAGCTGCTTCTTGATATACCTGGAAGCAGCATAGAGAATGATGCAGGGTCAGAGCAGGCGTGTGTAGAGTGGGGCTGTACAGCAGCCATTTCACCGCTAGTACTACAACCCTTGCTCCTCCAGACAGCCTTGCGCCCTCATTCAGCATGCTGCGCCTGCAGGCCAGGGAGAAGGCTGGTACACTGCTGGCTGGCTCAGGAGCGCTTACTCAAAAGGCTGAGTGAGCCACAGAGCCGTCACGCCCGCGCATCCACCCCACAGCATCATGGACTGCGATAGCAACGTGCGCACGAGGCGGGGGGTGGTCACGGTGGGGGCAGGTTCCAGGTGCAAGGCGGTAGCTTATAGCATGCTGATAGCCACGTCGGTGGACTGATGGCCAGGCGCACACGCCACGCCTTTGCTGGGTGCACCGGCGTTGCACAAAACACAGGACGCAGCAGCAGCACGTCTGGCGAGCCACCACCACTGCCGCAGCTGAATTGCAGCGGCACTATGCCCGCCGCACCTGCACGGCTGTCGGGCCGGGCGCCAGCCGCTTTGCGTACAGCTGCAACAAGAGGATCAGGGAGTCTGGGATGCGTCAGTAAGCTGTATATCTACCAAAGCTAGCATGCGCTGGTTGGGTTTGCATGTTCACAAGAACAGCGGGGCGCAACGGCGGCAGGGACGGCGCACAGTTGCCGCCCAGACCCTCCGTGGCCCTGCCATTGCTGCTGCGGCCTCTCGACTGTAAGTACAATGCCTTGGGCTGACCCGCAGCAGGCTGTGATTACGCGCAGAGGCAGGGAGACACCGAGCGGCAGGTGGGCGAGCCGGGGGCTCGGCGGACTGCATGATGGTGCTCCAATGCAAAGTCCGATCCCCTTGAACAGCAACGCCAGGGGCAGCAGGGCTCACAGCGAGGGAGGCCATCTCGTTTGGCGTCAACCCAAGGTTCTGTCGGCTAGGGGGCTGTGTAGATGCGCAGATGGCCGTGGCGGTTCTGTTCCAGCCCAGCACCCTCTTCTTTCGGGCGCATTGCAGCGCACAGCAGGGCAGCACGCTGCATGAGACTGTGTCCTCAGTCTTCGCCTTCCCTACGCAATTGTGCCTTACCTGACGTGTGCAAGCTGCGATCGATCACTACAGGTCACCTGTTCGCACACCGTGTTGCTGGTCTCCAAGTCCCGACACCTCTCGGACAGCAGAGCGTGCACCGAGTTGCAGGACGCATTCACTACCACCTGATCTCGCCTGCCGATCAGTTGACCGGTGCCTTTCGCGCCGCCGCCACCGCCGCCGCCGCCGCCGCCAGCCACGATGGCCGGCTTGGTGACCGCGCTCCGAGACCTCCTTGTAGCCGATGAGCAGGCGCAGCAGACCGCGCTGCAGAACGTGCTCCTGGCGGCTCTGCAGCGGGTGCTGCTGTTTGTGCTCAGCAGCCTGTCGTTTGTGCAGGTGAGCAGGCGCATTGGTGCAGGCGTTGCCCCATTCCTTGCTGCTCCCATGCTGCATGCTGCGGCCCAAGCAGCCCTGCTTGGCTTGACCTTTGTTTGGTTTGTATCCATCTGCAGGATCTGCTGCTGTCGTGGGGCCCCTTCCAGCGGGCGCTGCTGTTTGCTTTCCGCAGCAAGCACGGTGCCATACTGCAGCAGGCGCTGCTGCAGCCCGCACCCAACGCCAGCTCATTTGATCAACTCGAGTACTACGTCGATGCAAACGTGAGCAGTTTGGCCTGGGCAGAGGCGCATGTGCCTGCTGCACTGGGGTGAGAGTGGGATGGGCGCTGACGGCATTTGGGAAACTGCAATTAGGCTTCCAGAGGCAAGCCTCAAGACACCTCGCTGCTCCTCCCTCACACCCCCTTGCTGTACGAACAGGCGCGCCAGCTGCTGCAGTTTGCTGCGCTCGCGGCGGTGAGCACCCACCTGCAGTCTGGGGAGGTGCTGGCCCCCGCGCAGCTGCTGCCGCAGGTCAGCCGCGTGCTGCTGCAGACGGAGGAGCCGCAGCCCAAAAAGTATCTGGAGGCCATTGCGGCTGCGCTGGCGGGACAGATGCAGGCCAGGTGAGCCGCGGGGCGGGCGGCTTGGTTACCTCGAAGACCGAAGTCAATACCACGAAGCTCAAGTGCCTTGCTCAGCACGGTGATTTGAATCTCGCCCAAATGTGCCGTCGCCGTGGCGCCTGCTGTGCAGCAGACCTGCTTGGGCTGCATTCGTCGCTGTGCTGCTGACTGCCGTCTGTCACCTGCAGCCTACTGCCGTCTGTCACCTGCAGCCTACTGTTTGTGGATGCCATGCTGCTGGCCAGCCTGGCGGGTGCCACCTTTGGCGCCCCTCCCGAGGCCTACCTGGGCGCCTTCAGCGGCACTCGGGGCGGCACGGGCGGCCTGGGCCGCGCGGCACCCAAGCTGCAGTTTGCCTGGCTGGCGCTGCGAGAAGTGATGTTTGCCTCGGAGCGGCCCACTGGTGAGGGGCATTGCAGGATATTTAAAGTGTGCATGGCCGACGCTCAGTGAGCGGTTGAATGTACAGCAGCTCAAGTGCAACAGGGTGCATGCCATACCACACCTGCCTCTTTCGGTCAAAAAACCCCAAACCTGTTCAACCTCTCCATCCCTTCCCCACCACCTGCCTGCTGCAGTGGTGTACATCCGCAATGCGGAGCAGCTGCTGGCGGGCTCCTACGATGCCTACCACGCCTTCATCGACACGTTTGGCAAGACGGGCCTGGAAGCTGCACTGGAGGGCACAGCCTCCCATGCCCCACTGGTCCTGCTGGGAGGCATCACCGTGAACGAGTCGGCAGCGGCGCTGGCAGGCGTGCGGCCACAGCGCCAGCGCCAGGCTGGCGAGGGCGAGGAGGAGGGTGGGGATGACGACGACGCGTACCGCCCGCGCAGCTCAGGTGGGTGTTGGGTGGGTGGGTGGGTGGAAGGTGGCAAGGGGGTGCAAGGAAGCGAGCGCACAACTTGCCGCTAGACCCCCTGGGCTTTGCCACCGGGCATGCAGCACAGTGGCACACAGCCTGCCGTTTGCAGGCTTTGACACTCTCCCACCCCTTACGTGCAACCCCACCCAGGCCGGGGTGGCAGCGGCCTGCTGGGCGGCTCGGGCGGCCTGTTTGACGGCGGCCCACTGGGTGGCCTGGATGACGAATTTGGGCTGTCCGATCTGTCAGACCTGCTTTTTGGCCTGTCCAAGCTGGCGGGAGAAACGCAGCGGCCCAACGCCCGCAAGCTGCTTGGCAAGATCTTCCTCACGCGCGTGAAGCTGCAGGCGCCGCCGGCGGGGCCGGCCGCTGTGCGCCATGGGCAGCGCCTGCAGCGTGACGCCGCTGAGGAGGCTGAGGTGAGGAAAGATGTGGTGGGTGGGTGGGAGGGCTGGGAGCAGGCTGGGCATGTGCAATGACCCGCCGATACCTGACAATGCTGCCATGCAGTGCGCTCATCTTGCTCCTTCCTCGGCTCTAAAAGACTTTTGAACCTTGTACCCCCCATCTCATCTGGCAGGAGGACAACTACCGGGCAGCATCTGCAGTGGCTGCCTCCACGGGTGTCACCATTCCGCCCAAGAGCTTCGGCATCTACCTTGCCGCGGCGGCCAAGCCGCTGGCACGCGAGGACTGGTGAGCAGGGGGGCCTTGAGAGCAAGAGCATGCGATTGGAAGCATGGATTGTGCATGCTGTGCCACACACACGCAATGCCTCTCACTACCTGGCACCCAGTGACACATGTGCACGTATGCAGCCCTTTTTTGAGCCCCTCTCTCCGTCTGCCCTCCCAGGGAGCGGGTGCTGAGCTGGGCGGTGGCCATGCAGACGCTGCGTGCGAAGCAGGATGAGATGGAGGAGGGGCGGCGGCTGGAGCAGGCTGCCGAAGCGGAGCAGCTGGCAGCAGCAGCGGCGGTGAGCGAGGCAGCAGGCGAGATTGCACCGGAGGGCAAGGCAGTCGGTGGCGGGCCCGCCACGCCGGCACAAACAGGGCTGCGGCGGCGCAGGGGTGGCAGTGGTGACAGCGGCGGTGCTGCTGGCGATGGCGCCACAGAACCCAGCAGCAGCCGAGCAGCAGAGGCGCAGGCAGCGGCCACTGCAGTAACCACTGCCGTGCTCTCGCTAGCCGCGGGCGCGCTGCGGGCCACCAATCCGCTGCACCTTGCGACGGCAGTGGTGCGGCTGCCGTGGCAAGTGCTTTCGGCAGCCGGCGGCGTGGCACGGTGGGGGCTGTATCGTCTGCCGCTGGTGGGCGAGCATTTGGAGGACTGGATAGAGGGCACCCCTACCTCTGAGCAGCTAGAGGTTGAGCTACAAGAGCTCGAGGCACAGCTGGCCGAGCTGGAGCATGGCTCGGCCGAGGCAGGCAGCAACGGGGCGGGCGGCGGCGGGGCGGGCGGCAGCGGGGACAGCACGCTGCGCCTGTCTGAGCTGGCGGTGCAGTACGGCCTCAGCATGCTGGCGCGCAGCAGCGGCTCCACCAAGGCAGCCATCCAGCCGGCCAACCAATATGAGCGCCAGTTGCTGGACGAGGTGGGCTGGGTTGCTCTTATGGGAACAGATGAGGTGTGCGGATGTGGCGTGCTGGTGGGCTTGGGATGTGACAATCTGTGTGCTGCTGCGTGCAGGGAGACCTTCAATGGCTTGCCCTGCCCTGCCCGGTGCCATCCTGCCCTGCACCCATCCCCCTGGCACCCACCCTGTCAACTCAACCGCAGGTGCTGGCTCCCGAGGACTGCGGCCGCGGCTTCAGCGAGGTGGGCGCCCTCAGCGAGGCCAAGAATACGCTGAGGGAGGCGGTGCAGCTGCCCCTCAAGCACCCAGAGCTGTTCACAGGCGGCGCGCTGGCGCGGTCAGTGGAGGGAATGTCCTTCTCTTGGCTGGGTTGGTTGATGCGCAAAAATGCAACGGGGGCTGGGTGGCTGGCGTGTGGTTGGGCTGTGTGCTTCCCACCTCACCACGCCGCGTGGCATGCACATTTCGCCATATAGTCAGCCAACACCCCCTGGCCTAGCATCTAACATGCCGTGCTGCTTGTACCTGCACCCCCTGCCTCCCTTGACAGGCCCAGCAAGGGCGTGCTGCTGTTTGGCCCACCTGGCACCGGCAAGACGCTGGTGGCACGTGCGGCGGCGGCGGAGTGCGGCGCCGCCTTCCTGGCCATCGACCCCTCGGCGTGAGTGTGAAGAGACACGGCCAGCCTGCTCTGCTGCACCTTAAGCAAGCTGATGAGTTCAAACTCTGGAACTCTGGGAGGCCGTTGCACATGGCATGCCCCCGCCACCCCCCCCCCCCCCCCCCCCCCTTCAGCGCCTGCATCTGGCAGCAAATGGACGGCCTGCGGTTTGGCACTCAAATGTCGCCGCCACCTGCCACCTGCCGCCACCTCCCTCCCCTGCCTGTCCGCCCCGCAGGCTGGCGTCCAAGTGGTTTGGCGACAGCCTCAAGTACACGCGCGCCGCCTTCTCGCTGGCCGCCAAGCTGGCGCCCTGCGTGCTGTTCATCGACGAGGTGGACAGCCTGCTGGGGCGGCGCAACAGCCAGAAGGAGCACGAGGCGATGCGGTGAGTTAGCAGGGCGGGCGGGGCTTGCGGATTGAGAGACCCTCGGGCGGCTGGGGAAACGAGGCGGGTGGGTGCACAGCGTGCATGTGATTCAACGCTCGCTTGAGCCAACGCACGAGGAGGCTTACTGAGCAGGTGCCTCCCATGTTACGCCTCTCCTGCGCAGTGAGATGAGGAATGAGTTCATGGCGCAGTGGGGTGAGCCACACGTTGAGCCTGTTTCACATGCATGGCTTCGTGTGCTGCAGGCCAGCAGGCTTGCATCACCTGACCATTGGCTGCTCGATGCCCCGGCAGCGGCAGAGCAGCATGAAGCCCTGATCATTGCACTATCCACTCACCTGCTGTCTGCAGATGGCATCCGGCCCGGCCGGGAGCGCGTCATGGTGCTGGTGAGTGAGGGCAAGAACCGGTGGTCGGGCATGGCCTGCCAGATGCGGTTGCACAGGGCAGCAGCTCGCCCAAGGCGTGCAGCCAGCCTGCTGGAAGCAGCAAGCCCGTCGCACACCCTCCCCAGCTCCCGGCTCACAATGGCCTGGTACCAACCTACACAATGGCTGCAGGGCGCCACCAACCGGCCGTTTGACCTGGATGAGGCCGTGCTGCGCCGCTTCACACACAGGCAAGGGTGAATCGGGGTGGATGTGATGGGGAGCACAATGAGAGCTGTGCCACTGCTTAGGTCCTCGGCTGGGAGCCGTCGATGTGGGCAGGCATCGCAGCGCACCTCGTGCTGGCCGGGCCCACTGCCCGCTCCCTCCGCCAGCGCCGCTCATCGATTTCCAGCCTGCCTGCCACCCGCTCCCTTGCCGCCCCGCCCCCGCAGGATCTTTATTGGCCTGCCCGACCGGTCTGCCCGCCAGTCCATCCTGGAGGTGGTGCTGGAGGGGGAGAGCCCGGCTGCTGACCTGGACCTGTCCCGCCTGGCAGAGCTGACTGAAGGCTACTCAGGCTCAGACCTGAAGCAGCTGTGCGTGCAGGCAGCCATGCGGCCGGTGCGCGCATTCCTGGAACAGGACAGCGCCACGGCCGCGGCCGCCTCGGCCGCCGCGGCCGCTGCACAGGAAGATGCGGCTGCCAGGGCGGCGAGCGCTGCCGCAGGGGCAGCTGAGGAGTCGCAGACGGAGGGCGGCGCAGGCGAGGGAGAGCCTTCAGACAAGCTGCCTGTGGTGCCAGAAGGCGACGGCGATACCGCCGTGCCTGCCGGGGTACCCATTGGCCTGCCGCTGGTGCCGTGCCTCGACTCGCTGCTGCGCCAGGCGGAGCGCATCGCCAGCCGGCCCACCAACCCGCGCACAGACCTGCGCCCCATCAGCATGCGGGTGGGTGGCCTGCGGTGTGTGTTGCATTACAAGCGGCGGTGGCTCTGGTGGCTAACTTGAACTACGGGGGCTGGGACTGTACCTCATTCCCATCATGTACAGATCCCCGCTGGTGCTCTCAGTCTGTTCCTTGCATCTGCCCACCTTGGCCGCAGGACTTTGAGGAGGCGATCAAGGAGGTGGGCCCCAGCGTGGACCCAGAGTCATCCACCATCCAGGTGGGCTGCTGGGTGGGGAGGCAGGGTGGGGGTTTACCAGGGAGTGTTTGGGCAGCAAGCCCTGGTGCGCTCCTTTCCCTTTGGCCTGCTGCTCTTCTGACGGATGTGCAGTGCCTTTGTTCGCTTTTGATTGCATTACCGGCTGCTGCCCTGCAGGAGCTGAAGGAGTGGGCCAACCAGTTTGGCACCAGCAGCAGCAAGCAGGGGCTGCAGAGCCGCCGCCTGTCCTACTTCACCTGAGCTGGCAGCGCTTGTTGCATGAACTTCCGCTCTGCTACCAGCAAGGAGCATGTGAGCATGTACATTTCATGACCTGTAGAATGAAAATAGCCTGTACAGCACTAGCTAGCTTTGATCAGCATGTAAATGCTCTGCCTGTGGAGCAATCAGGACGACGCAGCAGGAGGCTGCGCTGCTGCTGCTGCCGCCGGTTGCTGCTCTGCTGCCTGCCCCGCCGCCTGCTGCCCGTGCTGTACCTGCTGCCCTTGCTGCTGGGCTGCCGCTGCCGCCGCCGCTGCCTCCTCTGCCGCGATGCGTGCCACGCACTCGGGAGCGGGGGCGGTGCGCGGCAGGTGCCGCCTGTCATACAGCAGGCTGTCTGCCACATACTCCTCCTCATCATTCTTGCGGTCAGCATACTCTGCAAGGGATTCCAGTATCAGGGTTTCGATGTGGTCGAAACCGTCGCGGCGGGCACCTTAGTGGAGCCGCATGGCCTTGCGGCAGCAGGCGCCTGCCACCCACACCCTGAGAAGTGAGCACTGCGCGCATAGCATACCCCCAGGACCGCACCCCACTCGGCCCCCACCTGTCCACCAGCGGTGCAGGCTGCGCTCCAGCTGCTCCTTCTTGTTCTTTTGCTTGCCATAAATCGCCTGCAGCAAAAGAAGGCAGTGCGGGAAGGCAGCAGGGCACAGCCAGTTTAGCGGCCAGGCGGCAGGGGGTGAGGGCTGTAATTCGGTCCCTAGACTGCCATGCACAGTTTCAGAGTTTGAGGGATGTTGCACCATTACGCCTATGGTGCATCGAGGGCCACCCACCTCCAGCACGTGCGGCGGGCAGCCGCTGCTCCGGCCGTTCGCCGCCGCCGCTGCCGCCGCCGGCGCCGCTGCTGCGGGCCCTGGAGCGCTTGTGGAGGGCTGTGGCGCTGTACCAGACATTGCGAGTAGCTGACGCTAACTGAGTGCAGGCAGCTGCAGACGGCGGCCGAGTTTGGCTGCGAGAGTGCAAGTGTTCTCGCAGTGTCCCTCCGATTAAATGATTGTGCTGCGATTACCAGTGTGCGTTTGCACCGTTCATACACTGATGGCGGTCGCCCAGCTGAGCTGGCGGGTCTGCATGAGCCGCCTGTGCGGCGAGGAGCCTGCCTGACAGTCATCAATAAATGCTGTGCACCTATACAGACTGTTGAACTGGCGCTAGCTTTCCTTGGGGCCTCACAGCCGCCGCCGCACCGCGGCTCGTTCTCTCTCCAGCTCCTGGCCCGCTTGCAGCCATCTGGTGGCCAAGCGATCAATCCACGGACAGCCCTCCGGCCGCCAGTCCGTGGCACCACGCTCCTGGGTGGCCGCCGCCCGCGGCGCAGTGGTACTGCGCCGACCTCGTTAGCACCTCACAAGTGCTGGTAAGGGCAGGTTACGGTGCCTTCAACCCTGAGGTGCAGTTGCTGCGCAGGGTGGTAAATGGCTGTTTGCCCACTTTGCCCGCAGGTGCCGTCAGTGAACAGTGGCGCTGCATGCAGCTGCCACTTGCATTCCAGCAGCATGGTGCAGCAGCAGCAGCGGCAGCAGCAGCAGCAGAATGCGCAACAGAACCAGCGGCTGCAGCAGCCAACCACCACTGCACAAGCTGCCAGCAGCAGGCCCGCCCAGCCAGCTGCCCCTACTTCACTGCCGCCCCGCCACCAGCAGCAGCAGCAGCACAGGCAGCAGGACCGGCAGCAGCCCATGCAGCAGGACCTACACACAGATGTCTCCTTTGTGCGTGCCAGCGACGCACACATTGCGGCATTCGAGGCCATCCAGCATGCGGCATACCCGGCTGAGCTTTGGGAGGAGCGGCCTGTGTTCCAGTCCATCCTGCGCCACGGCTGCTCGTTTGTGGCGGTGCAAGGGGCCCATAAACATGTCGTTGGCTACCTTCTCATTCATGCCGTGCCCGACCCCTCCTCCCCGCCGCCCCTGAACCACACCCTGCCGCCGCCGCCACCCGCCAGCCAGCAGGCGCACCTGTTTGTGCACGACTTGTGCCTGCTGCCCTCCCACCACGGCGGCGGCCTGGGAGCGCGCTTTGTGCGGCATGCGCTAGCCCACCTTGCCTCCCGCGCCGCCTCCTTCTCCTGCGTCGCCCTGCCCCATGCCATGCGCTTCTGGCTGCGGCAGGGCTTTGAGCCGGCTCGAGTGCGGCCGCACCGCCTGCCAGACTGCTACCCGCACGGCTCGCAGCTGCTGGCACGCCCCACACGGCATGCCAGCAGCGAAGGTTAACTGTTGTGGCGGCTTGGCGCTTTTGGTGTACTAGGCGCTTGTACTCTGTACTCTCTGTTATTCCTTTCAGCCGGTTCTTTCGCTTACCATTTGTACACTGCTGCATTGCCAATGTTCTGGTCTCAGCCCGCACTGCTTGATGTCAACATGCGACCCACAGCGGAGTGGCTACTGGCTTGCAGGCTGGTTGGCCGAGGGCATGCAATGCGCAAGGGGAAAACTCTCTGATCTGGGGACGCTTGAAATGTTTTATATCGTGGGCGGCAAGGGTGTTTGCGGAGGCAACCCAGGGGGCTTTCATGATTTCATGACATCGACGTCAGGACCCGCCGGCAGCATTGTGGCGGCGCTGGCGGCGGCAGCTTGAGGCTCGACCTGTGGCAACGCTGCGTATTCCTCCTGTTCCAGAAACATACTCTCCACATCAAAGGGGCAGGAACGGCGCCCCAAACGGACACAGTGCAGCCGCAGGTTTCTGTTCTGGAGCCCTGCCCTGTGTGGGGCCCTGGCGCGGCGTGAGCGCAGGGACTGAAGGGGCGCCGCCGCATAGTCGTGCAGCTCAGGCGCTTACAGGCTCCGACGCAGGCAGCGCCGCCGCCGCCGCCGTCGCCGCTGCTCGGGTTGGCACACAGCCCCCGTCCGGCTGCGGCACAGCCGCCCGGCAGGCAGCATGGGACTGGACCTTTACAAGGTGCTCGGAGTGTCAGAGGATGCGAGCCTGCAGGAGATCAAGGCGGCCTATCGCAAGGCTGTGTTCCAGCACCACCCCGACACGTAAGCGGCAGGGTGGCTTGGCGAACTGACCTTGCTTACTTGGCTGCTGCCATTGTTGCGACCTTACTTGGCTGCTGCCATTGTTGCTACCACTGCTGCTGCTGTTGCTGCTGCCCCCTTGTGCCAAGCCAGGCAAGGGCAGTTGTTTGATAGCACTCATTGCTGGGCTCCATTGCATTGATTGCTGCCGCCCAAATGCACCCTCCTACCTCTGATGTTCCAATCACACACGCTCATCTCGCCTCTGTGCTTGCTGCAGCAACCCTGATGTGGGGCGCGCCGAGCTGAAGCGGTTCCACGAGGTGCAGGAGGCGTACCGAGTGCTGCGGGATGAGGACCGCCGCCGACAGTACGATGCCATGCGGGTAGGAATGATGCTGCTGCTGGGCTGCACATTGCGCTGCAAGGACCCCACATCTGTGCCTGCTCACCTACCATAACGCAGCCATCAGGCCCAAAGTCACAAGGCTCGCCGCACATGCTCCACACCTTGACCCTGCCGGCATCCGTCTCGGCTTCCTACAGGCCGCTGGCTTTGGTGGGGAGGACTTTGAGGAGGCTGCGGCAGGCACAGGCAGGCCCAGCACTCCCTGGGGCCAGCCTGGCGTGGATGAGCGCGACTTTGATGCCCGCTTCGACGAGTGGTGGAAAAAGATGAGCGCAGAGTGAGCGAGAGGGAGGGGGCCAGTGCAACGAACCTGCGGCTGTGGAGGGGCGTGACGCCGCCTGGCTCCGATTTGCTGCTGAGTCGCGGGGTGCAAGCATGCCGCGCCCGGCATGCTTGCCCAGCTGGCCAGCACTGCATTGCCCAGTGCTCGGCAGGTGCACTCTCCATCCACAGCTGCGTTCGAGCTGCCTTTGGCCCAATTCTGAGGTCCTGCTCTCCCTCTGGTCAACCTCCCCAGCTGACCCTGCCAATGCTACAACCCTGCTCTCCCTCCACCCCTACCCAGCTTTGCGGACTACGAGGAGCGGCAGTACGCTCAGCGGCGCATGAACGCGGAGCGCATGGCTAAAGCGGCGGCCTGGGAGTACGAGAAGCAGCAGGCGCAGGAGAACAAGGTGCCTGGGGAGGGGACCTGGTTGTCCAGCGGTGACTGGGTGTCCGGGTGTGTTGAACCGGGCGGCGTGCGTTGTGCTGCTGGGCTGGTCCTTGAAATTGCACTGTGCAGCTATCCTGCGGATGGCCGCTGCCCTCGTCGACTGCCTCACTGTTGCCGCTGGCGCCCTTACCACGCAGGGGCGGGCGCAGCGGCTCAAGTGGCGCACAGAGGACGCGCGCATGCAGCGTCATGCGACCGTGCTGCGCCGCTTCTGGCAGACGAACGGGCGGTTCACGCTGGGGGATGCCCTGTTTGTGGGGCTCTTCATGGCAGGCGCAGCAGGCATAGCGCTGGCCTGGAGGCCACAGCTGGAGGCCCTCAGGCAGCAGGAGCAGGCGGGGCAGGCGCCGCTGACGCAGCAGGCCCAGCAGCAGCACGTGCAGCAGCAGCAGCAGCCGGTGGTGCAGGCGCCCAGCCTACCAGCGGCAGCAGCAGTGGCGGCAGGGGCAGCCGCCGCCGCACAATCCTAGCAGGACATTATGTCCGCCTTCTGCCAAATGTACTTGGATACCCTGTGCCATACCTGCTCTTTCATATGTACCCTCCGCAGCCAAACCAATCTCTCCAGGACCTGACCTCCTTTCATGCCCCCGTCAATCGCTTTGTACCTGCTCCCTTCCTGCTTTCCTCTTCGACCAGGCCTCTATTGCTGTCATGTTGCAAGGGCTGATGCAGCCCTATAGTCAGAGAGGCTGGCAGAGGCCAATGAAAGGGGCAGCGGCGGAGGAGCATAAGAGGGTAGGCTGAAAAAGGATGAGCAGTGCTGAGACCATCAGAAAAATTTAGTACACGAGACGAGGCACAGGAGGGGCAGCTACACAATGCGGACGGGCGGCAGGGCAGCCAGTAGACGCGCAGCCGCGCACAGCAGGACGGTGCTTTCGCACGGATGGCGCCGGGGCCGCTCACGCCGCCTCAGGGAGCGGCAGCAGCTCGCACACACATCACTCCGGGATGCCGCCCTCCCACTTGGTGAGCACCTCCACGCCGCTGTCGGTGACCAGCAGCGTGTGCTCCCACTGCGCCGCCAGCGAGCCGTCGGCAGTGACGGCCGTCCAGCCGTCTGCCCAATACCGCTCGCCGGGGCGGCCGGCGGTGAACATGGGCTCGATGGTGAAGGTCATGCCCTTCTGCATCACGCCCGGCTCATTGTTCCTGCGGCAGGGGGGGGGGGGGGGGGGGGGGGGGTGGGGGGGGGGGGGTGGTG
>VFQQ010001413.1_pt1 | contig 33576 bp, 49 predicted proteins | sample 3512341 | NCBI WGS metagenome assembly VFQQ01 (sample SAMN10412373, study PRJNA504923) | tailings metagenome | isolation source: Relicate 2 Philex TSF1 revegetated site | place: Philippines: Tuba, Benguet | collected 2017-08-29 | reverse complement strand
GCAGCGGCAAAGGAGGCGAGACGCGGGGCGGATTGCTGAAAGAAGGCTTGGAGTGTTGAGGGGCCTGTGAACAGGTCTGAGAAGCGCAGGCGAAGAGAGTCGTACAGGGGGCAGTGGAAATCATGTGTGCCACGGTTTCAATGCCGCCTTGGCAGTGCGGGCAGAGCCGCAGCTCCCCTCAAGTGTTACACTAAAGCCAAGCGAGAGTGCGTGATCAGTCATCAGCTGTCAAATACCCGGATGCTGCTGGCCACCTGCGGCACATGGAGGCGGCATGCAGATGAGGGTTGCAGCAATACATGCGTTTGTGGCGTGGACGCTGAAAGTGCAGCAGGCAAAGCCCCGCACGCATCCCCACGCATGCATACCAGCGCTTTTGCCAGAACCACAGATCGGCTCACATGCGCTCTGCAGATGGGGCAGGCCCTCCCGGCTCCCTTTGCATCCAGCAGCTGCTTGGAGCAGTCAGCACAGACAGCCCGGTGGCCGCAGGGGATGAACACCTGCGGCGAGGACGTTGGTAAGAGTCGTCGGCACACGCTCTCACTATACTTCAGTAAACCCACACGCCAGTTGGTGCGCAATGTGTGCGGCAAGAACCAGAGCAAGCAAGGACCACAAATTACCAGCAGGTCAGCCGGAGCCATGCACACGCTGCACTCCCGCAGCTGGCGCTGCTGCATCTGGGCGGGCGCGCTCGTGGTGGGGCACATAGCGGGCGGTTGGGGAGGTGCGCTGGGCAGGGGATGGAGGTCTGCATGGAATTGGAAACAAGAAACTGGCATAAGAAACTGCCAATCACAGAAAGTGCGAGCCCCTACCCAGCAGCCCAGTGACGCCTGCACCCTTGCATTCCCAGCATACCACAGCATCAACAGCATACCACAGCATCAACAGATCTTCAAGCCCCCCTGCACTCACCCGACGGGCTCTGCAGCAGTGCCGCTGTGCTGCTGAGCAGGCCTGCCGCCCGCTCCTGCACCTCTCTTGCGGAGCGAGGGGAGTCTGCAGGGAGAGGGAGGGGCAGCGAAATGAACTGCACGAAGCCAATGCTACCACGCCGCTGATCAACATTACTGGGCGGGCACTGGAGGTGACACCACTCCAGGCCGGTCACAGCTACCAGCCACACTCATGTGCCACCCTCTGGAACAGCCACCAGCACAGCAGCACGCACCAGGCCATGGCCATCGGCGCAATTGATGTTGGCGCCCCCTGCGATCAGGGCAGCCACGCAGCTGGCGTGGCCTTGCTCGCTGGCGGCATGGAGAGCGGTCAGGCCGTACCGCGTTGCGTTGGGCGCTGCGCCTGCCACCAGGAGGACGGCCGTGCAATCGGCATGCCGTGGCTGGCTGCAAGGTACAGCGCACTCAAGCCTCGGGTGCAGTTAGAGTTGACGTCGCCGCCCGCTGCCGCCAGCGCCGCCAAGCAGCCTGCCTGGCCAGCCAGCGCTGCCAGCCTGACGGGGTCGCAGGGGTGGTTGGCCCTTCTTTCCAGCAGCGCTGCGACGCAATCCTCATGGCCCCGCCGTGCTGCGATTGCAAGGGGCGTCTCTCTGCTGTCCCCGGCTGTATCGACATGGGCGCCGCCAGCCAACAGGGCCGCTACACAGTCAGCCTGGCCTTCATGTGCCGCCCACATGAGGGCCGTCCATCCTTCCCGCTCTAGTCCACGGCCGTTGGTGCTGGCTGCATCGGGGCGAGCGCCGCCGGCGAGCAGTGCCGCCACGCAGGCGGTGTGCCCAGCGCGTGCGGCCGCGCTGAGAACGAACGGGGGAAGGGATCAGGGGTGCGGTGTTGCACAGGTTGGCATGCAGGCTGGCTCCTCAAGCTTGCCATGAGTCAACATCTGGGCGTCAGTTGCAACGCAAACAAGGAAAGGCTGAATGGGCAGCACATCACCTGAGTGGCAGCAAGCCAGCGCTGGTTTCCAGGTTTGGGTTTGCTCCAGCGGCCAAAAGGTTCGATACCGCTGCTGTATCTCCAAGCGCCGCCGCCGCATGCAGTGCCGTGGTGCCGCCGCTATCTGCAAGGCCGACTTGCAAGCCGGCTGCAGCTGCTGCACGCAGCGCCGCCACCGCGCTGTCTGCGGCGGCCAGAGCTCTCAGCAGCTCTAGCACACAGCGCACGGGAAGCCTCACAGTCTCAGGCTCTTGTTGTTCCTGTTCAGGTTGAGCAGGAGGGTCGGAGAGATGCTTTGGCCCTGTAGAAGGGCCAGCAGCTTGGATTGATGCTGGCCTGCCCGCCATGTGCGCAGCAATGCGAGGCATCTCAGCGGCCGCCACGCCCGCAGGCGGCGGCACAGTGGCCGCCATCGGTTGATGCACTTTGATCCGGAACCTGCGCACGTGGCGGCGAGCGGTGCATAACGGGAGTCACGTGGACGGGCAGCCCAGACTGGGACAGGGATGCGGCCACCTTGCATGCATGGCAAGCGGGAGCGGCGGCGGCGGCAACGGGCAGACTTGCTTGGAGGCGTGCACCCGTCTCGTGGCGGGCTGCTGCTGCCACCCGCGACTAGCCTGGAGTGGTGTTAGTCTAAGCCGGCGTCGGAGCGCGGGTCGGCGGGCTGCCGCTTGCAAGTCCGAGCGAAGTGCGGCCATGCTGTGTTCACCGCAGGGAACGACGTGGTAGAACTAGTCTCATATGTCGTGAATATACATTGAGCGCACGGCTGCGTCGATTCCACTTGTGCACACAGGCCCGCTGCGCCGTCGCAGCACCGACCGGAGTGCCCCGGTGCATGCGACGCCGCTGCCGCCCAGCCCGGGCAGCAGCCAAGGCAAACTTCACCGTTTGAGCATTTACACGTGAGGTCAACTGGGGTGCACGCTAGCTAGGCGCCGACTGCCTGGCCTGCGGGTGCCGCCACAACAACGCTTGTGGCTTCCTCAGTCCATGCGACGCAGCACCTCGGGCCGCCGGTGCGAACGAGCATCACCGAATGCCTCCCCAAACCTGTCCCGCTCCTCCTGCTGGTACCTGCAATCAGACGACGATAGCGGATCACCTGGGTTGGCAGCGCTGCCAGCTGCAGTGAACATCAGCACAGTGAAGGTCTGTGCGACCACAGCAGCTCCACTGCCTCTGCCTGCGCCAATATACTCAACCCACTCGAAGCATGGCAAATAGAACCCTGCGGCGGCCCCCTCCCAGAGCGCCCAAGCCTCACCTCCGCTTCACGCCCCGCCCATGAGCTTCTTCCATCTCCCTTCGCTCGTTGCGGTGCTGCCCGCCCCGCCCCCCGCCGCCGCCGCCATCCGCATCGTGCGCCGAAGGGAAGGAAGGCATGTAGTGTGGTAGGCGTGGCAGCGGGCGCTCTGCGAAACAATGGTGCATTGGGATTGCGTGTTTGTGAGTGTCACACTCCCGGGGAGGGCTGATGGGTGCTTCTTAGAGGCGGGCATGAAGGCTGGGCAGCAGTGCCAAGCTGCCACCACTCAGTGCAGGCAGGCGCCACCAGCGACTGATTTCAAGGAGGCGAGTCGTGAGAATCTCGTGTCCCAAGGCAATCCCAAGCAGCCGAAACTTATGTGCGCATGCCTGTGAAGTATGCATGGCGGAGCGCCGCTCGAGCCGTGATGCGCTTTTCGGGGTCGAAGGTGAGCAGCCGGTTGAGCAGGTCGATGCCAGAGTCACTGAGGCCGGGGAACTCCTGCAATAATGCAATGGGCAGGGTGCGCGGGGTGCACAGCTCAGCCTCGGTTTCGTAAACCAATGCTGCGACACTTGGGTGTCGGCAACGCTAGTGATACTAATCATGGCAAACACCGCCCCTCGCATAGGCCGGCACTCGCCTTTCTGAGGTAGTTGTACGGCTGCGGCGGCAGGCTGAAGCGGCTGGCATGCTGCATGGCCGCCAGCCCCGGCCAGATGCGCTCGTTGGGAGCGCCCAGCAGCCGGCTCATCAGCTCCAGCATGGCGGCCTCTGCAGGAGGGCCGTGGCAATAAAGTGCGACTCAGTCAGGACAGGCAGCATCGCAGTGTCTGCAGCGCTGTTGGTCGCCAACAGCAACGTCAGGACAGGCAGCCAGCCAAGGAAACCCGGAGAAGCCTACAGTCATAGCGACATGACCACTTGTCCTCCCAGGAAACAGCGGCTCTCCTCGCAGCAGCTCAGCCAGCATGCAGCTTTGAAGGCATCCACTACTGCCTTGGCACCAGAGCAAGTATAGTAAACCATGCCAACCTGTCCGTCCAGGGAACAGCGGCTCCCCTCGCAGCAGTTCGGCCAGGATGCAGCCGCAGCTCCACATGTCGATCGCTTCGGTGTACTGCTCCGTGCCCAGCAGCACCTCGGGCGCCCTGCAGAGAAAGTTGTGCAAGAAGCTTAGTTTCACCTGCTGCCCGCTGCAGCTAAAAGCCGCAGGCGTAAGCTCGGCTCGGGACCTTGCATGAATGGCAAATGTGCAGCGGCCGCATTGTATATGCCACTGCTGCAGCCTGCACATTGCGTACAGCACACCGCCGCGCGTCGCACCTGTACCACAGCGTCACCACCCCCGGCGTGTAGCTTTCTTCCCAGGGCTGGAAGTAGCGGGCCAAGCCGTAGTCGCAGAGCTTGAGCTCCCCTGCAACCATCACAAACACACAGGCACAGATGTTTCGAAAAGAGGGATTCTACTTGGGGCACAGCGGCACAGCACAGCCATGCAGCGCTCACTAGTAGCATGCATCAGGCCAACAAACCCGAGCAGCGCTCACCAGAGTGGGTGAAAAGCAGGTTGGACAGCTTCAGGTCGCGGTGCATGACCCAGCGATCGTGCAGGTAGGCCACCGCCGACAGCAGCTGCAGCAGAGGTGCAAAATGCACATCTTGTTAGTAGCCTGGGACATGCAAGAGTGTGGCGCATGCACCCTAAGCAATCGTGCAGGTAGGCCACCGCCGACAGCAGCTGCAGCAAAGGTTCACGGCTGTTAGTGGAGCCCTCTCTCAGCTTGCGTGAGAGCGGAAGGTGGTGCATTATCAGACAGTTGCATTCACCGGCAGACCTAGACCTGACTCCAACCCACACCTAGCCTGTTGCAAGTGGCAGAGTGGCAGCGGCCTACCCACCTGCTGCGTCACGCTCTGTGACAGACTTGCTGCACCCAGCACTGAAGACGCACCTGCTGCATCAGGCACTTCACTTCCGACTCGTGGAAGGGCTTGGACAGTGAATCCACAAGTTTTCCCATGTCGTGGGGGCAGTACTCGAACACCAGGAACACGCTGTCCAGCTTGGGGCCTGCATGAGTGTTTGAGAGGGAGTTTGGAAAAGTGAAAACGTGAGAGGGGGGTCCGGATGCATGGCAACGTCACCAACTCTTTGGCGGCATGCATCGCCCAGCACTCTTAGCAACGGCCAACCCCAATTACGAAAGATGTCTGCACCAGGGTCTCCGCGTCTCAGCTCCAGAAACGTTTCGGTGCTTGCATGTCTGCAGCACACACTGCCAGCACACATTCCAGCACACATTCCAATAGGGTGGCATCCACACCTGTCACCACGCGCTTCAGCTCCACCAGGTTGGGGTGCTTGCACGTCTGCAGCACGCGCAGCTCCCGCACCGAGGTGACCGGCATGCCTGCGGCAGTAGGGTGTTCGAAGGGCAGAAGGCCGTTCTGCGAGTCAACGTGGCATGCACGGCAGCCAGCATAGCGTGCAGCAGCCAGCACAGCCGGAATCAATATTGCAACCCAACCATAGCAACCAGATCAACGCGGTGGAAAAGCGACTCACCATCTCGCTCCCGCTCCATCCGCAGCTTCTTCAGTGCCACCAGCTCGCCGCTGCGCTTGTCACGTGCTTTATCTGCGGTTCCAGGCGAAGGTTGCTGAAGGTACGTTTCGGCATTGGAGGCATGCAGACAAGGCAGCCTCTTAGCAAGCTGCTCTTCCTCATGAGCCAGTGCGGCAGGCATGCTGCAGCGACCGTTGAAGGCGCAAGCATCAAGCCCGCTGCCGCAACTTACACACTATGCCAAAGGTGCCCTCTCCAATGCGCTTGATCTTCTCATAGTCTGCAACGAGCCAAATGGAACCAACCGTTACCAAGGAAGAGCGATACACTGACCAGACTCGGCTGCATTGGGTGCGTCCACCAGCCGGCCACAAGCATGGCAGTGGCAACTGCGGTGCGGCGCAAAGCGGGCAGCACTGCAAGAGCTAAAACTGCAAGAAATTTCTCGCGGTGGCAGCTGTGACTTGCCTGCCACTGCGTCCAGAACAGGCAAGTCCAGCTCTCCAACAAGCTCCGCCCGCTGTGTCGCCTGCACTGCCGCCTCCCCTGTTGCTGGGTGCTGCGCCACCGGCGGCTGCTGCCGGTGTGTTGCTGGCTGGGGGTGGCTGGCAGCACGTGCGGATGACATTCTGCGGTGGGCTGCCAGCTGCCGCTGCTGGATAAAGGGCCGGGCCGAGGGCTGGGGCAGCAGGAGGCGGCAGCGGCGGCGGCGGTAGCGACGCAACTGCCGACCCAAGCGGCCGTGCACCAGTGATATGATGAGGCTAGCGCAAGAGGTCAGGACGATCCTCACGCGCAGCGGCTGGCGAGCAGCGCCAACTTGGTGGCGAGCGGCTGGGGCGAGCCGTTTTTCCACTCCCCGACTCTGTCGGCAAGCTGGAATACGGCGATGGTGTGATACCGCAGCTCCTGTCCGCAGCCGACGCCACAGCAGGTCCCACCGCCCCGACGGCGGCAGGCGCAGCAGCAGCACGGCAGCACGCCATTGCCTCAACTTCCTCCAACTCCCCTGATTCACACGAATTTTACAATGCAATGGCAGGGGTGGTAACCATTTTCTCACACGCTCGGTCAGATTAATCAAATCATCAGAAAGCACTCGCAGCTAAACAGACAAAACACACGCGGCTTGCAGCGACTGCCGCTGCCGCTGCGGCAGCGACACAGTAATCATTCATTCATCAGAAGGTGGGCGGCAGGTCTGGTATGCCGCCAGTGAAGGACACAGCCGCCGGGTATGGCAGCAGCACCAGCAGCGGCAGCAGCAGGGCGGCAATGGCTGCGGCCTTCACTCCGCTGTCCTGGATTGGGCTCAGCTCTTCATCACAGGGGGTGATGGGCCCCCGCTGCAGCGTCAGCACCAGCAGCAGCCAGAACAGCGCCAGGCTGTTGGTGAAGCCGGCCAGGCCCAGCAGCAGCAGCGTGACTGCAGCAATGGAGGCGGCATGACAAAGGCAGAAGGTTTACAAGCTGTGCAGGGTTGTGAGGGCGGCCAGGCAGCGCAGCTTGCAAGCATAGGGTAGCGAGGCCGACAATCCAACCTGGCATGCCCAGGAGTGGGGCGCATCAAACAGCAAACGGCACAGCGTGACACGCACAGCGCCCAGTTATTCAGAGCTCCTGACTAAGCGCACCTGCGCCCATGCGCGACGCGGCCCGCCGGCCAAACAGCCCAAGGAAGGTGCGGCCCCCGTCCAGCTCTCCAGCAGGCAGGCAGTTGATGGCGTTGATGATCAGGCCTGCCCAGCCTGCAGGCAGAAAGGGGCGAGAACAGAGCTGGCAACGTACATCAGCACAGTAGCACGGCGGCAGCCTCTCGGCTCACAGAGATGCCCGCCCTCCCATAGAGCACAGCTGCTGCCCTGCCTGCCTGCCACGAACAGCGGGTTGATGCTGACGGCATCCGAGGCAAACAGTGACCGCCGACTAGGCGTGTGCATTAACAGAAAAGCCCACCCTTCCACCCAGACTCGTGCCCACTAACCTGCCACGAACAGCGGGTTGACGCTGACTGCGTCCGAGGCAAAGAGCTGGCCACCAAAGGCCGCCTGGCCCAGTGCGCCCGCCAGCAGCGACTCCCTGCAGCAGGCAGTACATGTGACATTGCAGGCTGAATGACAAAACGCAGATGCTTCCCATTGCAGTGCACTCAATCCAGTGCTGATACATTTAGCCTGTTATAGCTGCTTTGGCAAGCAGCAGCACCAAAGCATTGTCATCCTGGATGCCTCTGCCACTACTCAGCCCGAATCAGTTGCAAGTCAACCGCTCACCTGAAGCTGTTCACATCCAGCTCGACGCCACCGATGCCCTGCGCACTGAGCGCTGCACCAACCAGCATGGTGGGCAGGGCGGCGGCTGCTCCCCACAGCGGCCCAGCGGCCGACACTGCTGCCAGAGTGGTGCGGTTGGGCACAAACGACTTGATGCGAGTGATGGCTCCGAAGCTGCATAGCGAAAGGAGGTTTGATTAGAAGAGAAGGGCAGATCGGTCGGGCACGAAGGACTTGTTGCGAGTGATGGCTCCGAGGCTGTGCAGGGTGGGGAATGTCACAAGCAAAAGATGCCTCAGACTGCTTGCTTGGGTCCACTGCTGTCCATTGCTGCCCGCTTGATACTTATCAACAGTAGTCCAGGCCAGCAGCGGTGGCCAGCCCCAACGACAAGGACCGCAGCCCATCCCAGCCCCACCTGCCCAGCAGGCCAAGTCCAGCGGGGATGAAGAGCGGCGGGGCAAGCTCCACGCCGCGTTTGCCTGCCGCCAGACGGTGGCCCAGCTCGTGCAGGGCTGCAGCAGGGGAGGAGGGTGGCATGTGGCATTCGATTGTTGCGGCAATGTTGTTAACAGAAGGCAAGAGGGTTGACACCCACAGCAGCCGTACAGCTTGGGTGGTGGGCAAGAAAGCAGTTCCGTGTCTTCGGGTCACGGCAGCCCAACATGGGCAGAGCATACACTAGCTGGTGGGCAGGGAGCATGCTGCCTGTCCTTATGGCAGTCTACAGCACCTACACCAGACAGCTGGCGGCAGCAAAGCGCTGCTCAAAGCCTGCCAGCCGCTCGGTCCCTCACCAAGAATGGCCAGGAAGGCGGCGGTGCCAGGCAGAGCCTCAGTGACCGCAGCCGGGTCCCAGCCGACAGTCAGCAGCGCCGCATTGAACAGCTCGGCGCCGTTGATGTTGAGTGTGGTGGCCACGGTCGTCAGGCCCAGCAGAGCAGCCAGGGCAGGCTCAGGCAGCGGGCCAAACTGGGGCAGCACCGATGCCAGCGGCAGCACCACTGCAACCTGCAGTTGTGCGTTGTGGAGGGGTATGGTGAGCTGGCAAGAATGGGCGTGCAAGGGCATTGGGACCTCTAGGAGGGGCATGGCTGAAGATACTCGGGGAGCGGTGCCCGACCTACTCCGACAGCCATTACCCCCACCCCAGCGTCTCACCGGCTTCTCCTCCTGGTCCTCCAGCAGGTACAGCTTGTACTGATCCCCCAGCTCAGCCTGTGGGTGCGAGGGAAGTGGTACGGAAGTGAGCCGCAAGGCGGTGATGCTGCACTGAGTGTGCCGAGTTGGCATGCTGCCTGCTGAGCGTGGGCAGATGCGTTGAGTATGGCACAACAGCGTCTGCACCTGCAGCCGCTGCGTCAGCTTGGCGTACGCTTGGGCGGGGTCGCCCCGCAGGTTGCCCTTGAACAGCACGCCATCTGGTGCAGCCGAGGGAGAAACAAGCAAGGGTGAGCGGCCCATGCAAGCCATGCACACCAGCCACAACATCACGACTATTGCTCTCAACGGGGCACCCACCTGCTTGGTAGTTCTCCACAGAGGTCACAAAGAACGTGTCAAAACTGTGGGGGAGGGCAGGGGAAGGAAGACCAAATCAGCCGTTGCAAAACGCGACACTCTGACGAACCAAGACTCTGACGCCACCAGCGGCGTCTGGGCTGCCCTCGCCTGAACACCGTGGTGCGCAGCTGCTGGATGACTTGGGGCGGCAGCTGCAGGCTCTTGTCTGCCTCTTCGCCAGCGGGCTGCGGCTCGCCGGGCTGCTCCTCAGGCGGCGGCGGCGGCGCTGGCGGCGCCGGGCCCTGCTCTCCATCGCTGGCTCGCGCGATCTGGCTGAGTCGAGCCCTGCAACGAAATGCGCGGCTGCTGCCAGGCAGGCGCGCTCCTGCGCGGCAGGGTGGGAGGGTTGCCACGCAGGTCGCCAGCTGCATGCCTGCGGGCGCCAAAGTGTCTTCAGATCGGCAATGTGCGATCGGGCCGGCTCCCAGCCCCGCAAGATGAGCGGCGATCGCCCCATTTTGGCATTGGAGCGCCTTCCCTTGGACTGCATCAGGGCTGCCCTCGTTCGGCAGACCACGAGCCGCTCGCCCGCCTGAGCCCGCGGCGACAGCGCAGGGCGACCGGGCCGCAGAAAGCCCGAACGTCCGCTCGCTGAACAGCCCTCCCAGGGCCTGCTGCCCGTCGCAGACGCACCAAGATGCTGGTGCCCCCCAGCCAGGAGTGGGTGGAGGGGCCGCCGGCCTCTGGCGCCGCCGCCACCGCCGCCGCCAAGCGCCCCGACCCGCTGCCGCCCGAGCTCGAAGCCCGCCTGCGCCGCCAGCGTGCGCAGCAGTACGGCCGTGCCGTGCGCGAGAGCCTGGCAGCGGCCCACGCCCGGCAGGCATGCAAGCGCGAGGCGGCGGGAGCGGCGCAGCGGGAGGCGTGGGAGGCGCAGCGCGCCGCCCGCCTGGCACGCCTCGCGGAGCGGCAGCAGGTGGGTGCACCAGCTGGCTGCAGAAACAGTTGACCTGACCTGGACCTGCATGGGCGCCAGAAAAAACATGTTTTGATATGGCACACACAACCTCCCACCTCCTTGCTATCCAGGTCCACCAACTGCAGCGGCAGGAGAGCCTGCCCGAGTGCAGCACAGCCGGCCAGCAGCAGCCAGCAGCCAAGGATGGTGGCCCCACACGGGCGGCAGGGGCTGAGAACACGTCTCCAGCGACCCTGCTGCGAGCAGTGGAGCAACTGGATGCCAAGCTGCGTACAGCAGCAACCAACAGCCCATGCAGTCGCCCCGGTGGCCGCAGCGGCCAGCCCGCACAGCAGCGGCAGCGGCAGCGACCAGCGGCACAGCAGCCGGTGCTGCGGCAGCTGCGGCAAGCGGCAGGTGGAGCGCGCAGCACAGCAATCATCGCCTCCAACAGCAGTACTGATGCTCCTGCCAGCTCAAGCGATGAACTGCAGGCAGAGCTGCAGCACTCAGCTGCAGCAGAGGTGCCACCTGCTGTGGACCCTCTAGAGCAGCTGCTGCAGGAGCTGCTGGCGGCAGAGGGCGCCGGCGACCCTCACAGCATCATCAACCTGTATGTGGCAGAACAGCTGCAGCTGCAGGCAGCAGCACCAGGGACGGCATCAGCAGCGGCACCGGCATTGGCAGTGCTAGCAGCGGCAGCGCCAGTAAGCGCAGCGCCGCATGCCGGCCCCCAGCGTGCGCCCCAGCCGCAGGTGCAAGCCTTTGCCACAGCGTCCCACACTCAGCCAGGGCACGGCAACTGCATCCCCATTGCAGTGGAGTCAGTCCAGCCAGCAGCGGAGGCTACCGCCCCAGAGGTGCACATAGCAACGGCCCTGATGCACCAGGCACCAGCAGCCAGCATGGACCAGGCTCAAGAAGAGCCAGCACTGGCCAAGGAGGTGCTGCTGCTGAAGGAGCAGCCCTCGCTCAAGCTGCAGCCCAGTGAGAGCGCTCCATCCACAGCCCGGCACCGCCGCTCCAGCAGCTTGATGCTGCCGCTGCAGCTGGACCTGGCAGCAGCTGCCGAGCCAGCAGAGTGGAGCATTGGTGCTTGTGGCCCGGGCGGTGCAGAGCTCCCTGCCACCTGCCCAGGCCTGGGCTCAGTAACAGGCATGCCGGCTGCGGCGATGCCGCCTCCGCTGCAGCAGCAGGCCACCCAGAGCCGGCAGTCGGCACCTGCCGCCGACACTGCGCCGCTGGAAGAACAGCCGGGCGGCAGCAAGCAGCTGTATGTGCAGCAGTGGCTGCAGCGCTCGGTTGCTGAGCTGGCGGCACCGGAATCGGCGCCAGCTGGCAGCAGCGCAGGCTACTCAGAGGACCTTGATCAGGTCTCCGCGCCACAGGACACACTGTCCAGCCTGCCATCCCCTGCTGCCGGCATGGCTCCTCCACCAGCACCCATCGGCACAGCAGCCAACGCTGAGAGGCTGCCACCCTCCGCGGATGCTATTGGTGCCGCTGCTGCTGCCACATCACCGGAGGCGGGCGCTGGAGCAGCCGCTGCTGCACCCAGTGGGGCGTCAGTTGACAGCAGGAGCGTGTCGGCTGTCACCAGCATGCGGCGCCCTGGTGCACCCGAGCCACCCAGCAGCTCTTCGCAGCTGGATGGCAGCAGCTGTGCACCAAGCCGCATCAGGGATGCTGCTGCCCCAGCTGGCCTGGTAGCAGCAGCGGCACCAGCGGCCATGGCGGCGCAGCTTGAAGAGCCGCAGGCGGCAGCGGACGGCCAGTCTTTGAGCAGCAGCAGCTGCGACGGCTCCAGCGCCGCAGGCAGCGAGCTGCCGGAGGCGCTGTCCTTCAGCCAGCTGCAGGCTGTGGGTGTGGTGGATACGGCAGCTGTGCTGCCGACAGCGGGCGCAGCGCACGTGGCAGCAGCAGCAGAAGGGACAGTGGATGAGCGCTGTGACAGCCCCTGCAGCTCAGTCAGCCCTCGCAGTGGTGCACCGCCCACGGCTGGCCATGCCATGCCGTCCTACCAAGCCACGGCAAGCCCTGTAGTATCTGCACCAGCTGCAGCTGCAGCTGGACCGCAGTACAGCAGCGCTCCGTCCTCTCAGGCGTACTCCTCTGACTTCGATTCCGACTTTGAGGACGCCGAGATCAGCTATGGAGACCTGGGCGGCACCAGCAGCCCTGCCACATGGGGGCCGGTCGCCACCGCTGCCGCCATCAGCATCAGCGCAACACCACAGCCCATGCCGGCAGCGGCACTAGCAGTGGCACCAGCAGTGGATGCAGCAGCGGCGGCAGAGGACGGCAGCTGGCCCTCCAGCCCGCTGGTGCTGCCGCTGGCGATGTGGCAGGCGGGCGGGGGCAGCCCTCCCAGCAGTGCTGGCTTGCAGCAGAGGCCACGGAGTCCTCACCATGCTGCACTGGATGACCGCTACCCAGGCAGCCACCCTGGCAGCCCGCCATCCTCTGCTGGCTCTCCTGCCCTGCAGCTGCCCGTGCCAGGTGCCACCTACGGCCGCTCGCTGTCCCCGGCCTCTCGGGGCGGCAGCCCCCGGGCCTCGGGCGATGGAGGGTTGACCAGCCGCCCCACATCCCCTGGCTCTGCTGCAGCAGCAGCTCGCACAGCACAGCAGGCTCAGCAGGCTCAGCACGCTGCTGCTGCACCCGTTGCAGAGGCACCTACCCTGGAGCAGGAGGACACTGTGATTGTGCACTCCCCTGCCGACAGCAACAGCAGCAAGAGCAGCCACGGTGGCCAGGCAGGCAGCCCCTACTCGCTGCTGCAGTTTGAGACTGAACCAGCCAGCGTGGCGGCAGCAGACGAGGCGGCAGCTGCCGCTCGCTATGCGGCTGCGGCTGGGGCACCGCCAGCTGCGGTGGGGAGCCCGCCGGGCACGCCTGTTGTGGCCTCTCCAGGGGAAGACTACGGCTCTTGCCCTGGTTCGGCACGAGTGGATGATGACACCGTGGTGCAGACAGGTGGGCATATGAAGCAGTCGATTGCTGCAATCTTGCCCACTTCTCCTGCTGTGCACGCTCTCCAGCTGTGCACGCTCGGCAGCCAGCCTGCAGTAGCGGCTGGCACACTCTCTGCCTTCATTTCCTTTCCTTGCAGAGGAGCACAACCGTGCATACCTGCAGGAGGTGCTGGAGTATTTTATGTGGGAGCGCGCAGAGGCGTTTGCCGCCGGCGCCGCACCCTACCCGCTGGGTGAGCGGGGAGCTTAGGAGGGCTGGCAGGGGTGGGGAGGTTGGAAGGTGTAGATTCTGAGTGCTCGCCTAAAATCCGTAAATTTAGAAGCCCTTGACAACTTCCTTTTTTGCTCAACCAGCTCGAAGCAAGTTGATTCAATCTGATCCATGCAGAGCTGGACGGCTACCTGGCCATCGAGCGGCGGCGCCCCGCCTGCGGCGACCCGCAGCACATCTGGAACAAGCTGCTGTTTGACGCCGCCAACGAGGCGCTGGCGGCGCACTATGCGCAGGTGGGTGAACATTACCTGCCTGCCGCAGTGCTTCGTAAGCGTGTCGTGGCGCTGCATTCTGTCGCTATGAAAACTGCTCGCAAGCCCCCGAACGTTGACGCAGTGCGCCTCGCTCCCTCCTGCCCGCCCCTTTGCTGCAGGCTGTGCGCTCGCTGACCGGGCGCCTGGCGCCTCGGGTGGCTCTGCTGGACCCTGCCCTGCTGGACGGGCACGTCACTCAGCGTGTGCTGCGCTGGGCTGCGCTGGGCGGCAGCATGGGCAGCGGCGGTATCGCAGCGGTCGTCGGCGGCGGCGTGGGAGACCTGAGTGCCATGCTGGCAGAAGATGCGGCAGAGGTGAGCAGGGCACATGCATGCATGGCAGGACATGGGCGCCGATTTGCACCACAGGAAGTGTCAGTGTTTGCGTGCATTGCAGGCAGAGCTGCACTAAGTGGGTCGTGCCCAGCCACCAAGCTTCAACAATGTCCCAAACCGCCTCCGCCAATGATCCCACCCCCAATGCAGGAGGAACGGGCACTGGGGCAGCTGGTAGAGGCGCTGCACGCTGAGCTGGCGGCAGCCGCCTCCCGAGCGGCCTCTCCCGAGCCAGTGGCGGCAGCTGCTGTGGCTTCACCCGGCGCCATGGCAGGTGCATGATGGGCAGCTGCGGCGGCGGCATCGCCCGGAGCGGCAGCAGGCGCATGGCAGGCAGCTTTAGGCTGGCTGAGATGACGAGAAGGCTGTGGTGGTAGTTATGAAGCAATTCTCCCATGTTTATTTGACATGGTGAATTTTACATGTTCTGTCGCAGACCAGAAGCACATGTACCATATAACATATCAGCAGATTAGATTTGAATGGGTACTGGCAAAACAGGCATACAGCAGTAAATGTGCGTGAACTGCAGCTCGTCCGTTCACGCGGCTACATCCGTCAGCGTGGCAGACAGCTCGTCCAGCTGGCTCCGGAGTGCCGCAATTGTGGCATCCTTGGTTTGCAGCAGCCCCAGGAACCGCAGCTGCAGCCCTTCCAACTCCCCTGCCCGGCGCTGGCGCGCAGCAGCTGCCGCCTCGGCTGCCGCCGCCTCTGCCTCTGCCAGTCGCTGCTCGGCATCCGCCGCTCGGCGCTCGGCTGCAGCCAGAGCAGCCCCCAGCTGCCCCCCCTGCTCCCGCGCTGCCACCGCCGCCTCGCGCTGCACCTGCTGTGCTGTGGCTGCCGCCTGCTGCGCTGACTGCAGCGCGGCGCCCGCCTGCTGCGCCTCCCTCTCCAGCTGGGCACAGCGGCGCCGCAGCGCAGCGTGCGCGGCAGCCAGTTCTTCGTGCTGAGCGCTCATGCGGGCGCTCTGCACCGCCACTGCTGAGGAGTAGTGCTGCTCAAGCGCCGTCCCTCGCTCCTCGGCCTCAGCTGCCAGGCGGGCCAGCTCCCGGTCCTGCGAGGAATTGGAACGACGCGGGTATATATCTTCAGTACTTACACCCGAACAGAGCTTGGGTGAGGATATGTGGTGGCCAAGCACAGTCACCGTGCCTGCGCCCTATGGCCACAGCATGCAACCAGCCGTGCCCGCTGCCTCACCAGCATCTGCTGTAATGCCACTCGAATGACCAAACGACCGTACCACATGCCACATTCACTCACCAGCATCGCCTGCGGGTGTGCCACTGCACTGCCCAAACAACAGCACCGCATGTCATGTTCAGGGTCCACTCACCAGCAGCGCCTGCTGGCGCGCCAGCTCCTCGGCCGCCGCCCGCCCCCGCTCCTCCTCGTGCTGGCGCACCGCCTGCAAGGCAAGTAGGCAGAGTGTCTTCTGAGTAGAAATCAGTGCTAGCAGAGGTGCTACGGCATCCCGTAACAAGGCAGGGCAGCAGCAAAGCACGCCCCACCAGCAGCAAGGCAGTAGCAGGGCGCAAACTGGCCTGCAGCTCGGCGGAGTGCCGCTGGTGCGCCGCCTCCAGCTGTGCTGCCAAGTCATCGGCCCGAGCTTGTAGCGCCCGCTTCTCCCTGAGGCAGCAGGACAAAGCACGCCAGGTGTTCCCTCCTTCAGTATAAACGTATGTTCTTGCACCTCACATGGCATCCAATGGTTGAAGTGCAGCCTGCTTCCCAACTACTGCCCGACCAGCAGCCTGATGCACAGCGGCAGCACACGCTGCTGCCGCCCAAGCCTGTTGCACAGCTGCTGCTCCCCACCTGTCGTGCGCCCGCCGTGCCCGTGCCGCTCTCTCGAGATGCTCCCTGGCGGCCACCTGTGCCGCCTCCAGCTCCCGTCGCAGCTCTGCCTCTCGTGCTGCTGCCTCTTCCCGGGCAGCACTTACAAGGGAAGACTCCAGCTGCAAGCAAAAGGGAGGGACACAAACAGAAGACAGATCACGCCATGGCTTGAGGGCTTGATTTAATCAGGAAGAACATTAGAAGGCATCACCGCACAGTTTGGAGGTTGCAATGCTGTCGGCGCCCATGCTCACCCGCGCCCGCTGCCCCGCACGTGAGCCGCTGCGCGCATCGGCGGCCTCCGCTTTCAGCTCCGCCAGCTCCCGCCTGAGCGCTGCATACTCGCCCCGGTCCAGCACTGCAGCGGGGAGCAGAGAAGGGCAGAGTGGGAGCGCCATGGGCAGCAGCAGGGAGATGGGCGGCGGCGACAGCGGCGGTGGCGGCAGCAGCGGCGGTGGCCGGGCGTCCCTCGTTCCCGGCTGGCGGCACTAGTGCCGTCTTGCGATGCACATCACCGCAGCTGGCGCCCGCCCACCGCAGCGCTTGGCACAACTCGTTTCAACGCTCACCTCGGCAGAGCACCGGGACCGCTTTGCTGTTCTCTTTCGAGTCGGCGACCATGTCGGCGGCAAATTGAAAGCGCGTCAGCGACCACCAAAGGCTTGTCGGCCCACCGCCCACCCTGCCGCCCACCCTGCCGCCGCAGCGCATTGCGCCCTGGGAGCTCAGAAGCTCCCTCTGTCTTCCTGTGAGATCTCCGGGTCCAGGCATTGTACATATGAGTGGCAGTCCGAGTTGCAGCATGATTTGAGAGACTGGATCGAGACCGATGCTTCGGCGCGTCACTTGTCCAAAGTGGCTTGACGTCGGCCCGTCAGGCACTGAACAGCCGGTGGCAGCTGCTGGAGCAGCCAGTGTACCAGGCCACGTCCATGCGGAATGGAGAAGACCGGCAGAGGTCGCAAGGGATTGTCTCTCTGTACTTCGCATAGCCGTTGCGCTGCCGCTGAGCGGGCGACAGCGGGCAGGCGGCGGCGCCACATCCTGGGTGCGAGGGTTCACTGGCGCAGTCCTCGGCCCCTTCCTCGTCACCGTGCAGCCATGCTTTCCAACCAGCTGCAAGCGCGGCCCGCTGGCCGCTCGGCCCTGCTGGTGCAGGCGCGGGCTTCTCGCGGCAAGGCGCCCGCCAAGGCGCCCGCCAAGCAGCCGGTCAAGCCCACCAGGAACAGCAAGCAGGCGGTCAGCAAGGGCGCCAAAGGCAAGCCCGCCGGCGGCGCCAAGGGCGGCGGCGAGCTGAAGGATGGCGCAGGCGAGGGCCGCTGCTGCCTGGCCTGCTCACGTTCCCTTGCTGCTTGCACAGACAAGCCTGGCACGCACTTGCACTTATACCAACCATACCCTGACCACCCGTCCTGATTTGCAGCGGCCATTGCTGGTCTGGCGGGCGTGGGCGGTGTTGTGGCCGCTTCTTCAGAAGTCGCCGGCGACCTCGCGGCTGCAACAGCCACAGCAGCAGCAACTGGCGCCACCTCTGCAGCCGACATCCTGGCAGCTGGAGCCTCGGCAGCAGGCGCAGCGGATGCGGCCGCCAGCGTGGCGGCAGCCGCTCTGCCAGCTGCCACCGTGGCAGATGCTGCCATCAGCAGTCTGCCCGCCGCTGCGCCCGCTGTGCAGGCGGCGGCGGAAACGGTGGCGGCGGCTGCACTGCCGGCGGCAGCCCTTGGCGAGCTGGCTGCCACCACGCAGCTGCCAGCTGTGCCAGCAGTGGCAGATGCCGCCATTGCAGCACTCCCCGTGGCAGCGGCGGCAGAGGTGGCAGTGACGCAGCTGCCCGCGGCGGCGCCCGTGGTTTCAGCGGCGGCACCGGCAGTGACCGCTGCGGCCCCTGCACTGGTGTCCCAGCTGCCTGCCGCAGCCCCAGCAGTCACCGCCGCAGCACCAGCAGTCACCGCTGCAGCGCCGGCTGTCACTGCTGCCGCCCCCGCCGTGGTCTCGCAGCTGCCGGTAGCCGCCCCTGCCATCACCGCTGCTGCCGCGCCCGCTGTGACGGCCGCCGCGCCGGCCGTTGTGTCACAGCTGCCGGCCGCTGCTCCCGCTGCAGCACCTGCAGCAGAAGCAGTGGCAAGTGCCAGTGCAGCTGCCCTTCCAGCCGCCAGCTCGGCAGTGGAAGCAGTCGCAAGCCGGCTGCCCGGAGCGGCAGCCCCTGTAGCAGACGCCGCGGCACAGGCAGGCCGCCTGCTGGCTGAAGCACCCACTGTTGCGGGGCGGTCGGCGGAGAGCGCAGTGCAGGCCAGTCGGCTGCTGGCGGAGGCGCCTACGGTTGTGGGGCAGTCGGCAGAGACAGCCAGCAAGGCGGTGGCGAGTGCGGTTGGAGGAGAGGTTGAGGCGGCAGCCACCGCCATGCAGGACCTTGCGCAGGTGCGCTGATGGGTCTTGAGAGTGGAGCTGGCTTCTGGTTTTGTGCAGAGGGAGTTGCAGCGAATGGGCTTCTTGTTCGCCTGGTTGCCTGCGGGCTGCACTGTCAAAGAGCCAACTGCTTGCTTGCGAGGGTGATGGTGTTCTGTGTACTACAGAGGGGGGTACTACACCCGGGGGTGCCGGTTCCTGCAGCACACGGCATGGCTTGCCTGCTTCGTGCAACCAACAGTTCGCACCTTTGGCTCTCATCCGTGCAGGGCGGGCTGATGGAGATGGAGAGGGCTGTGTCTGGTACACTGCGCACTGCGTTTCCATCCAAACGCAACAGCGAACCATGCCCTTCAAACATGCCCCTCTGTTGCAGGGAGGGCTGGTGGAGATGGAAAAGGCTGTGTCGGCTGCCGTCAACCTGGACTCAGTTGTGCTCACCGCCAAGCTGGGAGTGGCAGCCGCGGCTGTGAAGGCCACTTATGATGGGCTGTCACACCTGCCAGATGCACTGAAGCTGCTGGCAGGCGCTGCAGTGGTGAGCGGCGCCCTTGCGCTGGCGCTGCGGCTGGCGCGGGCCGGCCAGGCGGCGGCAGCAGCGGCACCAACGGTGGCACCACTGGCGGCGCCAACGGCGGCAGCGGAGGCAGGGGCTGCGGTGGCAGCGCAGCAGCAGGAGCAGGAGCAGCAGGAGCAGGGGGCAGGGAGCAGCGGCGTGGCTGCTTCGGCGGCCAGCAATGATGCTGATCTGGCCAGCTCAGTTGAGGCGGCAGCTGAGCGGGCAGAGGCCAATGTGCGCAGCAGCTGAGCTGCCCATTTTGCTGCCGAGGTTTGTTGTTCAGAATTTCAGTCATGTGCTCCCTCTGTATGTTCTGCTTTGGTACATTGCAGCATGTGCCTGCATGTGTCTTGCTGCCGCGTTGATTCGTTGGTTTTTGCGTCACATTTTCCTTGATTCTCAATGTCTGAGCTCGAGCAGAACTGACACCTTGCATGTAAACTGACCAGTTGTAAGTACGCATTGAGACGCCACCAGTCGCCGTCACAGGCCCTGCAACATGCCGTGCCCAGCTCAGCGGCAACCAACATCGCTCGAAGCAGCAGCTTGCAGGCAAGGCAAAATGGTGCCACCCGCAAGCAGCCGCAGCTGCTTACAAATGCCCCTTATGGTGCACCGGTTCATCTGCGCACGCAATTACAAGCAAATAGTGACAAAGAACAATCAGAAGTGGCGGCAGCCTACTCCTGCCGCTCCCATGCCAGGCTCAGCCGAGTGTCAGAAATCTGCAGCTGCGGTGCGCATTCGGACAGCCGGGCCAGCACTTGCGGCGGCGTGTTCGACATATCCAGGTGCAGCCGGCGCAGGTGCGGCAAGCGGCACAGGATGCCATCCACGTCAGCAGTGCTCAGGACCAGGCGATCGTTGTACGTCAGGGACAGCTCAGTCAGGCCGGTGGCGGCGGCTAGCGCCGGCGGCAGCCTTTCAAAATAGTTGCCGCCCAGGTCCAGTGACTCGAGGTCTGGATACCAAGGGTGGGTCAGTGGATGGACAAAGGATGGGTCAGTGGATTACTTAGGGTTCTAGGGATGGAGATGATGTGGCCAAGACAGATGCCGGGTATTTGCATGCGGGCAGAAATCGTCACTGCCATGCTGCACTCCAGTGAAGATCACGTAGCGAGACCAGCGCTGCTGCCTCCCATGCATAGCGTGGCTCAGCACCACACAGCCGCCCTTGGGTGACCGGGTCAGCTCACCGGATAGGTAGCAGCCAGGTGGAAGCTCTCGGAGGGAGCCCCTCAGGCTCAGCCGCCGCAGGCCGGTGAGGTGAACGAGTGCAGGCGGAACCGTGGCCTCGCTTGAGCAGCCCACTACCGCCAGGCTGTGCAGCCGGGGCGCCTGCCGCAGCAGCGGCTCCAGCCCAACCAGGGCCCCCGCATATGCGAAAGAGCAGAGGCATAGCGACAGGCGGGTAAGGTGCCCCAGGAAGGGGCAGCTGGACACCGCGGGCAATGCCATGCAGCTGCTTGAGATGTCCAGGCTGCGCAGCTGGCTGGGCTGCGTGCCAGCCGGCAGTGTTGCTGCCACCAGCTGCTGCAGGCTGGGCGCGTTCTTGATGCTGACCAAGGTTAGCTGCTGCACCGTGCCATCCGCCCGGCTGCAGCCCTGGACGGTGCAGGTCTCCAGTCCAGCGCCGCCGACCTGCCAGGATGTGGGAGGGGCAGTCACAGGTGGCTCACCAGGCTCACGCCGGCGAGGCAGCTCAAGGCACTCACTAAAGGCACATGGCAAGGACATGTTACGTTTTTTTGGCTGTGTGCTGTACAGCGTGTCAGCAGCCCAACCCGGCATTGGAACACTCAGCATGGCGCGCACTGGCAAATGCACAACCGCACATGCTCGCCACCAGCCATGTACGGGCATGCTAACCTTGCACCCTGCACACCTGCATGGCACCTTCAAGTTCACCGCCCTCCATCTGGCAGCTGTGGACATCCCAGCTCTCCAGCTGCGGCAGCCGCGCCAGCAGCGGCTGCAAAGTCCACTTGCAGCGTGTCAACTCTCCAATCTCGCCAGCCAAGCTTCCGCAGCCGGGTGAGCGGGAACACAGCGCTCAGCCCTGGAAGCGGCTGAGTTGCTGCAGCGCAGGCGAGCGCAGGTGCTGCAGCACTGTGGGCAGCCCAAGCGGCAATGCACTGGCGCCCAGCTCCAGAGACAGCAGCTGGGGCAGGCTAGGCAGGGCCACCGGCAAGCTGCTGGGCAGATTGCCGCGGCATCTGATCTGCAGCTGCGTCAAGCCGCTCCAGCGCTGCAACGCTGCCGCCGTAGCTGCGTCCGCTGGGGCCCACTCCAGGCGCAGCGACTGCAGGGTGGCGGGGCTGAGGTGCGCCAGCACGCTGCTGCCCAGCTGCCACTCGGCGCCCCAGTCTGCTGCCACCTGCTCCGCATCAATCGAAATGCCGTCATCGGCACCTGGATAGGTGTCATCCTCAAGCATCTGGCTGTAGCACAAGCGCTGCACAAAGCGCCCAATGCGGCGCAGCAGGCTGGCCTTGGCGGCGAACCACTCCTCTGCCTGGCTGTCAACATCTACCTTGTCGAGCGACTCGGCAGTCAGCTCCAGGGACCACCACAGGGCTGGCTCCGAGTAAAATACACGGTGCCAGCGGTGGCTGACCAGCGTAAGGACAGGCTGCACAGGGGAAGGAGCGGCAGTGCGGCGGTGAGTGCAGAGTGGCAAGAAGTGGCGGCAGCAGCGGCGGCGGACCCAACCCGCATTCCAGCGCTCACCCCGGCCTCTCGCCCGGCGGCTGTGAAGATCTTGCCCAGCAGCGGGTCGGGCAACGACTCAAATAAGGCGAGACGGGCTGCTGCCATTCTGGGGCTCTCTGGGTGCGCTGAGCTGCGCCTGGGAGGAGGATCGGATCGCACCGTCAGCTTTGGTAGAGCGCCAGCAGGGCCTGTGAGGGCTGCGCCCGCGCTGCGCCACGCCAGCTCGCCGCCGCCGCCGGCACGCAGGGCAGCACAAAGCGGCTGCGTACCTGCCTCCCTGACGCTCCTCTCCAGCCACCCTGAAATGGATTTGCATCTCTCCATGTGGTACAGGTCATTCTAGCTGAGCCTTTGCCGTGCAACCAGGCCAGAATGGGCTGGAGGCACGCAGTATATGCAGTCGAGTGGGTCAATGCGAGTCAGGCAGTGCTGAAATCAAATATTGTGCGCATGTTCTGTGAAACAAAAAGAGACGGTGGCAGGGGTGTTGGGGCATGCATGCAGCATCACGGGGCAGGGAAGCAATATCAAAAGGAGGCGCTATTTACAACTCAGAAACAAAATGCAGGAGGGTGCGAATACAGTTCAAAATGGAATTGCTCAAAAGATTAGACGGTCGTGGGGAAGCGCAGAAGCAACAGTCCGAAAGGGGTGTGGCAGTTTTGTACAAAATGTTGCAGCAGTATATAATGTCCGCATCTCAAGCCGCCGCTGGCTGTCGAGCACCACTGCCTCCGCCGCCCCGCAGCCAGGCGGCCCACACGCCGTGCGCATGCAGCCGCTCAGCATAGGCCGCCCCGCAGCGCACCAGCTCCTGCAGGCCTTCCGCCGGGCGCAGCCGCACCGCTGCAAAGCGCATGCGAAGCGGCGCCAGCTGCTCATCGTTGATATAGTCCAGTACAAAGCGGCCTCGCTGTAGTGGGGGCAGTACAATGCCCTCGGCACCAGCACCAGGCTGGTCAGAGGCGACGCCAGGCGGTGCTCCGCTGCTGCCCGCCAAATGTGCCGGCAGCCCCTGTACGCCCGCTGCTGCACCGCTGCTGGCGGCTGCGCTGGCGGGGCTCAGCAGCGCACTCAGCAGGGCGCTGGGCTGCTGGCGCGCCACGGCAGCCCAGCGGCAGAATGCGCCGTCAACTGCACGCATGCCTGCAGCATGATTGGCGGGTGGAGTTGGGCTGAGCACGGGCAGCAGTGCAGGGGTCAATAGACACACAAAGAGCGTTTCAACTGTAGCTTGTTGCCACCGCTTCGGACGGCCAACCGCACAAAGCTGCCACGCAACAATGGAGCCTGGCAGCCGCCGCCTAACCAGCCCCAGCATGCATGCACAGGTATCCTAGACTTACAAGCCTGCATTTACGCACCCCGCACAGTTGCAGCCAGGCGCCCATCCAGCAAGAAGGGCAGGTGGCCGGATGCCAGGCAAGCGTCAATCACATCCTGCTCACAAGTGGAGTGTCAGTGCTGAGCTGTGGACTGGAGCCAGCCAGCTTTGCTGCAGGTGGCAAAATGCGGGGTGTGCGCTCATGAAGCCAGCAGGGATGTAGGCAGCAGTGTAAAGAGGCTACCAGGTTCAAAAGACAGGCCCTGACCTGCTTGGAGTGGAAGCGCTGGATGAAGACCGGCTGGAATGACGGCCAGGCGGTGACCCTCAGCCGCACCCGCCCCGTGCACCTGCAGCACTGGTATGTCAAGAGGCAGCGAGTGAGTGGCAGCGCTCTGGCATTGAAAACAAACGCACCAGTGAACCAGCGCTTTTTGGTGCTGCTGACACAGCTGCAGTAATCAGCTCCCTGGCACGCCAGGCCAGCGCACACAACCAGACGCAACCCCCCATGCTGGACGACCTTGTCATTTAAAGTGGCCCCTCACCGCTGGTGCGCGTCCTCTGGCAGCAGGTCCTGCAGGCAGCGCCGCGCGATGCCGCCCCACTGTCCCAGCACGCCCAGCAGCCTGCATGGAAAGGGTAAGCAAATACACAGCGCGAGGGCGGCGGGTGGCAAGCGGCTCTGCCGTTGTGCAAGCAGCACTGCCACCTGCTGATGCCAGCACGACACAGCACAGCACAGCACAGTGCCGCATGCTTGAATGCAGTGAATGCGTCCCATGGCGTGTGGGCAGTCGCCCTCACCTGTCGCGCACTCGGTGCTCCTCCAGCACCTGCGCCGTGTGCTGTGCCGCTCGCCGCAAGTCCACGCCGCAGGCTGCCAGCACCGCCACGATGGCGCCCGAACTTGAGCCGTGCAGCTGCACTCTGCTCAGGTCATAGTGCTGCTGCAGGTAGTGCACCGCTCCCACCTTCCAGAACCACCACATTCCGCCGCCAAAGATATCCAGCACGGGCGGGGCAGCGGCAGGCGCCGCCGGCGCCGCCCGCCGCTCTTCCTCACCGCGCCGCGCCCTCCAGACCCCGCTGATCGGCTGATCTGGCGCGGAAGCTGCAGCGGTGCTGGCGGCAAGAGGGCCGCCCTGCTGAAAGCCGTGCGGCGGGAGGAGGGGGGCAGCCGCCGCACGCAAGCCCGCCCGCACCAGCATGGCGCACGCACGCCAGATCAGTCACGTCGATTAAGAGACGGCTGTTGAACAGCAGAAGCACCCACGGCATCTTCCTCGGCAGAGCGCACCCGGCGCGCGAGCGGCGGCTGCATCAAGAGCAGGCCCGGCAATGCCACTTCGCCCGTCAAGTTGAACCTCGAGCCATACAATCCATGCAAACATGAAGGAGTTACAGGATACAGTCGACCAACAGTGAACGGCCATCTCACTAGAGAGTCGGTAGGGAGGGCAGGGTAAGCAGTGAAAAGGACAACTCAATGGTGGCAACAGCAGTGAAGGGAGCAATGGCAGTTCGATGTGTATCGCGCAACAACAGTCGAAGATAAAATGGCTGTACAACAGTGCGGATGGCCAGTGGCACAGTCAGGTCAGCAGCATACGTTGGTATTTGATTCGGTACACGTGTGTTCAGCAGCTCACTGCAGCCACCACCTAGCTTGCGGTGCCGCGCCGCCTGAAGCTGCCCAGCAGGCCCAAGCCCCCGCCGCCGCCGCCGCCCAGCCACGTGGCTCGCCGCCGGCCTGCACCAACAGGCAGCGCAGCACAGGACGGTTGAGATCGGGTTCAGCAGGGCCAAAATGAGCAGCGGGGCTGAACGAAGGCGCTCGACCCACAGCAGCAAGCGGGTGCACTGAACAATGCAGCCGCATGCCGGCGCAGCAGTTGCGCAACGACAACCGCGCATCATGCGGAGAGAGCGGTACAATCACCACGCACCGTCTGGCTGCTGCTGCTGCTGCTCTGCGCCCGCCGCCGGCCTGCCGGATGATGACGCCGCAACACAGGAGTGGGCAGCGTCTGAGCACAGCTGCACCAGCGTTGCTTCGTCCACCCCTGCCGCGGCAAGGAAACGTGAAGTCGGTTATAGCGCAGCAGCAACGCAGGTGGCAGGTGGGAAGCGACACAATGGGAGGACCGATGGGCCAGCACGCATGCGCCAATCAAGCTTCACATTGCAACAGATGGCGGCTGGTAATGACTTGGGCCAGAACTTGACAGCATGACGGCTGCAGTCCTGCTTAGAACTGGAGACTGGGCTGCACCAGCATCCACCTGCCGCCCGCAGCTTGCACGTATCAGCGTCGATTGCTGCGGCTCCGTCCCCAAACCAGCACTCACCTGCCACCCGCAGCTTAGCCTGCAGCTCAGCAGCAAGCTCCTGCTTCTGCCGCAGCTCCTCGGCTGCACCGCTGCTCTCCGCCCTCAGCCCGCTCAGCCGCCGCTTGGCCAGCCTGAGGCAGCGGCAGGGCAGCGCGTGTTGAGAGCGCCTCCCAACAGAGCCGACAGAAAGCATGCACCACCGCAGATTCAAGCCCCAAGCAAGCCAGCAACGCCGGGCCACAGAGCGCGCCACAAGCCCGGCCATCCGGCATGGGCCATTCCCATCGGCAGACAGAGCTCCCACCCGCCAGGTCCCCACCACGCACCTGAGCTGCTCCGCCGCCGCCGCCTGCTGCTGCAAGCGGGCATCCAGCACGGCCTGCACCGCCTGCTCGCTGTCATCCAACTCCGCCGCTCGCGCCAGCGCCGCATGCAGCTGCGCCTTGAGCAGCGCCGCTTCGGCCGCCGCCCCCGCCGCCGCCTGCTCCGCCTCGTGCCGCATTGCCTCTGCGTGCGCCTGCTGCTGCTGCAGCGTGTCCAGCGTGTCGATCAGGCGCTTGACGGCGGTGTCGGGGCCTGCGGCGAGGTCGGGGGCAGCGAGGTCGGTTGGCTGGCGGGTGGCAGGCGGCGGCGGCGGCAGCTGGTCAGGCAGGGCGGAAGCGAGGACAGGCAGGACGAGGGCGAGCGAGGAGGCTCACTGGGCGCGGTGAGAGCGGCCCCAAGCTGCTTGCGGGGCGTGTGGGCGCCTGGAGACTCGAGGCAGGCGCCGTTGGCCGGCGGCAGCGGCTGCGTGATGCCCATGGCGGTGTGTCGAAGGCAGTGGTGCGATCAAGCAAAGTGGCCGGGCGTGGCGGTGGCCGGTGCGGAAGTGGGGCGCCCGCCAGCTTTGAGATGCGTCCAGCGGGCAAACTGCGACCAGAAGAAGATGATTGAGTGGTTGGAGCCCAGGGGAGGGCTGACGGAGGGGAGGGCTGACAGGTGCTCATTGCCGCGCTGGCGGCGCCGCACAGCGAGCACATGCGACCGACAGCCCCGCCCCTTAACAAGCTGGCTCCATGCTCTTTGCCTAAGGGGCTCCCAGTCTTGTGGGTGACTGTGTCATATGCCGTCACAGCTGGGCAAGCAGTCGGCATGTTGGTGTTGAGTGCCACGGCAATGATTCTCCGTCAGGAGCCACAATCACGAGATGCCTGCCGCTCACTGCCTTGGGCGGGGGTGCAGCGCCCCCAGGGCAGGTGTCTGCAAGGGCCAATCCTGCTCGGAACAATTGTGGGTGGGAGCCAAGGCGATATGCAAGGCCCCAGCGACCTGTGTGCAGGGGTGATGCAAGGAAGGCAGGGGAGGGGCACTTGAGAAAGTGCGCCGCAGGAGGCACATGTCTCATGGTGCCGCGGCACCCCCCGCGCGCTGCAAACGACAAGAATCGACACGCTGCATCGCTTGCCAGCCATGCGGGCGCCTGCGCTGCTCGCGCTGGCGCTGTGCCTCACCGCTGCCGCAGGTGGGGGCCATGAGCAGCGCTCCCGTTCGCATGCAGCGACGCGGCAGAGCTGGCAGAACGCGTACAGGCGGCGGACGGGGCGAGAGGCGCGGCCCCAGCCCCGGCCTCAAGAAGCGCCCTTCCCCCTGCCCCCCACCACCGCCTGCAGGCCTGGAGCAGCACGGCAGCGTCTGGTCTGCTCTGGCGGAGCTACACGACACGGATGCCGCCGTGGGCTCCGCCCTGCCGCCGGCAGCGCTGCTGCGCCGCCTGCAACTTGCCGCTGATCCAGCCGCCGACCGCCCCGAAATCGTCGGCCCTGCGCACGGCACTGGACTGGACGAGGTGGTCCGGCGCACGGGCCGCAGCCTGCTGTTGGGCGGCTGCTTCGGTTGCAGCGGCAGCAAGCTGCCAAGCCCGCCGTACCCTCCTGCACCGTGAGATGTGGGGTGGCTTGGAGGGCTGGCTGGCGTGCCACACCAGCTTGCTGTGTTTGTGCATGCTGCGACATGTTGGAAGCACAGCATTGCGCAGCACTACAGTGGATGGCGGGCCACAGCAGTGCCGTCTGGGCACGTGGGGAGCAGGTGCATGCCGCTGTGCCCTAACTGCTGTCATCATGCCAGCACTGGTTGCCGCCCCGCGGCTGTTCTGCAGGCCTCCCAGCCCCCCGCCGCCGCCCGCCCCGCCGCCGCCGCCCTCCCCGCCGCCTGCCCCGCCTCCCCCGCCCCCCTCGCCTCCTCGCCCGCCTGCCCCTGAGTGCGGCTGCCACTCCTTCACAGACATGCGCTACAACACCTGGGGATACGGTGAGGCTCGCAGCTGTGAGGCTCGCAGCCGCCGGCTGTTTCTGTTTGGATTTCAACGTGCTGTGAGGGCTTGTCCCTCGCACTGCTGCACTAGAATGCGCACTTCCCAACACCTTGCGCCTGCCGCTGCTCTCCCAGTCCATGCAAGGTCAAGCCACGTTTCCATGCACTCACACCCTTGTGCCTTCCAGGACATGCACCTGCCTGCCTGCCTGCCTGCAGACCATTTGGACAACCCGTAAGCCTGCACTCCTTTCAACTGGGCAACCCAACAGCACGTCCACGTGTGTCCTTCCCCCGCAGATCACTCGTCCTTCGACAACAGCCAGAATTGGGTGCTGGAGAAGGACACGAGCGGCATGCCCATCTACCCCACAGCCCAGGAGTGCTGCAACTGGTGCCGCAGTTCCTGGGACTGCGTCTACTGGGAGCGCCGCGGCTTCAAGGGCGTAAGATTACGGCTTCATTATTGCTTGGGTTTTGATTGAGAAGCTCGCTGCAGCTGGTGCCGCAGCCAGCTGGTGCCGCAGCCTGTTGCACTGCAGAGTACTCATTCGCAGGCTGCATGCACCCTGTTGCAGTACGACGAAGCCCACTGCTACTTTTTCAACAAGATGCCGCCCGTCAACCTCACGCCGCACGACTTTGCCAACGAGTATGTGCAGTACCAGACGGGTGAGCAGCAAATTTGCTTTTCTCGAGTTTTCAGGGCGCAGCAAGGGCGGGTGCGCAGCGGTTTGGCACGGTTGGGTGAGCAGCGATTCAGTGCGGGTGCGCAGCAAGGGTGGGCCAGCAGCAATTCAGTGCGGGTGAGCAGCATGGGTGGGTGAGCAGTCGTTCAGGACGGGTGCTCAGCGATTGGGAGGCACGTAGCCCCATGTGTGGCCTGCTGCACGCTTACGTGTGCTTCTCAAGTTCAATTGAATCCGTTACACCCAGCATTACACGCAGCTGCATGCCACACCTGCATGGCCTGATTTTCCTCATGCACCCTCCGCCGCCCTCCTGCAGGCTTTCCCGGCTGTTCTCCCCCGCCGCCACCTGCATTGCCTGCCTAATTGATATATGATGCATATCCCGCCGCCCTCCTGCAGGCTTCCCCGGCTGCTCTCCCCCGCCACCCCCGCCTTCGCCTGGACCCTCGCCGCCACCGCTGCCTCCCTCGCCTTCGCCTCCCCCCAGCCCCCCACCCTCCCCACCGTGAGATCTGTCCTGCCGCTGCCACTACTCCCCTGTTGCCGCGGCCGCTTTGCTTGCCCAGCTGCCACTGCCTGCCCGGCCCGCCACATTCCCCACCGTGAGGCCCGCTCTTGAGCTGCCGCTCCCCTCCATTGCAGCTGTCTGCAGCTCCTGTGCTGCTGCCATGCGCGCCTGCCTGCCCAAGCGCTGCTCACACTCCCTTGCTGCTCACTCTCCCCTTATGCAGTCCCCCGCCGCCACCATCTGATGGCTCCTACACAGACCCCTCGGTGTGTGGCTGCGAACTTGGAATTTCGCTGGCTCTGCTTGGCAGCGCGTGACCTGGCTGCCAGCAGGGTGCACTGCCGTACACGCATCTGTCTCTGTCCCGGCCGTGTCTCCACACAGCCACCAAGGTTGCTTGCTGCTGCTAAAAACTTAGCACTTTCCTACTGTCCCACTTTCCCACATTCGCAGGAGCAAAGCGCGGACAGCCACCACACTTGAACTGCTGCACGCATTGCCCGCTCCTTTCTTCACCACACAAACGCCCGCAAACTGCTGTGCAGGTGCAAAGGGTGGACAGCTATCACATCCTGGCAAGCAATGCGTGCAGCGTGTGCGGCAGCAGCACGGTGAGCCGCCGCTGCCGCAGCTGCCCAGGGCGTGCTTTGTACCAACAACCGAGCATCCACACATGGATGCGTGTACGCAACGCTGGCGTTCACTGCGCCGCTTACCCAGCGGTGCCTGTGCTGGCACTCGCTGCCCACCACCTCGCTGGCATGCTATGCACTTTGCTGTGCTGTGTTATGCTGTGCTGTGCTGCGCTGCATGGAAGAGCTGCCAACCAAGCATTCAGCACCTGGCTAACTCTGCCGACCCAACACCTGCCCCTGCCTTTCTTGCAGAAAGGAGACCTGGGCTGCCGGGCGTTGTACGGTGCTCCGCGCGTGCAGCCACTGAACGACTACCGGCTGATCTACTTTGTCAAAAAGTGCCTGGACGCCTACATTGTGAGTTGTGGCTGGTGGAGCCGCTGTTGGGCAGATTTCAGTGGGATTGTGCGTGCCTCTTATATTGTGGACAAGTGGCTGGATGCATACATCGCGAGCTGGTGCTGCTACAGCTGCTACAGCTGCTCTGGTGCTGCTGCTGCTGCTGCTGCTGCTACTGCTGCTGCTGCTGCTGCTGCTGCTGCTCTGGTGCTGGCTGGCTGGCAATTTGCGGACTGCATGGCAGGTCCCATCCCTGCATGTAGCCATGCACAATTTGCCATGGCTGCGCACATCCTGCCCTGCCATCGTTTCACCCTGCCACCGGTTTGGCCCCTAACCATCTTACAACCTCACAGGCCCAAGAACCGGGGTGATGGCGGCATGTGGCGACGATGTGCGCCTGTACTCCTCTCCTCTGATCAAGTTTTCCAAGGCGTGCACCCAGCTGGTCATGGGCCGGTCGTGGTACCTGTCTGGTGAGCCCTGCTCCTCAGCTAAATGTGCTGAATTCGGTGCCGTGGTTGGGTGTGTTGTGGCATGCTGCTGCCGCATTACTTCCACGCAGCTGTCATGGGCCGGGCCTGGTACCTGTCTGGTGAGCAGCACTGTTAATGCTGCCGCATGCTGCAACTGCGGCTGCTGCTGCCGCTGCTGCTGCTGCTGCTGCTGCTGCTGCCGCCTGCAGGCTGCTGGTGCTGCTGCCGCTGCCCATCCACCCTATCCTGCCCCGCCACGCAGTGCACATGGGCTATGCCTGCTTCGACACTGATGCTGCTGATGGTGCTTCAACTTGCACTTAGTTACACTCCACCCTTTTGTTTTGCAGTGCGCGTGGGCTACCCCTGCTTTGGCACCCCTCGGCGCGTCAACGGCAAGATTGTGGGGTACCCCGCCTGGGGCCGCTACCGCGTGCACAACCTGTGAGGCTGCTGCGACAGGGGGGTATTTTTAAGGGGCACACTCGCCCGCGTGCATGGCCGCTGCCTGTACAGCTGTGTGGTACTGAGGCTGCCTGCCCCAGAGGCTGCATGGAGACGCGCAGCCTGTGAGTGCTGCAAACCTGATATGCGCCCGCCCATTGCTGCACCACCCCCTCCTGTACGCAGCTACTGCAGCATCTGGCAGAAGGCGCCCCCGAGCGCCACAGCCGCCTCCCACATTTGCTGCGCTCCAATGCAAACCGCTGCCTCCAACGCACCTTCCTGCCCCTGCTGCCGCCCCCTCCTTTGTGTGCAGCTACTGCAACATCTGGCAGAAGGCGCCGCTGGACGGGGTGGTGCAGCCCTACGACGTCAGCGAGTTTTATCGCTTCTGAGTGCAGCCACTCTTGCTGCACCCGTTTGGAGCGCGGCGGTTCTACCGCTTCTGAATCGCCCGCACATTCTACTACAGCTGCACCGCTTCTGATGCACTTCTGAGTGCAGCGACTGTTGCTGACGCGCACCCAACTGCGGCCGCACCACCTCTTTGAAGCGCGCCGGCTGCACTGAATTCAAAGTGCGGCAGCCGCCGCCGCCTCGCCGCAGCGCGGGCCCCAGCTCTGCGGCTTTGCAGGCATCGCATGAAGCAGCACCATGGCCTCTCTGTTGCAGTTTAACGGCTTTCCAGTACCAAACCAACACCCACCTGACCAACCCGCCGCTACTGACACTTGCCGCCGCACCAGCTGGCGCAGCGGCAGCATTTTTCTTTCATGAGGCTGCTGTACCTGGCTGCCCTGCTAAGGCGCACACCGCTCATTGTCTCATTGTCCACGATCGAACGACAACTGTGCGCAGAACTCTTTGTGTGCACGCAACCATCTCCCGACTGTTTTCCCTGGCTCGAACCGGTCTGAGCCACCAACCTTCCGTGTGTTCCCCTTGCTTTCTTCGAACCCCCTCCATCTGGCCTTTCATCCCCTTCTGCATCCCAGCCAAACCATATGCTCTTCCCACCATTTTCCAACGCGTCCATATGCTCCGCTTGGCCCACCCCTTACCTGAAACTCCACACGTCCCTCTCTTGCCCATTTTTTCCCCAACACTCCCATGCGCCCCGCACGCCCCACCCCGCATTACCATGGCGCACTGATTCTTCGCTCATCTCTTGTTCTGAGCTGGAACACATTATTCAACGCTCACCTGGAGCTTGCAGCTGCAAATCAGAGCAGTGCGATGATTAGAGGGTGCTGCTGGCGCTTTGAATGCCGCCCTGCCGCCAGACTTGGGGGCGCTGCACCTCAGTTGTTCCAGCTGTTGAGGCGCTGCTCCGTACCGACAGGTGAGCTGGCGCGATGCTACCAGGTTACATGCATACAAACAGGCAGAACTGCAGCAGATAGGGGGCGATGCATGCATAGGGCAGTCCGATTGGCAATCAAAGGCAGCCGGCGGCTGAGAGCCAGCCTGCAGGCATGGCACACGTCCCAAACTTTGGGGGGGCAGAGACAGCTGAGTTTATTTGGGTGCCTTTGGTGGCCAGGAATCTTTGTTGATCTTTGCTGCTTTGCTTTCAAGTATATGCAGAGTTTCACAAAGGTTCTTGGAATGCTGAGGGAGGCTGAGATCTCAAGCCATCTTGGCCGGCTGAGCTTACCAAGTTTCCTTGATCCTTCTCAGCCACCCATGATTCTGTGCGAGTCTCTGCTTCCTTAGGCAGCTGAGCGCTGCAAAGCCGCGCCAAGAACTTGGCCCGCTGAGGAAAGCCGAGACAGGCCAAAGATCTTGGAGAGAAATGCAGGGCCCAGACAGCAATATCTGCGGCCGGGAGGCCTTGCACAATATGCGTATGCTTCGAGGAAGAGCGTTTACAAGGCTGAAAAGCAGCGGAGGGCAGGGACGGTGAGCGGCGGCGGCATGCTGCAGCATGCTATGCTGGCTGCCCGCGTCTGTCGGCCTGAACCCCAACTCTGCCGGTCCCTCGGCGCCTCTGCTCGCTCATCATGCACTTTGGCAGCCTCCACTAGGCGCTGGGCAAGCTGCCCCGCAACCGCCGACCGCGCCTCGACGCGGGGGGACGGCGCGAAGCGCGCCGAGCCGGTGAGCTACTCGGCACGTCTTTGGTGTGGCGAGAGTGGCAGCGGCAGGGTCGGGCGCGGCTTGGGAGGGCGGCCCGAAACGGGGTTGCCCGACCCGCACCCCCGACAGCCTGCGCGGCCTGCGTGACGGCCTGTCAAGTGCATAGCGTGCTTGTGAGGCCCGCGACGGTCACGGCCGTAGCCGCTCCCAGACCTGAGCTGCTGCCCGTGATGCATCGGCCCGCCCTCCAGGTGCGTGCTGCTGGCTTGGGCTGTGGTTGGTCCTGTGGGCTGGCTGCCTGGTCATGTGCTGTGCCTGCTGTTGGTGGACAGCCCCAATCCGCAGGCTGTGCAGTGTGCCACCGCTCAGGTGCGCTGAGCAGCGCTGCCGTGCGGGCAGGCGGGCGGGTGACGAGCCTTGCCGGCTGCATCTGCCATTGTCCTGCAATGACCAATGCTGTGTGTCTTCCCCACACACCCCCCCACATGTGCAGTGCGGACCGTGCATGCTGTACATTTGCTTGCCGTCCCCGCCCATCGCTGCTGCCCGTGATGCATCGGCCCGCCCTCCAGGTGCGTGCTGCTGGCTTAGGCTGTGGTTGGTCCTGTGGGCTGGCTGCCTGGTCATGTGCTGTGCCTGCTGTTG
>VFQQ010001412.1_pt1 | contig 33585 bp, 57 predicted proteins | sample 3512341 | NCBI WGS metagenome assembly VFQQ01 (sample SAMN10412373, study PRJNA504923) | tailings metagenome | isolation source: Relicate 2 Philex TSF1 revegetated site | place: Philippines: Tuba, Benguet | collected 2017-08-29 | reverse complement strand
GACTCACGGTGGCCCGCCATGGCCCGTGACTGGGGACTAGGGGCTGGCTGTATCGGTGGCAGCTCCCGAAAAGGCCGGGCTAGTAGCTGGCCACACGGGCGAGCAACAATCTGTGGGCGGCCTCAAACGGCCCGGCGATCTCGTGTAAGCGATTCCAACTCAGCTCCAAGGAGGCGGATTGCGTGGGAGAGGGCAAAAGGAGGCTCTGCTTTCACTTGCCAGCCTGGCCTGATGCAGCCGGGCGAGCGGGGCTCCCAGCCGGCAATGTGCTAGCGATCGGCGTTCTGCGGACCTTCAGCCGTCAATTGGGGCAGCGTGTAGGCCCGCAAAACATGCAGGCGCTCCTGGGCACTTCGGCTCGGCCGCTGCGGCCAGCGGCGCTCGCCCAGCGGGCGCCGGCAGGCTTGCGTGCGCCCTTGCCACGCCCCACAACCCGCAGGATGGTGCGCCGGGCCGCCAGCAGCCCCAGCAGCAGTGCCACAGCCGCGCCCAGCACCGCCAAGGAGGCGGTGGAGCGCGGCCTGGAGGTCTTTGCCGCCGGCGACACGGAAGGGGCGCTCGCCCTGTTCCTGCGCGCCCAGCAGCTGAGCCCCAACGCCGACGAGGCCTGCGCCGCCTGCTACAACGCCGGTGCGCCGCCGCCGCATATCTCCCATTGCCTGCGCCTGCTGCATGTGTCATGGACAGCTCATGGACGTCACGGCCATCCAGCTTGATCTGGAGGCCATCTCCCACCATCGCCCTGCCCCGCAGCGTGCGCCCAGACGCGGCTGCGGCAGTGGGACGCCGCCGTTGCGTCGCTCACCAGCGCCGTCAATGACTATGGCCTCAAGCTGAGCGTGGCACTGAAGGACCCAGACCTGGAGGCGCTGCGGGAGCGGCGCGAGTGGCTGGAGGGGCTGGCCAACATGCGCGGTGCGGCAGCAGGGGCAGGGGCAGATGTGGGCTGGGGAGCAGTGTGGGTGGTGGCGGTTGGACGCTACCCGCTTTGCTGTGCTTCTGAGGCTGGTGGCGCTGGTGGGGGCTTGCTTTCATCGTCCACCAGATCATGCCGCAGTTGTCCTGCTGCTGAAACCATCAACATACCCTCACCATTACGCCCCACCCGCCCGCCCGCCTGCAGGCGGCATCAACGATCAGCAGTACGTGCGGCTGCGCAGCGAGGCCAAGGCGCCCTTCCGCCTCACTCGCATCATCTTCCTGGGAGGCCTGGCGGTAGGAGCAGCCCTGGGACTGTTCATCATCACCGGCCGCCTGCTGGCCGCACTGGCGGGTGGGTGCAGTTGGTTAGGAGGCGATGGGGTGTAGGTGCGCATCTCATTTTGGGTGCGAGGCATGGGTGCTGCTAGCAGTGGCTGAGAAGCAATGTGGGGATCGCTTAATGATGAAGGGGTTGCCACTCCTATCTTAATCCACTTGCAGGCGGCGAGGGCGCGCCAGACCTGCAGGAAACGCTGCAGAACTTTGGCATCAACTCGGCGGCGCTGGCGGTGCTGGGCTTCTTTGTGTGAGTAGGCAGGGGCTGCTTGCGGGCCTAAATGGCAGTACTTGCGGCTGCCGTGTTCTTAGGGGCGGCGCTGTTTTGCCTTCCTATTGCTGCGCTTTCCCGTGTGCCGCTTGTGAGATGACCCAGCCGTGGCTCCTGCTATGATTGGTCATGTGGAGGGTCGCACGTGCTGCCACCCTGCAGGTACCGGGACGTGGCGGCGCAGCGGCGGGACCAGGCGGTGATTGAGCGGGAGGAGTCCCTTGGGCGGCTGCTGGTGAGCCGCTGGAGATGCATTTGGTGGGAATGCAATGCATGCGTCACAGCTGAGGACGGTGATTGCCGCAGCCATGGTTGAGGTGCATCGCCTGCTGTGATCAGCAACCTACAGCCCCCTTCACTCTGTGCCCTCAACCGCCTTCCCGCTGTCCCCACCCACTGCCCGCAGGTGTCGCTGAGCGCAGACCGAGTGATCCCTCTGGCAGCCTTCCGCGGCACCACGCGGCCAGTGATCCTGGCCGGCAGCCGCGGGCAGCTCAACCGCACGCTGGCAGGTGCTGAGCCTTACCGGGAGGCACTTCGGGAGCGCGGCGTCAGCATTGTGCCCATCCAGCTGTCAGCAGAGGATGCCGATGAGAAGCTGCGCCGGCTGAAGGCCGAGTTTGGCAGCAGCGGCGGCGACGCAGCGGGCGGCAGCGGCAGCAAGGGCTTTGGCGGCAGCGGCGGCGGCTACGCCAAGCCGGCGGCGGCGCCTAAGGCAGCTAGCGGGCTGAGCAGCAAGGACCGCAAGTGGCAGCTCAAGGCGGCAAACGAGGAGGAGTGGATGCAGTGGCTGCAGCAGCAGAAGGCGGCCGCCGGCATCTCGGCAGATGCGGTGTATGTGCAGGTGCGGCGGCGGGCTGCACAGTTTGGTGTGGTCTGGGGTGCTGCGCTGCTGCGCTGGTCTGTATGGGTAGTGTGGCTTTGGCTGCACGCTGCTGCATCGGCTGCTCCACCCGCGTCTCCTTGCTATGCCGGGGGTTTGGCATGCCTGCTGGGTAGCGGCTGCATTGCTGCATTGCGCAGTCTGCACCCCATCCAGCTGGCCTCACCACCTGCGTGGCATGTAGCGGCCACACGTGGCGGAGTCGTGTGATCCCCCCTGTGCAGCTGTAGTTGGACCGCGCCCACCACATTTCACCGCCTGTTAGACCGCTGGTGCTGACATCTACCCTGCCCCACCACCCCCCTTCCTCTGTGCAGGTCCAGCTGGACGGCACGGTGCGCACCTCGGGCGTGGGCGGCCCCTCCTGGCAGCAGCTGGTGGACGATTTGCCAGAGCTGTCCTCAGTTCGCACCAAGTTCACCGATGGCGTGGGCCTCTGAAGCCATCCAGCTTGCTAGAAACACGGTCTGAAACATGGCTGGCCTGTGTTTCGTCAGCCTCTGAACGTCCATCCCTTGATTTTGGCTGCCACGTGCCTCTTCCTGTGTCCCTTCTTGTGCCCTTGACGCTTCACCGATCTTATTTTACACTGCTGTGCTGACTTGTATACATCGGATTTTGTGTCATGTGATTGCTATCAAGTGCCAGTTCAGAGGTCGGTCAGTCAGAGAAGTCATAAGCAAGGGAGGCGTGCATGGGCAGGAAGGGCGGTTGCGCAAGAGCAGAGCTGGAAACGGGATAGCAGTGGCAGCAGCGCAGGGGAGGGGCAAACGCAAGCTGGCAAGAACGAAGGTAGCAAGAGCTGGCCGCGCCTAGAAGCCAAACCGCAGGTCGGCTTGACCCACTGCCGCTAGCACCGCTGGGTCCACATACCCAGGCGCCTGCTGCCCGCCCGGGTACGGCCCCGACGGCGGTGGCGGCCGTCCCCCCTGGCCGCCATACTGCTGCAGCGCGTATTGCTGGCCGCCGCCGCCGCCGCCGCCGCCTGGGAGGGCGAGGTAGTCGCCCCCCCGCCCCCGCCGCGGCCGCTCCGGCATGATGTTTTCGTTGGCCTGGGGGCAGGGAGGGAGCAGGTGTATGGGTGGTTGAGAGTCTAGGCGCAGGGGGAGCACTTGGTCGGTGCCAAGGGCGGGGAAACAGGCTGAGCGCAGGAAGTGCAGCCGTTACACCTGCGGCCACCGCCGTCGTGCACATTGTTGGCTGTCCCTGCAGCTCACAGTCAGACCCTATGCCAGCTCTCCGCGCTCACCTGGTTAGCCACAATGTTCAGGTTGCGGTGATCACGAGGCTTGCAGGCCTCCAGCGACTCGGGGTCGGGCGGCGGCCCCTGCAGCCGCGTGTGCTTGAAGCGGCACTGCAAAGCACGGATGGGGCGGGGCATAACAGGGCTGGTCAGGCACCGTAGGTTGCAGCGGGCTACAGACAATCACAGTTTTGCATACTGCAACCCAGCCAAACACACACACATAAGCTGAGCATGCACTCACCGCCGGCCCGTAGATGCAGAAGCCCAGCTTGTACATGTTGCACTCCTTGATTGCCTCCAGGCTGTGCTTGTACGGGCAGTCTGTGGCAAGGGGGCAGGGGGGCAGGGCAGGGGGAGGCAGCGAGGGGTGAAGGTTGCGTTGTGAGGGCGCCAAGCCAGCTGGGCTGCACGCAGTCCGGCCCCTTGCCACATTGAATCAGGTTGGAGCAGGCTGCAGGCGCGTCCCCGAAGGCATCCAAAGCCCGCCGTAACCTGCCCTCGGCCGCTGCACACACTCACCGGGCTCTTTGCACACGCCAAACTTGAGCAGGCTGCGGCACACGGGCATGCGCTCCGGGTCGAACTGGTGCAGGAAGCCGCATGTGTCGCCCTTCATGCACAGCCCGCGCAGCCAGTAAGTGCAGACCTGCAGTGGGTGGGGCGAGGGCAGCGGACGCAGCTGGTTAGTGATAAACAGGCAAGGTGGAGGTAGCACAACCCGGGATAGGCCTGCAGCAGCCAACCTCCAAGCAGCAATTGCAAGCAAAGCAAGCACTCAAAGAACGATCCACTGACACGTACCGTCTGGCGGTAGTTGCGAGGCTTGGGCCCCGCCTCCCCCTGGCCGCCGCCCATGCCGCCGTCTGCAGCCTGCTCCAAGGTACAGAGGAGGAGGTGAAGGCCGAACGTTTCAGACAGGGTGGAGGACGATGGAAAGTTAGCATAATGAAAAATCACAAACAGGCAGCAACAGCAGAGTGACTGTGGCGGGGGTGCCGAGAGGCGGCGGGCAGCGCCTGGAGCTCCAGCTTGCAGCACGCGCCCTGCCGCCTGACTGAACGCATCAAGAGCCTCGCCCTTCCATCTGGCAGCGGCGGCGCCTCACCTGGAAGCCTCCGGGCGCGCCATGGTCTGTGAACGTGCGCTCAAAGTCGAAGGTCAAGTCATCCGCCATGGCTGGCGGCGGCGAAAGCAGCGGTGGTGGCGGTGGGGTTGCAGGCAGCCCCGCCGGCGAGTCGAGGCACCAGATGGGCGACGGGGAGTCGGGGGCACGTCCAGAGGGGAGTTAGGAGAGCCGCAGCTTCCAGACCGTCCTCAGGCGCGCTCCTCTGCTCCTGCCGTCGCGCTGACGATGCTTTTGCTGCACTGGCGTGATGCGACAATATCGAGAAGCTGCAGAAAGGGCCGAGGGGGCCGCCCCGGCACAGCCTTGGCGTCCGCATTTCGGCCATGCTGCGCCACGCCCACAACAGGCCGCGATCGGGACGCGGCGAGCCAATTGCAGTTTGCCAAAACACTGGACAGGGTCCAGGGAGCCTGCAGCGCACCACCGCAGTGAACATCGTGAACCTCGCGCCTGGACGCCGCTCCCAGCCCGCCGGTGAGACTCAGCTCACGGCGAGCACACCTGCGAGGTGCCTGGTGTGGTCCCGGCGCCACGAGCCACGCGCTGGCTTGCGCCGACGCCCTGCCGCCTCCCGCCGACGCGTCTCCCCTCCACAGCTGCGCTTTCCTCTGCAGGCTAGCTTCACGGACCAGACCACCCATAACCAGCAGCCATGAAGCGGCGGAAGTGGGACGTGGCGGCTGCGCCCGAGCCAGCCCCCGGCTCGCTGGCGGCGCAGGCGGCAGCCGCCGCCGAGGCGGCCCTTGCTGCAGCAGCAGCCCCTGGCCACTTTGCAGCTAGCCGTGCCGGCATCGGCGCGGGGGGACTGGGCTCAGGCCAGGCGGCGCCAGCGGCTGCGCCTCCAGCAGGGGTGCAGGTTGTGATGCCTGCCCAGCCAGCCCCCAAGGTGGAGCTCCCTGCTGACTACCAGCCCGGCAAGCCGCTGGACGAGGAAACGAAGCGCAAGATCCAGGCCAGCGCGGCAGCCGTGGTGCAGCGCCTCAACCAGGTGCGGTTAAGGGTGGCGTCCCGGGCATGCGGTTGTAGGGCTGGAAGATGAGTTGTGTTGGGGTGGCTGGCCGCTGTGATGCATCGGCGCAGCAGTGTGCCCATGCAACCTCACTGCTGTGCTTGCAGGCAAGCTCTAACCTTGCTGCTGCCGACCCCAATTCTCTCTGCTCGCAGGGCTTGGCGGCCAAGGGTGTCATCTCTCCCGCCGCTGTCGGTTCGGTGGCCAGCCCCGCACAGCAGGCGCAGGCGGCGGCCGCCGCGCTGATGCAGCAGCAGCTGGCGGCGCAGGCGGCGCTGCAGCAGGCGCAGTCGCACATCAAGAGCGAGGCGAGTGCTTGGAGCAAACATGGTTGCCTACATCCCAGATGCAGCGTGCCGGGGAGCCGTGCCTCTAGCTGCTGTGCCTCGTCATGTAGTTCCACACCATGCAGCCCCTGCCCACCATCAAGTGCTTCATGCCGTTCGCCCACCCGCAGGTGACCTTCAACAACACCGCGCCGCGCACTCGCAACATCCTCACCAAGCGCAGCACGCACCAGGTGGGCTGGCCGGGTGTGTGATTGTGCCACTGTGCTGCTCTGCCAGCATGTGCACCGTGGTACCAAATGCTGGCTGCATGTGTCACCTCGCATTGGGCTCAGCAGCTGAGGTGCCTGTAGCCAATGTGCAGCCATCAAGGTGCTCGAGGTCCGTCAGGTCTGTGCAATGCAAGTGCCTTCTATTGATCCATCTGCAGGAGCTGGAGCAGAAGTGGCGCGTGGCGGTGGTGGTGCGCGGCCGCTACTACCCTCCAGGTGTGCGCAACTGGTCCCTTTCCTGTTCATGAGTGCCTGGCTGGCTGGCTGCGGTTCCAGCATGAGAGGGCTGGCCTGCTTGCAATTTGAAGCTCGACACTGCTCGTGCATGCATTGCCGCAACTCTGCGACGTGCCACATTTCGCAGCGAAATTGACAGTTTATGTGCGCATTCTCTGCTCCCTGCTGGCAGGCCAAAAGGCCACCAGCAACACCGACGACGAGCGGCCGCTCTTCCTGCGCATCACGCCCGGGCGCACGCTGCCGCCGGTCAGTCACTCTTTTCAGTACTTATACTTCAGTCGATAGCCTGCCCCGCCTTTGGAAAGTCAGTAGGCTGCACATGCATGCCGGAGGGGTTTCGGCAGGGCTGAAACGGAGTGCTTGCTAGCACCTGAAACGCCAAGCAAACCAACCTCAACCTCCTTCCCTCCCCTGCCCTCCATTGCCATACCTTACAGGACCCGCAGTGGCGGCAGCATGCCTGCGACATGTGCGCAGCCGACGTGACAGCCATCATTCGAGGGGCGCCCCGCCCCATGCCGCAGCCCATGCAGGCGGCAGAGGGCACAGCTGCGCCGCCTCCGGGCGCTCTTGGTGCACCACCGGGGGGCCCTGTGCCCCCTCCACCCAGCATGCCGCCGGCCGCAGCGCCGCCACCACAGCCGCAGCCTCCCAGCTACCCCAAATCTGGCCCAGGATGGGTGTGCCTCTACCCCGGCTGCGACGGAGCGCCAGAGTTTGACGCTCCTGCCCGCCTGCGCGGCCCCGGTGACAGCTACCTAGCTCACATCCTGGCCGCCACGGGCTGCACAGCCAAGGTGGCTGGCAAGGGGTCGGGCGCGCCGCCGCCGCCGGCTGGAGAACTGGAGCCGCCGCTGCACCTGCGGCTGGAGCATGCGGATGCTGCAAAGCTGGAGGAGGGGCGCAGGTGTGTGATATGTTGTGGTTGCGGGGCCGCACAACCCATGTGTGGAGGCAATGCACCATGGTGGCTATTTGACTGGTCTGCTCTTATAAGCCTTGCCCCTGTGCCAGTGCAGGCGCCTTGTTCTCCTCTGCCGCTCCATCAATGGCTGCTGCTCTCTTCCGACAGTTGCGTTGCTGCTCACTGTCACAAGAGGCTCTTGCCCGCCCTGCTGCTCCCTCACAGGCTGGCAGGCAACCTCATCGACACAATCCGTGACGACTACAGCAAGGCGCACCCCTCGGCGCCGGCGCCTCCGCCATCAGGGCAGTACGACCCGCCCGCCCCGCCCCCGCCGCCACCCGCTCCCTGGCAGCATGCCCCCGCGCCGCCTGGTGGCGCCCACGCCCCAGGGGCAGCCTACCCGCCGCCCCCAGGGCAGCTCGGACAGCCGGCGGCATACTACCCGCCTCCCCCAGGCGGCGCTGGCCCGCCTGCTGCTGCACCTGCTGGTGAGAGGCAAGGGCGGATATCCTGCAGTTAGCATAGATTGAGCTGGCCTGCAGTTTGAAATGTGGCATTGCATGCTGCTGCTGCTGTGTCTTTGCCTGCGCTATGGTCAGCTGTCGTTATTGGCCGGCGCCTCACCGCGCACTTCTCCCTGCCTGCTTGCCGCACAGGCTACTACCCGCCGCCCCCTGGAGCCGCCCCAGCACCTGGCCAGCCGGGGCAGGCAGCCGCCTACCCGCCGCCACCTGGAGAGCAGCAGGGCCAGCCAGGGCAGCAGCCTCCCTCCCCTGGAGCCTACCCACCGCCTCCAGGGCAGCAGCAGCAGCCCCCGCCGCCGGCAGGCGGGCCGCCAGGTGCCTATGCGCCGCCCCCGCCCTACCCGCAGCAGGCCTACCCGCCACCGCCCCAGCAGCAGGTGTGAACACGTTGTGCACTGTTGTCAACAGCAGGGATTTGACTCCGCACTCGGTGAATTCTATCCCCATTTCACCGTCTCTTTCTGCTGCTGCCGGCATGGCCTCATCCTGCTCCCTCCCACCCACCCACCACTGCTTCAACCGACTGCTTCCGCCCCTTTTCCCAAACCGCTTTGCAGGGCTACTATGGTGCCCCGCCCTCTGGCTGGCAGGGCGGCCCTCCGCCTCCAGGCCCAGGCGGCGCACCACCGCCTCCTGGCCCCTATGGTGGCCCCTATGGCGGCTATGGCGCGCCCCCAGGGGGCCCACCCGGGCCCTACGGTGCATACCCTCCGCCCCCCGGAGGGCCGCCGCCGCCTCGGCAGCCAGAGGAGCAGCCGCCGCCGCCCAAGCGGCGGTTTACTGAGGCCAAGGCGGGCGGGCCGCCGCCACAGCAGGTGTGAACCACTGAACCAATCACTGACTTACTAACTGGTTGTGTTCCTGCTGATCCTGCCCCCTCTTCACCAGCCCCCACCTGCTGCTTGACCCCCTTGCAGCATGCCCAGCATGCCACTGGCCGGCCCACACCCACCCACATGCCACTAACTGCACCCCTCTGCCTGGGCATGCCTCCCCCTGTCAACCTCCCCACTCCGCTGCTGCAGGGCCAGCACAACCCTTACTATCAGTATGGCCAGCAGGGCCGGCCGCAGGGCCCCCCGCAGGGCCCGCCTCAAGGCAGCCCCCCGCCGGGCAGCCCCCACGGTTACATGCCACCCCCTCCAGGCGCCATGGGCCCTCCGCCTCCGCGCATGATGGGCCCTCCCCCGCCCCGCCCCCCATCCCAGCCAGGTACTGCCGGCTACTAACCACGCTCCCAACTTGCTGTTGCGCCCCCATGCTGCATGTGCCCGGCGGGCAGGGTCGCCCGCCCGATGGTGTTGTCTGTGCTTCTGCATCTGCCCAGCCAACCCAGCCCATCACACTGCACTGCTGGTTCTGCCTTTGCAGGGGCAGGGGGTTGTGCCCGCGCCCTCACAGATGCAGCCCACTAACCCGCACGCCTCGTTGTATGCACACCCCAATTGTTTTGCGTGGCAGGAATCGTGCTGCCGGGGATGGAGGCATACCAAGACTAATTGGTGTGCTGGCCTGCCTTGCTGCCTGCCGTGCTGCGCTGCCCCTGGGCTGCTGAGGCAGCTCACCAACAACTGCGTGCCACCTGTGGTCTGACCAGCAAAGGCACACGCACCTTGTCTGCAGCTGTTGATGCAGGCTGCCGCCCTGCCGGGGCGCCCGATTCCCACACACTGCTCACACTCACCGCATGCCGTGTTGCTGCGGCTGTCCGTCAGTTTGTGCTTTGTCCCGTTTTGCTGCTGTCCTTGTCATGTTGTGTGCCACTTGCAGAGCGAGACCATGTAAAGTCAGGCAGCTGCGAGCCACAGACGCAGTCGGGGCCGGAAGCTGGGGATAGGAGCAAGCGCCATGGGTGGTCTTCACTGCGGCCTACTAGCGGCCAGCTTGCTTCACAGATGTCTTGTACAAGTCCTCGGCATGCTTTCAAAGGCCCGGACGCCCGCAGAAGGCCGATCAGCTGCACCAGCTTCCCTTGACCCCGCTATCCCCACAAACAAAACCACCATCCCCGCACATTCAACCACATTTCTTGCTCCTGCTTGCCACCATGCACGTCAAGAAGCTCCTGGTGTTGTTGCTGGTGGCACTGGCGCTGCTGGGCGCCCGGTGCGAGGAAGGCCATGACCACGAACACGGCCACGAGCACGCACACGAGGATGAGCACGCACACGACGATCACGCCGGCCACAGCCATGGCATCAGCGAGGCCGATTACGGTGAGTGCGATCGGGCCTGGCGTGCGAGCAAGACCCGGGACTGGCCGCCGCCGCTGACGCCGCTGACGCACGGCGCATGCCCTCCCGCCCACCTGCCGCAGCGGCCGCGCTGGCCCGGGGCGAGGACCCCTGCGCAGCCGACGACATCCTGGACTACAACCTGCCCCTGCACATCGGCTCTGTGTTCATCCTGCTGGCCGTCTCCCTTGCCGGCTCCCTGGGGCCCGTCGCCTTGAGCCGCCTGGGCAGCGGCAAGGCGGGTGGCCGCGGCAGCAACGTCATCTCCACCGCCATCACCCTGGGCTCCCTGTTCGGTGCGTAGTGGTGGGGGCAATAAGCACGGGAGTTGAATGCCTCCTGGTTGTTCTTGATGGGGCCGATGCCCTGATTGCTTGCCCAGGCCCCGCCAATCGTACCAGCGGTGCACACGCCTAGTTTGAATTTGCATGCATCGGTGAGTTGCCATTGATAGCAGCTCCCTGTCTTGAGCCGACGCCCACCATCGCATTTCTTGCTTTATCTTGTCGTTCCAGCCCCGCCGCCCTGCTTCCTCCCCCACCCCCACCCAGGCTGCGGCACCATCCTGGCCACCGCCCTCATCCACATGGCGCTGCCCGCTGTGGCCGCCCTGACCAGCCCCTGCCTGAAGACCCAAGGCTGGGACAACTACGAGGCCTGGCCGTACCTCTTCGTCCTGATCGCCATCCTGGTCACCCAACTGGTGGACGCCCTTATTCGCGGCTACTTCATCCGCCGCCATGCCCAGGCGGGCGGCCAACAGGAGAGCAGCTACATCCCTCCCACCAGTGGCTGCGGGCACACCACCATGCTGGTGGGGGCGCTGACCGCCCCTGCAAGCCAGGCGCCGCATTTGCATGAGAACGGCAAGGGCGAGCACCAGCACAGCAAGGATGCAGAGGCTGGAGAAGCCGCAGCAGAGGGAGGTGCGCTTGGTTGGGGTTGGCCAGGTTGAGCAAACGGGCGGCTGGGTTTGGCTTGCCTGGACTGCGCAGCGCAGCAAACCCCGCGGCATGTGCTGATGGTGACAACGCCGGCGGGAACTACATCCATGGCTCGCATCTGAAGCACCGCACTCATCTACTCAACCTCTTTGCCCGCAGGCGCGTGCGCTGTGCACGGCGAGGGCTGCTCCGCGCTGCTGGGCCACTCCGAGTCCGAGCGGGAGCGCGCGTCCCGCACCCTGGGCGTCTGGCTGGCAGATGCTGGCATTGTTTTTCATAGCGGTAGGTGCACCGACTGGGGTTTGCGGCAATGCAAAGGCGTGCTTGCAAGCGTTGGGGCGGGCTTCACTGCTGTGCATCATGAGCGGCTGGCACAGCGCCTGGTGCATGTGCGCCACTGGCTCGCAACGTCATACTTGACGCCTGCCCTTCTCCCTCCCACTCTGCCCTTGCGCAGTGATGATCGGGCTGACGCTGGGCGTGACCGGCGGCACCGCCTTCAAAACCCTGCTCGCCGCGCTGTCCTTCCACCAGGCAAGCGGGGCAGCAGGGCGCACTTTCCAACCATTCTCAGCCGCCGCTTGCATTGTGAGACCCGCCACAGCAGCAGCAGCCTGTAGTGCGTGCCGGCATCTCATGCTTGGCGGAATGTGTCGCATGCTGTGTGAAACATTTGCCAAACTCCCCTTCGTCTGTCCCGGTTTCCGCAGTTCTTTGAGGGCCTGGCTCTCGGCTCGGCCGCCATCCAGGCGGGCATTGCCACCAGCAAAGCGCTCCTGGTGGGGCTGACCTTCTCAATTAGCACTCCCATCGGCATTGCCATTGGTGAGCTTCTGTGTACATCAGCAGCTGCGCGAGGGCTGGGCAGGGGCGGAGCATAGGTTGTCGGAGACAAAAGGTGCCACACCTGCCCCTCCCCTGCCTGTTTCCGCGTCAGAGCGGCCCACCTGCCCCTGCCTCCTGCGCCTGCAGGCATTGCGATCCGCGAGAGCTTCAATGCCAACGCAACCAGCACCCTGCTGGCCACCGGCATTTTGGATGCTCTGTCCACCGGCATCCTGCTGTGAGTGCTGTGGTTCCTGGCACAGCAGGCACAGCAGGCGCAGCAGGCATGGCATGCGCAGCTGGTGGAAGCCGGGCAAGGCGGGCGGATGGCGGCAAGCGCAGCAGGGCTTGGGGCCGCACAACCTCACATGCCCGTGCACCGTTGGCGTAGCTTGCGCCGCACTGCTGAGTGATTTAGCTGCCCTGCACTCTGCCCCTTGACCTGCAGGTATGTGGCACTGGTGCAGCTCATCACGCCCCTGCTCACCGACAGCACCTGGCTGCACAGCCGCCGCTGGCCCATGCAGGCGAGTGGCAGCTGCAGCAATTGCGTGGGAGCAGCTGGGATGGGAAGTGCCGCAGCAGGGCTTGGGTGGTGAGGCTACCGAGGGTGTGCTGCACGAACCTCATGGTCACTGCTCCTCCCTGCATCGCTGCTCTCTGCCCCTGCTTGCAGGTGGTGGCATTTACCTCCTTCTATGCCGGTGCTACGGTGATGGCCGTGATTGGAAAGTGGGCCTGAGCCGGGCACACGTGACTCTCAACTTGCTATGGCAGCAGCAGCCAGCCCCCGACCCGGAGCCACCACAGCTGCTTCACAACTAAGCAGCCACCAGAGGCAGCCACCAGAGTGGCACCGCTCACGACACACATACCTCCTAGTACGTGCATGCACTTGCAAGACATGCACCCCCGCCTGCTTTGATAGAGTCGTTCTCGCGCCTCCACCCACCGCGCACCTGCCCTGCACCTCTCATACAAAACACAAGCCACCAGGCAGCCATCAGCGGCCGTCCATTCCTGTCCCTTGTGCTGGCTGTGGATGTTCGCTGCATGGCTTCCTGGACTCGCTTCAAGCGAAAAGTTTCTGTTCTGCATGTTGATGATACAGTTTCATAATTGGCAGCTTGTTGCCAGGGTTTATTTCGTTGACTGGGCATGTTCAATGTGTAACCCGTTTGCATACGTTGAGGCTGGCCCATCATGGCGGCTGGCCTTGCGCCGCTGCAAGGCTTGTCGCAATCACCGCAACTGCCTCTGCTGCTGTGGGGCGTGCACTGGGGTCCACCTGCAGGCAGCTCTCCACCAGCTGCACGATTGCGTCTGGGCAGTCCTCTGGAGCCCTGCAGGCGGGGATCCAGGGCAAGGCCAGTTAAGTTAGAGAGGCGCACTCACTAGGTAGCTGCGTCTGCCTTGAAACACCATGTGCAGTGCGCAAGCAACGGGGCCTGCTCGCACCTCAGCGGGCGGCCCTGCCCGCGGCGCAGCAGCCGCTCGCCGGTGGCAATCTCGTGGATGACCCACGCCAGCGAAAACATGTCTGCAAGTTTAGTGGCGCGTTGTTGTGGAGGTGGGGCATGCAATGCAGCTGTGCTGGGACCGGTGCACCTGAGGCTTTGCCCTCGCCTTCCGCAGGGTGATGCAGGCGGGCCTCTTTCAAATCCTTGTGCAGCTGTGATGACACATCCATCCGCAGCTGCTGCTCACCTGCCGCCAAGCCGGGGGTGCTGTTGGCCAGCTGCTCAGGGGCCGCATACAGGATGGTGCCGCCGCCGGCTGCAGGGTTGCAGGCAGCAGGGCGAGTGGGAGCCAAGATCGCATCAGGCCAGCCGAAAGAGGCTTGCAAAGAAGCGGATTGCAGCAAAGGACATGCAGGCAGACGTACAGGCCAACACAGCACAGCACAGCACAGCACAGTTGCCTGCCTCACCCAGGGAGAGGGATGCCTGGTCCAGTGCTCGCGCCAGCCCCACATCCCCCAGCTTGGCCAGCGGGGCGGAGCTGGCTTCGGCACAGTTGGAGCCATCTGCCTTGGTAGCCAGCTGGCCAGCACCGCCGTCCGCTAGTGAGGCACAGGCAGCACTGTGCTCCATCTGAGCGGTGCCATCTCCCAGCGGTGCAGCACTGTGTTCCAACTGGGGTGCTCCATCGCCCTCCGGAAAGCCATGTTCGCCACTCCTGCTGCTACCGCTGACGCCGCTGCCGCTGACGCCACTGCTACTGCTGCCATGACGCAGTGGCACTAGCATGCTCTCATCTAGACGAGCGTCTGGCAGGTTCCTTGTGGTCAGAAGGATGTTCTGCAGTGCAGCAGGCGACAAGCGGCATCGGCAGGATGTGATGAAGCAGCTGCCAGGAACCGAAGCGTGCCATGGCTGGCGATGCGGTGATGCTCAGCCACTGCAAATCCAGCCGCCGCGACCACCAATGCAGTGCAATGCAATACCATTCCAACTGGCGTTATTCACTCACCGCCGATTTGACGTCTCGGTGGGCGATGCCCAGATGGTGCAGGAAGGCCAGGGCGCGGGCCACATCTAGCGCCACCCGGCTGCCACTGCAGAGAGAATGGTGTGGACCGGCAGGCGGTGTTGAGAGAGAGACAGAGCAGACTAGCATGGCAGGGGCGGGCTGCGAAGCGCAGTGTGGGTCATGCATTTGAGCAGCACGCGAGGGCACACACAGCACATCTGGTTTCCTGCCAGTACCAACCTTGCCACCGCACAGAACAACGCTCAAAACCCGCCTGCCACATAACCCCCATGTGCCCCTCACCAGCGGTGCCAGCGCAGCTGCGCCTCCCCCAGCCTGCCCGACAAGCTGCCGCCCTGCATCAGCTCCGTGACCAGCATGAGCCTGCGCTGCTGCTGCGCTGGCGCGCCGCCGCCGCCACCTGGCGAAACAAACACGCCGAGGAGTTGCACCAGGCAGGGGTGCCGGCACTGCCGCAGCAGCTCGACTTCGCGCCACATGCGCCGCTCGTGCTGCTGCTGCTGCTGCTGCTCTTGGCCGCCGCAATTCATGCTGCTGGGAGCCATGGGCGAACCGGAAGCTGGGTCCAGCAGCCTGCAAGCTGCGGCAGGGGCCATCACTTTGATGGCCACCGGCTGCGAGCCGTGCAGCAGGCCGCGGTACACCTTCGTGTTGGGGGACGGGAGGAAGTGTGATGTTGAGTTGATGTGCATGTTGTGTGCTGCAGGGCAGATCTATGCATACGCAAAGAGGCATGAGCACCGGTTGGGGGTGGTGGGCAACTGGGCTTGCAAGGAAAGCCACCACACGTCCGCAGACTGAGCAACTGAACAGCATGCACATGCACAACATTGCCCACCCTGGACGATGCGCCGGAGCCAAGCAGATCAGGCCGGCCTGACTTGTCCAGCAGGATTTGAAAGTCGTCTGCCTGTAGCTGCAGGCTGCGGCTGTGCAGGTGCCAGCTGGAGCGTGGACCAAGCCGCTCCCCGCTGCCGTCTGCTGAGCTGGCTGACCCCGCACCCTTGCTGCTTCCGCCGCTACGGGTGCTGGGCGGCTTCGAGCCGGCTGCAGTGACTGCAATGCCCGCCTGCTGCTGCTGCTGCTGTTGAAAGCCTGGATGAGGCAGAAGGTTTGCCAGCTCAGCATCCCAGTTGGAAGAAGTCTGCACTGCTCGCCGCCGCCGCCGGCAGCACCGGCGGCGCAGCCCCACCGCTGCCGCTGCAGCTGCCACAGCAAACACACCGCCGGCTGCCACAGCCAAGCCGCCGGCTACTGCACTGCCGTGGCTGCTGGCCCAGCGCAGCTGCTTCCCGGCTGGCTGGTCGCCACAAACGGGCAGTGTTGCTGGCTGGGTGCTGCAGTATGTGGCCTGCCCTGGAGTGGCGGAGCAGACTTGCCGGGTGTACAGCACAGGGATGTGAGGGGCGCGTTTGGGTTCCACCCTGATTGTGCCAGAGGTGGGCAGGCACATGCCCTCGTTGCCCGGCTGGACCATCATTTTCACCTGCGAAGAGAGGCACGGCGGGGCGGCAGTTCTGGGCGGGTGCAGGCACACGGACATGGTTACATGCAAGCTGTGGTGGCGCAGCACCAGTGCTGCCAAGCGGTGCAACGCATGCGGGCATTTGTGTGCATGCATCAAGCCCACCTCGCAGCATGCCACGGGGCCATGCAACTGGTTGCGCTGCAGCAGGGACAAAACGGAAGTAGTCAGGGCGTCATCTGCCTGCCCCTGCTTTGCATAAAACTGAGTGCTAAACCCCCCTCAGCAAGCCCTTGGATGCTGATGCACTCCGGACCACAGAGTCACACTCAATCCGGCAAACCGCAGCTGCACCTATGCTTCTGCTGTACGGCACTCGCACGCCAACCTCCTCACCTGCAGCTGCACTGAAATGCCTTGCGACCACAAGTTGAGATCCCGCACATCTCCTGCGCGATCGTTAAACGTGCCCCAGGAGGGTGGCATGGTCCCTCCCAGCTGGTTGCTGTGGCAGGTGGACAGACAGGTGAGCAACAGGCGGCCATCAGCCAGGCGCAGGTGCATGCCAGTCCGCCCTGCGTGTGGTGTGCAGCATCACAGCAGGGTCAGGGCGGCAGGGTCACACCCGAACGGCAGAAGCTTGCCTCGCAAGCAGATCAACTGGTTTGGCTGCCCATCTCGCTGCCGCAAGCCACCCATGCCACTCACTCATCCAGCCACAGCAGAGCTAGGCCTTGCAGCAGCGGCCAATCCCAGGGCAGGCTGCCGTTGAGCTGGCAGCCGGACAGCATAAGCTTGCGCAGGGGCGGTGGGGGTGCCATTGTCGGCTGTATATGGTCAATCCAGCTCTGCACTGCCGTCCGCGTGGCTGTGGCATTGAAGTCTGCCGGCAGGATGTTGGGCAGGGCGCCGCCCAGCGGATTGTGTGACAAATCGAGCGCAGTGAGTGCCTGCCAAGCACCCAGAGCGATCCAAGAGGCAGGCATGCCGCCAGTCAGGGCGTTGCCAGAAAGGTCCAGTGTCTGGTCATACAAGAGGGTGTGGGCGGGCATGGGAAGGGAGGTTGAGTGCTACATAGGGCATGGTTTGCCATCAAAGGGCTCACTCAGCTGTGGAGACCCAACGATTCAGATTAGCCACCCCTCATTCCCCCTCATCCCCGTGCTTGCCTGCAGAGCAGGCAGGGCCGTACGCCAGTCAGGCGGCAGGCGGCCAGTCAGGCCCAGGCCGCTCAGTGTGAGGTGCCGCAGTGCTGGCAGCCGGCTCAGCGGCTGTGTCAGGGTTGGCAGCTCCGCCTTCAGCGCCACCCGGCATTGTGACTGGTCTGTACAGGCCAAGGCACAGGTACACATAGCAGGTGCAAGAAGGAAACCGGACCAGCAGGCAAGCACATATAGCACAACATGCAGCTGGAGGCTCACGATCACTGTACCACTTGCCTGTGCTGCCGCAGCTGCCCAGTTCCTTGAGCGCCGCCTGCGACAGCTCCCTGCAGAACGCAGTGCAAGGAATATTGCTCTTCCTCACAGCATGCGGCAGCCAGCGGGCACTGGCAGCCTCCTGTGCAGACAGAAGCACCCGCAGTGCACCCGTTGCTGCGCCCTTCACACTCACAGCTTGGTCACATCGCCGGCTGCATCACACTCCACAAAGCTCCAGCTGCATGGGCCGCTGCTGCCGGGAGCGGCGGCAGGCTCCCAGCCCCCCAGGCGGTGCTTGGCAAAGGCGGCGCGCCAGCCAGGAAAGGCCGCCTTGAACTGAAGCAGCGCCTCCTCTGCAAAGTGATATCCAAACAGATTTGGGAACGAGTGCACCAGGTGTGCTAGAGTTCGCGCCGGTGCTGCCGCCGCTACCGGTTCTTGCGGCGCTCGCCGCGCAAGGCCCGCACCTTGGCCTGCGGTGGTGCCGTTGCGCTGCTGGGCTTCCGCCAGGCGTCTAGAGCTCGTGAGAAGCAGCGTGAGGGCTACCAGGGCGCGCCAGAGAAGCGACACTGCACGACAGCGCCCTGGTGGCAGCGCTGCCGTTCCAGATCGCATTGACGACATACTTAGGTGCTGTGGAATATGTGACAAGGCCGCTACGCGTCGTTCGGCTCATATGAGCCGATTATTTCGCCGCAAGCTGCGCGGCTGCTTGCCGCACAGGCACAGCAGCGCAGTTGCAAGGCATGTTCGTGTTGCAGAATGCCTGCTGGTGCGGGGGATGTCTGCCAGCAGCAGCAAGGACGCCCTGCTGTGTGCGCCCTGCAGCTGGGCGGCGACGGCACAGTGGTGCATTTGCTGCAGTCCCCCGCCCCCACTGCCACTCCATGCATTACAGACGGCAGTCACAATGCGTGAGCTACATTTGATCGCCAGTGATACACAGTTCTGCGCCCTTGCGCTGCCACCTCAGGCGCCTCGTCGGCGGGCGCCAGCGCTCGCTTCGCCGTTTGCTGCTTTGCATACTTGTGTGGTGCTGCTGTACGCTGCTTCTGCCGCTGCTGCCAGCTGGCTCAGCGCTTGGGCGCAGGTGCCGGCAGCTTGGCCACCTTGTACTCCCGAACGCTGGCTCCAAACTTCAGCACGCTGCCCACGCGCAGCTGCTTGGGCACCTGGCGGAACAGGGTGGGTGGGCGAGGGGAGGAGCGGAGAGTTGAGAGTCACAGGTGCAGGTGCCACGAGGTTATGTAGGCTGCTGCGAGACAGAGGAGACGACCTGGAAGTGATAACACTACATATGGCAAACTGCCATGCAGCACTACTGAACTGCCAACTGCCAGCTGCCAAACTGCCGACTGCAATGGACCTTTGGCTTGATCCACACGCCGTCCAAGTTGGTGCCGTGCGCTGCAGGTGGGCAGGCAAAATATGAACATCTTGGGCATCAGATACCCCAGGACAAATGGCATCACCTCGACAATGCCAGCATGGGCGCAAGGGTCAGGAGATGCATGCCGTGCGCGTTTGCACAAGCCCGGCGTGCACAGCAGGCAGCGTTCCACCGATGGCTGTCCAGCCGCCCTGCCAATCCTGCGCACGTGCACACCTGATCCCAGGTCCGTGAGGAACAGGTTGCCAGCGCCATCAGTGGTGAACTGTGCGTGGGCGCGCGACACCGACAGGTGCTCCAGAGGAATGTCGCACGTGGGCAGGCGGCCCACCTGCATGGGGTGGGGTGTTTAGGTGCAGGTTTGCGACAGAAACAAATGCCGAAACAGCGTGGGGCTGTGGCAGGCGAGGGATGCAAGTTCAGGCGGGCAACAAGCAGAGCGCTGGAGGAGTTGATCGCACCGCCTGGAGCTCAAGCAGCAGCACGCATTGCTGCAGGCATGGGCACCCATTCACAAGCCGCGCCGGCATGCTATGCCTCCAATCATATGCTCACCAGCGCCTCCTGCGCCACCCGCTGCAGCTCCAGCACGTAGTGGCCTGCAGGGGCATATGGAGGTGCAAAGTGCACACAAGTCACCACGCCGGCCGTGCAGGTGGCAATGCAACTGGACATGCAGGCAAAGCAGCCAGCCTCTTACTTGCAGGCCTGCATCAAATGCCGCCTACCTGCACACACAAGCTGAGCCGGTCAAACCGCATCATCCAGCCCCAACCCACCCAGGACCGCTCACCAACTGACTTGCCCTCCCGCGTGCACTCCAGCACTGCTCCGCCGGTGGTCTCCAAATCTATCCGCTCCGCCTGCTGCTGCTGCTGGCCAGCCGCCGAGGGCAGCGGCGCGCCTGCCACCACAGCTGCCGCTGCGCCTGCCGCCGCACGATCGCTGTCCCGTGGCCGCCGGTTGCGGCTGCGGCTCCTGCTGCGCCGCCGGTCGCGCGAACGGCTGCGCCTGCGATCGCGGCGGTCCCGGCTCCTGCTGCGCCGCCGGTCCCTGCTGCGGCTGCGGCGCCGGTCGCGCGATCGCTCTCGGCTGCGGGACCGCCGCCGCTCGCGCCGGTCCCTGCTGCGGCTGCGCTCTCGCCGATCCCTCGCGCCCCGCTCGTCGCGGCCATCCCTCCCTTCCCGCCCGCCTGCTGCTGGTGCTGCAACTGCCGCCGCCGCTGCCGCCTGCGCCTTGTCCGCAGGCGCGGCATCGCCGCCAGCTGGGATGAAGGTCACTTTGACAGAGCGAAGTGCGGCTGCGTCCTCAGGGCTCACTTCCACTGCAGCTGCATCCGCGCCGTGGAAGCCCTTGAACGCATCGATGTTGCTCCTGCAGTACAACATGGGAAGAGGGCAGGGGGCACAGGGTTGGTGGGCAGGGCAGGGCAAAGCAAGCGAACTAGTGGTGCTGCTCCTACCAGGTGATTGATAACAGAGCAGCCACTCAGCGGTCCGTGATGACCGGCCCTGCCTCCTGCCCGCCCTCAACCCAGCCACAGCAAACCACTCAACTTCTTGTGCACAATACTGTCAAATTGCAGGGTGGTATACTCACCGCTCCGTGATGCCCAGGCCGGCCTCCAGCCCACACAGCGTGCGCCAAAACCTGCAGGGGCGGCACATGAAATCTTTGGCATGCCGCACTGCAACGCTTCACAGCATGTTCATCTGCAGGGCAGCTGGTCCTGCATGCATCTCCTCGAGAAGGGCAAGCTTGCGTTGCAGTGGATATGGCCGGCTACAGCCCGCCAAGCCAAACCGACAAGAGCCCGCCCACCCGTCATTGGGGGCCACCAGGCTGCGCCGCGACTTGACAAAGTCCAGGGCTGCCTGCGCCGCCCACCTGTGGCGCAAAAGCATAGAGCAGGTGGGCAAGTTGACTGCAGGCTGAGAAGCCAGCCATACTAAAATCCAGCGCTGCCTGCGCCGGCCATATGTAGCATCGGTTCGCAGGAGCAGATGCAGGCGAGCGCAACTAAGCGTAAGAGAGCATGTCAAGTTGGCATGTCTGCTCTTGCAGGGTAGACAGCAAAAGTAAAATGAACCAGACCACAGTTGCACACACCTGTTCTTGCGCATGAGGTAGGCGATGCAGAGGGCAGCGGAGCGTGAGACGCCCGCGCCGCAGTGCACCAGCACAGCTGCAGGCAAACCGGACACGGAAGTGGCGCAGTCAAGTCATGCCGAAAATTAGCATTGCGCACAAACAAAGGCGCCGCACTGCAGCAGGCACAGTACAGAAATGAGTGAATGGCAAACTCATGCCAGCCAACTACAGTATTTCCGTTATAAGCAAAGTTATAAGCAAATGATGGCAAACATGTCTTGGTATGTCAATGCCGTAGCCTCACCTTTCTTGCCCGCCATCGCGGTTTCAATGAACTCATAGGCAGCCGCCAGGTGGGGCCCGATGTCTGCGGTGTCCACGTCCGCCATCTCAATCTGCTTGTGCGTGTATCTGGAAAGCGGAAGGATGCATTTGCCATTAGCTGTTCCATGTGTGCTGCAGCAGCAATGCCTGGCGAAGGGTGGCTGTGCAATGTTAGCGTTCCGTAAGATGGTATGTTTGGAACGGCTTCGCCCATTGCGAGAGGAGAAAATGCTACGCCCGAGCCGAGCACAGCATGCACAGCGCACCTGCCGGCGGGCAGCTTCAGGTTGTCGGGGTGGTTGTGGATGGTCAGGATCTGCAGGCATTGAAGGGGCAAGCGGGGAGCAAATTAGTAGTTGGCGAAGGACTTTGGCGTGCTATAAAAAGGTGGCGACAGCGACGCGTACTCGCATCAACACTAACAAACCTTGCAGCAAGCCACGACAGAAACACCTCACCGCTTTGATGCCCAGCTCGGCGTGGCGGTCGATCGCTTCGGCATGTGACCAGTCTCCCAGATACAGCAGCGGGGCCAGCTGCGAGGGATACCTGCAATCGGCAACAATGCGCGGTTTGCTTGTTTGCTGATTGCTCTGCGGCGTGGCATGGCCGCCTGCTCAGACACCATTCCAGGTGCCCTGCGTGCCTTGCAAAGCAAGTGTGGCAGCTGGCCGTGTCATGCAAAGGTGGCCCAGTCAAAGGCGGCAGAGATCTGCAGCTGTCATATGGCAAGTAGCCGCTGTATCAGCCAGCAGGCAATGCAATCGCAGCAGCACTCACCGCCGGCTGGTGGCGGCGCCCGCCTTGACTGATGTCGTCACCTGCATCCAGCACACATTGCACAGCAAGCAGGCGTGTGAGTAGGCGCAAGCCGGAGGTGCGATCTGCCACCAGTGGCGATGTGCATGTTGCTGCTACCTGTCCATTAATGCATCAGTGGCCCAGATGGCACAGCCACCGGCGCCGCCGCGGCTGCACGCGCATTGCCACCTGTGCCCTGCTTCATGCCTGCTCCCCCACCCGCCTGTCCCAAGCCCTGAGAATTGCCTCAGCCCTCACCAGGAAGGGGTAGGCCTTGTGGAAAGCCTCCAGCCCCTCCCGAAAAATGCTCAGGCTGCGGGCGTGCCTGCAAGATCGGGGCGCAGGACGAAGGGCGTCGCTGGGCGCACGCAACGGCAGCCGGGCCAAAGCTGCGGCATGCAGCCCCTCCACGGCTCCGCCTGCAGCTGCACCGCATGGCTGGCCAGCCGCATGTGGAGCATTTGCCCCGGAAAGCAGCAGGAACCCTGGGAAGCCGCTCACTTGTCCTTGGCCAGGAAAGCGACCACCGGGTGGTCCTTCTTCAGGCCTGCACAACCAGTCAGTTGCAAGCACGCTCAACACAATGGCGGTGGCAGCCCAGCGGCAGCAATGGGGTAGCAGCAGCGGCAGCGATGGGGCAGCACAGCATGAACGAAAGTGTCCAGCAGTCGCCAGCGTCAAAGGCAGCAGCAGCCGCTACGCAAACAAAACGCAGCAACAGCTCCATTGCCAAACACAGCCACCAAAACAAGCCATCAAGCGGCAGCGGCACCTGCGTCGCCGTACACAATCACGTCTCGGTCCCACCAGCAGTCAGCCGCCCACTTCAGATCCTCGCGCTTCGAGTAGTCTGAAGGCAGTGAACGCCGCAAAAGGCCATGCGTTATTGAAGTGGCTCAGATGCATGTGAATAGGCTGCAAGCCCAGCCGGTTCCAATGCCGGTCTGCTGCACAGACGACAGATATCCCCCCTAAATGCCCTGTAGTCCAAGACATCCGAGCAGCTTCCCGCATCAACAACGCACCCAGCAGCACGGCGCCATTGCTGCTGATGCGGATGCAATAGGCGCCCGCCACATGGCCCGGCGCACGCTCAAAGTGCTTGCGGTCCCTGCGGGGATGAGTGGACGAGTGACGAGTCGACAGGCGATCAACTTGCAAGGCAGCCACTGACATGCGTTGGTTCCGTGTCTACATCAAAAGCAGTTGCTGTGCCTGCAGCTGACATTGAGCCCAGCATTGTTGCCTGCAAGTGAACAACATGGCGCATCCCCCCAACCACGACCGCTCGTGGCAAGCCCAGCGCCGCCGCTCACCGCACATCCAGGATCAGGGTACGCGGGTCGGTGGGGCAGGCCGTGAAGACCCGGAACACCGCATCAGCAGTGATGCTCTTCACCTCCATGCCTGCAGAAATGAGCGCCGCCTACAGCAGTTGGCCAGCGGCAGGCAGCTCGGCGGCAGCAGAGGCGGCGGCAGGCGGCGAGGCGTGGCGGCGCGGCGCCGGGCTGATCAGATTGGATCGACAACCCTGATGCATCAGCGCACCTCGCCGACTGGTGCAGCCTCACCACGAGACCACACCTGACAAGGTGGCGAGCTGACAGCTCCTGGGCTGCTTACGCGCTCTCGATGCAATCCGTATACCGCAGATAAGCGCCCGTTGCGGCGCTTGGTCACGATGGCGCCCGCCCGAGCAGACGGCCGTGCCGAGCAAGCGCTGGCGGACTCCCTGGCCGTTTCGACGCAAGCAGACTGTGCACATACACGTGTTGAAGCGACTCGCAATGTGCAGGATATGCAAAGCCGCCTCCCGCATCTGACGGCAGAGCGGCGGCACTGCAGCAAGCGACGGAAACACGGCATGCAAGCGGTGTGGATCCGTCTTTGCTGCATACCTTGTGAGTGTTGCTGAACATGGCCAAGCCACTATGCAGCTTCCTTCAAACCTTGACACTAAGCAGGGCAGACGCATCCCGCCAAAGGCCCAAACAAAGTGCGGCAGAGGTTCATCCTCACAAGCTCTGCCTGCTTGTCTGCTCATTGCTAGAATGCTTTAATGTGCAGCAGTGGTGTTTCGATAAATGAATTACGTGCGTCACATATCCAAAAGCCATGCGAAAAATCAGTGCAAGCACGCGCGTCACAAGCTCAGCGCCAGTCTGCCGCGAGTCAGTCGTCCGTCAGCTATCACTTCCACCTATACACTCGACGGCGGTGACAGCCCAGGCTCCCGCTTCACCCTGCGAGCCAGGCAGACGGCGAGCGGCCCCAGAGGCCACCGGCAGCTCTGGCTGCCGTGAGCCACAGGAGAGGCCCCTGCTGCAGCCGCTGCTGCTGCAGCGGCGGCATGCCCGCAACCTGTTGCTGCTGATTCGGCCCCAGCGGGTGCGGCATTCTCCTGCTCATCTTCATCTGCATCTGCCCCATCTGCAGCCGCCTCGGCACCGGCCGCCTGTACACCCACAGCGTCGCCATTGCTTGCTGCTGGCTCAACGTCCTCCTCGCCTGCTGCTGCGCCATCATCCTGTGCTGGCTGCTGCGGCTCAGAATCCGCCACCAGCTGCCAATTGAGCTGCCTAAACCAGGCTGGATGTCCAGGGAGCAGCTGCAGGGGCCGCTGCTGCTGGGGCCAGAGGGGCAGCTGGGGCATGCTCAGCTGGCTCCTCAGCCTGCTGCAGGCTGGCCTCAGCCGCCGCGCCCTGCAAACGCAGACAGGCGCGGGCTGCTGCCCAAGCTGCTGTTCCAAGCTGGCAAGTTCGGGATATTGGAACAGCGCTGCAGCATCCAGCTGGTAAATCAATGGCGGCGTGGTTTCCAAGGCTGTGTTCGAGTCAAGCTGGGCCGGTGTTGGGGCTGGCAAGGGGCAGCTCTGCAGCAGCTGCGCTGCAGCTGTCAACAGGCGCTGGCCTGCATCTGTGTCCACAGCAATCGCCTGCCGCGGCATGTCGGTCAGGCAGCTTGAAACGATGCCTGCCATGAGCACAGCGCTTCTCCAGGTGCACTCCGCTGGGTGGCGTTCAACAGGCAGCTGCAAACCCACCGCCAAGGCTGACATAGCGGGCAGCATCAGCTGAAGCAGACCGGTGCAAAGCTGTGTGTCCCGCAGCAGCTGATCGGAATGGGCCCTGAAGGCCGGATACGAGAAAACATGCACGAGAACTCCAGAAATAATATCAATTCGGCATGGGAGCTGCCTGCAGATGTCAACAGGCAAGATTGGAAGCAGTGTGCAATATGCTGTGCTATGTCCTCCCAAAGCAAAGTCAGCTTTGTGGATGCAGTCATTAAGTGGGTGCAACCGCAAACCAAACCATGCAACAATTACAGTCAGGCGGCTGATCAAGCGGTGCGACCCACAAACGCTGCCCACCTGACTTCCAGGATGGCGGTTGCAGCAGCCGCGAGCTGGAGAGTGAGCAATGCAGCCACTCGTGCCGCAGTTCTGGCGGTGCATATGCTCGTGCATATGCCGCTGCTGCAGCCCTACGGGCCTCCGCATTGTCGCCCTGCACCTCGCGGCTGCAGGCAGCCTGCTGCCATGCATGCAGTGCCACTGACTGAGCGTAAAAGGGATTCTCCACATAACCGGCTGACAAAATTCCGTGCTCCACATCCTGAGTCAACAGACTCAACGTCACTGTACCAGAGCGCAGCAGCATCAGGCTGTGCGGCGAAAACAGCTCCGCCATGTCGGGCATGACGCCATGGAGCAAATGGAAAGGCAGGTGCTGATGAGGCGGCCAGCCGCAGTGACCCGCCAAACTGTGTCCTCATCCTCCACTGTGCTTGGCATGCTGGGAGCCAGTGCTGCCAGCTGCTCGGCAGCTGTGGTCAGCGTCCTACGACACAGGGGTGCACAGCAGCACCAGCCAGGGTAGGTGGCGGTGGCGCCAGCTGGGGCTCAGCAATGCGCTGGGCTCTTATCCGCGTATCGGGTGCACCAGGCGGGCGTGGGGTCCAGCCCACTTTTGCACAGGCTGTCAATCGTACGCCTTCGATGCTCGCTATGCTGCAGCTCAAGTATACTAGGGCCCCGGCGTCAGCGGGCAGCGCGAAGCGGGGCAGGAGCCTGCGCAGTTCACTGTCCTTTAACAGTAGCTGTGTACCCGCAAAGCAGCAGTGTTGATGCTGCCGCCCCTAGCATTGCCCTGCCATGTGGGCACTGCTTCAGCACTGGCGCGCACTACTGTAACAATGCCACTGAATGCATGCCAGAACAACTGCGCAGGCGCCTTGGCATGCCAGCATGCCAAAACACAGGCTGCGACTCCATGGCAGGTCCTGCCTGTGAACCGCTCTCCCACGGCGCCTTTCCTCCCCTTTCATGGCCAAAGGCTCGTCCACATTTTCGCATTCTTGCAACATGCTGTGCTCAAGCTACGCAGGCCAACAAGCAAGCAGGCACTATTTACTGCGCCGTTAAAGCGGTGGTTGCCGCTGCAGGTACGGGCCTCCACAGCAGCCAGCCGGCTAATCGTCCATGCCGCTGATGGGTTCCTCCCCCTCGCTGCCGTCCTCCTCCTCCTGCGGTCATTAGGTTGTTGCAGGGCAGCGGCGGCATGGCATGCTCAGCTGGAAGCTGCAGGACGGGCACTCGCTAAGAATGCGCAGCATTTGACGCTGCGGCAGGTCGGGAAATCTCGCGCCCTGTTGATGCTTCTTCCCTCATGTTGGCTCCCCTAATGCCGCTGCTTTCCCTCGTGATGCCTCCCATAATGCCACTGCTTTCGCACCACCTCCCGACGTCACGCACCTCTCCCTCGTCACGCCACTCATCCTCCTCATCCTCTCCGCCGCCCGCACCGCCGCCCTGCTGATCGCCGTAATACGCGGGGCGGTGGCGTGTGCGCCGCCCGCCCGCATTCAGCTCCGCATCAAGCTCTCGTGCAAGCGCCTCGTCATCTGGCAAAGGATACATGGGATGGGCAAGGGAGCAGGGTAAGCAAGGCGACAGCGGTGGCAGGATGGTGCGGCAGGAGGCGCGGCGCCTGCGGGAAGCAGGCGCTTCATGGTAACAAGAGCTGCTCCCGCCTGCAAGGCATGCTCACACTTGCCAATGTCGCCGTCCTCCCTTCCCTCCCTTGCCCACCTGCCACCCCGTCCTCCTCCCGCTGCTGTGCACGCTTGGCGGCACGCTCAGCACGCGTTTCACGCGCATCCTCCCCCGACCCCTCGCCGTCCGACTCCCCATCCGACTCGCGAGAGGCGGGGCCTGTGGGAATGGGGGAGCGAAGGTTGGGCAGTCAGCTTGCCGCATGTGGCAGCATGGGTACATGGGTGCACTCACAAAAGCTGCGGTTGAGCGGAGAGGTGGCCATGGCATGGCATGGCATATCCAATCGCCTTCATGGCATGCCGTGCCATCTTGCTTCTAGCAATGCCGCTTCATGCAACACTATGCAATGCTGCCTCAGATCGCCCCAAGCCTATGGCATGACATGGCATGACATGGCATGACGTGCCATGCCATGCCTTGCCGTTCACTGCCATGGCATAACATATCCGGCCCACAATGCCATCTTCGTGCCACGCCATGCCATGCAATTTTATGCAATGTCATGCAATGCCATGCCACGTTCATGCCACCTCGTGCCATGCCCATGCCGTGCCATGCCATGCCATGCCATGTCGTGCAATCCCACGCCATGCCATTTCAAGCCCACGCCATGCCATGCCGTGCCGGCCAAGCCAAGCCATGCCATGTCGTACCATGTCGTACCATGCCACAGCAACCCATGCCATGCCAAGCCATGCCACACCCAAAACGCTGCAGCCGCACCTTCGTAGTACGAGCGCTTGAGCGGCTTGGCCTCCCGCAGGCTGTATCTGCAAGAAAGGAAAGGTACAGAGCATGGCAGAGTTGGTTGGTGCCCATGCCTGGTGGTGCAGCGCTCACACAGTAGACCATGCTGGCTATCAGCTGGACAGCGGGAACGTCAGACTGCAAGCTCATCAACAATGAATGTAATGCAGGATGTAGCAACCAGCTGCCCAGCCCAATGCGCACACCGCAGGTACAGCAGCAGCAACTGCTCACCGTCCGCCCATGCCCGGTCCGCCGGCCGCCAGCCCCGCTCCGCCCATGACCTCTTTGGCCAGCCGAACGTTGATGGTGACCTTGAGGCGCACGCTGGCCTTGAGCGCTTCCAGGCGCAGCCACACCGCGGGCAGCGTGACTGCGGGGGGTGGCAGGAGCGGGCTAGTGAGCTGAATGTGCAGGAGTGAGGCGCACGCTGGCCTTGAGCGCCGCCAGATGCCGGCTGGGTGACTGTGGGGGTGAGCGGTCAGATCATGTGCATGGGTTGGGTGCAGGCAGGTGAGCGGCAGGCAGGCATGCGCATGTCGTGGACTGCGAGTTGAGATGCAGCGCGCATGCACAACCAGCATGCAGTGCAAACAGTCGTGGACTGCGAGTTGAGATGCAGCGCGCATGCACAACCAGCATGCAGTGCAAACTTGCTGCAAACAGTTCAAGGCTCTACTCATGCAACTCCCATGCAGGCACAGCAGCGACTCACTGGTGTCATCGGGGTGCGGCGCGGGCTGCGCAAAGGGGCGCCACTGCGGCTTGAGGAACTCGGGCCGCACCATGCCTTCGAGCACCAGCAGCGCGCTCATGAGCGACTGCGGACAATAGTGAGATGTACAGATGGGGTTTGATTGCAGCGAGGGACAATGCCATGCCCGCTAGGACCAGCAGCGCGCTCATGAGCGGCTGAGGAACCAGAGCATTGAAAGCAGCAGGCATTGGGTGGATTATCGGCAGTGGGGCATGCACATGCGGCAAGCAGACGCATGGTGGTTTGCATGGTGCAGCAGACACCGCACGGCCAAATAACCAGTCGGTGCATTCCACATTGCAGAGCAGCCCGACCCACGCAGGCGCACCCGCGGGGTAGGCGAGACGAGCCCCATATGCCGCCAGCCGCTGGATTCTCTCGGCAGTGCTGGAGCACACCCAAAGCAACAAGACATGAGGCAACCAACACATCCAAGCTCACCCGCGGCGTGCACGAGGCGAGCACCATTTGGCGCCAGCGGTGCCGCCGCTCCTCGCTGCCCACCAGCTCATCATAGGTGGCGGCCTGGGGAAGTGGCATTCGGGGGCAGGAGCGATACAACGTGTCGGACCTGATTGGTTGGCCCAGTCGATCCTGCCACAACCGCGCAGGATGAAGGTGCATGCAGAATGTCAAACCACCTGCCCACACAGGTACACACACACAGGTTTGAGGAGGGCAATAAGACCTTCTGATTGCCCTCCTCAAACTCAGCCAGTTGCAACCACTCCAAACCCTGAAAATCATCACCACCAACTCCTCCCACCTGGTTGCCCTCCTCAAATGCCGAGCACGGTTCGTCCAACCACCACCTCATGCCAACATGTAAAATCACCACCAGCGGCAGCTCACCTGGTTGCCCTCCTCGAAGCTGAGCATGGCGCGCTGCAGGCGCTGCACCGACGCGGCGCGCGCCGCCGCGGGGTCCAGCCGCTGGAAATCCGGGGCTGGGCCGCGCGCAATCTGGGCGTGCGCCATGGCAAACTGTTGGTGCTGGTCTAGCAGGCGGGTCACATAGTCTGCCAGCGGTCGTTCGCGCGTGCCCTTGGTGCACAGCCACTGCGCCAGCTGCTGCAGCTGCAGGATGGAGTTGTACACTCCCACCTGCCAGCCGGGCGCGCCGCCGCCTGCAGCAACCTCTGGCGGCGCACCGCCCAGCACTGCCGCCGCTGCTGCAGCCCCTGCTGGCCCCAGGCTGTCTTGTGAGTGCCGCTCGATGACCAGCAGCGGCGGCGCAGAGGGGTGCACGGTGGCGGGGTCGGTGGCAACCGCAGCTGCCGGCAGCAGCCAGTATCGGTTGTAGTGGCGATCGAGGCCCACTGGGTCCAGCCGGACAGGACCCACCTGCAGAGGGGGTGAGGGTTGAGGCAACTTTGGTGGAGCGTGCAATCGACGATCAAGCAAGGTGGGGAGTGTGGGTGAGGTGGTTGGTGTGGTGGCTACGTTACCTCTGCTTGTCTGCCACCAGCCACCCTAAACACTCCAGCCCCACCTGCTTCATGCCCCGCGCCAGCTTGGAAGTGCGCATAAACCCACCTTCAGAGAATGCACGTTCTGCCACTATACATCATACATCCACGTTCACCACCAACCACCCACCTGGTTCATGTCCTGTTCCAGCTTGGAGATGCGAGTGACCATGGCCTCCAGCTCAGCAGGCAAGTCGCGCGCCCGCCGCGCGCTGGCACGCTGCGGCGGCAGCGGCGGCAGCCCAGGCCCCGTCGACGCCCCTGCCCCCTGCTGCGGCCCCGCCGCCGGCGGTTGTGCGTCGCCCTGCACGCCCTCCGCTGGTGCGGCGCCTCCCTGCTGCTGCGCCTGCTGGGCTTGCTGTGCGGGCTGCTGCGCTGCAGACATCTCCTGCTGCACGCGTTTCACCTCCTGCCGCAGGCTGGCAATCTCCTTCTTCTTCTCCCGCAGCTGCACGGGTGTTCAGGGGTGGCAGGGGCGGCAGTGGTGAGGCATGGGTGAGGCGCCAGCAGGGTGGCCAAAAAGCCCAAAGTGTGGTGCCCCTTCAGTGGCTGCCGGGGCTTGCAAGCATGGCATGGGACAGCTTCTGGATGCAGCTGCGCTAACCTTAGGCAGCTGCAGCTTCTCGCCAGTGCGTGCAGGCATGTGCACCCAAACCGCACCATCCCTGCTTGCAAACCCACCTCGTCCTCCTCCCCGTGCAGCGTGTCGTGCAGCTGCGCCGACTCAGCGCACAGCGTGATGAGCAGGCGCAGCAGGGCGCAGCGGTCCTCCACGCTCCATTCGCTGTGTGATGGGGCAGAGGCGGGTGCAGGAAACAGCAGCGGTCAGTGGGCCGTGTAAGTGCAAGGGATATAGAGGCGTAGCGAACATGACATGCCACCAGCCACACTGCGCTTTTTGCACACATTCTGTGTGTTCAACAAATGCTCACCTGTAGTCCTTGGTGGCAAGCAGCTGGGCTAACCTCCAGGCCGTGCTGCCGCCGGAGGCCCGCGCAAACTCGACTGTGAACGGCTTGCCGCCGCTGAAGCTGCCGGGGTTGAGGGCTTGGCAGCGCGGGCACAGGAAGGGCTCCTGTGGGGGCGGGGCGGCATGGGGAGATAACATGGATTAACTTGAAACAGCCAGCAGGAGGCCAGCGGAGACAGAGCATTTAGCCCGCACTCCGCAACCGCTGCCCTGCCCCTGCCGTCTGCATGCAGCGAAGGCGCCTCCAACTCGCACTGGTTGGCACAACCAGCTTCAACATTTCAACTCAGCGTCTGCAGCGGCGGCTCCTCCAGCGGCGGCTCCAGGCATGCTTACGACACAAACAAACTGGCTCGAACAGCCAATTGTCAACCATTTAGGCTCACCGTCTGCAGCGGCGGCTCTTCAAGTGGCGGCTCCAGGCAGTAGGAGTGGTGCTTGCAGTCGCAGGTGTCGCAAGGCAGCAGGCGTGTGGGGTCGTCGTCTGAGGGGAGGGAGAGAGGGAAGCAGATCAGTGCGCATGCGGGAACGCCTCTTCGGCAGACACAGGGCAGGAGGATCAGAGAGCGTAGCGGCCCACACAGCCTGTCAATATGCGGCGCAAGAGCAGCGAACCGCTCCAACCGCTCACCGCTCCAGCACACCACGCAGCCCTGCCAGCTGCCCAGCTCCTTAAAGGGCGCAAACGGCCTGCAGGGGATGCGAGGGTGGCACATTTGCAGGCGGTTTGGTGGGATGAGCTGGCCCCCACGACAAGACGAGGCAGCCTGATGCTAACCGCCACCTCTGCACCCAGCACCTCAGGTCCCTGCTTCAGGAATCGCAGCCGACACCTTCACACCCCACGCACCAACAGCCTCACCTGTTCAGGTCGCGCACTGCATCCGTGGCCAGCCGTGGCTGCTGCAGGCCCTCCGCCCCGGTCCCCTCTGTTGCCTCTGTGCCCGCCGCAGACGACGGTTCCACCGAAGCTTCCCTGCTGGCAGCTGCTCCTGCCGCTGAGCCGGCCAGGGCCGCCTGGGACGGTGCTTCCAAAAGCTCGCTCTGCCGGCGGCGCTGGCGCGGCGGCAGCGCGTGCGCCTTGATGTACTCCTCTGGTGAGGCGACCTGCGGACAAAATCAGGCACCGAGAGAATGCGACTGCATCACAGAAGCTGACGTCCGAGGCGGATGAGTGACGCACAATATCATGGCATCCCATTTCATACCGGCTCCCCAGCAGTTGCACCCCGACCACAATGCCCACCTCCAGCTCCCGCAGCGACGCCTCCAGCTTGCTGACCGCGCAGGCCGCCAGCTCGGGCGCCTCTGCAGGTTGGAGAGTAAGCACTAGCACCAGACTTTGAGAGGTGCATGGTGTGCAGAGGTGCAACAATGCGCATGGTGGGCAGGCCAATGATGCGCGGCTGCCCAAAGGCTATGAAGGGCGCCGCCCAGCGACTTGCATTGCCTCCCCTGCAAACTGAGAACACTACACAACCCCATCCTCCTGACCCCTCATGCATGCTTCTCGCTGTACTCCTGGGCAGTTTGGTACAATACACGGTTCACCAATGTATCTCCTGCACTAACCCAGCCTTCCCAAAGCCAACTCACGCTTCTCGCTGTACTCCTGCGCGAACAGCGAGTTCGTCTTGTTGCAGCCCGCCTGCAGCAGGCTGGCCGCGTAGCGCACATCCGCCGCAAACGACTGCAGCGGGTGCGGCAGCGCAGAGTAGACGCCTGCAGGGGGGAAAGGTAGGGAAGTGAAAATTGCATACATCTGGAAATGGTATGCCTTTACCAAGAGCAGTCTGAGGTTGCTGCGGCAAGGCAGCGCCGAGTAGACGCCTGCAGGGGGAGAGGAGCAGGGTTGAAATAAGCCATGGAATTGTACAGGGAAGCAGAGAGGCGTACGCGACATCAGTGGCAGTGCAGGCTTTAGTGCAAGTTTGGTCGCAACCTTGCAAGTGCAGGGAGGGCCCTCTCAACAGCCTCACATACAGCCCAATCTACCGCACCTGCATCGATGCGGGCCGAGATGCCTCGCAGGTCCAGCGGCCGCCCCACCTTGGCCGCCGCCGCAGCCGCCTGCCCGCCGTAGCTCAGCACGCGGCCGTCGCCGCGCTTGAGCTGCAGGGATAAGGTTGGGTGGGGACCAGGGGACCAGGGTAAGCAGGTGAGCATATGAATCAACCTGTTCAGCATTAAAGGCATGGCAGATTGAGTGCCTTGCAGCAAGCGCGTCTGACGTGCATCCTAGGCCTGAATCCGTCCTCAACACAGCCTGCACAAGCCTCAACGGCCGGCCTCCCTACTTGTTTGGTTTCAAACCATACTCAAACTGCGCACCTTGCTGGCCAGGATGATTTCCTTGAGCAGGCAGCGCAGCAGCTGCTGCTCCAGGCCCAGCGCCTCCTGGCTGCGCACCGCCTCCCCAGTGGCTGTGGCAAAAAGCTCCTCTGCTGCCGCCACCGCCTGCGCGTCGGCGCGCGCGGTGGTGCAGTGGCCGGCCGTCTTGCTGGCGCCGCGGGGCAGGGCGGCGGCGCCCTGGGTCAGCGAGGCGGGCGGGCCTGGGAGGGAGGATAAGGTGG
>VFQQ010001411.1_pt1 | contig 33635 bp, 29 predicted proteins | sample 3512341 | NCBI WGS metagenome assembly VFQQ01 (sample SAMN10412373, study PRJNA504923) | tailings metagenome | isolation source: Relicate 2 Philex TSF1 revegetated site | place: Philippines: Tuba, Benguet | collected 2017-08-29 | reverse complement strand
AGAAGATGCCGTTGACGATGCCCTCGACGGCCTGGTCGAGCGGCGCGTCGTCGAAGACGATGTTCGCGGCCTTGCCGCCGAGCTCCATCGTCATCTTCTTCCCGCGGCCGGCGAGCGAGCGCATGATGAGCTTGCCGACCTCGGTCGAACCGGTGAACGCGACCTTCGCCGCGAGCGGATGGGCCATGACGGCGGCGCCGGTCTCGCCCGCGCCCGTGACAAAGTTCACGACCCCGGGCGGCAGGCCCGCCTCCTGAATGATCTCGGCGAACTTCAGCGCGGTGATCGAGGTCGTCTCGGCGGGCTTGAGCACGACGGTGTTGCCGGTGGCGAGGGCCGGGGCGAGCTTCCACGCGAGCATGAGCAGCGGGAAATTCCACGGGATGACCTGGCCGACGACGCCGTGCGGGGCGAAGGTCGCGCCGGGGAAGGCGTAGGCGAGCTTGTCGGCCCAGCCGGCGTGGTAGAAGAAGTGGGCCGCGGCCATCGGCACGTCGAAGTCGCGCGATTCCTTGATCGGCTTGCCGCCATCGAGCGTCTCGGCGACGGTGAACTCGCGGGCGCGGTCCTGCAGCAGGCGGGCGAGCCGGTACAGGTACTTGCCGCGTTCGGCGCCGGGCAGCTTCGACCAGGCGGGGAAGGCGCGGGCCGCGGCCTGGTAGGCAGCATCGACGTCGGCGACCGAGGCGAGGCCGATCTCGGCAAGCTTCCGCTCGTTGGCGGGGTTGATGGAGTCGAAGACCTCGCCGCCCTTCGGCGCGACGAAGCGCCCATCGATGAAGAGGTCGTAGCGCGGTTTGAGCTTCGGGTCGGCCGTCTCGGGCGCGGGATCGAACTCCCAGAGGTCGCCAAAGATCAGTTCGGCGGCGGGACGGCCGGCGCGCGGTGCGGATTTCAGAGTGGGCATGATGGGTTGAGGAGCAGGAAACCGCGAATCAGTAACTCTCGGCCGCCTCGCTGAAGGAGTACGGGGCCTGGTAGGCGCCGGTGCGCTCCTTCTCGAGCTGGCGGAGCAGGTCGTTGAGCAGGGAGGAAGCGCCAAAGCGGTAGCGCTCGTTGGTCAGCCATGCGTCGCCGAGCGTCTCCTTGACGGCCACGAGGAAGGTCAGGGCCTGCTTGGCGGTGCGGATGCCGCCGGCGGGCTTCATGCCGAGGGCGACGCCGGTATCCAGATAGTGATCCCGGATGGCCTCGATCATCACCTGGTTGTTGCCGAGTGTGGCGTTGGCGCCGGTCTTGCCCGTGCTCGTCTTGATGAAATCGCCCTCGCGCAGGACGCGCATCGCAAGGAAGGAGGCCGCGCGGATGTTGTCGTAGGTCTCGAGCTCGCTCGTCTCGAAGATGACCTTGAGCGCGGCGTCGCCGCAGGCCTCGACGACGGCGGCGATCTCGTCCTGCACGCGGGCGAACTCGCCCGCGAGGAAGGCGCCGCGGTTGATGACCATGTCGATCTCGTCGGCGCCGTCGGCCACGGCCGCCTTCACCTCGGCGAGGCGCGTGCGCAAGGGGGCCTGGCCGGAGGGAAAGGCGGTGGCCACGGAGGCGATCTTCACAGGGGTTTCCGCGCCGAGCGCGCGCCGGGCATGCCGGACCATGGACGGGTAAACGCAGACCGCGGCGACGGGCGGCAGCGAAGGATCGTCGTGCGGCCGGACGGCCTTGGCGCAGAGGGCGGCGACCTTGCCGGGGGTGTCCTTGCCCTCGAGCGTGGTCAGGTCGACCATGGAGACGGCGGCGCGCAGCCCCCAGACCTTGGCGGTCTTCTTGATCGAACGCGTGGCATACTTGGCGACGCGCTCCTCGACGCCGACGGCATCGACCGTACCGATTTCATCGAAAAGGCGGCGGAAGGCCGCGGGAGCCGGGCTGGGCATGGTGCCGTGCACTCTGCCCCCCGCGCCTCCCTTTCGCCACCGAAAAAAGGTCCGGACGCACGGTCTCGATTTAGCCCGCACCTTTCACCAGCCAGGACGCCGCGTGATGCAAGGATTGCGTAGGAGCGGCTTTACGCCGCGATGAAGACCGTCCGCCGGCCATCGCGGCGTAAAGCCGCTCCTACTCCCGAGCCTGCCTGCTTATGAAACAAGCGGGCTGGGGTATGCCCAAAAAAAGGCTCCCGCGCCGTGCGCGGGAGCCTCGTGGGAGAGGACGATTGGGAAGGACGCGGCTCAGTCCCAGTTGAGGACGAGGCGGGTGTAGTAGGTGGTGTCCATCTTCTTCACGCCGGCGCCCGGACGGCTGTTGTAGTCGTTGCTCAGGCCGATGCGGAGCTTCCAGAGCGAGGCCGAGATGGGCATCTCGAAGAAGGAGTCGTGGATCGCACGGAAGTTGCCGAAGTCGTCGAAGGCCGGCACGTACGAGAGGGTGTTGTTGAGGATGCCGTTGTTCATCTGCAGGCGGTGGGCGAGGCCGAAGTCGAGACCGGCGCTCTTCACGTCCTCGGTGAGGGGGTTCGTGTAACCCTCGTAGCGGAAAGACACACCAGCGCGGGTCGTGAGCGTCTGCTTCGCCTCCTTGATGAGGTCGTAACCGAAACCGGCGGCGGCCACGTTGTAGAGTTCGATGTCCTTCACGCGGTCGAAGCCGCCCTCGTTGCGCACGTACCAGGAGTAACGGCCGGAGAAGTTGTTGGCGTAGTCGACGCCGGCGCGGAATTGGTCGGCGGACTTGATGTCATCGGTTTCCTGGCGGTTGTAGGCGGTGTAGAACTGAAGGGTGTCGCGCGATCCGCGAAGCGTCGCCCGGAAGCTCAGGGCCGTGCCCAGCTGGTCGCTGTTGCCGTTCTTGCCGGTGATGTCGACCGCGGCCTCGTAGGCCCAGGAACGGACGACGGTGGCGGGATCGCGCTCGCCCGGCGCCCAGGTCATGGCGACCTGGTCGACCGCCGTCGTGACCGAACCGGTCGCGCCGCGGATCGTGATCTGGCCGGCGCCTGCGGGGGACGCGGTGCCTTCAATCACGGTGCCGGCGGCGAGGCGCATGAAGAGCGGGTTGTCGGTGGTCAGGTTGACCACCTCGCTCTGCTTGACCTTGATCTCACCGGCATAGTCGGTGCTGAGCGTGATCGTGGAGCCATCGATCTTCGTCACGGTGCCGACCAGGCGGGCGCCGCTGCGGGTTTCGACCACGTCGGCCGACGCCAGCGAAGCGGATAACGCGGCCAGCAGGACGGCCGCGAGGGAGGAGAGTGTACGCGTAATGTTCATAGTTGACCGATGAGGAGTGACCCGACCCTTCCGGCAAGTCAACGGCGGCGACGCCTTTGGGCCCGCAGGCGCCCCCGGCGCGTTCGACGCTGGACAGCCCGGGACCGCACGCCTTGCCTTCGCTCCGATGGCCGCATCCGCCGAACGTCCCGCCCTTCTTCCCGCCGATGGCTGGCGGGAATACCGCCTGCTCGACGCCGGCGAAGGCATGAAGATGGAGCGCTGGGGCGACTTCACCCTCGTGCGCCCCGACCCGCAGATCCTCTGGCCGCGCCACCGCGACGGCAAGTGGGAGCACTGGGACGGGTTCTACCACCGCAGCGACCAGGGCGGAGGCCGCTGGGAATTCCGCCGGCCGCTGCCCGAGTCGTGGAAAATCAACTACGGCCCGCTCGGGCTGACGTTTCGTATCCGGCCCACGTCCTTCAAGCACACGGGACTCTTCCCGGAACAGGCCGTCAACTGGGAGTGGTTCAGCACCCGCATCTGCGCCGCGCGTGCCGCCGGCCGCGAGGTCAACGTGCTCAACCTCTTCGGCTACACCGGCGCCGCCACCTGCGCCGCCGCCAAGGCCGGCGCGTCCGTCTGCCACGTCGACGCCGCCGAGGGCATGGTCAAGTGGTGCCGCGAAAACGCCGCACTCTGCGGCCTCGCCGAGGCCCCCGTCCGCTACATCGTCGACGACTGCCTGAAGTTCGTGCGCCGCGAGAAGAAACGCGGCCGCACCTACGACGCCGTCATCATGGACCCGCCCACCTACGGCCGGGGCAGCACCGGCGAGATGTGGAAACTCGAGGACCACCTCTGGGAATTGCTCTGCGCCTGCCGCGAGCTCCTGAGCGAGCGTCCCCTCTTCTTCCTCATCAACGCCTACACCGCCCGCCTCTCCCCCACCGTCGTGGCCAACCTCCTCGCCGAACTGCTCCACGACCGCCCCGGCACCCTCACCGCCGGCGAGGTCGGCCTCCCCATCGAAGCCGACGGCAAGGTCCTCCCCTGCGGCATCTACGGCCGCTGGGAAACGACGACCTAGGTCCCCCCTTCAGTCCTTCAGCCGTTCAGCCCTTCAGCCTTTCCTCCTCCCCGTGTCCTCCGCCGAAACCTACTACACCGCCGCCACCACCCTGCTCGCGCGCGCCCGCGAGATCAACGAGGCGACCCTCAAGACCTGCGGCGCCCTTATCGGCGAGTCCATCGCCAAGGGCGGCGTGCTCCACACCTTCGGCAGCGGCCACAGCGAGATCATCGGCCGCGAGATCATCGGCCGCGCCGGCGGCCTCATGTGCGTCAGCGGCCTCTTCGATCCGGGCGCCGGCTTCTCCGAGAACGTCGTCGGCTACGGCACCCGCCTCGCCGAACGCTACGACAACACCCACGGCCTGCTCGCCGGCGAGGTCATCATCGTCATCTCCAACTCCGGCAAGAACGCCTCCCCCATCGAGGTCGCGCTCTACGCCAAGAAAAAGGGGCTCACGGTGATCGCCCTCACCGCCTTGAGCATGAGCAAGACGGCGAAAACCGTGCACCCCGGCGGCCGGAACCTGCACGCGATCGCGGACTACGTCCTCGACAACTGCGGCGTGCCGGGCGACGCCATCGTCACGATCCACCCGCCCGATCCGGGCGAAGTGCCCGACACCGGCTCGCGCCCCCGGGAACCGTTCCAGGCCGGGCCGACCTCCACCCTCGTCGGCGCGACCTTGCTCAACCTGCTCGCCCTCGAGGCCATGGACTGGCTCAATGGCAACGGTTACCCGCTCCCCGTGGTGCGCAGCCAGAACCTGCCCGGCGGGATGGAGCACAACATCGAACTCGCCAAGAAGTACCGCACACGGCTCAGCAAACTGATCGGATGAAAATCGGCGTCGATGGCGGCGGCACCAAGACGGAGTTCCTCCTGCTCGACGAGCAGGGCGAGGTGCTGCGCCGGCACGTCACCGGCGGCACCAACCCCAACGTCGTCGGCCCCGACGCCGCCCGCCGCCTCGTCGCCGAGTCGCTCGACACGCTGACCGACGGCCTCGTCGGCCGCTCCGTCCGGCTCGTGCTGCTCTGCATGGCCGGCAGCCGCGATTTCTGGCGGGAAACCGCCGCCCAGATCAAGGGCTACGGGCGCGTGTTCACCTGCGACGATTCCCTGCCCGCGCTCGAATTGGCAACCGGCGGCGAGCCCGGCCTCGTGCTCCACGGCGGCACCGGCTCCTTTGTCGCCGCCCGCGCGGCCGACCAGCGCGATCCGCTGGTCTGCCTCTACGCCGGCGGCATCGGCTGGCGTTTCGGCGACGCCGGCAGCGGCTACGACATCGGCCGCCGCGCGATCGGTCGCGGCCTGCTGGAGCTGCAGGGCTGGGCGCCGTGGACGCGCATCGGCACGGCGATCCAGGCGCACTCGACCCTCAAGAGCGCCGCCGACGTCACGCGTTTCTTCTACGCCCACGCCGAGCCCAACCGCATCGTCGCCGCCCTCGCGCCCGCCATCCTCGACCTCGCCGCCGACGGGGAGATCGTTGCCCGCGAAATCGTGGCGGCCTCCGCCGGCGAACTGCTCGACCTCGCCCACAAGGTCGCCACGACCACCTTCCCCGACACGCCGCTCGACCGCCTGCGCGCCGGCCTGAGCGGCCCCGTCCTCACCCACCGCTTCGTGGTGGCCGACCTCTCGACGCGCTCCCTCCTGCGGCTCACGCCGATCGAGCACCCGCCGATCGAGGGCGTGCGCCGCCTGCTCCTGCGGTTGTGAACGGCCCGGCCCGCGCGCGGGCCTGCGTTCACGAGAGGGTGCCGAGGTGTTCGAGGGCGACGGCAGCCGCCGTGGTGCGGTTTTCCACCCCCAGTTTCGCAAACGTGCTTTCGAGGTGCTTCTTCACGGTCGTGAGCTGGACGCCTGTGATCGTCGCGATCTCCGGGTTCGTCTTGCCCTGCGCCACCCAGTAAAGCACCTCCGCCTCCCGCGGCGTCAGGCCCAGCCCTTCGAGCTGAACCGGCTTGGCGGGAATCGAGGGACGGGAGCGACCGGAGGCCTTCACGCGTGCGAGCCGCGCCCGGATGGACGCAAGCAGCTGCTCGGGATCCACGGGCTTCACGAGGTAATCGTCCGCCCCCAGGTTCATGCCGACGCGAAGGTCCTCCATCTCGCCGTTGCCGGTGAGGAAAACGAACGGGATCCCGGCGGTAAGCGGATCCGAACGCACCGCCTCGAGCGTCGCATGGCCGTTCAGGCGGGGCATGGTGACGTCGCACACGATCAGATCGACCGGATCCTGCCGCACGGCCTCGAGGCCGGCGCGGCCGTCGGCGGCTTCGCGGACCTCGAACCCCTCCAGGCGGAGGACTTCGGCGCAGCGCCGGCGGATTCGGGCGTCGTCGTCGATCAAAAGTATCCGGGCCATGGCGACGAAAATGAAAATCGTTCGCTCCTCGTCAATGCGAGCCGTTGCGCGCATCTCCGTTTCTTGCACGGTGCCGACGACCCCAGTGGCACGGGCATCTTGCCCGTGAAGAGACTTGGGCGGCTCGCCCAAGTCTGCGCCGGGTCCGGGGACCCGGCCTACAGAGGCGGCTGCGGCGCGGAGCGCCGTCCACGGGCGCGACGCCCGTGCCACTATTGCTGTGCAAGAAACGGAGATGCCCCCGCGCTGTTGCGCCCCGCAACCTTTCGTTGCCTTCGGTCCTTCCCCGCCCTTCGCTCCCCCGCCATCCCTCCCCTCCGATGAGCGCCGATCCCCCCTCCCCCCGCTCCCGGCCGAAGACCCCGACCGCCTCCGCGCCCGGCTGACCGGCCTGCTCGACGCCGCCCTCGACTGCATCATCACGGTCGATCACGAAGGCCGCCTCATCGACTTCAACCGCGCGGCCGAGCGCACCTTCGGCTACACGAAGGCGGAGGTCATGGGCCTCGAGATGGCCGAGGTCATCGTGCCGCCGGCCCTGCGCGACCGCCATCGGGCGGGGATGGCCCGGCTGAACGACGGCGAAGCCCCCCGCATGCTCGGCAAGCGCATCGAGATCACCGCGGTGCGGCGCGATGGCACGGAGTTTCCCGTCGAGCTCGCCATCACCCGCGTGGACCTCGGGCCCGACAGTCCTCCCGTTTACACCGCCCACCTCCGGGACATCACCGAACGCAAGCGCACCGAGGCCGACCTGCTCGCCCTGCAGAACCAGCTCGAGGAACGCATCGCCCAGCGCACCGCCGCCCTGCGGGCCAGCGAGACGAGCCTGCGCGAATCGCAGGAACTCTTCGCGAAGTCGTTTCACGGCAGCCCGGCGCTCATGGCGATCTCGAAGTGGCCCGACGGACGCCTCATCGAGGTGAACGTCGCCTTCCAGAAGGCCTTCGGACGCACCAAGTCGGAGCTGATCGGCCGCACCCCGCTCGAGCTCGGCTTCTGGGCCGATCCGCAGCAGCGCCATGCCTTCTACCGCGAGTTCGAGCGCGAGCGCTGCGTGCGCGGTTTCGAGGCGTCGTTCCAAGGCGCGGGCGGCATGCGCACGCTCCTGCTCAACGCCGACTTGATCGAGGTCGGCGCCCGGCCCGCCGCGCTCATCGTCGGACTCGACGCCACGGCCCAGCGCGAGGCCGCCCTCGCCCTCGCCGAGGCGAAAGAGGCTGCCGACGCCGCCAACCGCGCCAAGAGCCACTTCCTCGCCAACATGAGCCACGAGCTGCGCACGCCGCTCAACGGCATCCTCGGCTACGCGCAGATCCTCGCCCGCGATCCTTTGCTCGGACCGCCGCAGTTGCGGGGCATCGAGGTGATCCATCGCTCGGCCGAACACCTGCTCGGCCTCATCAACGACGTGCTCGACCTCTCCAAGATCGAGGCCGGCCGCCTCGATCTCAACCTCGAGACCTGCGACCTGCCGAGCCTGCTGCACGGCGTGGAAGAACTGCTGAAACCGCGCGCCCAGGTCAAAGGTCTCGCCTTCGTCACCCGCTTCGCGCCCGACCTTCCACCGAGAGTGGTCGTCGACGAGGGCCGCCTCCGTCAGGTGCTGCTCAACCTGCTCGGCAACGCGCTGAAGTTCACCCGCAAAGGCCAGGTCGAATTCTCCGTGCAAGCGGGCGCTCCCACCCGGAGCGGCCACGCCCGACTGACGTTCTCGGTGGCCGACACAGGGGCCGGCATCGCGCCCGAAGACCTCGGCCGGCTGTTTCAGCCCTTCGTCCAGGTCGGCGACACCGGCCCCCACGCCGACGGCACCGGCCTGGGGCTGGTGATCAGCCGCAGTCTGGTCTCCGCCATGGGCGGCGAACTCCGCGTGGAGAGCAGGCCCGGCGCAGGCTCGCGGTTCTGGTTCGACCTGGAGCTGCCCCTCGCCGGCCAGACCACCGCCCCCCGCGAACCTTCGCGCCGGATAGTCGGCTACGACGGGCCGAGGCGACGCCTGCTGGTGACCGACGACCAGGAGACCAACCGCGAAGTTCTCGCCGGCCTGCTCGCTTCCGCGGGCTTCGAAGTCGACCAGGTCGAATCCGGCGAGGCCGCAATCGCCTACTGTGCACAGCGCCTGCCCGACGCCATCCTCATGGACCTGCGCATGAATGGAATGTCGGGTCTCGAAGCCACCCGGATCCTGCGCGCGGCGCACGGACCCGACCTTCCGGTCATCGCCGTTTCCGCCAGCGCCTACGACCTCGACCGCAACGCGTGCCGGGACGCCGGTTGCAACGACTTCCTGCCCAAACCGGTCGAGGCGGAGCAGCTCTGGCATGCACTCGGACGCCTGCTTTCGCTGACCTGGACCCACGCCGCCGGACCTTCGCCGGACGACCCCAGCGCCGGCCGGGAACCCCCGCCACGCGCGCTTGCGCAAGCCTTCCACGACCTCGCCCGTGCAGGCGACGTGGTCGAGCTGCGTCACCGCGCCGAGCTGCTGCTTCGCGACGAACCGCGCCACGCCGAATTCGCCCGCTCGATCCTCGACCTCGCCACCCAGTTCAAGCTGAAGGCCATTCGGCAGCTTCTCGCGCCGCTGCTCGACGATTCGCCCGACCATGGAACCTCACACCATCCTGATCGTTGACGACACGCCGGCCAACCTGAGCGTCCTCCTGCAATGCCTCACCAACGCGAACTATCGCGTGTTGGTCGCCGAGGATGGTGAGGAAGCCCTCGAGCAGGTGAACCATGCGCCGCCCGACCTCGTGCTGCTCGACGTCATGATGCCCGGCATCGACGGCTTCGAGACCTGCCGCCGCCTGCGGGCCTCGCCGGCCACGCGCGACCTGCCGGTGATCTTCATGACGGCGCTGACCGACACGCAGGAGAAGCTCCAGGGCTTTGCCGCCGGGGCGGTCGACTACATCACGAAACCGGTGCAGCACGAGGAGGCCCTCGCCCGCGTGGCCACGCACCTCACGATCCGGCGCCTGCAGCGGCAGCTCGCCGAGCAACTCGCGCTGAAGGAGCGCTTCATGCGCATCGCCTCGCACGATCTGCGCAATCCTCTCTGCCTCGTCATGATGGCCGCGGGCATCGCGCGACGCGCACCCGGCGACCCCGCGGCGCTGCAACGCGCCCTCGCCGACATCGACGCAGCGGCGCGCCACATGCGCGGCATCGTCGACACCTTCCTGCAGCTCCGCCCGGGCGACCGCCGCGCTTCGATCTGCCTGCCGGCCCTCGTCGAGGGCGTGGTGAGCCAGCACCGCGCCGCCGCGGATGCCAAGGAGCAGACGCTTGCTTTCGAGGCGCCGTCCGCGCCGGTTCCCTCGGTGCGCGGCGACACCACCGAGGTCTATCAGATCGTCACCAACTACCTCTCGAACGCCATCAAGTTCACACCGAAAGGCGGAGATATATCCGTTAATCTGATACACCAAGGCGAGGCGGTGCGGATCGAAGTCCGCGACGCCGGCCCGGGCGTGCCGGCGGCGGAGCGCGAGCGCCTCTTCACCGAATTCGCCCGGCTCAGCCCCCGCCCCACCGGCGGCGAGGAAAGCCACGGCGTCGGCCTCGCCATCGTGAAACAGCTCGCCGAGGCGAACGGCGCCCGCACCGGCGCGGAGTTTCCGCCCGAGGGAGGCAGTAGGTTCTGGGTGGAATGGGCGGTGTGAACGGCGACGACCGGCGCTCGTCAGGCCCGGAAAACGACGAGATCGAGCGTGACGTCCGGCGCGGCAATCTCGATCGCCGGCTTGGTGCCGTCTGTCATGGTGCGGTTGCCGCCCAGAATGTAATACCCGGGGCGAGCTACGCAAAAGAGCCCGCTCCTTCGAGCAGGCTCTCTTGTTGGGGAAAAATTTCGGCCGGCGCCGGGTCAAGGGAGCACGTTACCGCCGCCGTTGACGTACGATCCGTTCACATTATGCGGATTGGCGGCGAATCGATTTCCGTAAAGGGTCACGGCAGCGGTTAGGGTGTACACGCCCTGGGTCTTATGGTGGGTGATCTGGCAGTTGCGGATCGTCGTATGCGAACCGGCAAAGATTCCCGTGTCCGACGAGCCAATCACGGAGGATTCTTCCAAGGTCGAACCCTCTCCCAGATTCACGCCAACCGAGCCTCCCCGAACCATCAATCGCGCCGCGCGGCCAAACTTCCCCAGCGCGACCGAGGAAAGAGCGGAGCCGGAGACAGTGGTGTCGACAATAACGTTATGTGTGAAGGCAAGGTTGATACCGAAGCTCCCCGCTTCCATCACATGGCATCGCTCGATGTACGTCTCGGATGCCTGAGAGTAGATTCCGTTATGCGCTGATGCGACCACTCGCAGATCGAGCAAACGCAATCCTTGGCCTGCACCCGCCGAAACGCCCATAAAGGCAGCCGCGACGATCGAGCCATTGCGGATCTCGACATTCTCGACCGTTTCAACGCGGATACCCGCGCCACTTCCTTTTCCCGTGTGCGAAAGCGAGAACCCGCGCAGATCGAGTGTGACATCGCGCGCCGTGATCTGGATGATGTGGTTTCCAGGGTCAGACATCGTACGGTTCCCCGCGAGGTAGTACGAACCGGGCTTGTTGATGACGAAGGTGGTGCTGTGCGTGCCGCCGGGAATGGCGGTCTGGGCGGCGGCGGTGCCGGCGGCGACGAAGCCGAGCACGGCGAGCGGAAGGACGAGGCGGAGCAGGTTGGATTTCATGATGCGATTGTGGTTTCGATTGTGAGTTTTGGTTTCGTTGAGAACGCCGCCAGACTACCAGCTCCGGCCGAAGTCCGCCATGGGCCGGCCGGACACTAGCCGATCGGCCCGTATTCAGATTCTGGATTGAGGGAACCCTTCGCGGCGACGCCGGCCGCACGTGTGGCGAGGGCCGCACCCGCGTTCGCGCAAACGCGCGCAGTCGCTGCGGCGGCCTTTCGTCCGGCCTGGCTACGTGCCTTCGACTCCGCTCCCGCGCGCCCGCAAAGCGTCTCCCGTCGGCGCTCGTCGGCATGGAGACGCAAAAAAGCCCGTCCGGAAGGACGGGCTTCGGGAAGCGGGCAGGAATCCGCGGGGTCAACGCCGCCAGCGGCGCGAGGCGGCGATGAGCAGGACGAGGGAGGAGGCCAGAAGGGGGAAGTCGCCCGCGTCGGGAACCGACACCGGACCGCCGGGGTTGCCGCCGCCGCCATGGCCGCCGCCGGGCGACGAGGAGAAACTGGCCACGCCCGAGCGGAAACTGAACGCATAACGTCCGTCGCGGGCGGCGCCGTCAAAGGGGTTGCCCAGCTGGTTCGAGATCAGCGCCGTCGCGGCCGGACCGTTGTCGAGGAACGAACCGAGGATTCCGGAGCCCGTGAGCAGGTACTGGTCGCCGCCTTCGGTGCCGTCCCCGAAACCGGCCAGGGCCGCGACGCCGACGCTGGCATTGGCCCCTGCATCCCAGGCGATCCCCGCGTAGTTGAACTCGAAGTCGAAGTCGCCGAGGCCGAAGTCCGCACGCTCGATCAGGAAGAGCTGGAAGGAGTTCAGCTGGGATGGATTCTCGCCCTGGCCGAAGGAGGCCACGCCGCTCCAGTTGACCACGAAGGCGTTGCGCCCGTCGAGCTGGCCGGCGCCAAACGTGACCGGGTTCCCATAAGTCGTGTCGACGTCGGCAAAGAACGGCGCGAGCACCGGAGTGCCCTGCTCGGCGAGACCGCCTGCGATCGACGCAGGGTTGGCGACGCCCGAAGGCCACGCGAAGGTGACGTTGCCGTTGTTGTTCACGTACAGGGACGTGAAGGTTTCGCCGTACAGATTGACCGAGAAACCAAGGTCGAGCGCCCCGAAGGAGTCGTCGTCCGTGGCGTAGCCGGACATTTCGGCGTAGTTGTCGAGCACGCGAAACGGCGTCGCGGCGAGCGCGGCGGCCAGGAAGCACGCAGCCAGTGCGGCGCCGGCCAGGCGGGGGAGGGTTGCAGTCGGTGCACAGGGGAGGATCGGGTGATTTTTCATAGGAAAGGAAGGAAGTGTAGCGGATGGCCGGACCCGCGCCCATGGGCCGATCGGCTAAGGCCCTGGCTCAAGATCGCACGGTGCGCGCGGCCTTGCCGTCACGCCGGGCAAGTTCTTTCGTCGCAGCTCCCCCCTCCCGTGACCGCCGCAACCGAAACGACCACCCTGCCCGAAGCCGTCTGGCGCGAACGCCAGCGTGCCCACGAGGCGCGTGTGCGCACGTGGACCGACCCGCACCAGGAACGGGCCGCGCGGAGCGAGAAGCATCCGGTCTACGACTTCCTTTTCTCGTACTACGCCTTCCGGCCGGCCTGGCTGCGCCGCTGGCATCCGGGCCCGGGCGTCGTCCTCGCGGGCGACGGGGCGCGGGCCTTCCTTCGCCACGACGAGTATCGCGATCTCGGATACGGCGTGGCCCTCGACCCCGCCGCCCTGCCGGCGCACCGGCGCGAGTTCGTCGCCTGGCTGCACGGCCTGCTCACGGCCATGCAGACGCGGCCGGCCTTCTACGGCTGCTTCGGCCTGCACGAGTGGGCGATGGTTTACCGGCAGTCGCCGGACGAGGTGCGGCACAACGCCTGGCCGCTGCGTTTCCCTCCCGACGAACTGGCCCGCATCGTCGAGGCGGGCCCGGTCTGCTGCTCGCACTTCGACGCCTTCCGGTTCTTCACCGCGCCCGCGCGGCCGCTCAACCGCCTCCAGCCGGAGCGCGCCACGACCGCCCAGCTCGAGCAGCGCGGCTGCCTGCACGCCAACATGGACCTCTACAAGTGGGCCTTCAAGCTGGCCCCCTTCACGCCGTCGGAACTGATCGCGGACTGCTTCGAGCTCGCCCGCGACATCCGCGAAGTCGACATGCGCGCCAGCCCCTACGATCTCGCAGCGCTGGGTTTCCCGCCCCTCCGCATCGAGACCCCCGAAGGCCGCGCCGAGTACGAACAGCACCAGCGCGCCTTCGCCGCCCGCGGGGAGCCGCTGCGGGCCAGGCTCGTCGCTCTCTGCGAAGGCCTGCTGCACAGCGAACGCACGAGCGCGAACGTGTAAGCCGCATCCACGGGCCACGGCGACGGTTGCCTCAAACAACGTAGGAGCGGCTTTACGCCGCGATGAACACCGTCCGCCTGCGGTCGCGGCGTAAAGCCGCTCCTACGCTCAAGCCTGTCGCGCGATGAGAAATGCTTGAGATCGGCTCCACAATCCCTGCGGAGGCCGCAAACATCTTCTCACCCGCCGATATAACTCATCTCAATTTTCGGCCGCACTTCGCCGCTCGCCAGCAGGGCCGCGCGGTCGTCCGAGTAGCGGTCGAGGCGCCCCGCCCACACGCGCGCCACGTAGGCCTGCAGCTCCGCGTCGTCGGCGCCGGCGCGCAGGCAGCCGAGCACGTCCCAGCCCAGCGCCGTGAAGAGGCAGGTGTAGAGCTTGCCGTCGGCCGAGAGCCGCGCGCGGTGGCAATCGCGGCAGAAGGGCTCCGTGACCGAAGAGATCAGCCCGATCTCCCCGCGCCCGTCGGCATAACGATACCGCGCCGCCACCTCGCCGCGGTAGGCCGGCCCCACCGGTTCCAGTGGCCAGACCGCCCCGATGCGCTCCACGATCTCGCGCGCCGGCACGACCTGCTCGGAGGTCCAGTGGTTCGTGTTGCCGACGTCCATGAACTCGATGAACCGCAACGCGTGCCCGCGCTCCCGGAAGTAGGCCGCCATCGGCACGATCTCCTGGTCGTTCACGCCGCGCTGCACCACCATGTTGATCTTCACCCGCAGGCCGAGCGCCGCCGCCGCCTCGATGCCCGCCAGCACGCGGTCGGGCGCAAAGCCGAGGCCGTTCATCCGCGCCGCGATCGCCGGATCGAGCGAATCGACCGAGACGTTGAGCCGGTCCAGCCCGGCCGCGCCCAGGGCCGGCGCCAGCTTGGCCAGCAGCCACCCGTTGGTCGTCAGGGCCACGTCCGGCAGGCCGACCTCCGTCTTCAGGGCTCGAATCAGGTCCGGCACGTCGGCGCGCAGCAGGGGTTCGCCGCCCGTAAGGCGGATCTTCTCCACGCCGAGGGCCCGGAAGGCGCGCGCGATGCGCACGATCTCCGCCAGCGTCATGAGCTGAGGGTCCTTGAGGAAGGCATATCCCGGACCGAAGACTTCGCGCGGCATGCAGTACGGACAGCGGAAGTTGCACCGGTCCGTCACCGAGATGCGCAGATCGCGGAGGGGTCGTTGGAAGGAGTCGCGGAGGTCGCTCATGCGCGGAAGCCGGACAACCAAAGCGCAGCCTGACGTTTTCGCGAGGGCGTTTTGCGATCCGTGCGCACGCCTTCATCCTGCGCGGCGATCGTTCTTCGTAAACCTTGCCAAGACCCCGCGGCCTCCCGCTTCCTCTGTGTCCGCACTCCGCACGCCCGCTCAACCCTGCCCTGGCTTGCCTGCTCCCACCTTGGTCCGCCCAGCTTCCGTCCCGCCCATGCTCACCCCCGCCGAAGCCGAAGCCCGCATCCTCGAACGCCTGCGTCCCCTGCCCGCGGAAGACTGTCCGCTGACGGCGGCGCACGGCCGCGTCCTGCGCGCGCCAATCTCCGCCGAGCGCGACTTCCCGCCCTTCGACCGCGTTACCATGGACGGTTTCGCCCTGCGCGCCGCCGCGGTGCAAGCCGGCCGCCGCCGCTTCCGCATCCAGGGCCTGCAGGCCGCCGGCATGGTGGCGCTCGCCCTCGAGGCCGACGACGCCTGCATCGAGATCGCCACCGGCGCCGTGCAACCGTCGGGCGCCGACGCTATCGTGCCCTACGAGCTGGCGCGGCGCGAGGGCGACGCCATCGTGCTGGCGGACGATCTTGTGGTGCAGACGGGACAAAACCTCCACCCGCGCGGCTCCGACGCACGGCAGGGTTCCGTCATTGTCCCTGCCGGCACGCGCCTCACCGGCCGCGAGATCGCCGTGGCCGCCTCCTGCGGCTGCGCCGTCCTGAGCGTCAGCCAGCGCCCGAGCATCGCCGTCGTCGCGAGCGGCGACGAACTGGTCGAGGTCGACGCCGCCGTGGTCGCGCCGCACCAGGTGCGGAAGTCCAACGACTACGCCCTGCGCGCGGCCCTGCTCTCCACCGGTGCGGCCTCGCGCGTCGACCGCTTTCACCTGCGCGACCTGAAGCACGAACTGGAAACGCAGCTCCGCCGCATCCTCGCCTCGTTCGACGTCGTCCTGCTCACGGGCGGCGTTTCGAAGGGGCGCTTCGACTACATCCCCGAAGTGCTCGCGTCCCTCGGCGTGGAGAACATCTTCCGCGGAGTCGCCCAGCGACCGGGCAAACCCTTCTGGTTCGGCCTGAGCGGACGGCACACGCCCGTCTTTGCCCTGCCAGGCAATCCCGTCTCCACCTACATCTGCCTGCACCGCTACGTCCTGCCCGCCCTCGCCCGCCTCGCCGGCGCCCCCGCGCCGCGCGTCGAGCAGACCGTCCTCGCCAAACCCCTGCGCTTCGCTGCGCCACTCTCCTGGCTCCTGCCCGTCGTCGTTTCCTCCGACGCCGCCGGACACCTCCTTGCGGAACCCGCCCCCTTCAACACCTCCGGCGACTTCGCCGGCCTCGTCGGTACCGACGGCTTCGTCGAACTCCCGCCCGGCCCGCGCGACTTCCCCGCCGGCACCGTCGCGCCGTTACGCCGCTGGAGTTAGCCCGCCCGCTTCACCGCAAGGCAGGCTTGGCAGTAGGAGCGGCTTTACGCCGCGATGGCTGGCGGACCGTGCTGATCGCGGCGTAAAGCCGCTCCTACGCAATCCTGGCGACTCGCGGCGAATGATGCATTGCACCCACTCTACGCCGAACGTTCGGCTCGGAGGATTTCTCCTTTGTGACACTATCCCAAAAAATGTTGTTTTCCTGCGTGCATTTTTTGGGTCCGTCACTTCTGAGGATCGTGTGGGTTCGAGACGATAGTTTCAGGGATGGCGAGCGAAGCGCAGTGGCTTGTCTACTCGCTACCCACTACTCGCTACTTTGCTTCCGGCTTCGCCGGCCTGGGGCCTCTGTGTCGGAGCTCTGTGTGCTCTGTGATCCAGGAAAAGTCCTTTTCGAAGATGCGGGTGAGCTCGCGTCCTCGGACCAACGTTGTCACGCCGCCAGTCTTCCGCCATTCTCCCGCTCCATACCGCCATGCTCTCCCACCTCGACGACAAGAACCGCCCCGCGATGGTCAACGTGGGCGCCAAGGACGCCACCGCCCGCACGGCCCATGCCGTTGCCGTGGTCGTGCTCCCGCCCGAGCTCGCCAAGCTCATCGCCAACCATGAGATCGCCGGCCGCAAGGGTCCCGTTTTCCAGACCGCCAGCCTTGCCGGCGTCATGGGCGCCAAGCGCACGAGCGACCTGATTCCGCTCTGCCACCCGCTCCCGCTCGAGGACTGCCAGGTCGAGCTGCGCCCGCAGCCCGCCGCGGCCGACGGTTCCGTCGAGGTGCACATCCACTGCCGCGCCTCCGTGCATGCGAAGACCGGCGTCGAGATGGAGGCCCTGACCGGAGCCAGCGTGGCCGCGCTCACCCTCTACGACATGGGCAAGGGCGTTTCCCACGGAATTGTCATCAAGGAGGTCCGCCTGCTTGAGAAAACCGGCGGCAAGCGCGACTATCGGGCCGCTTCCTGAATGAAGACCGTCCACGTCCAGTACTTTGCCCTCCTCCGCGAACAGCGCGGCCTCAGCCGCGAGGCCGTGACCACGCAGGCCGCGACCGCCGCCGAGCTCTACGAGGAACTGCGCGCGCGCCACGGCCTCTCGCTCGCGCCGTCGCAACTGCGTGTGGCCGTCAACGGCGAGTTCGCCGGATGGACCACGCCGCTCACGGAGGGCGCCCAGCTCGTCTTCATCCCGCCCGTCGCCGGAGGCTGATCCATGCTCTTCCGCATCAGCGACCAGCCGCTCGACCTCGCCGCCCTGCGCGCCACCCTGCCCGACCCGCGCGCCGGCGCCTTCGTCGCGTTCGAGGGCTGGGTGCGCAACCTTAACGAGGGACGCCCGGTCCTCTCCCTCGAATACGAGGCCTACCTCGAACTCGCCGAGCGCGAGGGGGCGCGGATCCTCGCCGAGGCGCGCACGAAGTTCGCGCTGCTCGACGCCACCTGCGTGCACCGCGTCGGCCACCTCCAGCTCGGCGACCTCGCCGTGTGGACGGGCGTCACCGCCGCGCACCGCGCCGCCGCCTTCGACGCCTGCCGCTACGTGATCGACGAGGTCAAGGCCCGCGTACCCATCTGGAAAAAGGAGCACTACGCCGACGGCGCCACCCAGTGGATCAACTGCGCCACCCGCGGCGAATTCGTCGACGAGCCCCCACCACCGTCCCCGGGACCGGCGCTCTAGGATTTTTCCGCGCATTGTATGCCGGGTCGAACACCCTTTGCCTCCATGCCCCCGCCCTCCTCTCTTCCGCCCACCGCCGGTCTGCACCACGTCGCCCTGAAGACGCGCGACTGGGACCGCTCGGCCGCGTTCTACCAGGACGTGCTCGGCTTAACCTTGAAGATCTCCTGGACAATGCCCAACGGCGAGACCTGGGAATTCTTCCAGAACGAACGCACATGAAGCTCAGCGGCCCGATCGTCGTCCGCCTGGTGCTCTACGCCATTCTCCTGATCATGGCGCTGGTCATTCGCCACCGCCTGCAAAACCGCCCGCCTCCGCCGGCGCCGCCGCCGTCCGGACCCTACGAGATCACCATCGAACCTGCCGCTCCGGAGCCGGCGCCTCCGCAAAAATAGCGGACGGCTCCTCAAAGTGGCGGGAGCATCCTGCTCCCGTCTCGTTCCGAATTCTCGTCAACCGAAACGACACGCGTTGCCAAGGTGTCGTAGGAGCGGCTTTACGCCGCGAGGGCGGGCGGACGGTGTTCATCGCGGCGTAAAGCCGCTCCTACCTCCACACCCGCCAGGCAGGAGCAGGCTGCTACCGCCACTTTGCTCATCCGACCGCCTGGCCGTCGAAGACGAAGCCCGTGCGCACCGCCGCGCGCACGCGGGCGCCGCCCACTCCTTCGAACTCCACCGCGTCCGCCGCGAAACGCACCGCCGTCACACGCTCGAAGCCCGCGGGCACCCGCACCGCCCCTTGAATGTAGTACACGCCGAAGGGCGCACGGCCGTCCAGCTCCCGACAAGTCGGGATTCCCCGGCGGTTGACCGCGTTGTCCGCGACCGACTCGGCCAGGCCGGCATCGAAGTACATGCAGCCGTCCTCCAAGCCGATGCAGGCGTTGCGCCCGTTCCACGGTTCGCCGTGCCGCCCACGATTCTCCAGCCAATAGGCCCGGCCCGGCATGATCGCCGCGTCCTTGAGCGCAAACCACAGCCAGCCTTCCTCGACATTCACCGCCGTCACCCAATCGGGTTCGCGCGCGTCGGCCGGATCCGCAAAGGTGCCCAGCAGGTCGGCGAACCCGCGCCGCGCCGGAAACGCCGAGCAGTCCGCCTCCGGCTCGCCCTTGCGCCACGCCGGCACGCGCGCGAGGTCGGCAAACTCCGCGCCCGGCGCGAGCGCCTGATATTCGCGTTGTAACGGATTACTGAATACGTGCGGGCAGACCAGACCCAGCTTGAAGGGACGCACCGCGATGCGCAGCGCCCCTTCGCTCCGCGGCGCGGCCAGGATGGCATGATGCGCAAAGGGCGCCGGCCCGGCAAAACCTTCGATCAGCGTCCGGCTGTAAACCACCGGGTGCCCCTCGACCAGCTGCAGCTCGCGGCGCACGAGACCGGGACGGACCTGCGTGCGCAGGGAAAGGTTCAACGACCGCAACGGACCGCGTTCGACCACGCCGTCGAGCGTCCAGCGCGATCCCGCCGTCTCCCCGTGGGGCGGATGCCGCTCGCCACGGAAGGGCGTCCCGTTGCCGCCGAAAGGCAGACAGAAGAAATCCCCGCGCAGAGGTGCGAGCACCGGGGCGCCGAACGAGGCCAGCCCCTCGTCCTGCCACGGGCTCACGTAGTACGGCACAACGGGCCGCTCGTCTGCGCGTCCGAACCGCACGTCGGCCATGTGCCCGCCGAGCTCCGTGATCGCCAGCTCCACGGTGTCGTTGCGGAGCAACCAACAGGACTGGCCATGGAGGACGCGGGCTTCGTGGGCGGGCGAAGAGGCAGGCATCGAGAGAGGAGACGGAGATCGTGGATTCAGGCGGAGAGCGCAGGGAGCACGATCGTGAAGGTCGTGCCCCGGCCCCGCTCCGAGGTTACGTCGGCGGAACCGCCGTGTTTCTTGACGACCGAGTAGGTCGTGGCAAGGCCGAGCCCGGTGCCCTTCGCCTTCGTCGTGAAGAAAGGTTCCCAGATGCGCGCCAATACGTCCGCGGGAATCCCGCAGCCCGTGTCCGCCACCGTCACACGCACACCTTCCGGCGCATTCGCGGCGGTCACCGTCAACACGCCGCCTTCGCCCATCGCCTGCACGGCATTGACGGCGAGGTTGGAGAAAACCTGGTCCATCTGCACGGGATCGGCCATCACCTCGGCAAGTTCCTCGCCGATCGAGAGACGGAGCTCCACCGTCGAGCCGGCGACCGCCCCTCGCGCCGCCGCCTCGACGATGGGGCCGAGGGAGATGCGCCGGAGTTCGGGCGTGGCGCCACGTGCGAACGAGAGCAGGTTGCGCGAAAGGTCATTTGCGCGCAGGGCCGCGTTCTCGATGCCGGAGGCGAACCGGGACTCCTTCTCCGACAGGCCCGCGGCCGTCTTCAGCAGTCCGGAGTAGCCAAGGATGATGCCGAGCAGGTTCCCGAAATCGTGAGCGACGCCGCCGGCGAGCATGCCAAGGGATTCAAGCCGCTGCGCCCGCGCCGACCGCTCCCGCTCCTCCGCCAGCGCCCGCTCGGCCGCCCGCCGCTCGGTGATGTCGGTGAACACGCCGAAGATGCCGATCGGCTCGCCACGCTCGTTGCGGATGATATCGGCCCGCACGAAGGCCGGGATCGAACGCCCGTCCTTCGTCTTGATCTCCGTCTCTCCGCGCCACGAGCGACCGGCGCGGATGTCCGCGTGGATGCGTCGGGCAACGTCCTTGTCGGCGAAGAGCGCCGCCGGTTCGTCGCAGGCGTTGAGCTCCTCGACGGTGTATCCAAACAGCTGCACATGGGCCCGGTTGTGGTAGAGCGAGTTCGACTCCATGTCGCCGATCCCGATCGCGTCGGACGCGCTGTCGAGGGCCTGCAGCAGGCGCTGCAACGTCTGCGCACTCTCGCGCGCCCGCCGCCGTTCCCGCGCCCGCGCCGTTTCGCGCACCAACAGGACGCCCGCCAGCAGCGCGCAAAGAAGCCAGGGTACGAGCGTCATGGCCACAAACCGAAGCATGCGCGCCGTCCCGCGCGACTCAACCTCCGCCGCCGATATTCGCGTTCCTTGGCGTCCATGTCAGGCCATTCGCTCCGCTCATAGACGCGCTTTCCCACTGTCTGGATGCGCCTTGGCGGAGACGGGTTCGCGCTCCCGAACCTCACTCCGCGGCACGCTTGCGCGTCGTCTTCTTCACCGCGCTCTTTGCCCGGGGTTTCGCCGGGGTTCTGGTCTTCGCCGGAACCTTGGGTTTGGCGGCCGCCTTGCGCGGAGCGCCCGCCTTGACCGCCTTCTTGGCCAGCAGATCGGCGACGGGCAGGTCCTCGGCATCCTGCCAGAGACGTTCGAGGCGATACTCCTCCCGCTTATCCGGAGTGAAGAGGTGCACCATGATCTGGTACGCATCGACGACGGTCCACCCGCTGCCTTCCGAACTCTCCATGCCCGCGATCGGCGCATGGGCGGCGTCGATCACCTTCTCAAGCTCGACGCGCAAGGCGCGCAGGTGGGGATCGGATGTACCCGTCGCCAGCACGAGGTAGTCGGTGATCGAGGACTGGGCGCTCACACGGAGCGCGCGCAAATCGACGGCCTTCTTCTCGTCGAGGGCGCGGACGATGTTGGCGAGCAGGGCGAGGGTGGTATCGGCGGAAACGGCCGGGGCTTTCTTGGCGGGCATGCGATGGTTGTTCAGAGATACAAGCGCTTGTCCTGGATGTAGACAATCGCCTTGTGCGGTACGAAATACTCCAGGGAAAGTCCCCGCCGGATGCGTTCGCGCAACTCGGTGGAGCTGATCTCGATCAAATGCCCGTCGCAGCGGTGCAAGGTCAGCCCGGGAACCTCCGGACGCGCCTTCGCCGGGTGGCCGGGGCGCTCGAGGAAGATGAAATGGATCAGGCGCGCCAGCTCGGCGATGTCCTTCCACAGGTGCATCTTGGGCAACTGGTCGCCGCCGACGATCCAGTAGAGTTCGTCGTCGGGGTGCCGGGCGCGAAAATGTCGCACCGAGTCGATCGTGTAGCTCACCCCTCCCTTGCGCAGCTCGTAGTCGGAAATCGAGAAGCGGTCGTCCCCCTCCGTGGCTGCGCGCAGCATGGCCAGACGGTCCTCGGGTCCGGTCTGCACGTCCTGCGGCTTCAAGGGAGCCTGGGCGGCCGGCACGAAGACCACCCGGTCGAGCCGGTACTGCTCAAAGGCGTCCTGCGCCGCAATGAGGTGGCCGAAATGCACGGGGTCGAAGCTCCCGCCCATGTATCCAATTTTCACCGTCGCACCGTTGCGCCTCGCCCCGAGGCCGGCAAGGCCGGTTTTCGGGGGAGGTCCGTCGCCTTGCCACGCTCCCAGAGCCCGCTGGCGGCCCGTCGATAATCGCCCGGCATTGCCCTTCCAGAGCCTCGCCTGCGACGGGGCAACCGCGGATCCACCGCATCGTTTTGACTTCCCGCACCCCGTCCTTCGTGGAAGGCTCTCCCTCCGTGAACCCTGTTACCCGCCGCCGTTTCCTGGGCTCGGCCGCCGTCGGCGCCGCCGCGCTCGCCCACTCCAAATCGTTCGCCGCCACCCTCTCGCAGCCGCGGCGCGTCAAGATCGGCCTCATCGGCACCGGCTGGTGGGGCCTGGTCGTCGCCAAGGCCGGCTTCGCCGTCAACGGCATCGAGGTCGTCGCCATCTGCGACGTCGACAGCGCCCACCTCGAGAAGGCCGCCACCGAGATCGAGGGCATCCAGGGTCGGAAGCCCCGCACCTTCAAGAACTACGAGGACCTGCTCGGCGTCGACGGACTCGAGGCCGTGGTCATCGGTACACCCACCCAGTGGCATGCCCTGCAGTTCATCGCCGCCGTCAATCGCGGCCTCGACGTCTATTGCGAGAAGCCCCTCGCCGCCGATATCCGCGAGGGCCGGGCCATGGTGCGGGCCGCCGAACGCAGCGGACGCATCGTCCAGGTCGGTTTCCAACGCCGTCAGAGCGACGCCTACAAGCAGGTGCGCGATTTTCTCAATGCGGGTTCCTTCGGCCGCGTCGTCCAGGCCGAGGCCCAGATCAACTTCACCGCCGGCCTGCGCAACCCCGCCCCCGTGCCGCCACCCGCCACCCTCGACTGGGACGCCTGGTGCGGCCCCGCCCCGCTCCTCCCTTACAGCGAGCAGGTCGGCCACCTGAGCTGGCGTCTGGAAAAGACCACCGGCCAGGGCCACCTCTACGACTGGGGCATCCACCTGATCGACTCCACCCGCATGATCCTCGGCGAGACCGTGCCGCACACGATCTCCGCCGCCGGCGGGATTTTCCAACACAAGGGTCGTATCACCACTCCGGATACGCTCAACGTCACCTTCGAGTTCGCCCGCTGCCCCGTCACCTGGCGCCATCGCCTCTGGGGCTCCCAGGAGTACACGCCGGAAATCAACAACGGCATCATGTTCTTCTGCGAACGGGGCTCCGTCTTCGTCGCCGACAACCGCTGGATCGAGATCCCCGCCGTCAAGGACGCCCAGCGTGTCGTCCATCAGGTCCAGGGCAACCTGCCCAACCTCCACATGGCCGAGTTCCTCGATTCCGTGCGCACGCGCAAGCCCGCCGGCACGAGTGTCGCCGAGGCCCACCTGACGACATCGACCGTAAAGCTGGCCATGATCGCCTACGAGACCGGCGGACGCCTGCGCTGGGACGCCGCCAAGGAGGACTTCATCGGCAACCCCGCTGCCTCGAAGCTGCTCCGGCACGAATACCGCGCCGGCTACAAGCACCCCGCTTCGGCGTAGTGAAAATGCGGTGACACCGGCCGAAACGCCGGTGTCGCGCCAAGCCCTCCCCGGCTCCGTCCTCCGCGCTCTCCGCGCCCTCCTGTTAAATCGGCTCGTTCCCGCCTGATCCGTTCAGACAATCAAGGCCGGGTTTAACAGGAGGAAACAGAGGCAACGGAGTTTACTCCATCCACCCCCGCTCTCTGTTACCTCCCTTACCTCCTGTAAATACCTCCGGGGTTCGGACCAATCATCGCGATCGACGGCGGAAGCAAACGCCTCACGGCACCTGCGAGGTAGCACCACGCTACGCCCATGCGCATCCCCACCCTCCTGCTCATCCTCCTTTCGACCGTCATTTCCGTTTTCGGCGCGTCGCGCACCGAAAACCGTCCGAACGTCGTCGTCATCTTCGTCGACGACCTGGGCTACGCCGATATCGGGCCCTTTGGCGCCACGCCGTATGCCACGCCCCACCTCGATCGCATGGCGCGTGAAGGACGCCGGTTTACGAACTTCCACGTTTCCCAACCCGTCTGCTCCGCGTCGCGCGCCTCGCTGCTCACCGGCTCCTACAGCAACCGCGTCGGCATCCACGGCGCCCTCGGCCCCAATGCCACGCACGGACTCGACCCCGCCGAACTTACCCTGCCGCGAATGTTCAAACAGCAGGGCTATGCCACCGGCATGGCGGGCAAGTGGCACCTCGGACACCACCGCGCCTTCCTCCCCCTTCGCCACGGCTTCGACGAATTCCTCGGCATTCCCTACTCCAATGACATGTGGCCCCACCATCCCGAGGCCAAGGCCGGCACTTATCCTCCGCTCCCGCTCTTCGAGGACGACGAGATCGTCGACGCCGACGTCTCGCCCGAGGAACAAGCGCAGCTCACCAAGCGTTTCACCGAACGCGCCGTCGCCTTCATCGAGCGCCACCACGACCGGCCTTTCTTCTTCTACCTCGCCCACCCCCAGCCGCATGTTCCGCTCTTCGCCAGCGAAGCCTTCGTCGGCGCCTCCGGAGCGGGCCTCTACGGCGACGTCATCCAGGAGCTCGACTGGTCCGTCGGCCAGGTGCTGGCCGCCCTCGAGCGCCACGGCCTCGCGGACAACACCCTCGTCATCTTCACCAGCGACAACGGCCCCTGGCTGAGCTACGGCGACCACGCCGGCTCCTCCGGGATCTTCCGCGAGGGCAAGGGCACCGCCTGGGAGGGAGGCACCCGCGTCCCCTGCCTCATGCGCTGGCCCGCCCGGCTGCCCGCCGGCACCTCGAGCGACGCGATGCTCATGACCATCGATCTGCTTCCGACGCTCGCCGGCCTCCTCGGCGCCCCACCGCCCACCCGGCCCATCGACGGTCGCGACGTCTGGCCGCTGCTCCGCGGCGACCCCGGCGCCGTCAACCCGCACCCGGCCTACTTCACGTGGTTCAACCAGAACGAACTTCAGACCGTCACCTCCGGCGACGGCACCTGGAAACTCGTCCTGCCGCACCGCTACCGCTCCCTCGAAGGACGTGAGGGCGGCACCGGCGGACGCCCCGTGCGCTACAGCCAGCGGCAACTCGAGGCCCCCGCCCTCTACAACCTGCGCGACGACCCCGCCGAGTCCAACGACGTCTCCCGGCTGTATCCGCAGGTCCGCGACGCCCTGCTCGCCCACGTCGAAGCCGCCCGCGCCGAACTCGGCGACGCCCTCACCGGCACCACCGGCCGCGGCAACCGCCCCGCCGCCCGCCTCATCCCCTGAAACCACGCCCCGCCCGTCTACCCTTTACCCTTTTCATGCGCCGCCTCCTCGCCACCTTCCTCCTCCCCCTCACGATTTTCGGCGCGCTGCGCGCCGGAAATCGCCCGAACATCGTCTTCATCTTCGCCGATGACTGGGGTCGCCACGCCGGCATCTACGCCGAGATCGACGGCCCGGGCACCGTGAACGACCTCCTGCGCGGCCGGACGCCGAACATCGACCGCGTCGCCCGCGAGGGCGCGACCTTCCGCCGCGCCTTTGTCTCCGCCCCGTCCTGCACGCCGAGCCGCAGCGCGCTGCTCTCCGGCCAGCACTTCTGGCGCACTGGCCGCGGCGCCATTTTGCGCGGCGCCGTCTGGGACGACTCCATCCCTTCGTATCCGCTGATGCTGCGCGAAGCCGGCTACCACCTCGGCAAGGCCCACAAGGTCTGGAGCCCCGGCTCGCCCATCGACGCGCCCTATGGCGGCAGCCGCCACCGTTACGAGCCGGCCGGAAACGCCTTCAACCAGTTCTCGCAGAACGTCACGCGCCAGGTCGCCGCCGGGACGTCCCTCGAAACCGCCAAGCAGGAGCTCTACGACCAGGTCGCCGCCAACTTCGAAGCCTACCTCGAAGCCCGGCCCGCCGGCCAGCCGCTCTGCTACTGGTTCGGCCCCGTCAACGTGCACCGCAAATGGACCCGCGGTTCCGGCGCCGCCCTCTGGGGCCTCAACCCCGACGATCTCAAGGGCAAGATGCCTCCCTTCCTGCCCGACTCGCCCACGGTGCGCGAGGACCTTGCGGATTACTTCGGCGAGATCCTCGCACTCGACGCCGCCGTCGGCATTATCCTCCGCCGCCTCGAAGCCCTCGGCGAACTCGACAACACCCTCGTCGTCCTCAGCGGCGACCACGGCGCGCCCGGCTTCCCCTACGGCAAGAACAACCTCTACGACTTCGGCTCGTCGGTCCCCCTGCTCATGCGCGGCCCGGGCGTGGCCCGCGGCGTCGTGCTCGACGACCTTGCCAGTCTCACCGACCTCGCCCCGACGTTTCTCGAAGCCGCCGGCCTCACGCCGACGCCCAACATGACTGGCCGCTCGCTTCTCCCCCTGCTCGCCGCGGGCCGCTCCGGACGCATCGACCCCACGCGCGACGCCGTCTTCATCGGACGCGAACGCCACGTCGAGAACGCCCGCGATGGCTTCCTGCCCTACCCGCAACGCGCCCTCCGCACCCACGACCACCTGCTCATCGTCAACTTCGAGCCGGACCGCTGGCCCCTCGGCGAACCGTATCGGCTCGACGGCGACAACCCGCCGACGGAAGAGGACCTCACCGAGGTCACGCGCATCACCCTGCCCGACGACGACGCCGGCCCGACGAAGGCCTGGCTCGTACTCAACCGCCACGCCCCGCAATGGCGCCCCTACTACGACCGCGCCTTCGGCAAACGCCCGCGCCACGAACTCTACGATCTCGCGAAAGACCCGCACCAGGTGCGCAACGTCGCCGGCCAGCCCGCCTACGCCGCCGTCCAAGCCGCCCTGGAGAAACGCCTGATGGACGAACTCCGCCGCACCGGCGACCCGCGCGTCGTCGACGGCGGACGCTACTACGAAACCCCTCCGCTCGCCGGCCCGGTCGGCGGTCTGCAGAATGCAGGCGGCGACGTCCCCCCCGAAGTCCTGCGTACACGCGGTCTGAAGTAACCGCCGTCGCCGCGTCAGCCCGCATATTTCACCCGCCAGGTCATCGCACTCCGCAACGACTGCGTAGGAGCGGCTTTACGCCGCGATGATCACCGTCCGCCAGCCATCGCGGCGTAAAGCCGCTCCTACTCTCAAGCCTGCGCTCTCGTGAAAACGCGGCTCAGGGCTTGGCCGCCTCTGGAGGTCACACGGCCGACAACCCACGAGCCTTCGCACCAGGCCCGGTCCCCCGACCGGGCGGGCTCAGTTCCCGCCAAGCACGCTGAAATCGGCGAACGCGGCGTAAATCAGGAAAACGAGCACGAGCAGGCCGACTCCGGCCAGACGCGCATGTTTCCAAGGCGTCATGTCGACGGCCTTGGCATCGACCGGCTGCCACGCGGAAGCCGTCGGCTGGAGCTTGCCGATCGCGAGCATCGTCGCCACAAGCAGCACAAAGACCGCACCGAGGAAATGGAACTCGTGCATGGCCGCCACCCAGCTGTCGAACGGAGGAATGAAGTACCCGCCGGCGATGAGCGTGAAGCCCGCGACGAGCGCCACCTTCGCCGCCCGCGCCGGCACGCGGCGCGAGAGCATGCCGACCACCACGACCGCAAAGATGGGAATGAAGTAGATGCCGTTCATCTTCTGCAGGTACTTGAAGATGCTTTCCTGCCCGGCCAGCAGCGGCGCGAGCGTCATGGAGATCGCCGCCATGATCCAGCCGAAGACCTTGCCCGATGCCACCGTCTGCTCGTCCGTGGCATCCTTGCGGAGAACCCCGCGGTAAAGCCCGAGGCTGAAGAGCGTCGTGGTGCTGTTGAGGGCGGAGTTGAACGAACTGAGGATCGCCCCGACCATGACCGCCGCGAAAAAGCCCGCGAGCGGTGCCGGCAGGACCTCGCGCACGAGCAGGCCGTAGGCGTGATCGGCGCGCACGCCCTGCGCGGAGAAGAGATGATAGGCGATGAGGCCCGGCACCACGAGGTAGACCGGCCCGAGCAGCTTCAAGGCGCCCGTGAGCCGCACGCCCTTTTGGCCCTCCGCCAGGGAGCTCGCCCCGAAAGTCCGCTGGATGATCTGCTGGTTCGTGCACCAGTAGAAGAGATTGAGCAGGAGCACGCCCGTGAAGAGCGTGCCGAAGGGCACCGATTTCCCCTCGCCCGCAATGGAGTTGAAATTGGCCGGGTTCGCCTCGCGCAACTGGCGCCAGCCCTCGCCCAGCCCGTCGCCGCCGCTCACCGCCTGCAGGCCGTACCAGGTGATCATGAGCCCGCCGACGAGCAGGCCCACGCCGTTGAGGGTGTCCGAAACTGCCACCGTGCGCAGCCCGCCGAAGAGCGCGTACACCGCGCCGAGCAGGCCCACGAGCCAGACGGTGAGCCAGAGGATCGCCGTGGGCGACTCGATGCCCGTGAGCGCCGGCAGGTCGAGAATCGCCGCCAGGCCCGTCGCACCGGTGTAGAGGATGATCGGCAGCAAAATGACCGCATAGGCCACGAGGAAAATCAGGTTGGTGATGACCTGCGTGCCGTGATCGAAGCGCTGCTCGAGAAACTGCGGCACCGTCGCCACGCCGCCGCGCAGGAACCGCGGCAGGAAGAACCAGGCCATGAGCACCAACGCCACCACCGCAAGCACCTCCCAGGCCATCACGCTCAGACCGTCGGTGTAGGCCGCCCCGTTGAGGCCGACAAGCTGCTCGGTCGACAGGTTCGTGAGCAGCAGCGATCCCGCAATGAGCGGAAAGGTCAGGCTGCGGCCGGCCAGGAAGTACCCCGTGCCGCTGCGGTGGTCGTCGCGGCGGGTGAGCCGCCAGGTGACGAGGCCGACGAGGCCGGTGAAAAACAGAAACGAGACGAGCGTGAGGAGGGGCATGGTCGAGGGGTGTAATAAGGAAGCGAATACAGGAGAGGCACTCGCTTCGCACCGCGAGCCGGAGCGCGCCGAGGTTATGCAGGACCGTCTGCCTGCCTTCAAGAACGGCCTTGCTTAAGATGTTATCGGCCTTTGCGCATCCCGGCAATTCCCCCGATCGGGTGAACCCTCCCCGGGGCGCATCTCCACGTGTTGCCCTCCGAAACGTGGCCCGGACGTCCCCGCCCGTGGACGGCGCTCCGCGCCGCAGCCTTCCTCTCTCGGCCCGGTCCCCCGACCGGGCGGGGTTCGGGATCCGCCAACCAACCCGCCCCCGCGAGCCCAACGCCGCGTGAGGGCAAGCGGCACACTGCACCGCCCCTACCAGACCGCAATTTTCACCAAGAGAACCGCCAGGACCGGTTTCACAGCGCGGCGCCGCCGCAACCAAAACTCGATCAAAGGGATTGGGCCAAAAAGAGGCTCAAACTGCGCCCGAATCCCCGTTGCCTTCCCGCCATCGGACGGCTTTTCCTCGCTCGATGAAACCCACCCCGCTCGCCGCCACCCTGCTGGCCGTTGCCCTCGCCTTCGCCGCCCCGCCGGTCGCCGCCTCCACGCCCTACGGCCCCGTGCCAGCCCATGCCACCGCCCGCGCCGCCGCGGTCAAGGTAAGCGTCGCTCCGGACCGCCCCGACTGGACCTACGCCGTCGGCGAGCGTGCCCGTTTCGTCGTGCAGGCGACTGCGGACAACCACCCCCTGACCGGCGCCAAGGTCACGTTCCGCGTTGGCCCGGAGATGTTGCCCGCCGAGGAACGGACGGGCACGCTCGACGCCGGAGGGCTGACCATCGACGGCGGAACGATGAACGCCCCCGGCTTCATCCGCTGCATCGCCACGGTGGAGGTCGACGGCCGCTCCTACCGCGCTTCCGCCACGGCCGGCTTCTCGCCGGAGAAAATCCAGCCGACGCAGACCGACCCGGCCGATTTCGACGCCTTCTGGAAGGCGGGCCTCGACGAACTCGCGAAGATCCCGCTCGAGCCGCGCCGCACGTTGATCCCCGAAGCCTCCACCGGAACGATCGACGTCTACCACGTGAGCTTCCGCACCTTCCCCGCCGGCGGCCGCGTGCCGGCCCGCGTCTACGGCATTCTCTGCATGCCCAAGGCCCCCGGCAAGTATCCGGCCGTGCTCCAGGTCCCCGGCGCTGGCGTGCGCCCTTATGCCGGCCTGCGCGAACTCGCCGAGCGCGGCGTCATCACCCTGCAGATCGGCATCCACGGCATCCCGGTCAACCTGCCACAGGAACTCTACGACCAGCTCGGCGCCGGCGCCCTGAACGGCTACCCGACCTTCAACCTCGATAACCGCGACACCTACTACTACCGGCGCGTCTACCTCGGTTGCGTGCGCGCCAACGACTACCTTGTTTCCCTGCCGGAGTTCGACGGACGCAACCTCGTCGTCACCGGCGGCAGCCAGGGCGGACAACTCTCGATCGTCACCGCCGCCCTCGATCCGCGCGTGAAGGCGCTCGCCGGCTACTATCCGGCCTACAGCGACGTCACCGGCTACCTGCACGGACGCGCCGGCGGCTGGCCGCACATGATGCGCCCCGACGCCCGCACCGGCGCCGCCTCCTCGCACGCCACGCCGGAAAAGATCGCCGTCACCGGCTACTACGACGCCGTCAACTTCGCCCGCCGCCTCAAGGTCCCCGTCCACCTCGCCTGGGGCTACAACGACGAGGTCTGCCCACCCACCTCGATGTACGCCGCCTACAACGTCATCACCTCGCCGAAGACCCTGACCCTCGCCCTCGAAACCGGCCACAACACCGTGCCCGAGGAAACCGCTGTCATCGACGCGTGGATACGCCGGCAGCTCGGGGTGGAATAAAGCGGCTCGCTCCCCCCCCGGGAGGACGGACACTCCTGTCCGTCCCCTTCAGATCGGTCGGATCCGACCGATCTTTCGACAACCACCAAGCGCGCCCAACCCGACGGACAGCAGTGTCCGCCCCCCCCAGGCCGACCGCCCCGGGCGCTACTTCACGCCCGACAGCAGCGCGACGACGTCCGCCTGATTGAACTGTTTCGCGATCTCCAGCGCGGTGACGCCGTGCTGGGAAACGACCGCCGGGTCGACGCCGCGCGCGAGCAGGAGTTTCACCATCTCGACGCCGCCCGAGGCCGCGGCTTCGTGCAGGGCGGTGCCGCCCGCCGCGCTCAGCAAATTGGGGTTCGCGCCGCCGTCGAGCAGAGCCTGGGCAATCTCCACACGGGCCTTCGCGGCCGCGAGGTGCAGGGGCGTCCAGCCGGTGCGGTCGCGCAAGGTCGGGTCGGCCTTCGCCTTGACCAAGGCCTGCACTAAGGCGAGATCCCCGCGGTCAACCGCCAGGTGCAGGGGGCTGCGACCGGAATTGTCGGGGCGCGAAGGGTCGGCACCGTGGGCGAGCAGCAGGTCGACGATTGCCGCCTGCCGTCGAAGGATCGCCTGATGCAGCGGTGCCAGCCGCGCGTCCGGCGCGCCCTTGGCCGCGGCTGGGTCGCGGGCGAGGTGGCGCTTCACGTCCTCCACGTCGCCGCGGGCGATGGCCTCATCGATCGTCTTGTACGTCGGGTCCGCGGCGAACGCGACGGCGGAGAGCAGGACAAAGAAGGCGGCAAAGCGGGAAACGAGTCGGACGGGGTGCATGAGCGCAACGTGCCCGCGGGCAGTCTCCGGCGCAAGACCGGCGGTGCTCCATCCTGAGGGGTCAAGCAAACCCCGGAGGTAACTCCGACGCTACGCCGCATATTTCACATCATCGACAATGATTCTTCTTGGGTCACAGAGAACACGGAGCTCCGACACAGAGGCCACGGAGGAGAAATCCTCCAATCCGAATTCTCGGCGTGGGGTTGGGGCGGATGTCGTCCGCCGTAAACTCCACGCACACCGTGTGGCCTCCCGCTGCCTCTGTGTCTGGGCTCAGTGTACTCTGTGAAACCGGCCTTGGCTTTGTTTGCGGTGAATTTTGCGGGCTAGCGCAGCGCTGCAGCGCATCCCACAAAGTGGCGGGAGCAGGATGCTCCCGTTCATCACAACCCCACGTTCAACCAATCCTGCAGGATCGTACCGGTGAGAAGCTCCCGCAGAGGCGCGGAGACGCGGAGTTTAAATTTAAGGCACCTTCGATCGTCCTTCCGCGGAGTCAGCCCGCATGTTGCCCCGGCACAGACGGAGCGTTTCGCAACGATTGCGTAGGAGCGACTTTACGCCGCGATGAACATCCGAGCAGGAATCTCACAAAATGTGACGTTGCTCGGCCTGACCCCGTGGAAATGGAGCGCTCACACTCCACTTCGGAGCCGTCGCTAATTCGCGTCTCCGAGTTCGACCCTGACCTCGACGGCGCCGTATCCAGTAAATCCGTGGACCTGATCGACCGTCGCGCGAAACACGCCGCCAGTCCGGAGAAACTGCCAGATGCTCCGGTTGTGCCGGCGTGGTATGTGGCCAATCATGATATTCTCGTACATGATCGCAACAGCATGTGGATCAAAGGGATTGCTTGTAAGAGGCACCAAACGAAGCGCAACGCCGGGAATCAAGAGGTTCTTGATCCGTGGGCCGTCATAGTATTGGAAGCCAGCAACAGGATAGACCCCGTCAATCTTACTCCTCTTGTGTTGGCGGTTGACAGCTCGTTTCGGAGGAACGCCCGCAACCGCTACTGGTCTGGACAGAGGCCGTGGCCCTGACTTAAAGGTGTGCACGAGGCCACGAAGATCGATCGTTAGCTCAGTGATCGCTCGCTCAATATCGATCGAATGTCTCCCAGCATAGTCGACCGCTTTTTCCAATGCGATCTGCCGCTCGGCGACATAACCACGTCCGGACGCGCACGCCAAGCGGAGGAGACTGTAGAGGCGGCTGAAATGTGGCACGACGCAGAATGTGTTCAAACTTGCGCTTCGGGGCCAGTGCCGTCCTGCGCCCAAGAAGAATCGGCTTCCTAATGACTATCCCAAGATTCTTATCTGATACCTGTCCGTTACGATAGAAGGATCGCCGAATGCCTTGAGATCTCCCTCGATCAGAGCGCGTTTGACCGAAGAAATCGTCGGAAGCGAGAGACCCTCGACTGTTCCGTTTTCAACCTCCTGCAAGACCATCCGCTGGGCCTCGTCTGCACCAATCAAATCGGTTAGAGCGGTAACAAGAAAACGCTTGGTCGAACCGCTATCGCGCTCACCCGTAGGCCGAAACAGAGACACGGTAACTACGAAATGATTCATAACGTTTCGATTTGACGTGATTTATATGGGTTCTTCCGGTTTTCTAGTGGCTGAGGGGTGTTCGAGTGGTAGAGAGGCGGGGTGAGTCAATCTAGCGATGAAGCGGCAGTGGCGGCGCATTACGGGATGCTGTTGGGCATCCGGAGTCCGTGGAGGGTGAAGCGAGCGAAATTGGAGGTCGCGCAACGACTGGTGGATATCGAGGTGGAGCACGATCCGCGGCTGCCGGTGCGCTGTCCGCAGTGCGAGCGGGAGTGCCCGCGTCACGATCACGCCCCGGAACGCACTTGGCGGCACTTGGATGTAATGCAGTTCACCACGCAGATCCGGGCGCGGTTGCCCCGGTGCACGTGCCCGGAGCACAAGGTGGTGACGGCCCTTGCGCCGTGGGCGGAGCCGGGGTCGCGGTTCACGCTGATGTTTGAGGCCT
>VFQQ010001410.1_pt1 | contig 33715 bp, 29 predicted proteins | sample 3512341 | NCBI WGS metagenome assembly VFQQ01 (sample SAMN10412373, study PRJNA504923) | tailings metagenome | isolation source: Relicate 2 Philex TSF1 revegetated site | place: Philippines: Tuba, Benguet | collected 2017-08-29 | reverse complement strand
TCCTTCGAAAGGCCGGCGGCGAAATCCTCGTCCGCCACCATGCGGATGCCGACGATGAACTTTTCGCCGACCGCCTTTCGCACCGCATCGATGACCCGCCAGGTGAAACGCAGCCGGTTGTCGAGCGAGCCGCCATAATCGTCGTCGCGATGGTTGGTCGCCGGCGACCAGAACCCGTCCAGCAGATGGCCGTAGGCTTCGAACTCGATGCCGTCGAGCCCCGCCGCCTGCATCCGCTGTGCAGCGGATGCGTAGTCGGCGACGATGCGGTCGAGATCCCAGTCCTCGGCGATCTTCGGAAACGAGCGGTGCGCCGGCTCCCGCACCGGCGAGGCCGAAAGCACCGGCAGCCAGTCGGCCTTGTTCCAGCCGGTGCGGCGTCCGAGATGGGTGATCTGGATCATCACCTTGCAGTCGTGCTCGTGGCAGGAATCGACCAGTTCGCGCATCCACGGCACGATTTCATCACGGTAAGCCTGGAGATTGCCGAAGGCGGCCGGACTGTCGCGCGACACGATCGCCGAGCCGGCAGTCATCGTCAGCGCCATGCCGCCCTTGGCCTTTTCGGCGTGATAGAGCCGGTAGCGCTCCTTCGGCAGCCCATCGTCGGAATAGGCCGGCTCGTGGCTGGTCGACATGACGCGGTTCTTCAGCGTCAGGTGCTTGAGCTGGTAAGGCTGAAGAAGCGGGTCGTTGGTCGTCATGGTCTTTTTTGTTCCCCAATGTTCCGTCTATAAGCGCGCGCCAGAAGGAGCCATGCAATGACCCGCACTGAAAACCTCACCCAGCTCGGCGCGAAAGCCGAAACGCCGGCCTCGCCGGAAGCCGCCGTTCTGGAAACGGTGCCGTTCACGCGCGGCGACGGCCCGCCGGCGATCGTGCGCTTCACCTGCCCGGAATTCACCTCGCTCTGCCCGGTCACCGGCCAGCCGGATTTCGCCCATATCGTCATCGACTACGCCCCGGATGCAGCGCTGGTCGAATCGAAATCGCTGAAGCTTTTCCTGACATCCTTCCGCAATCACGGCGCTTTCCACGAAGACTGCACGGTGATGATCGGCCGGCGCGTCGTGGAAGCGACCAGGCCGCTGTGGCTGCGCATCGCCGGCTACTGGTATCCGCGCGGCGGCATCCCCATCGACGTCTTCTGGCAGACCGGCACCCCGCCCGAAGGCGCATGGCTGCCCGAAACCGGCGTCGCGCCCTATCGCGGCAGGGGGTGAGCAGCGTACGATTTTGGCGGCGCTCATTCGCATTGATACTGACTGAGCGCCCATTCATTTGTGACCGACAAAAGGTCGGCGATTTTCCATTCGCCGTCCATTTTCTTCAGCTTCCATTCCATGCGATGCGGTTCCTTGGATGCCATGAAAGCGACGATCACGGTCGCGCTGTCGTCCTTTTCCGAGCCGGCCATCTTGAGACTTTTCTCGAGCTCGGCCTTGTCGTAGGCCGCATTGTCGAGCGCCATGTTTTCGTCCAGGCAGTCGCCCTGCCCCGACGCTACCAAGCGGTCACGGGCATCCAGAACGGACTTCGCCGGATCTACGAAGCGGCTCCGCTCGACTGGTTCCAGTTCCGACCCGATATGATCGTAGAACGGCTTCACCGCCTCGACCGGCTCCATGCAGAAAGCCGTCGCGGGTGACAGGACGGCGAAGGCGGCAATCAGCGGCGCATATCTCATGGCAATCTCGGCAGCGGGCATGTCGATGCCTAATACCACGCATCCGCCATCGCGGCTTTTTTCCGGTCCATGAAATCGTGCAGGGCTTCGTCGGTAGCCTCGTCCAGCGGCGGCGGTTCGTATTCGGCCAGCATCTTCTTCCAGCGCTTGTTGGCACGGATGGCCGCGTCCTCCGATCCGGCCGCCTCCCACTTCTCGAATGGTTCGTTGTCGGCGACTTCCGTGTCCCAGAAGGCCGTTTCGTAATTCGCCATGGTGTGGCCGCAGCCGAAGAAATGGCTGCCCGGCCCGACCTCGCGAAAGGCTTCCAGCGCAAGCTGGTTGTCGTCCACCTTCACGCCGTCGAGATAGCTGTGCAGCGCGCCGCAGAAATCCATATCCATGACGAATTTCTCGTAGGACATCGACAGCAACCCATCGAGGAAACCTGCCGAATGCAGGATGAAGTTCGCGCCGCAATGAACGGCGGCGAGCATCGACATGGTGCCCTCGTTCATCGCCTGGGCGTCGGGCAGTTTCGAGGTGGTGAAGTTGCCGGAGCATCTGAGCGGCAGGTTCAGCCGCCGCGCCAGTTGCCCGATCACCATCGAGCCTATGGCCGGCTCCGGCGTGCCGAAGGTCGGCGAGCCGGAACGCAGCGACATCGAGGACAGGAAATTGCCGAAGATCACCGGCGCGCCGGGCCGCTCGAGCTGCGTCAGCGCACAGCCGGCCATGGTCTCGGCGAGCGACTGGGCTATCGCACCGGCATTCGTCACCGGCCCCATCGCGCCGCCGAGGATGAACGGCACGATGACCGCCGCCTGGTTGGCGCGGGCATAGGCGCGCAGCGCCGTCGTCATGGTCGCGTCCCAGACCAGCGGCGAGTTGACGTTGACATTGCCGAGGATGACGCAGTTCTGATCGACGAAATCGCGGCCGAAGACGATGCGCGCCATGTCGATCGAATCCTCCGCACGGCTTTCCGCCGTCACCGAGCCCATGAAGCCGCGATCGGAATATTTGATGTGGCTGTAGACCATGTCGAGATGGCGCTTGTTGACCGGCACATCGACCGGCTCGCAGATCGTGCCGCCGGAATGGTGCAGCCAGGGCGACGACTGCGCGAGCTTCACGAAGTTCCCGAAATCCTCGATCGTGCCGTAGCGGCGGCCCTTGTCGATATCCATGACGAAAGGCGAGCCGTAAGCCGGCGAGAACACCACGCTTTTGCCGCCTATCAGGACGGAATTCTCCGGGTTTCGCGCATGCTGGGTGAATTCGGAGGGCGCGGTCTTCAAGATTTCGCGCAGCATGCTCGACTCGAATTTCACCAGGTCGCCTTCGATCTTGGCGCCCGCCCGCTTCCAGTGGCTAAGCGCTACGGGATCGTCGCGGAACTCGATGCCGATCTCGGCCAGGATACGGTCGGCCGTCGCCTCGATGCGGAGGAGATTTTCTTCCGACAGGATGTCGTAGGCCGGGATGTTGCGCAGGATATAGGGCCGGCCATGCCCCTGCTGCCCATGCGAGCGCATTTCGCGCCGGGCGATTCGTCCGCCGCCGCGCTCCCGACGCCTGACGGGTTCGGTCGTCTCGACGGCTGGCATATTCATGGAAACTCCATCCTGCTGGCACGATCAATCTAGCCAGTCAAAATGCAGCTGTGACGCTGGAAAATCCTGATCTTTTGTATAAGCTCAGCTTATGCGAAACTTGCGCCACCTGCTGCCGTCGGCGGGCAGCCTGATCGTATTCGAGGCGGCCGGCCGGCTGTCGAGCTTTACCGCTGCCGGGCGTGAGCTCGGCATGACGCAGGCTGCCGTGTCCTATGCAATACGGGGACTTGAGGAGCAGCTCGGCGCAAAACTCTTCCAGCGCCGCCATCGGCAAGTCAGCCTGACCGACGCCGGCGAGCGCTTCCATGCCGATGTCTCGCTCGGCCTGTCCCATATCCGCAAGTCGGCGGAGGATTTGCGCCAGATCGCCATCGGTGCTCATGTGACGCTTTCCGCCTCCACGGCTTTCGCCTCGTTCTGGATGATGCCGCGCCTTCAGCAATTTCGCGACGAACTGCCGGGGATCGATCTGCGCATCCAGACGGCCGAGCGCGATCTCGACATCATCGCCGAAGATATCCCGCTCGCCGTTCGCGGCGGCGAGCCGAAAGAGTGGCGCGACTATCATTCGCTCCCGCTGGCCGACGAGGAAATATTTCCTGTGGCGGGCGCAAGCTATGTCGCGCGGTTCGGGCTGCCGAACACCGTCGAGGACCTGCGGTCACATCGCCTGATCCATCTCGAAGAGCCGTTTCGGGAGGCCGCCAGCTGGGACGAGTGGTTCCATTCGGCCGGAGCCAGCATCGGCGATGCCGGGCGGGGTCTGCGCATCAACGACTATGCTCTTGTGATCCAGGCAGTCATGGAAGGCCAGGGCATTGCGCTGGGCTGGCGTCATCTCGCCGCGCGGCTGCTGGCGTCGGGGCTCCTGGTGCGCGTCACCGGCCATACGATGAGAACCGGCAAGGGTTTTCATATCATCTGGCCCAAGAACCGGGAACTCACCGAAAATGCCCGCAAGGTGCGCGACTGGCTGGCCGCTCAAGCTTGAGGCGCCGTGCATTGCGCGGCGGTGCCGCAGGAATCCGCGCAGCGGGTTTATCTGCCCGTTCGCCAATTCTGCCCCTCCCGCAGCCACCACGAATCCGCCTATAATAATCCCATGCCGATACGCCAGCTTTCAGAAACGATGATCAACCAGATCGCAGCCGGCGAGGTCATCGAGCGTCCCGCCAGCGTGGTCAAGGAACTGGTCGAGAACGCCCTCGACGCAGGCGCTTCGCGGGTGGAAGTCGTCACCGCCGGCGGCGGGCTGAACCTGATCCGCGTCGGCGACGATGGCTCCGGCATTTCGGAGGGCGAGCTGGAGCTTGCCGTTTCGCGGCACTGCACCTCCAAGCTTTCGACCGATATCCACGATATCCGCTCGCTCGGCTTTCGCGGCGAGGCGCTGCCGTCGATCGGCTCGGTGTCGCGGCTGACGATCCGCTCGCGCACGGCTGCCTCCGACGCGGCCGCCGAGATCGGCATCGAGGGCGGGGACGTTTCCACTGTCCGCCCTGCCGCCGCCAACAAGGGCACCTCGGTCGAGGTGCGTGACCTGTTCTTCGCAACTCCCGCCCGGCTGAAATTCATGAAGGGCGAGCGCGCCGAGGCGACAGCGATCAGCGATGTCGTCAAGCGCATCGCCATCGCCTTCCCGGCGGTGCGCTTCACGGTTTCCGGGCCCGACCGCACGACGCTGGAACTGCCGGCAAGTGACGACAGCCCGGACGGCCAGCTCGCCCGCATCGCGCAGGTGATGGGCGGGGAGTTTCCCGACAATTCGATCACCATCGATGCCGTGCGCGAGGGCGTGCGCCTTGCCGGCCATGTCTCGATCCCGTCCTACACGCGCGCCAACGCGCTGCAGCAATATGCCTATGTCAACGGCCGCCCGGTGCGCGACAAGCTGATCGCGTCCGCCATTCGCGGCGCCTATGCCGATGTGCTGCCGCGCGATCGCAATGCGGTGACGGTGCTGTTCCTGACGCTCGATCCGGCGACCGTCGACGTCAATGTCCATCCGGCCAAGGCCGATGTGCGCTTTCGCGATCCGGGGCTGGTACGCGGGCTGATCGTCGGCGCGATCCGGCAGGCGCTTGCCGATGCCGGCATGCGCTCGGCAACGTCGGGTGCGGCGGCGATGATGGGGGCGTTCCGGCCGGGCGCATCCGCCTATGCCCATCCCGGGCCGGCCAACGGCCACCGCAGTTTCAATCCAGGATTTCGCGCCTCGGCTACTGCAGGGTTCGATGCGGCGCGTTCGCCCAATCGTCCGCTTGATGCGGGCTTCGCCGAAAGCCAGCAGGCCGCTTTCGACACCGGGCCGATCGCAAGTGCGGATGCCCGCGCCGGACAGGCGGAGCTGCCGGAGGAACTGCTTCAGGCGCAGTTGGGGGCGGCGCGCGCGCAGGTACATGAAAACTACATCGTCGCGCAGACGGCCGATTCGCTGATCATCGTCGACCAGCACGCCGCCCACGAACGTCTGGTCTATGAGGCGCTGAAGAACGCGCTTCATGCCCGCCCGGTGCCGGCGCAGATGCTGCTTCTGCCCGAGATCGTCGACCTGCCGGAAGACGATGTTTCGCGCCTTGCCGCCCATGCCGACATGCTGCGCCGCTTCGGCCTCGGCGTCGAGCGCTTCGGGCCGGGCGCAATCGCCGTGCGCGAGACGCCGTCGATGCTCGGCGAAACGAATGTGGCTCAGCTCGTGCGCGACCTTGCTGACGAGATCGCCGACAACGATACGACCGAAACGCTGAAGGCGCGTCTCGACAAAATCGCGGCGACCATGGCCTGCCATGGTTCGGTCCGTTCGGGCCGACGCCTGCGGCCCGAGGAAATGAACGCCCTGCTGCGCCAGATGGAAGCGACGCCGGGCTCCGGCACCTGCAACCACGGCCGCCCCACCTATATCGAGCTGAAGCTTTCCGATATCGAGCGGCTGTTCGGCCGGAAGTAACGCGTCACGCACCTGTCATCGAAACATGATGAAACGCCGCCATGCGAAGCGGCGGCATCTACGATTCGACCATCTTCTTTTTCGACAGGATTTCGGCAGCGTTTGCACCGAAGGTGGATTTGTTTGTTCGCTTGAGCTGCCCCTCACCCTTACCCGTTCCGGGGCGAGCCGCGGGTCTCGCCCGTCCTTCGGACCCCCGTGAAGGACGGGGAGAGGGAGATCGCCAGCGTTGCGGCCGGCCTCCTTCTCCCCGTCACTATACGGGGAGAAGGAGGCGGCAGCGGGATGAGGGGCGGCGCGGCCGAAAACAACTTCGCATCGAGTATCGACCATGCGCATCCTGATCGTCACCGATGCATGGCATCCGCAGATCAACGGCGTCGTGCGCACGCTGGAGCGGGTTTGCGAAGGGCTGCGCGCGCGGGGCTGCACGGTCGAGATGCTGACGCCGCAGGGGTTTTCGACAATCCCGCTCCCCTCCTACGCCGACATACGATTGGCACTCGCCACACCCGGCCAGATCGCGCGGCGCATAGAGCTGTCGCAGCCCGACCATATCCACATCGCCACCGAAGGCCCGCTCGGCATTCTCGCCCGCCGTTTCTGCGTGAAGCGCGACGTATCCTTCACCACCAGCTACCACACGCGCTTTCCGGAATATCTCAGCGCCCGCGCGCCGATCCCGGAAAGCTGGAGCTATGCATGGCTGCGCCGCTTCCACAATGCCGGCTCCGGCACGCTGGTCGCCACACCGTCGCTTGCCGGTGAACTGGCCGGGCGCGGCTTCACCAATGTGCGGCCCTGGACGCGCGGTGTCGACACGGCCATGTTCCGCCCCGATCGCCGGCGCAAGACCGCGCGCCCCGGCCCCGTTTTCCTCTCGGTCGGGCGCGTGGCGGTGGAAAAGAACCTGCCCGCCTTCCTCGATCTCGATCTCCCCGGCAGCAAGGTCGTCGTGGGCGACGGGCCTGCGCTGGAGCGGTTTCGCGAGGTCTATCCCGATGTCACCTTCCTTGGCGTGAAGACCGGCGACGAACTCGCCGATATCTATGCCAGCGCCGATGTCTTCGTCTTTCCAAGCCGCACCGACACGTTCGGCATCGTCCTTCTGGAAGCGCTGGCCAGCGGCGTGCCGGTTGCGGCGTTTCCGGTCACCGGCCCGCGCGACGTTCTGGCCGACGGCGTCGGCGGGGTGCTGTCGGAAGATCTGCGCCAGGCATCGCTCGCCGCACTCGATGTCAGCCGCACCGATGCGCGTGCCAAGGCGATGCAATATAGTTGGTCGGCCTGCGCCGATCTGTTCCTCCAGCACGCGCAGGCGGCCCATCGCGAAGAGCCTCGCCTCGCCCTGCCGCACCCTGCCGCTTGACCTCGCCCGCGATTTGTGGCGGAACAATCTCAAACAGGCTTTGAGCACGCACTATGATGAACCGTTTCGAGGGTCCCGGCGCAAGGGAAGCCCGCATCCGCTATCTCGATGGCGATTTCCAGGTCACCAGCCCCGGCGCTTTCGTGCGCTGCGCGGTCACCAGTGAGTCGATCCCGCTGGACGAATTGAAATACTGGAGCGTCGCGCGCCAGGAGCCCTATGTGAATGCCTCGGTATCGCTCGCCCGCGAGATCGAAGCCAATCCGGAATTGCGCGTCAGGCGCTAAGAGACCATTTGGAAATTCTACCCTGCCGGTCATCTGACGCAGTTTTCTGCGCTTCCGGTGCTCACGTACCAAATGTACGCTCCGCTCCGGTTCTCGAAAACCACGCCATATGCCTCGGCAGGGCGAATTATCAAACGGTCTCTAGTTTCCAGATCGACGCCGGCGCCAGGCTTCCAGCGTTTGCTCGATGATCCGCGCCGGAACCTGCTGCAGTTCAAACACCGCATCGATCTCCAGCACATTGAGCTGATCGACAAAATCCTGGGGGGCCGCGCCATGGCGCAGCCTTGCAGCGTCCTTGGCCGTCGTCATCATCTCCAGTTGCCCGGCTCGTGCCGTGGCATGCAGTTCGGCCAGTTCGTCATCGGCAAAGACGTGATGATCCGGGAAGGACCGTGACAGCGCCACGGTGCCACCGGCTTTCACGATCGTATCGAAGAATTTGTCGGGATGACCGATGCCGGCAAATGCGAGGAAACGCCGTCCGGCCAGTGCCTCGGCATTGCGCGGGCGCACGGTCGCCTCGAACACCGGCTTGCCGGCGCGTGAGGCCTTGCGCACGATGCCGTCGCCGGCACTTCCCTCGCCCATCTTCAGCACCGCATCGGCAAAACGAAGCTGCTCGAGCAGCGGCGCGCGCAACGGCCCGCCGGGAATGACATGACCGTTGCCGATGCCGTAGCGCGCATCGACGACCACCAGCGCATAATCGATATGGATGCGCGCGCTCTGGAAGCCGTCATCCATGATCAGGAAATCGCAGCCCTGTTCCAGCAGCAGCTTGGCGCCGGCGGGCCGGTTGGGGGTTACGGCCACGGACGCATGCTCGGCCAGAAGCAGCGGCTCGTCGCCGACATGCTTGGCGCTGTCGTGATGCACATCCACGACATGCGGCTGCGAAAAGCCGCCGCCATGCCCGCGCGACAGGATGCCGGGCGTCAGATTCATCGCTCGCGCTTGTTTTGCCAGCGCGATTGCGACGGGCGTCTTGCCGGTTCCGCCGACGGTGAAGTTGCCGATGCAAAGCACGGGCAGGTCGACCGTCTCGCGCTTCGCGCTCGCCATGCGGCGCGCGGCTACTATTCCGTAGAGACCTGAGAGCGGCGATAGCGCATGAGCCCGCCAATCGGGCCGCTCCCACCAGAAAGGAGGCGCCTCGCTCGCCACGGCTACCGTCCGCCCGGTCCCTTGAGCCGCGATTTGACGACAAGCGGCTGGATGTAAGGCTCAAGCGCCCTCAAGGTCTTGGCCAATGCGCCGCGCATCTCGTCCACCGTCACCACGCCGGCGGCCATCATGTCGTGGCGCGCGACTTCGTTCACCAGCAGGAAGTTGACGGCGCCCGCGAGCATGTCGCGGTCGCGCACCAGCTTGGCCCCGCCGCGATCGATCAGGCGCTGATAGGTCTCGCGGAAATTCTGCACGTTGCGGCCAGCAAGCACGGCCGTTTCCAGCATGGCCGGCTCAAGCGGGTTCTGCCCTCCCTCGGAAGTCAGCGAACGGCCAACGAACGCAATCTCCGTCAAGCGCAGGTAAAGCCCCATCTCGCCGATGGTGTCGCCGAGCAGGATGTCCGTCTCGGCGGTAACCTTGTCGCCGGTGCTGCGGCGCGCGACCGAAAGCCCGAGTGCGGTAAACTCCTCGGCAAGGGCTGCCGCCCGGTCGGGGTGGCGCGGCACGATAATGGTGAGCAGGCCGGGGTGGCGCTTGTGCAGCATGGTGTGGACTTCGGCTGCGACCGCCTCCTCGCCGTCGTGCGTCGAAATCGCCGCCCATGTCTTGCGCTTGCCGATCTGGCGCTGAAGCGCATTGAGCACCTTTTCGTCGACCGGTGGCGGGGCGGTGTCGACCTTCAGATTGCCGGAAACGCTGACCGGGCGCGCGCCGAGCGCCACGAAACGCTGGCCGTCGACATCGGATTGCGCAACCACGTGGGCGAGGTTCTCGAAAAGCGCCTCGGCGATGAAGGGCCGCTTCTTCCAGTTCTTGAACGAGCGGTCGGACAGGCGGCCATTGACCAGAACCTGCGGCACGCGACGGCGCCCGAGCTCCAGTATGGTCATCGGCCATATCTCCGATTCGGCGATGATGGCGAGATCAGGCTGCCAGTGATCGAGGAAGCGGCTCACCGCCGGTTTGAGATCCAGCGGCACATATTGATGAATGACCCGCCCGCCGAGCCGCTCGTCGGCAACCTGTGCGGAGGTCACGGTGCCAGTCGTCAGCACGATGTGAATGCCGTAGCCGAGTATGCTTTCAACCAGCGGCACGACCGCGATCGTCTCGCCCACGCTCGCGGCATGGACCCAGATCAGCGGGCCCTCCGGCCTTGGTTGGCTTGCCCGGCCGTAACGCTCGCGCCGCCTTGCGTGATCCTCCTTGCCGCGGCTGGAACGCCAGGCGACATAGGCGCCCATCACCGGAAACGCGACCGAGCCGGCAAAGCGGTAACCCGAAAGCAGCCTGCGCGCCCAGCGTTCGCTCATATGCGGCCACCGTCGGCGATAAGATAGGCCTGCGCCGTCGCACGGTTGAGCGAAGCGGTCAGTTCCTGACGCTTGAATTCCATCATCGCCTCGCTGGCGCCTGCCGGCACATGGACCGGCTCGCCGACGATGACGCCGCAGCGGCCGAAAGGCAGGTTGATCGTGGTCTTGTCCCAGCTTCGTTCCAGCACCTTGCGGCGGCTGGTGGCGACGGCCAGCGGAATCACCGGCTTGCCCGACAAGCGCGCCAGCGTGATGATGCCGAGACCGGCTTCGCGCGGTGTTCCGTGCGGAATGTCTGCAATCATGGCGACGTTCTTGCCGGCATCGAGCGCCTTTTTCAGGACGATCAATGCTCGTGCGCCGCCTTTTTCCATGTGGCGCCTGTCCTCGCGGCCACCCGAGCCCCGCACGGCTTCGAAGCCGAATTTTTCCAGCACCAGCGCATTGAGTTCGGCATCGGCGCTGCGCGAGACCATGGCGAGCATCTTCTGCCGCCTCGGCAACATGACCGGCGCAAGAAGATGCTGGCCGTGCCAGAGCGCAATGATGGCCGGGGTCAATTCGGCCTGAGCCTGCTTGACGTCGGTGGAGCCTTTGGCGAGCGGGCTGGTAAGGCGCACGAAACGCAACCCGTAGAAAAGAAGGTTCGCAATCAGACCCTTGGCGAAACTCGACTGCGCCAGCGGCTTGCGGATCTTGCGCCAGAAACCCTTCGCGCCGCCCGGTTTGCGTTTCTTCGGGGCCGCGGCCTGAAGGACCGGCGGCGCCACTCGTCTTTCGTCCATCAGCTCTGACCGGTCGCCTTGGCTTCCGGATCAAGCAGCCGGTGCAGGTGAACCACGAAATAGCGCATATGCGCGTTGTCGACACTCGCCTGGGCTTTCGCTTTCCAGGCCGTGTGCGCGGACTGGTAGTCGGGGAACACGCCGACAATGTCGAGCGCATCCAGATCGCGGAATTCGGTGGAGCCGAGCTTCGTCAGCTCGCCGCCGAAAACCAGATGCAAAAGCTGCTTTTTTCCGTCTTCCTCGGACATGGGAATTCCTGAATCGTGATTGGCGAAGCTGCCATTGTCTAGATGAAAACAGAATGTTTTGAAACCGCCTCGACGCGCTTTCAGCGTCCCGCGCCCGCTATTACCCCGGCAATGGCGGCGAGAAGATGGCCACTGCCCGCAACCAGCGCGCCATGTGCGGTGACGGCACCGCCATAGGAAGGCAGGTTGCCGGCCGCATCCACAAGCTTTCCGCCCGCTTCGCGCAGGATCAGGTCGGCAGCGGCGATATCCCAATCGTGCGAGTTGGGCTTGACGAAGGTAGCGTCGAGCGAGCCTTCCGCAATCAACGCCAGGCGATAGGCGAGCGAGGGAACATGCGCGACGCGATGCGCCTGCTGCCGCACTTCCTCCGGCATGAGATCGAAAAACGGTTTTGGGCCGCCGATCTCGATTTTCTCGCCGACTGCGCGAACGCGGATCGCTGCGCCATTCTTGCGCGCGCCCTCTCCCGGTATCGCGGAAAAGATTTCGCGACGCGCCGGACAATCGAGAACGCCGGCTATCGGCTGTCCCGCCTCGACGACCGCAACGCTGACGCACCATGCGTCCAGCCCGTCGATGAAGCCGCGCGTGCCGTCGATGGGATCGACGACGAAAGTGCGCCGCGCAGTCAGGCGTGCATCGGTATCGGCGGTTTCTTCCGACAGCCAGCCATAATCGGGCCGCGCCGCCGTCAGCGTCTCGCGCAGGAATTTGTCGACGGCGTAGTCCGCCTCGCTGACCGGCGATTGGCCGGTCTTCATCCAGACTTCCGGGCTTTTCCTGAAGTAGCGCATCGCGATTTCGCCGGCCTCGCGCGCCGCACCCAGCAGCAGCGACAGATCTTCGGCGGCGGTCGATATGCTGGCTGTCTCAGCTTCCGGCAAGCGTCATTCCTTCAATGAGTAGCGTAGGTGCCGCCGTGCCGAAATTGCGGTCGATGTCGCTCGCGGGGACCATGTTGAGGAACATATCCCTAAGGTTCGAGGCGATGGTGACTTCCGATACAGGATAGGCAAGCTCGCCATTCTCGATCCAGAAACCAGAAGCGCCACGGCTGTATTCACCGGTGATCATGTTGACGCCCTGGCCGAACACTTCGGTGACATAGAAGCCGCTCTTCAGCGACTTGATGAGGTCTTCGGGCGAGCGGTCGCCCGGCTCGATCGAAAGATTGGTCGAGGTCGGCGAGACGGAAGAACCGCTGCGCGCGCCGCGCCCGTTGGTCTGGAGCCCGAGTTCCTTTGCGGCGGAGGTCGAGAGGAACCAGTGGTTCAGAACGCCCTTTTCGACCATCACCAGTTTTGCGCCCTCGATGCCTTCGCCGTCGAAGGGCCGCGAGGCCGGGCCACGCCGGCGCAGCGGTTCGTCGATGACGGTGATGACGCCATTGGCCACCTGCTTGCCCATCATGTCGCGCAGGAAGCTCGTCTTGCGCGCCACCGAAGCGCCGTTGATGGCGCCGGCAAGATGGCTGGCGATGCCACGCGCCACGCGCGGGTCGAACACCACGTCGACCGGACCGGTCTTGGCCTTGCGGGCATTGAGCCGACGCACGGCCCGCTCGCCGGCGGAGCGTCCGATCGCATCGGGCGCATCCAGATCGGCGAAATGCAGGCGCGAGGAGAAATCATAGTCGCGCTCCATGCCGGTGCCCTCGCCGGCAATCACGCTGGCCGAGCGTGAAAAGCGCGTGCCGACATAGTGGCCGAGAAAGCCGTGCGAGGTGGCAAGCACCATACCGCCGAGACCAGCACTTGCGCCGCTGCCACCGGAATTGGTGACGCCGGGCACGGCCAGAGCCGCTTCCTCCGCGGCAAGCGCATCGGCCTTTAGCTGTTCGGCGGAAACCACGGTGTCGTCATAGAGGTCGAGGTCGCGAACGATTTTTGCCAGCAGCGCGGGATCGGCCAGACCTTGATAGGGGTCCTCCGGCGAAACCTTCGCCATGGCGACGGCACGCTCGGCCAGTTGATTGGGATCGGACGACGCGGTCGCGGACACGCTGGCGACGCGCTGGCCGACAAAGACGCGCAGCGACACATCCTCGCTCTCGGAGGCTTCGGTGCCCTCGACCTTGCCGAGCCGCACGGAAACGCCGGCCGAGCGGCCGCGGACGGCCACCGCGTCGGCCGCATCAGCGCCGGCTCTCTTTGCCGCTTCGACGAGAGCCGCAACGCGATCGGTCAGCTTTCCGGCGTCCTTGACGGCATCGAGGGTGTCATTCATGCGGATTTTCCCAAATCAGTTGGCTCGCAGGCTTGCTGCACCATCTATTGTTCCCACCCCGCTTGTGCAATGGGCGTGGTCCAGCAGAAAGACCCAAGCCGAACCAATTCCTTTGGAAACGATCCGACTCTAGTCTAAGGACTCGGCCACCATAGTGCCAATAGCAACCGGGCATATCGCCTCACGCAGAATAACCGGACCCCGACGATGACACCTTTTCACCTCGCATTCCCCGTCCGCGATCTCGAGGAGACCCGCGCCTTCTACCGTGACGTCCTCGGCTGCGCGATCGGGCGCTCTTCCGATACCTGGGTCGATTTCGATCTTTTCGGCCATCAGATGTCGGCGCATCTGCGCCCGGAAACGGCTTCTGCAGCCAATGATGGACAGGTTGGCGGCAAGCTGGTGCCGATCCCGCATTTCGGCGCGGTGCTTTTGATGAATGACTGGCAGGCGCTGGCTGACCGTCTCGAAGCTCAGGAAGGCATCGACTGGCTGGAGCGACCGATGATCCGCTTTGCCGGCGAGCCCGGCGAACAGGCAACGCTGTTCATCCGCGATCCTTCCGGCAATGCGCTTGAGTTCAAGGGTTTTAGGTCGCTCGAGCAGGTCTTTGCTCATTGAGCGCCTGATTCGAGATTGAAAGCAGACTCGATGAGCGAGAAACCGCAGCCGGGATCGCCGGCGAAATTCACGACCGGCTCGACCATGCGCCACGTCATCACGATGACGGCGACCGGGTCGGTGGGCCTGATTGCGGTTTTCGTCGTCGATGCGCTGAACCTCTTCTATATTTCGCTGCTTGGCGTCCAGGAACTGGCGGCGGCGATCGGCTTTGCTTCGACGCTGCTGTTCTTCACGCTTTCGATCGCAATCGGTTTTACCATCGCCTGCGGTGCTCTGGTTTCTCGCGCGCTTGGGCGCGGCAGCCGGGAGGACGCAGCCCGCATGGGCGGGGCCTCGATGGTATTCATGGGCATTACGACCGTGCTGCTCAGCATTGCCGTCTTTCCCTTCCTGCGCGACCTGACGGCCATGCTCGGCGCGACAGGTAACACGCTGGATCTCTCCACGCGCTTTTTGCAGATCGTGGTGTTCTCGACGCCGCTGCTGGCCCTCGGCATGTGCACCACGGGCATATTGCGCGGCGTCGGAGATGCCAAGCGTGCGATGTATGTGACGCTCGCCGCCGCCATTGCTGCTGCGATCTTCGACCCGATCCTGATTTTCGGCCTTGGTCTTGGCATCGATGGCGCAGCGATCTCCACCGTGCTTTCGCGCGTCGTCATGCTGGCGATCGGCATCCATGGCGCGCATCGCGTCCACCGGCTTATCAGGCTGCCCGACCGGGAGAGGTTGATGGCCGCGTTCCGGCCCTTCTTCGCCATCGGCCTGCCCGCCGTGCTGACGCAGGTGGCCACCCCCGTCGGCAATGCCTTCGTCACCACCGAGATTGCCGCCTTCGGCGATCAGGCAGTGGCCGGCTGGGCAATCATCGGGCGCATCGTGCCGGTCGCTTTCGGCGTCATCTTTGCGCTGTCCGGCGCGGTCGGGCCAATCCTCGGGCAGAATTACGGCGCGCGCAGATACGACCGCCTCATGAGCACGATGCGCAATGCCCTCTTCTTCACCGTCGGCTATGTTCTGCTGATGTGGGCGCTGCTGGCGATATTCGCCCATCCGATCGCTTCGATCTTCGGTGCGACAGGGCTGTCGCGCGAGCTGATCGAATTCTTCTGCCTGTTCGCCGCCGGCAGCTTCCTGTTCAACGGCGCAATCTTCGTTTCGAGCGCCGCCTTCAACAATCTCGGCTACCCGGCCTATTCGACCGTCTTCAACTGGGGCCGCTCCACGCTGGGCGTCATTCCCTTCGTCTGGGCCGGCGCACATTTCTACGGCGCCGAGGGCGTCATCGCCGGTTGGGGCCTCGGCGCGGTCGTCTTCGGTGTCGTTTCGATGCTCGTCTGCTTCCGCGTCGTACGCGGCATTGCCGGCCAGCCGGTGCCCGACGAAACCGTGCCATCGCCGCCGCCTTCAGCGCAGTCGCCGTTTTCAACGGGCAAGGCGGCTACGCTGCAGTGAGGTTAAGCTGAGCGACGCCGCTCGGCGTTCCGCAACGCTACGTCCACAGCGCGCTTCAACTCATCCTTGATGGCAGCCGTTTCGCCCATCACGGCGTCGATCTTCAGGAAATCCAGCGCGCGAAACTGCGATACCGGCGGCCGCAGGAAAATCTCCGGCCCGCCCTGCTTGACCTTGCTGGCGATGATCGACTGCATCATCAGTTGCGTCGCGCCGAACATCAGGTCGATGGAGTTCGGCCTCTTGCGCCCGCCGTCGGTCGGGGTACCGACGACATCAATGGCAATGACGATGTCTGCGTCCTTCTCGACCAGATCGAACGGCACCGGATTATAAATGCCGCCGTCGATCAGAAGCTTGCCGTCCCGCCGAACCGGGCGGAACACCGCCGGAATGGCGGCAGAGGCCGCGAGTGCCGAATTCAGTTCGCCCTCGTCGAACACCGTCATCTGGTGGCCGAAAAAGTCGGTCGCCGTCACCCGCAATGGGATTTTCAACTCGGCGAACGTCTCGGGAATTTCAGGCGGCAGGAAAACCTGCAAAATACGCTCGATGTTGAACTGGCTGACACGCAGGCCACCTTCCATCATCTCCGCAAAGGTTCCCGGCCGCGCCCGCCACATGCGCGACGCCACTTCTGAGCGCTTGCCCAGCACGGAGCGTGCATAGTCGTGAATGGCACGGCCGCTCATGCCGGCGGCCATGCCCGCGCCCATGATCGCGCCGATCGAGGAGCCGGCTATCGCCACCGGGCTGATGCCGAGCTCATTCAGCGCCTCGATGACGTGGATATGCGCGAGCCCGCGCGCACCCCCGCCACCGAATGCGATGGCGAAGGTCGGGCTCATCACTTGCTTCCCGCGACCAGCGAAGGCCCGACGATCAGTATCGCCGGGTCGACCGTCAGCAGTTTCTTCGCCGCCGCCTTGGTGTCTTCCAGCGTCACTGCGTTGATCAGTCCGGCCCGGCGATCCATGTAGTCGATGCCGAGATCCTGCAATTGCAGCTCGACCAGCGTGCTGGCGATCGCGCTCGACGAATCAAGGTTGTTGATGGCATAGGCGCCGATCAGGTACTTCTTCGCCGCGTCCAGTTCCGTCTGCGTCGGCCCATCGTCAGCCATCTTGCGTATCACGTCGCGGATCAACGCCAGCGCCTCGGCTGCCTTGTCGGCGCGGGTGGAGGTGCCGATCGTCAAGGCATTGGCATGCTCGTAATTCACCAGAGACGAGGAGATGCCATAGGTCAGGCCGCGTTTCTCGCGCACCTCGTCGAAAAGCCGCGAGGTGAACGTGCCGCCGCCGAGAATGTGGTTCATCAGCACCGCGCCGAAGAAATCCGGCGCTGTCCGCTCTACGCCCGGATAGGCGAGCTGGATCATGGTCTGCGGCAGGTCGTATTCGACGCGGACTTCCTGACCGAGTTTCGGCTGCACATCGGGGATAGGCGTAAGTACCGGCTTTTCCGGCAGGCCGCCGAAGAGCTTGTCGAGATCGGCCTTCAGCGTATCGGCGTCGATGGCGCCGACCACGGAGATTTTCAGCTTTTCCCTAGCGAAAATCGCCTTGTGGAAAGCGCGCAGGTCGTCAGCCGTGATCGTCGCAAGCGACTGCTCGGTGCCTTCGTCACGGCGCGCATAGGGGTGGTCGCCATAGAGCGCCGAAGCCCATTTCAACTGTGCCGCGACTTCCGGGTCACGCGCGCCGGAAACGATGCCGGACACGATCTGCGCCCGGATGCGGTCGATCGGCGCCTGATCGAAGCGCGGCTCGACGATCGCCATGCGCAACAGGTCGAACGCCTCTTCGCGCTGATCGGCAAGCAACCGCATCGAACCGTAGATGCTGTCGCGCCTTGCCGTGAAACTCATCTCGGCCCCGGCATCGTCCAGCCGCGACTGATATGTCTCGCTGTCAAGATCACCGGCACCCTCGTCGAACAGGCCGGTCAAAAGGTTGGCGAGGCCCTCCTTGCCTTTCGGGTCCTGCGTGCTGCCGCCCTCGAAGGCGAAGCGTATCGCGATGATCGGTACCGAATAGTCCTCGACGAGCCAGGCTGTGACGCCGCTGGAGGATTTCACTTCCTGGATGTTCATCGCAGCCCGGGCCGAAACCACGCAGGGCAGGACAAGGAAGAAAAGCGCCATCGCCAGCGTGACGATCGAGGAGATCGCCCGGGCGCGTATGTCGAATGTCGTTCTCATGGTAACCATCCGGATCAATTCGCAGGCGGTGTCTTGGCGGGGGCGGCCTCGGCAGGCCCGGGCTTGCCGGTCTCGCCGTCAGTTGCACCCACATCGGTCGGCGGAACCTCGTCCGCCGGAGGGGTGCTGGCTGCCTGTGCCGGCAGCAGATAGCCCGTCACCGAAATCTCCGGCTTGAGATATTTGGCGGCCACCGCGCGCACCTGGTCTGCCGTAACGGCACGAATCTTGTCCGGCCATTGCTGTATTTCCTGAACCGTCCCGCCTGTGGTCAGCGTGCTGCCGTACATATTGGCCATGCTGGACTGCTTGTCGCGCGCAAAGATCATGCTGCGGACATAGCGGTTCTTGGCTTTCTCCAGTTCCGAGTCGGTGACGCCCTTCGTGGCGACGTTGACGATCTCGGCGTCAACGGCAGCCTCCAGCTTCTCCAGCCCGGTCTCGCCGAGCGGCGAGCCGTAGACGGTGAAGCTGGTGTCATCAAGCGCCGTGCCGTCGAAATAGGCGCCGGCGCCCGAGGCAATTCCCGCCTTGACGACAAGCGCCTGATAAAGCCGGCTCTGGGTGCCGCCGCCGAGAATTTCCGACAGCAGGTCGAGCGCTTCGGCCTCGCCCGGCTGGGCGCGGTTGTAGGACGGCACGACCCATCCCTTCGAGAAGCTCGGCACGCTGACGCGCGCGTCCGTCAGCGTCACGGTGCGCTTCGTGTTCTGCTCCGGCTCGGTCGGGCGGATGCGCGGCGGCAGGTCCGGTCCGCGCGCCACCCTGCCATAGGTCTTTTCGGCCATCGCCCGCACGGTTGCCGCATCGACGTCGCCGGCCACGACCAGCACGGCGTTGTTCGGCGCGTAATAGCGGTTGTAGAAATCGATTGCCTCGGTACGGTTCAGCTTTTCCATCTCGTGCATCCAGCCGATCACCGGAATGCGATAGGGATGGTTCTGGAACAGCGTCGCCTGGACCTCTTCGCTCAGAAGCGCGTCCGGGCTGCTCTCGATGCGCGAACGGCGCTCCTCGAGGATGACGTCGCGCTCGGGCCCGATCACGGCGTCGGTGAGAATCAGATTGCGCATGCGGTCTGACTCGAAACTCATCATGGTTTCGAGCGCGTCCGGCGTCACGGTCTGGAAGAAAGCGGTATAATCATATGATGTGAAAGCGTTTTCGCTGCCGCCGATCTCGGCGATCTTGGCCCCGAACTCGCCAGCCCGATGATTGGTCGTGCCCTTGAACATCAGATGCTCGAAGAAATGGGCAATGCCGGACTTGCCGGGCGGTTCGTCGGCGCTGCCGACCTTGTACCAGACCATATGCGTGACGATCGGGGCGCGGTGATCGGGTATGACCACCACTTCCATGCCGTTGCCGAGGAAGAAGTCCGAGACCTGCTGATCCTCCTGCGCGGCTTGCGCGGGGGCCATCAAGGCAGGCGAAGCGGCTACCGTCAGCAACATCACGGACGCCGCAAGGAAGCGTCCTCCCCGCCGTATTGCCCACCCGGCTTCAAAAATCATCAACGGCTCCTCGACATCACTGCAATTGTCATGCGCGGTATGGCAGGCACATGACGGCTGGAAAAATGAATTCTCCGTCATGTGTCCCCGAAAAAGAGGCCGAAGCTAGACGAAGCGGCTGAAAGATCAGGAAATCTCGATCAGGCGTATGATCGTTTCGCCATAACTGCGCTCGTCGATCACGGAAAACCCTGCGCCCGGATCGAAAGCTGCGGCGGCCGATTCCTCAACAACGCACAGCGCATTGGGCGCAAGCCACCCGCCGTCACGCGCTGATTTAAGTGCTGCCTCACCCAAACCCTTGCCATAGGGCGGGTCGGCGAAGACGAGGCCAAAGGGCTGGACGGTGCCGGCGGGGCCAAGACCGGTCGCATCGCGGCGGAAAATCTTGGTGCGGCCATTCAGATTGAAGGTTTCGACATTGGTGCGGATCAGCCCGCGGCCTTCAGCCGATTCCTCGATGAACATGCAGAACGACGCCCCTCGCGAAAGCGCCTCAAGCCCAAGCGCGCCGGTGCCGGCGAACAGGTCGAGCACGCGCGCGCCCTCCAGCCGGTCGGAAAACCGGTGCGCCAGCACGTTGAACAGCGCTTCGCGGGTGCGATCGGTGGTCGGGCGTATGGCGTTGGTGCGCGGCGTGGCCAGCGGCCGACCGCGAAGCTCGCCGCCGACGATGCGCATCAGCCGCGATCCTTGCGCGGGCCGCGCGGCCGGTCACCTCCGCCCCGCGGTCCCTTGCCGCCTTCATCGCCTTCGCCGCGCGGCTTGCCGAAGCCGGACTTGCCGCCACCCGGCTTGTCGAAGAACGGCTTGCCGTGATGCTGCGCCTTGCTGGCTTTGCGGGCCTCCACTTCAGCCTTTTCGGCGGCTGCCCTGCCCTTGCCGATCGGCCTTGCGCCGGGCGCCATCCAGACATTGGCCTTGCGGACGCCCGGCGGCTCGATCGGGCGCTGCTCGCGCTCGGACTTGCCGCCGCGTGCAGGCTTCGGCCCACGGGCCGGTTTGTCGCCAAAATCGGGTTTGGGTCCGCGCGCCGGCCTGTCGCCGAAGTCGGATTTGGGGCCGCGGTCGCTCTTGAAACCGCGATCGGGCTTGGTCTGCAAACGGCCAAGCACGTCCTCGCGATGGCGTTCATTGTCGCGCTTGCGGTTCTTGATCAGTCCGCCCTCGCCGATATGCACCGGGCGTGCCTGCCGAGGCGCCGGCGCGGCTGCCGGAGCCGGCTTGTCGAATGTGCGCCGCACCGGCTTGTTGGAGAAAGGTTTTACGATGTCGGCGTCGAAATTCGCGCCGGATTCTTCGATCAGCCTCTCGCCAAGCTGGTCGCGCAGCGTGCGGCCGGCCATTTCCTGGACGTGGCCTTCCGGCAGTTCGCCAAGCTGGAACGGCCCGTAGGAAATGCGGATCAGCCGTGTCACGTCGAGGCCGAGCGCGCCGAGGATGTTCTTGACCTCGCGGTTCTTGCCTTCACGCAGGCCGATGGTCAGCCAGGCATTGGTGCCCTGCTCGCGGTCCAGCGAGGCTTCGATCGCGCCATAGAACACGCCGTCAACGGCGATGCCGTCCTTGAGCCCGGCCAGCTGCTTTTCGTCGACCTTGCCATGGACGCGCACGCGATAGCGCCGCAGCCAGCCCGTCGCCGGCAGCTCCAGTACGCGCGACAGCCCGCCATCATTGGTGAGCAGCAGCAGGCCTTCGGTGTTGATGTCGAGACGGCCGATGGTCATCAGGCGCGGCAGTTCGGCCGGCAGGAGGTCGAAAACCGTCTTGCGGCCTTCCGGGTCGCGATTGGTCGTGACGACACCGGCCGGCTTGTGGAACAGGAACATCCGCGTGCGCTCGATCGGCGGAATAGTCTCGCCATCAAGCTCGATCGTATCGCTCGGCATGACGTTGAAGGCCGGCGAAGCCAGAATCTTGCCGTTGACCTTGACGCGGCCGGCCGCGATCAGTTCCTCGGCGTCGCGGCGCGAGGCAATGCCGACGCGGGCCAGCCGCTTGGCGATGCGCTCGCCCGCTTCCGGCTCCTCGGCAGCGCGCGGCCGGGCAAACGGCTTGCGCTCGCTGTCCTGCTTGAAGCCTTCGGGCCGTGGGCGCTTTTCGAAACCGCCTTCACGCTCACCTTGTGGCCGGTCGAAACGCCGCGCCGGGCGTTCGCCGCCAGCATCGCCGTCACGGTCGGGCCGGCGAACGAATGGCTTTCCTTCAGGGCGCGGACCAGCACGATAAGGTTTTTCGGAGCGTTCACCGCGCGAAGCGTCACGATCGCCACGTTCGAAACGTCCCGGCCGGGGTGCATCGCCGCCGCGCTTTTCATAAGGCTTGATTTCGGGCCTCGGGCCCTTGCGGAACGGCGCGCCGCTACGCTCGGGCCGCGCCTCACCACCTTCGCGCGGGCGATCGTCACGCCTGAAATCGCGCTTGGGGCGCTCCTCGCCGGCTGCCGCGTCGTCGCGGCGCTTGGCGTAGGGCTTGGCCGCACCATCGCGCTTTACGAAAGGCTTGCCGCCTTCGAATCGCGGTTTTCCGGCAAAACCGGGCTTGCCGCCCTTGCGCGGGCCATCTCCACCGCCGCGCGCTCCGCCCGGCTTCGGTCCGCTTTTACGCGGGAATTTTTTTCGATCGTCGTCCATGTGGCCTTTGCCTTTCCGGGGCGGTAGATAACAGGAACGTCCTGCACTTGCGAGGGGAATAACGGATTGAAACGGCCGGATTTCATGGCGCTGGCGCTTGCAGAAGCCGAAGCGGCAGCAAAGCGCGGCGAAGTGCCGGTCGGCGCGGTGATAGCCAGAGGCGATAAGGTTGTCGCCAGCGCCGGCAATCGCACCCGCGAACTCAACGATCCGACCGCCCATGCCGAGATGCTGGCGATCCGCGAAGCATCTCAGAAACTCGCGGCTGAGCGGCTTAACGATCTCGATCTTTACGTGACGCTGGAACCCTGCGCGATGTGCGCGGGCGCCATTTCATTCGCTCGCATCCGCCGCCTCTATTTTGGAGCGGGCGACGAAAAAGGCGGCGCCGTGGTCAACGGCGTGCGCTTCTTTGCTTCGCCGACCTGCCATCATGTGCCGGAAGTCTATCCCGGCATCGCCGAGACCAGCGCCTCAACGCTTCTCAAGGATTTCTTTCAGGCCCGCCGCGAGCCCTGACCGTCAGTCAGGGCGCAGCACTTACCAGGGCAGGATATCGCGCCAGCTGTTGCCGGTCTTCTTTGTGGCCTGCGCCTTCAGGCGCCGTTCCTTCTTGACCTCGTCCTCGCCGACATCGCCGACGGGTGCTGTGGCAGACGGCTCGCGATAGACCAGCGGCGGTTCGCTCAGGAACTTGCGCGTCGTCGGGCTGCCCTGCTTGGTTTCAGCGAGGCGCTGGTTGAACGCTGCCCGCTGTTCCGCCTGCTGGCCGACCTTCTCGACGCCCGAATCCATGGTGCGCTCGGTCACGCCCGGACGCGAGACTGACGAGGAAGACGGTGCACCGAGATCGCCCAGGATCTGCGGACGCCAGCCGGGCGTGTCGCGGTTTTCCGTTGCGTCGGCACGCAGCCGCGCCCGCTTCTGCTCCGGCGATTCCGGCCACTGGCTGGCATCTGCCGTAACGATGCTTTCCTGCGGCGCGGGAAGGTTCATCTTTTCGCCTGGTTTGGGCTTCACCAGTTCCGGCCGCGGCTTGTATTCGATGTCGCCACGATTTTTCGGCGCCATGGAAAGAATGCCGGTAACGTCGCCGACGAGCTGCTCGGTCGAGGTCTTGTCGGTGCCGTAAGTAGGGCCGCTCATGCAACCCGAAACCGCGAGGCTGGAAGCCACGAGCGGCGCAAACACCATCCAGCGCGCACGCGTCATTTCAGTCAGGCCAGAAAATTTCACTGCAAACCGCCTCTCGCTCTATATCGGACCGCAATCCGGATATTTCCCGCAACCCTCATCCGATGGGAATCCGGCGAGATTTTGTCGCCCGGAGCCCCGCGCTTGTAACCCAAGCGGCAGGCAAGGGCAACGACTGCCGCCGCGCCCTCCCCGCCATCTACTCTAAATACGCCCTAAAGCTTTCAATTCATGAAGAGCTTTGGCGTCGCGCGCCGAAACTTCCGGGAACTCCGGGTCCGAGCCGACATCGGCCGTATAGCGCCAGGAACGCGCGCATTTGCGCAGGCCCTTTGCTTCGGCCTTTTCCACCAAAACCGCCACGCCCGGCACTTCGCGCAGCACGAAAGCCTCGCCGGGAGCAGCCTGATGCGAAATCGCAAGGTCGCTGGTGATGCTGATCTCGGCCAGATCGATGCCCGCCAATGCAGCCTCGAGCGTCGCATCGTTCATGTGGACGACCGGCACGGCTTCCAGCGACGAGCCGATGGTCTTCTTGGCCCGTTCGAGTTCGAGCGCACCCGTAACGACGCTGCGCACCTGGCGGATTTTCTTCCACTTTTCGGCCAGCGCATCGTTCTTCCAGTCGGCCGGCACTGCCGGAAACTGTTCGAGATGCACCGATTCGCACGACGGATAGCGCTCAAGCCATGCCTCTTCGGTGGTGAAGGGCAGCATCGGCGCCAGCCACGTCACCAGATGGTCGAACAGATGGCGCACCACCTGCACCGCAGCCTTGCGCTTGATGCTCGACGGCGCCTCGCAGTAGAGCGCGTCCTTGCGGATGTCGAAATAGAAGGCGGAAAGCTCCACCACCATGAAATCGATCAGCGCGCGGGTGATGCGCTTGAACTCGAAGGCGTCGTAGCCGGCGCGCACCAGTTCGTCGAGCTCGGCCAGCCGGTGCAGCATAAGCTGCTCCAGCTCCGGCATATCCTTCACCGGCACCACGTCGCCCTCGTCATGGGCCAGCGTGCCGAGCATCCAGCGGATAGTGTTTCGCAGCTTGCGGTAGGCGTCGATATTGGTCTGCAGCACGTTCTTGCCGAGGCGCTGGTCTTCCCAATAGTCGGTCGTCACCACCCACAGGCGCAAGATATCGGCACCGGACTGTTTTATCACGTCCTGCGGCACCACCGTGTTGCCGAGCGACTTCGACATCTTGCGGCCTTCCTCATCCATGGTGAAGCCATGGGTGACGACGGTGTTGTAGGGCGCACGGCCGCGCGTGCCGCAGCTTTCCAGCAGCGAGGAATGGAACCAGCCGCGATGCTGGTCCGAGCCTTCGAGATAGACATCGGCCGGCCACTTCATGTCCGGGCGATCTTCCAGCGTGAAGGTGTGGCTGGAGCCCGAATCGAACCAGACATCGAGGATGTCCATGACCTGCACCCACGGCTCGTTGGCGCGGGAGCCGAGGAAACGCTCGCGCGCGCCTTCGGCGAACCATGCATCCGCCCCTTCCGCCTCGAAAGCATCGATGATGCGCTGGTTGACAGCCTCGTCGATCAGCACGGTGCCGTCGGCATCGGCAAATACGGCGATCGGCACGCCCCAGGCGCGCTGGCGCGACAGCACCCAGTCCGGGCGCTCCTCGATCATCGAGCGCAGGCGCGTCTGGCCGGCTCCGGGCACGAAACGGGTATCGTCGATCGCCTGCAGCGCGCGGGAGCGCAGCGTCGTGCCGTCGCCCAGCTCCTTGTCCATATAGACGAACCACTGCGGCGTGTTGCGGAAGATGATCGGCTTCTTCGACCGCCACGAATGCGGATAGCTGTGCTTGAGGCGTCCGCGCGCAAACAGCGCGTTGCGCTTGATCAGTTCGTCGATGACGGCCTTGTTGGCATCGCCCTTCTTGCCGTTGTCGTCGATGACGCGCGCAGGCCCGCCCTCGCGATCCGGGCCGAAACCGGGCGCGTCCTTGGTGTAGAAGCCGGCATCGTCGACCGGGAATGGCAGGCGCGTGTCGATGCCGCGCTTTTCCAGTTCGGCCAGTGCATCCATCCAGGCATCGAAATCCTCGCGGCCATGGCTGGGCGAGGTGTGCACGAAGCCGGTGCCGGCATCGTCGGTGACGTGGTCGCCGGCGAGCATAGGCACTGCGAATTCATAGCCGCCACCCAATCCGACAAACGGGTGGGAAAGCGTAAGATTTCCAAGCTCTTCCGCCGAAACGCTGCGAAGATGATTCAAAGTCACTTTCGCCTTGGCTGCCGACTCTTCTGCCAGCGCATCGGCAAAGATCAGCTTCTCGCCGGGCTGCGGACCGAAATCGTTCTCTGCCGCCGTAACTTCATAAAGGCCGTAGCTGACGCGTGGCGAGAAGTTGACAGCGCGGTTGCCGGGGATGGTCCAGGGCGTGGTGGTCCAGATGACGACGGAGGCGTGTGTCAGGCTTTCTGGAGGCGCTATAACAGCGTACCCCCCTTCAGAAAAATGGACCACCGTGTCTGCTTCCGAATGCTTGATCGGAAACTTCACCCAGATCGTGTCGCTTTCATAATCCTGATACTCGACCTCGGCTTCGGCCAGCGCGGTACGCTCGACCACGCTCCACATCACCGGCTTGGAGCCGCGATAGAGCTGGCCCGATGCGGCGAACTTCAACAGTTCGCCGGCGATGCGCGCCTCGGCGTGGAAGCTCATCGTCAAATACGGGTCCTTGAAATCGCCGATGACGCCGAGCCGCTGGAATTCGTCGCCCTGCACCTTGATCCACTTTTCGGCATAGGCGCGGCATTCCTGGCGGAACTCGATCATCGCCTTGGGTTCGGTCAGGTCAGGCTTGGCCTTGCCCTTGGCGCGATAGTTTTCCTCCTCGATCTTCCATTCGATCGGCAGGCCGTGGCAGTCCCAGCCCGGCACGTAATTGCTGTCAAAACCGCGCATCTGGAACGAGCGGGTGATGACGTCCTTCAGCACCTTGTTCAGCGCATGGCCGATATGGATGTTGCCGTTGGCATAGGGCGGGCCGTCATGCAGCACGAATTTCTCGCGGCCGGCTGCGCTTTCGCGCAGGCGCTTGTAGAGGTCCATCTTCTGCCAGCGCGCGACCGCAACCGGCTCCTTCTCGGGCAGGCCGGCACGCATCGGAAATTCCGTCTGCGGCAGGTAAAGGGTTTTGGAGTAATCGAGTTTCTCGGACGTATCGGTCATTGTCTTGCCATCGGGTTGCCCGGCGAAATGCGCCTCGGGCGTTCAACTGTCATTTAATGGAAAAAGCGCGGGAAAGCGCGCAGGCAAAAAGTCCCGGACTTTCAGGCAGCCTCAGGCCGCCCGGAAAGCCGGGCCCGTAATTCGTATAGCAATCGCGAAGACGGGCGCGAGACATCTCATGGCGCGCTTTTAGCGGAGAGAGCGGAGAGAATAAAGCGGATAAATGCTCAAACGCTACATCTGGAAATCGAAACGATAGGTCGCCGAGACGCCGAACATCAGCTGGTCGCGCGAGCCGCGCTCTTTCACCAGGCTCGAATCGGCTGCCGGCCCCTTCAGCCGCGAATATTCGCTGAACACGGTGGCCGTGATCTTGTCGGTCGCCTTCCAGTTCACCGCACCGCCGATGCCGACGGACTTCAACCCGCTGCCGGGATCATAGCGGCTCAGGCCCGACGCTGCGGATTCGGAGGCCGAGACGCCGTAATAGGCGTCGAAATATTTGGCTGTGGCGAAGGTCGCGCGCGGCCCGCCGGAAATGCGTATGGTCGGTGTCACATCGTAGAAGGCGTCGGCGGAAATGTCGGCGACGATGCCTTTGTGCGCCCTGATGCCTTGGCGCACCTCGCCGCGCAGGCGCAGCCAGTCGGTCGGATAGGTCTCGAAGAAGCCGCCGATCTCGCCGCCCCAGCGCACCGGGTCGAGACCTTTGAGATCATCTATGTCGTTGTCGCGGGCAAACAGGAACTTTCCGGTCAGGCCAGCGCGCACGGGGCCATCATCAAGCAACGACATGGATATGTTGTCGTTGCGTGAGACGAACCGGGCGGGGGCGCCGGCCTTGCCGAGCGAAATGATCGGCGAGGCGGTGAATATGCGGCTGCTCGAGCCTTCGAAACGCGGCGCGACGATGCCAGAAGCGCCGACGGTCAGATACCAGTCGCCGCGAACCCAGTCGAAGAAGCCGCCTTCAGCCGCAGCGCTGTGCGAGAGCCCGAGCAACATGGCTACCGAACAGCCAACCGACTTCCGACGGAAAGATATCATCAATGGCCCCACGCACTTGCACACACAACCAATCGTTGCCGCAAGCTTTTGCGGGATTTGCGTAAAATTTGATTTAATTTCGTAAGGTTGCCTCAACCGGCATCACGCGCTTCCGCTGGACGACTCATGCGGGTGCAGTTACTTTTCCGGGATTGTTTGCAGCGTTTCATTCAAGAATGGGGACGACGGCAATGACATTACCTTCCGAAATGCCCGACGCACTCAAAAACGCCATCGGCGAAACCCGCTCCAAATGGGGATGGTTCGTGGCGCTTGGCGTATTGCTGCTGATCTTCGGCGGCATCGCCTTCGGCAATCTCTTCATCGCAACCGTGGCTTCGGTCTATGTCGTCGGCTCGCTGATGCTGATGGCCGGCATCATCGAGATCGCGCATGCCTTCGGCGTCAAAAGCTGGGGCAATTTCTTCTGGTGGCTGGGCAGCGGCCTGCTTTATGCGATCGCCGGCTTCCTCGCCTTCTACAATCCGCTGCTGGCGTCAGCCGTGCTGACATTCCTGCTCGCGGTCAGTCTGGTTGCCTCCGGCATCTTGCGGCTATGGGTCGGCTTCAAAAGCAAACCGGCGAAGGGCTGGGGCTGGATCGTCGCTGCCGGCGTGGTTACCGTGCTTGCCGGCCTCATCATCGCGCTTGGCTGGCCGGTCAACAGCCTGTGGGTGCTCGGCATGTTCCTGGCGATAGACCTGATCTTCCAGGGCTGGACTTTTATCGCGTTTGGGTTGGCGCTGCGGAAGTAATCCGCTTCGTCGTCACCGGCGATAACCTCTTTCGTTGTCACCGGCGATAACCTTCGTCGTCATCCCGGCCGGCCGAGCAAAGCGAGGGAAAGAGCCGGGACCCATTCCGAATTTCAACGTCACGGAATGGGTCCCGGATAGCCTTCGCTACGCTCTCGGCTTCCGGGATGACGGCCGTTGTGCGTCAAAACGCGATTGCGCTGTCCAGTTCGGAAAGCGGCGCGACGCCGGAAAGAAGCGTGCGCGCCTCTTCCTCGTCGCGCTTCATCTGCACGACAAGCGCGTCGAGCCCGTCGAACTTCACCTCGCCGCGCAGATAGCCGAACAGCGAGACGCGGCAGGTCTGCCCGTAGAGATCGCCGGAATAGTCGAACAGGAAGGTTTCGAGCAGCGGCGCGCCATTGTCGTCCACCGTCGGGCGGCGGCCAAAACTTGCTACGCCGTCATTTAGCGCACCGTCGGCGCAGCGGAACCGCACCGCGTAGATGCCGTGCTTCAGCGCCATGCTTTCCGGCAGCGCCATATTCGCGGTCGGGAATCCAAGCGTGCGGCCAAGCTGCTTGCCAAGCGTCACCTCGGCCTCGACGGTGTAGCGGTAGCCAAGCAGGCCCGCCGCTTCGGCCGGCTCGCCTTCCGACAGCAGCCCGCGGATGCGGCTGGAGGACACGATCTCGGTGCCCTCGTCGCGAAAGGCATCGACCAGCGTTACACCGAAACCGTGGCGCTCGCCGGCCTCCATCAGGAAGGCCGGACCGCCGCGCCTATTCTTGCCGAAATGGAAATCGAAGCCGGTCACGACATGGCTGATGCCGAGATTAGTTTCGAGTATCTGGGTCACAAATTCTTCAGCGCTGAGCTGGGCAAAATCACGGTCAAAGCCCTGTTCCACCACTGCCGCAAAGCCGAGTTCAGCCAGAAGCCGGGCCTTCATCGGCGCGGGCGTCAGGACGAACAGCGGCGTGTCGGGCTGGAACACCGTTCGCGGATGCGGTTCGAAGGTCAGCACCAGAGCCGGCACGCCGCGCCGCCGAGCCTCGTCCAGCGCGCGCTCCAGAACGGCCTGATGGCCGCGATGCACGCCGTCGAAATTGCCGATCGCCACCACGCCGCCACGCAGTCTTTCGGGCAGCATTTCGGTGCCGTCTATGCGCTGAAACGATTGCGTCATGGTCGTCTATCTAGCGGAGCCGGGGGATAACCGCCACCGGGCGATGCCCATGCTTTTCGAGGAAGGCCGACAGGCGCTCAAGGTCGGGCTCGAGCGGGTCGCCATAGTCGCGGGCGTGAATGCCGCCCGAAACGTAAAGCACGTCGAGCCCGTTGTCCGCCGCACCCTTGATGTCGGTCAGCATGCCGTCGCCAATGCCGAGAGCTTCCTCGCGCGCGATCTCGCGGCCAAGCACCTCACCGGCAGCCTTCAGCGCCACGTCGTAGATCGGCTTGTGCGGCTTGCCCGAGATCAGCGTGCGGCCGCCAAGCTGCGAATAATCGCGCGCCAGCGCACCGGCGCACCAGATCAGTCTTTCGCCGCGCTCCACCACGATGTCGGGATTGGCGCAGATGAAGGGCAGATTGCGCGAACGGAAGCGTCGCAGCATGTCGGCATAGTCTTCCGGCGTCTCGACTTCGTCGTCAAACAGGCCGGTGCAGACCACGGCATCCGCCTCGAATTCCTCGACCAGTTCGCAATCGATGCCGTCGTAAATCGGCATGTCGCGGTCGGCGCCGAGATGGAAGAGCTTGCGCGGTGCCTCGCGGATCAGGTCGCGCGTCACGTCGCCTGAGGTGACGACTCGGTCCCAGGCGCTTTGCGGCACGCCGATCGCGGCAAGCTGCTCCTCGACGCCGTCATGGGGGCGCGGCGAATTGGTGATCAGCACCACAGCCAGCCCCTTTTCGCGCGCCCGCGTCAGGGCAGCGGCAGCTTCCGGAAAGGCATCCTCGCCATTATGGAGCACGCCCCAGACATCGCACAGGATCGCGCCGTAACGGCCGGTCACGGCATCCAGCGATCCGATTGTTTCGGGCGAACCCGTCATGGTTTTTCCTTCACTATCCGCTGTCGTGGAGTTGCCGTGGATGAATGATCCGGGCGCATGGGAATTAACCGAACCTCTTCACCGTGTCACCAGCTTTCGCTTAACAGATGGCGTGCATCGTGAGAAAATGATCGTCGCATCAGGACGCGGGGTCGGATGTGTTTGCGTACGGAAAGGCCGTGAAGGCGGGTTTTCCGAAAGGGTTTAGTGATGCAGCGTGGTTTGTCGTTCCTCGTCGCCGCCGCGGTTGTCTGCGGGGGCTTTTATTTTCTCTTGAGCAGTGTGGTCGCCGGCGGCATGCCGGAAGCCCAGGTGGTTCTGATGACGGCAGCCGCCGCATTGGCGCTGGCGCTTTGCGGCGCGGTCTTCGGCCTGCTCGCCTATCTTCGCTCCGGCAAGTCCTCCAGCGAAATCACCCGGCTCGCCCTGTCGGTCGACGCCGCGATCCGCGACCTGGCCTCGCGCGAAAAGCACGGCTCGACAAGCAGTGCCAAACGGATTGCCAGCGTTTCCCGCAAGGTCGAAGCCATACCGACGGCCATACGGATCGAGCCGATCCAGCAACCGGCGCCGGTCGAACCGGCGGCGCCAAGCGCCACCATCATTACCCACCCTGCCCTGCTGCGCTCGGTGCAGGACGACAAGCCGGCCGAGGTCGTGGATGACGCAACCGCAGCGATCCGCCATGCCTTGAGCGCGGGCAGGATCGAACTCAGCCTGCAACCCATCATTTCGATCGCGCGCGGCGAAGCCGCCGGTTTCGACGTGTTCGCGCATTTGCCCAGGCTTGGCGATCACCCGCTCGAACTGCGCCGCCCGGGAAATCCCTCATCCGGCTTGCCGAGGGCGGCTTTCGAGCGCCTGCTGGTTGCATCTTCCGTCCAGACCGCGATACGCCATCTTGGCGAGGCAAGCGAGGCAACACCTTTGCATGTGGCGATTTCGGAGGCGTTGCTGGAAGACGGAGCGGAGCTGGCAACCGTGCTGACCCTGTTTTCACAGCATGCCGCAGATGTGCGCTCGATCGTGCTGTCGGTCCCGGCCACAGTGGTGGAAGGAGACAACAATCATGCGCAGGCGCTCGGGCTGCTTACGCAGAGAGGCATTCGAATCGCGGTCGAGGGCTGGTCGGGAAATGCCGAAAGCCTCGAACAGAGTGCGCAGGGCAAGATCGCTTTCATCAGGCTTCCGGCCAGCGAACTGCTCGATCCGGTGAATTTTCAGAAGATCGAGACGCTTCGGGAGCAGGCCAGCGCGAACGGCATTTCCGTCATCGCGACGGATGTGGCGCTCGATGACGATGCCGTCGGCCTCATCGACCTCGGCATCGTGCTGATGACCGGCCCGCGCTTTTCGGGACCGCGCCACATCAAGGGCGGGACTACTGCCCGCCCGACGCGCAGCGCTCATCTCTGACAATTGAACCTGGAGCAATGCCTTCGCATGCGAGGGCCTTGCCGCCGGACTTCGGGCGGCTTAGAGCAATTCCAGGAAAAGTGTGAAACGGTTTTCCGTTCGGAATTGTGTAAAAACAAATACTTAGGGCGGTTCAACGATTCTATCAAAAACTGAACCGCTCTAGTGCCAGCGAGGTCCGCAGAAGCGGGCATGCTTTGTTGCAGCGAGGCCGGCTATGCCCGAATTTTCCAATATCGCCACCTTCGCGCTCCTCGCGCTCGGCATGGTGCTGACGCCCGGGCCGAACATGATCTACCTGATCTCGCGCTCGCTGAGCCAGGGGCCGATCGCCGGATTGATCTCGCTTGGCGGTGTGGCGCTCGGTTTTGTCTTCTACATTCTCTGCGCGGCCTTCGGCATCACCGCGCTGGTGCTGGCCGTGCCCTATGCCTATGACGCGCTGCGCTTTGCCGGCGCGCTCTATCTGCTTTGGCTGGCATGGCAGGCGCTGAAGCCGGGCGGGCGCTCGCCCTTCCAGGTGCGCGAACTGCCCAAGGACAGCCCGCGCAAGCTGTTCATGATGGGGCTGATGACCAACCTCCTCAACCCTAAGGTGGCGGTTCTCTATCTGTCGCTGCTGCCGCAGTTCATCGATCCGAAGGCCGGCAGCGTCTTCACGCAGCTTCTGGTGCTGGGTGGTGTGCAGATCAGCATCAGCGTGACGATCAATTCCATCATCGCCATCATGGCAGGCTCGATCGCCACTTTCCTGGCTGGGCGTCCGCTGTGGGTGGTCGTCCAGCGCTGGATGATGGGCACGGTGCTCGCCGCGCTGGCGCTCAAGATGGCGACCGAGGCGCAGCGGTAACGCTGCGCCCGATTATCAAACGGCTCAGTCCATGTGGGCGGCAGCAGGAGCCCCTGCCGCCGGTGCCACCTTCGGCTTGCGCAGCAGAAATGCCAGCGGGATCGCGCAGAGCGAGACGATCATCATCAGCTTGAAGTCGTCGACATAGGAGATCATCGCCGCCTGCTGATTGACGAGGTTGTCGATCTGGGACAACGCGATGGGATCGCCAGCGGCGGCAGCGGGCGACAATGTCTTCAGCGCCTGGTTGAACGGCGTGATGTTGGCCGAAAGCTCGGCGTGGTTGACCTGAATGTTGCGGGTCAGAATAACGGACACCGCCGAAATGCCGATCGAAGAACCGAGGTTGCGCACGAGGCTGAACAATGCCGTCGCGTCGGTGCGGAACCGCGCTTCGAGCGTTGCGAAGGCAACGGTCGACAGCGGCACGAACACCAGCCCCAGACCCAGTCCCTGGATGACGCCGGATTCGATGATCAGGTAGTTGTCCATCTGCGGCGTAAAGCCGGACATGGTGTAGAGCGACTGTGCGACCAGCAGCAGCCCGGTGACGACCAGGATTCTTGCATCGACGATCCGCACCAACCTGCCGACAAGGATCATAGAGATCATGGTGCCGACACCGCGCGGTGCCATCACCAGACCCGTCGTCACCGTCGGATAGCCGAAGATGTTGGACAGCATGGGCGGCAGCAGCGCCATCGAGGCCAGCAGGATGACGCCGACGAAGAAGATGAAGACCAGGCCGATCGCGAAATTCCGGTCGGTGAATATCTTGGGATCGATGAAAGTATCCTTGCCGGTCGTCAGGTGAATGATGAACACCCAGAAGCCGACGAGCGACAGGCCGAGCTCGATCCATATCTCGATGGATGAGAACCAGTCGACCTCGGCGCCCCGGTCGAGCATGAGCTGCAAGGCACCCACGCCCAGCGAAAGCATGGCAAAGCCGAAGAAATCGAAGCCGCGCAGGCGCTTGGCGATCGAAGGCAGATAGGCGGCCGAGCCAAGGAAGGCGATGATGCCGACGGGCAGGTTGATGAAGAACACCCAGCGCCAGTTGAAACTGTCGGTCAGCCAGCCGCCAAGGGTCGGGCCGATGATCGGGCCGACCATGATGCCGGCGCCCCACAGCGCCATGGCCT
>VFQQ010001409.1_pt1 | contig 33738 bp, 58 predicted proteins | sample 3512341 | NCBI WGS metagenome assembly VFQQ01 (sample SAMN10412373, study PRJNA504923) | tailings metagenome | isolation source: Relicate 2 Philex TSF1 revegetated site | place: Philippines: Tuba, Benguet | collected 2017-08-29 | reverse complement strand
CGGGCATGCGGGGCCAGCACGCACACAGCAGGCGGGGCCCCCCATGCGCCGCCACATGGAGCCCCAAGCAGCCTGGGCAGGCCTGGACACCTTTGATCTCACCCCAGATCGCTTGTGGAGGGGCTGGCAGGCCGCCGGGAAGCCGACCGCGGCCCGCCCATTCGGTTCTGGTTGCTCAAGCCCTTTAGGGCAGCTCCGCAGCCATGGCGGGGCTGGCACAGTTTGCGGGGTGGCTGGCGACACAGGTGTTTGACGTCGTGGGCAGCGTGGCGGGCCAGGCCGCCGCCGACAGCGGCGCATATTCGGACACCGTCGACCTGCAAGTGGGAAAAGTTGTGTTCCATGACGTCCCGGCGTCGGTGAGCTTGGGTTGGGGTGTGAGGGGGGCCGGAGGGGTCTGGCAGCCCAGAGCAGGCCGGCAAGCCGGCATGCGGTGGCTGCGGCACGCCCGCACCGTCCCCAATGTACTAAACACACACATGCCTCACCTCTCCCCAAACCTTGGCTTGCTGCAGATGCGCACAGAGCTGTGGCTCAGCCAGCTGCAGCGCAAGAGTGCCCGGGGGCCGGCGGTGATGGCCGAGTACCGCGACTCGCTGTTCGAGGTGCGCCTGGGCTGCAAAGTACGGGATGCGGCCGCAGCCATGTACGGGGCCAACGTGCCCGTTCGGCTGGCATGCCAGGCGATGGCATGCTGGCCTGCGCCACGCCATGCCACATTTTGGCAGCGGCTGTTACAACTCTGCATATGCACCGCGCTGCAATGCCATGCCACCGCCGTTGCTGCGACCACCTGGCTGCCGATGCGCGCTCCATGCACCCTTCCTACCACCCCTCCATCCCCTTGGCAGAAGCTGGCGCCCGAGGTGCTCGGAGAGATCGAGAAGGACGTGCACCGCACGTTTCCCAACCACCCCCGCCTGTCCACGGAGGAGGGCCAGCGAGCCATGCTCAATGTGCTGCGGGCGTATGCGCTGGCAGACCCAGAGATTGGCTACACCCAGGTGTGGGGACCTGGGTGGCTGCTGCTGGGACCATGCAGATATGGGGGCTGGCATGCCAAGGCATGGTGATGCTCTTTCGCAAAGCCATGATGCTGCTGCTATCATGGCATGCCGCAAGAGGCAGCGCACTGCAGAGCATGGCAAGGGGCATGCGTGCAGGCTGCGCCTCACTTGCAGCCTGCTGCCGTCCCCTGCCCTGCCTCCATGCTGACTGCATCCCTCGCCCATCTGCACATCCCGCTGCCGCTTCACCGCCGCAGGGCATGAACTTCCTGGCGGGCCTGCTGCTGACCTACCTGCCCACCGAAGCGGAGGCGTACTGCGCGCTCTCGCTGCTCATGCGGCAGCGCGGCCTGCGGGAAATGTACCTGCCCGACATGTCGCTGCTGCAAATCCGGCTGTGGCAGCTGTCCAAGCTGCTGCCGCCGCGGCTGGCGGCGCACCTGGAGGCGCATGCCGTGCTGCCGGTGCTTTATGTGAGCGGGCTGGCTGGGTGGGCTTGCAGGTCGTGTCAGCTGGTGCGCTGACGGCGTGTGCGGGCGCTGGTGGGGAGAGTCAGGCCTGGTAAGAGTGCGAACTTGTGTGCAGCAAATTTGAGCCTACGCAACTGCCCCCCACATTGCGCGGGGTATCATGTGCTGCCATGGCACCGCTGCCATTGCTGTCTCCTCCCGCAGGCCTCCTCCTGGCTGATCACCTGCTTCGCGTCCGACTTCCCATTCCACTTTGCGGCGAGGGTCATGGACGTGCTGCTCACAGGGCAACATGTGGCGTCGCCCGTCCTCAAGGCGCGTGTTTGGCTGAGTCTGCGTAGCAGCTCTGCTGCTGTGCGCAGTGCTGGGCTGGGCTGGATTGAGCTGAGTGCTCATGCGGAGTGCGGCCATTCCCCAGCATGGGCTGCCTTGTGTGCGGCGCATGCCGGGCCTGAGCGTGCATGTCACTGCCAGCGGCCCGTGCAGATTGCCGTCGCGCTCGTGACCTCGTGCCAACACGACCTCCTGAACATGCACGATTTTGAGGAGATGGTGAGCAGAGGAAATGGGTGCAAGCTTGTTTATGGGGGAGTGTCTCAGCAGCGTAGCATGGCTCACTGTAGGGCAGCTGGGGTGGGCACGCATTGCAGCTGGCTGCACTGATTCTGACCTCTGCCTGCCACCGTTTGGCCCTGCTTCTGTGGTTCGCAGGTGCAGTATCTGCGGCGGGACGTGCCCCGCTGGCCCAAGCGCGCACTGCAGGACCTGCTGACTGACGCGCTCAGGTGGGTGATGACTAGTCATTGTGGATGCTAGGCCTTCTTTGTCTGTACTACATGCTGCGGTCAGGCTGTGCGCCTCTCATGTGGGACTGCACTGTGCAATTCCCGCTATCATGCTGTGATTGCGTTGTGAGCCGCCACCTCAGCCGACCCCTCGCCGCGCATCAATGTTGCCGCCTGCAGCAAGCCCTGGAGCGCGCGGCAGCTCAAAGTGCTAGAGCAGATCAACGGGGCTGAGACAGTCATGGACGCCGTTGCTCGGGTGAACAAGCTGGTGCAGCAGCCGACTGTGGAGGCAGCCGAAGTTGCGGCTGTGCTAGAGCAAGTGGGCAGCAGCGCAACGGCAGGCGGCGAGGCAGGCACTGCGGCACAGCCGGCGCAGCAGCATGCAGAGCCGTCACCTCGTACCGTCGCACGCTCCCTCAGCAACAGCTTCCGGCGGCCGCCGGCGCTGCCGCCGCCGCCACGTGGAAGGGCGGATGCAGTGCAGTGGGATGCATGGCAGGCGCCCGACCGCCTTGCGTCAGGTGCGGCCCTGCTGGCTTTGCAGTTTGTTTGATGGTGGAGAGCCGGTGGCATGCAGAGCCGCTACAACTTGCATGGCAGGGGCTGCGCTGCACCTGTGCTGCGCATTTGCCCTGTATTGCAAATGCCTGGGCGCAACTGGATTGTCCATTCTCGCTTGCCCTCGCTAAACCCTGCCCCTCCCTACCTGTACCGCTGCCCACTCCCTGCAGTGGGCACCCAGCAGGTGCGGATCGACAAGTCGATTGGAGATGTGGACCTGCTAGACCTTGACCCACAGCTGAGCAAGGCCCTGCTGGCCTACCCGCACTGCGACCCGCCAACCACCGCCCCCAGCTTTGCACACTTCCAAGCCGCACAGCCGGGGGGCAGCAGCGCGCCTGCACAGGCTCAGGCATCGCACGGTGCGGCTGCGGCGGGCGGCGGGCAGACAGCGGCACAGCAGGCACAGCAGGCGCAGCAGGATGGGCTGGAGCCAGCGGGCAGCAGCACGGCAGCGCAGCAGGCAGCAGGGGCTGCAGGGCTCTCGCCGCGCTCGCCAGCAGATGCAGCAGATGCGCAACACAAGTGGGAAGCCTTCTCTGCTCACTCCAACCGCTGTCTGCTGTCAGCGCCCTCACCCTTTGACTCGCCTGCGCCAGCGCCTGCGCCCATGCGTGCACCACCCCGGCCGCTGCAGATGTCGGCCACCTTCGACGTGGCCCAGCTGACAGCTCTGCGGCAGAAGGCGGCGGCAGCTGCAGCCGGTGCCGCCGGCGGGCAGCGGGGGACGGGGCAGCCCTCCCAGCTGCAGCAGCCGCAGCAGCAGCAGTCGGCACCGACACCAGCACTGGGAGGCTCCCTGGTTGGCTCTTATGGCAGCTTCCAGCTGGCCGAGCAGCCCTCAGCACTGCCCCTCGTGCTGCCATCCGGCCAGGCAAAGGCAGCAGGCAGCAGTGGCGGCAGTGACGGCGGGCAGGCCAGTGGTTCAACCCCTCGCAAGGGATTTCTTGGGTTGTTCCATCGGTCAGTCACTCCAGAGCAGCAGGCCAGCGGCGGGCAGGCAGGGTCGGCAGCAGGCAGCGACCTCATTCAGGCAAGGCTGTGCTGCTGCTCTGCTGCTGCTGCTGCCTGGGGCTGCTTGGGCTTGTGCAGGTGGCTGAGGCGCTGCGGGGGCTGCCTGCGAGGTGCTGCCTAGGATGCCAAGGCAGGTGCATGGGAAACACAGCAGTCCCTTTCCACTGCTGATGATCCGCCCAACTCGGCCCTGCTTTCCATATCTGTTTGTAGGAAGTGCCTTCCAGCCATGGCAGCAGCCTGGCAGCAGTGCTGAGCCAGCTGGGGTTATCGGGCCCAGGTAGCAGCGGCGCGGCACATGGCAGCGTCTCTGCAGGGCCGTCCCAGCGAAGGCTGCAGCATAGCGGCGGCGGGGACGAGTTTGGCAGCTTCAAGACCGCGCAGGGCAGCATTCAGGAGGGTTCGGCTCAGAGCAGCGGGGCACTGGATGCAGCAAGGCCCCCAGAGGGTGTGCCTAGCTGGCACAGCGCGGCCAGCTGCGGTACCTCACAGCAGGCAGCAGGCGGCGGCAGGCCACAGGACAGCTGTGCCCTGGCCAGCACAGCCAGCAGCTCACTTCCTTCTGCACAGCAGCAGCCGGGCGTGCCAGGCGGCTCAGCAGACGGAGCAGAAGCCATGGCCGCCGCCGCAGCAGCAGGCGTGCCGGCACGGCGGCTTAGCAGCGCTGCAGCTGATCGGCGGGCCTCTTCACTGCAAGAGGAGCACTTGCACGGCTTCCGATCGTCCGGCCAGGAGCAGGCGAGCCGAGCGGCGGCGGCGGGCCAGCGCACCACAGAGCCTTGATGTGTTCCCTGTGTGCTGCTGCGCCCTGGCATGTGCTGGCCTAGGCATCGCCCAGTAAGCTTGTAACTGCCTGCGACACTTGATCTATAACAGCCATGGCAACCGATTGGGACAAGCGAGACGGCTGGGATGATTCCCTTCATTGCTCTGTCACATTCACAATATCGATGCTGGAGACAGCCACAAAGTAGTGTGCAGGGTTGGGGCTTGCAGAGCTGCGCAGTTTGTTGGACTGATCACTTGTTCTTGCTGCCCAACTTGGTTGGCCACTTGTTGCAAAAATTATGCTGAAAATTGTTACAACGTTGACACCTGCTACAGCTATGAAGGCATGCGGCGAGCGGCAGGTCGGCAGCTGCAAACGTTTCATTGCTTCATCACTTCTTCTTGTTGCCCGTCTTGGTGGCCCGCTTCTTCACGTGCTTGGGCATCTTCTGCTTGCGCCGCTCCGCATTCGCCTCCTTCACTTCCTTCTTGTGCGCCCTGCGCGCCTCTCGGATCTGGTCCTTTGTCATCTTCGGCCGCTCCTCCCATTCGGAGTCGCTGCCGCTGCCGCTGCCATCCTCACTGCCCGACTGCTCGTCTGCAAACGTGACGCGCTTCTTTTTGCCGCCACCGCCGCCCTCCTCGGCCGCTGCATCTGCCGCTGCCGCTGCCTCTGACGCGCCTGCTGCGTCCTCTGGCCCGCTGCTGCCGTTGGCGGCGGCATCGCCTGCCGCCTGCTGCTGCTGCTGAGGCGGCAGCGCAGGCTCCTCAGCGGCTGCCTGCTCCCCAGCTGCTGCCTGCTGTCCTGCAGGCGGCTGCTGGCCATCCCCAGCTGCCGCTGCTGCCGCCGACGCAGGGGCTTGCTGCTGCTGCTGCTGCTGCTGCTGCTGTGCCTGCTGTGCCTGCTGTGCTTGGCTGGGCGTGCGTGCGCCGCTCATATCTGGCTTCATTCCCGCCAGAGCTTGGTAATAGATGCCCTCTGCACGGCAGGACAGAGCGGGGGAACAGCGTTGGCCACAAGCTGAGGCGGAAGGGGGGCGCTAGGCTGCAACGGCTCCTGACATTGCTGTCAAGGGGCTTTGTGCTGGAGCGAAATGCTTCAATGCAGGCGCAATGCAGCGCTGACAACAACAAAGACGCAGGAGGGAAATGCGCCAATGCAGGCAGCACGAGATGGGGCAGGGAGTTGCACACCTGTGTCCTTTCCGGAGGTCAGGCGGGCGTGGTCCCGCTCGTAGTTCACCACTTCCTCCAGCTTCTTGGGGATGTAGGCCTGCAATAGCACCGTAGGGCAGGACAATGGAGAGCAGTTGGCACGAGAGGCGGAAGGAGTGACAGTTGGTGGACAGGATGCAAGCTGGGAGGAACAGCATGGCAGTGTGTGCTACACCATGTCGCAGCATGGCTGGGGCCGCTGGGGGCAAGCCACGGCTTTTGAGGCGCGCGGCTTGCTGGTACACGCAAGAGCAACCAAAGCAGCTAAATCAAAGCGCGTCCTCACCTGAGCAAACACACGATCGGCCACCTCCTGCTCCGCCGTCAGCGTGATGGGCCGGCTGCAGGTGGGCAGGCCAAGGCACACGGCCAGGGGCGTCCGCCAACGAGTACAGCTTGCAGGATTGTTCATTGCAGAGTGCACCGCAGCCTGCTGCCCGCAGCTGCAGGCGAGGCGGTTGTGAGCAGATGGGCACGCTACAATGCTTGCCATTTGACAAGCGCCAATTGGCAAGAAGCACACCTGGAGGCCACCTCCATCAGCCGGTCCAGCTCAGCATCCAGGTCAGCGCCCTCCTGCAATCAAGGTGCAGCAAGGCACGAGTTTGGTGTACGACCGGGTTGGGTTGAACCACAGAGCCAACCAGCACGTGACATAGGCAGGCAGCGCTGGGCGGCACAGTCACTGGCAGGAGCCTCAAAACCACCCACCTGAATCGCGGGGTCCACCACGGTTTATGCACATTGCATTCAAGGCCAAACTCTACCCAACTCAATTAACCAGCACCCACCTGGATCGCGGGGTCCACCACGAAATCAAACAGCTCGCGCACAGTCAGCGTGGCCACGCCCGCGCGCCGGAAGAAGTCGTTCGCGTGCTGGCAGTCTGCAGAGAAGGGTTATGATGGCCAGGGTGATGTGCATGGGCAGGGCTGTGAGCAGGCCAGCCAGAGAATCGGCCAGGTGGCCAAACTGACGCAACCACCCAAGCAGCAGCACTCCCCCATGACAATTGCTCACCCTCCCGCAGGAAGTCGAAGGCGCGGGGGTGGTCCAGCTCCACCGCCTGGCTCACATCGATGCAGTACAGCTCGTTGTTGTGCACCAGCACGTTGTACTCTGCGCAGGAGGAGCATGAAACAGCAGTCGTAGGACATGGCATGCATGGCATGGCATGGTATGGCAGTGCACGTCATGCTATGCTACGGCAGCTAGCCCAACCAGGGCATGGCAGGCCTGTCATGCCGCCATGTGGCATGGCTTGGCAAATCATGGCTCGGTGTGGCAGCACATGAGGTGTGGCATGGCATGGTGCCAGCCTGACCCGGCTCCACAAGGCAGCACATGGCATTGGCATGGCAGCACATGACATGGAAGTTGGCACAGATGCGGAAGGTAGCACAACTCACCCGACAAGTCAGCGTGCACCAGGCGGCACTTCTGGTACAAGTTGCGCAGCATAACCAGCATCTCTGCAAGCACAAAGCAAACACTGAGTTGAGAACTGTGAGAGGCGTGGTAAGCGATGGACAAGGGCAGCTGCGCAGGGTCCATGGCATGCGCGTCAACCAGCTGGCGCTGTGCTGTGCGACCGACTGGCACACGGCATGCCCGCGCTCCCCAGCACAGCATGCGAGCCGCACCTGTGTAAGCCTGGCGCATGCGGGAGGGCGGCAAGCCTGCGTCCTTGAGCCTGGGAGCCGCCACTCCGTTCTCTCCGATGAACTCCATGACTGCAATTGAAAGCAGGCAGAGGGGAGGGCTGAGGGGTGGAGATGGCGTAGGTTCAGCAATAGGTGCCAAAGCCATGGGAGCCAGCCTGCCGCAGCGCGACTCGAAAACCGCAGCCGCCTCACCCAGCACGTGCAGGCGCAGCTGCAGCGGCTTGGGGCACAGAATGCCTGCGGCGTGCAGGCGCGCCAGGTTGCGCATTTCCTGTTGGCGGAGGGATGGGCGGCGGGCGCATCAGCACAAACACTCATTACGCCATGTGCCAGTCTTGCCGGGCAGCGGTTCCCAGGCAAGCCGCATTGCTTTCCCCGCTTGCAGCTCCACATGCGTGTGCTATGGATGCTCTGGTCCATGCCACCGCGTGTTCAGCCTGCCCCTAGCGCACCTTCTCCGCCCACATCTTCACCATCTTGCGCGGGTTGGACTTGCAGTAGCGCTGGAAGCGCGAGTCGCCCACCACGTAGCTGCAGGGGGTAGAAGTCAACAGGTTAGGGTGGAACCAGATGCTAAAAGCACAGCAACCCAGCAGTGCTGGAAGCGCGAGCCGTCCACCACGTAGCTGGAACACGCAGGCACAGAGAATCGGATTCAAGACAGGTAGCAAAATAAGGGTGGGAGCGACCGAATGAAACGCCGCAGCAGGCAGGCGTGCGGCGCCATGCTGGGACAACAGCTAGTGCCAGAGAAGGCTGGTCCGTTATAAGCTCAGCTATACACACCAGCAGCCTCACGCCTCACCGGTCGCGGTCCTTGAACACCAGGATCGCCGACTTGTACACTTCCGGAACGGTCATTTGCAGAACTGGGCAGAGGCGGCAAAACCGCTCACCGGTCGCGGTCCTTGAACACCAGGATGGCCGTCTTGTACACCTTGATGGCCAGCTCGCTGCCGGGGCCGCCGCTGGCGTGGTACACATTGGCCTCCTTGCCCGTGCTCACGCACCCTGCGGAAAGGTGCAAACATGGCACAGATCATGGTGCGATTTGGTCAAGCGGGCCCTCTGGAAAAGCGCAGCAAGGAGTGCCTCCTTGCCCGAGCTCATGCACCCTGCAGACAGTACGAGCATGGGTTGGCAGCATGATGCAACACATTCTGAGCGGGGGTGCGCGGAAGGGACCAAACCTGCTCCCATGGCCCACAGGTGCATGCTGCCGCACTGCACGTCCGAGCAGCGGCACAACCACCGTTGCAAACAGCGCCGCCGCCGCCGCCACCGCACTTCACGGTTCACATACGGCTGCACTCCTGCGGCAAGCCTCACCGTTGATTTCGGAGAACACCCCTCGGTTGAGCATCTTGAAGAGCACCATGCGTGTGCGCGGGTCCAGCACTTGCTCAACTGCAGAGCCGCAAGCAAGGGAGGGAGGGAGGCAGCAGGGCGATGGAGCGCGGTCGGTAACAGGAGCAGAAGCAACACAGCGCAGCCCGCCCCGGCAGCTGCTCACCCGTGGCTCGGTCTGCACCACCAGGCTAAGTTGCAACCAAAGAGCCACAGCTTATCAGCCGCACACAGCAGAAAACGCCCGGCGGCGCACCTGTGGCTCGATCCGCCCGGTCCTTGCTGCGAGTGTTGGCCGCCAGTGCCGCCTTGCTGCTGTGCGCCGCCTTGACCTGGTTGACCACTGCTGAGCCTGCTGAGCCGGCATAGCGCCCCAGCGTGTCCAGGAGGTCGTCCCGCACTCGTACCGCCCCCGCATTGAACCGGCTGTCGAGCTTGCCCATGTTGTTGGCTGTGGGCAGCAGCTTGCCGGCAGCAGCGCCTGCGGCGCCGCGGGCGTTGAGTGCGCCGCCGTACGCATTGGGACGGTGGCCCGCCATCACCGCAAGGCCGCTGCTGGAGCCGCCGGCATGCCCGCGCGCCTCGTGCACTGAAGGGGGGAGCGAGCAGCCGCCGTGCGTTAGTTGGCAGGGCCGCATGTGCATGCATGCTTGCGGAGCAGCTGGCAGAGGTGAACAGCCGCATGGATAGTAAGCTGCTCTGTAAAGCAAGAAGCTGCAACCGGCAGCTGTACATTAAGGGATTGCTGCAAATGGTGGCCTGCCCCGCTGCCCAGCATCCCCGCGTCTCGCACACTGTTGCCGCCCAGTTTTCCACACCTTCCCGCAGGTCCGCCCACTCCAGAGCTGATGCGAGCTCCTCATCCTCGCTGTCCCAGTCCTCATACTCTTCGTCCCACTCCTCGCTGCCGCTGCCGCTGCCTGCCGCAGCTGCTGCGCCATCGGCCTGAGCGCCGGCGCCCGCTGGCGGCGCCGCCGCCGGCGGTGTGGCCGGGGCCTGCTGTGGACCGCCCTGGGCGCTCTGCGCAGCTGGGCGCTGCTGAGGCTCCTCCACCTCGCTGTCACTGTCGCCGTAGCGAGCCGCCAGCTCCTGCAGCGTCTGCTCTTCGCTCGCCATGTGCGGCGGGAGCGTGTGCCGGGGCCACTGGCTTGCAGGACTGCTACAGGGCTTGTGGACGCTTTGCAAATGCTTGCAGGGCGGCCGGCAGCGGAGCTGGCACTGCTGCGTCCCATGCGCCGCCACTGCAGGCGGCGACTAATGCAGGCGCCCAGCATTGGCCCGCCCTCTCTGCCGCCTGTGCAGTACACCAGGCAACGCGCCAGCATCCAGCTGAGCGCCAGACAGCATCCACCTGAGGCTCGGGCTTGCCGCAGGGCGGAGCTGCTCAGCGGGGTATTGCAGGCCGATCACACAGCTCAGGTGCGCTGGTGGGGCCACGCTGCAAGGTCCCAGGGCCCCTGCAAGCTCGAGCGCACCTTGTGTGCAGCCTGCTGCAGCAGCGATGGCGCGTCACAGCGCAGCCAGAAACTTGGGACCGGCTATCAGATCAGTGTAGCATGGTTACAAGTCGCTGCCGCACCAGCCAGCCAGCCGGCGGCGGCGGCGGCGGCAGCGGTCGGCAGCGGCGGCAGTGGGCCGTGCCCATAGGGCAGGACGGCGTGCGAGCCTGTCACCTGCACCAAGGACCAGCATGGCTCCGAGCGGAGTAGCTCAGCAGCAAGTGCTGAGTCCTAATGCGCCGCGGCCAAGCAGCCAGAGGCGGCAGACTGGGCGCCCGCCGGAGCGGCAGCAGCAAGGCAGCCGGCCACGTGGCGGGGGGGTGGACGCAGCCAGCAGGCGGCACTAAGCTGCACGGCTGGGTTTGCTTCCGCCCCGGATAGCCTGCCAATGTTTGCGTTGCTTGTCGTGCCTGCACACAAGTTGCTGCGCTCCCGCCCTGCCCTTGTTTTGCAGGCGTGTGGCCGGACCGCTTGTTGGCGGAGCCGGGTGATTGCTGGAGCAGCAGCAGCCAGGCACAATGGCAGACGATCATGACCAGCAGGTCCGCCGCTGATTTGCAATCCAGCGCAGGAATGGAGTTACGTAGCCTGCGTGTCCTGTTCGTTCAGTGCCGGCCGCTGCCCGGTGCCACCAGCCCCGTTGCAGCTGTGCCCTGCCGCTGCACGCTTGCTGGTTGCGAGTGCGCCCCGCCCGACCACGTGCCATACCATCTGCTCTGCTTCGCCTGCCCTTCGTTGCCTGCAGATTGAGTTCTGGAGGGCGAAGCGGCTGATCAAGGCGCTGGATAACGCACAGCTGCTGCTCTGTATCTCAAGCAAATGCCACGTGCTCCCAAAATGCCCTGCCCTGTTCAGATCGAGGTCTGGAAGGTGAAGCGGCTAATCAAGGCGCTGGACAATGCGCGCGGCAACGGCACGAGCATGATTTCGCTCATCATGCCGCCCAAGTCGCAGGTAACAGCAGCTTGTTTTCGGCGTGTGGGTTGGTTTTCGCTTGATCATGCTGCTGAAGTCGCAGGTTCGAGTTGTGGCAGGGTGCAGCGAGTTGCAGGCGTGGTTCATGTTGCTGCTGATGCACGAGACTTGGGCTGGAATGAAGGAGAGCCGGCAGACTTCCGGCTGCTCAAACTCCTCACTTCTTTGCCTCTCTTGCTACCCTCCACTCCTCCCGCAGGTCTCCCAGACGCAGGCCATGCTGGCCAACGAGTACGGCACTGCGTCTAACATTAAGTCGCGCGTCAACCGCCAGTCGGTGCTGGCCGCCATCACCTCGGCGCAGCAGCGGCTCAAGCTGTACACCAAGGTGGGTCACTGGTGATGGCGAAGGGGCAGCAGGCGGCTGGCAAGCAATCAAGGAACCGTGCAAATGCAGGCGGCAGCAGGTGTGCAGCACGCCAGCAAGCGAGGCAGAGTCGGGCCCGATGAACACGTCTCATTTGTCTCGTCCTTTTCTGCAGGTGCCACCCAACGGCCTGGTGGTGTACACCGGCACTGTGATGACTGAGGACGGCAAGGAGAAGAAGATGAACATCGACTTTGAGCCCTTCAAGCCCATCAACACCTCGCTGTGAGGCGCTGTGGGCAGCAGCGCACAGTGCAGTGTTGATGCAGCCCAGGCTGTGTGCAGATGGCAGCAAAGCAGTGTGCAGGCCGAAAGTAGACGCAGTATAGCACGGCGTGGTAGTGTGCAGCAGGACAGGCACCGACTCCTGCTCCTGGGCGCAGCAGCCAGCCTGCACGCCTGGCAATGTATGCGACCTGCCCACATGCATGCTGCTCGGCTTACCATGTTCAACCTCTCCCCGTCTGCCTTGCAGCTACCTGTGCGACAACAAGTTCCACACCGAGGCGCTGAACGAGCTGCTGGAGGCGGACAACAAGTGAGGGGGGTGGTGCACTGCCTTCTTGACCTGCATGCACCAGCCGTGTGCAGGCTGCTGCATCCGCGTCCACTGCCCTGTGCCTGCCGGCCGCTCCCCGCCCCCAAACCACAACCACAACCCTGGCCTGCCCTGACTCATCCTGGTTCCCCCCGCCCCATCGCCCTCTTAGGTACGGCTTCATCGTCATGGACGGCAACGGCTCGCTGTTTGGCACGCTGTGCGGCAACAACCGCGAGATCCTGCACAAGGTGGGTTGCAACGGATTTTGACTAAATGAATTTAAAGGAGATAGATAATTATAACAAGAGTTTCAAACAGCTTTCAAGCTAAGGCTGACTAGGCTGAGAGAGTGCCGATGCTCGCGGTCATGATGGCGTCCGGTCGGCATGCTGGTGCCGCGGGGGCTGTGGACAGCTTGTTTCGCGTCACTTCAAAGCTGATTTCGCGTCACTTCCTGCGTTCCCTTGCCATCGCCTCGCTCCGCCTTTTTGTAAAACCCCAACAGGTGTCCGTGGACCTGCCCAAGAAGCACGGCCGTGGTGGCCAGTCGGCGCTGCGTTTCGCGCGCCTGCGCATGGAGAAGCGGCACAACTACGTGCGCAAGGTGGCGGAGCTGGCGGTGCAGGTGAGCCTAACACTCGCCTTATTGCTTGCCACCTGCAACACAAACAACTGGTGCAACAACAGCCATCACACATGAACCAGAGGGAACGTTGAGGGTGCACTAGGCTGCGCAACCCTGCGCCCATTGAGCTTGGCCTGGGGACTCCAAACGCAACCAGCCCCCTCACCCCTCCGCTCTTCACACCGACTCCAACCCTCAATTCCCTCCTTCTTGGCTCCACCTGCAGTTCTTCATCACCGCCGACCGGCCAAACGTGGCAGGCCTGGTGCTGGCGGGCTCGGCCGACTTCAAGACGGAGCTGAGCCAGTCGGACATGTTTGACCCGCGCCTGCAGGCGAGTCGGTGATTTTTGTTTGCTTGGCCTGCCGGCTAAATTGATGCTGGCGCTCGGTGTGTCATGGCAGGGCATGCGCCTGCAAGACACCATGAGCACCTGCTACCTGCTCACTAGGTCGTTGCATTACTCTTTCTGTTGACCCGCAGGCGGTGGTGCTGGCAGTGGTGGATGTCTCGTACGGTGAGGCCTCCCTCCAAGAAGGCTCACTTTGTAGTACTTTCGCGTAGTGTGCTGTTGCTGGCACATGCATACATGCCCGCATGCACACACACGGGTGCCTTACCAATTTCCTGCCGGTGGCGCTGAGCCATGATATGGCAGCAGATCAAATGGCGGTTACCCCACAGCAAGCCCACCCGCCGGCCCGCACGCCGGCGGGGCAGCTCCCTACCGGCCTGCAAGCGCCCCTGCACAAGGGGCGCGCTGAGCAGCAGAACCATGTCCGGGGCTGGCACACTTCCTTCGCATCTCATCCAATACAGCACATGCACACAGCTGCACAGCGCATGTCTCATGCTGCAATTGTTCCTTGCCTGTGCTTTGTCCCAGCAACAATTGCAACCCATCTGCCCCCAACCCCACCAAACCTCCACTGTTCCCACTGCCCCCCCCAGGCGGCGAGAACGGCTTCAACCAGGCCATCGAGCTGTCGGCGGAGACATTAGCCAACGTCAAATTTGTGCAGGAGAAGCGGCTGATCAGCAGGTAGGATTGGTGGGGGGGGGCTGGATGCAGGGCGGGGGCATCTGCTTGTGAAATGCGTCTGGCGCGGCAGCTGCCACACGGCAGCTGGCACACGAGCGAGCTCGACTTTGTGAGCCACGCGGCTGCACCGTGATAAGCATTTCATGCTGACCGCCCCCTTCCGCCCTGCCTGTTGCCCTTCCTGTGCAGCTTCTTCGACCAGATCAGCCAGGACACGGGCAAGTTTGTGTTTGGCGTGAAGGACACGCTGGCGTGCCTGGTGAGGCTGGGCTGGGGCTTTGGCTGGGTCATTTGTCATTGGTAGGGGCGCTGTAGGGCAGTGCATGTACGCTGGTTGTATGTGGCAGCTTGGAGGGTTCAGTCCTAAAGTTGATGACAAGTCCCCTTCCTCTCCATGTTTTCTTTTTGCAGGAGATGGGCGCTGTGGAGACGCTGATTGTGTGGGAGAACCTGGACATCAACCGATACGTGTTCACCAACCCGTCCACGGGCAAGTAGTTTCTCTCTGGCCAGGTTTCCTTGCTAGCTTCCTCTGGCGCATAGGGACGTCACGGGCAAGTGTGCTTGGCATGGCTGGTTGCAGAGACACAGACCGGCAGATCGCGTGTGCTGGCCGCCTCGCCAGCCCTAGCTCATCATCCAACTGCGCTGCCTCACTGCTTTGGCTGCATCATTCGTCTTGTCCTGCAGGCGTTCAGGACATCAAGTTCCTGAACAAGGAGCAGGAGAGCGAGGCCAAGCACTTCAAGGACCCCGCCACCAACGTGGACCTGGACGTGACTGACAAGGTGGGGGACTCAGTTTTTTTCTGCGATGCGGCCGCGGGCTCCAAGATGTTTGCGTCGCCTGGTGTGCCTGCCCGCTCAGGTGCTGACCGGTGCCTGTCAAAATCTGCGGCGCAGTCTGTACGTATTTGTAGACTCACTGCTTACATCACCTGCTCACCAGCATCGCTGCCTCCTCCTCCCCTTGCGCCCACCTTGCGCAGCAACCCATGCTGGAGTGGCTGGCCAACAACTACAAGAAGTTTGGCTGCGTGCTCGAGTTTGTGACCGACCGCTCCGAGGAGGTGCGGCTTGGGGGTATTGCCCAGTACATTTTGCACACTATGTTAGGGTTCTTGCTGTTGCATTTTTGCGCAGCGCCCGCCTCTGATTGGATTTGTGACCGACCGCTCGGACGAGGTGCATGGCCCTGCTTGTGCCGGTGTGCTGCCCCTCTTGCAAGTGATGGCAAGCGCTCTGCCTGCCTCGCCCTGCTGCGGCCCGGCATGCACCTGCTTGATGTGCGCACCACTCGCCCCATGCCATGCTACGCTGTACTGACCATGCTGTGCTTGCTGCGCTACCCTGTGCAGGGCAACCAGTTCTGCAAGGGCTTTGGCGGCATCGGCGGCGTGCTGCGCTACTCGGTGAGCTCTTGGTTGGGAGTGGGGCAGTGTGAGATAGGTTGGGAGCATTGCTATGCTACCCCGCCACGGGCCCTGCTTCTGTGCAGACCGTTGCAGATGCTACGTGGTGTTGTCTGCTCAGCACACCACCTGTCGTCATTGAGAAATAAGGTTGACTTCATTGACAATGATGTTGACCTGCTGATCAAAGGAGCACACAGCGAGGACGTCTCACCTGCACCCTCTGCTCCTTGTTCGGCAGCCCATTGACGCGTTTCCCCCCCTTCGCTCGTTCTGTTGTCAACCCAGGTCGACCTGACCGAGTTTGAGGAGCCGGGCGAAGACGACGGCAGCGACGACGCGCTGTGGAGCGAGGAGGAGGACTTCTTCTGAGCGCCTTCCTACACACATTGAAGCGCCCCACCACTGAGCGGTGCCAATCAGCCACGACTGAGCGCCTCCAGTTCGTCGAGCAACCATTGTGGCCTGCCAGGCCCACTGGCATCACTGCAGAGGAGCTTATGGGGACCTTCCGCGCGGCCAGCGCACCCCGCCACATCCACCACCTGTCCTCACCCTAGCTGCCCGCTATCAGTTGCTACTGTTGCTGCACGGCGCAGGGCCGGCGCCGGCTGCACCACCCCTGCCGGCGCGGCCCTGCCGCCCTGTACTCTCCCTGCTCGCTGCTCCTGCTTTGTTGCCACTGCGCGCTGCATTTGATTCCCGCAACCCTTTTGTCACTGCTCCGCGCTCCCCTGTCTGCTGCTGCACACCGCACCGCATGTGCGCACCTCCTGCCCTCCAACAAATGCCCTTGACTGCATCCGCTACCCTGCATGGCCCCACAACTTGATCGCCGTTTCAGTGCGTGCCCGCCCCCTGTAATGTGGACCCCCAAGCTTCCCGCCGCTCTGCGCGCACGCATGCGCCTGACGTTGGCGCCCAGCACCCACGTGCGAACGCCATTGGAGCGTCCGGCCTGTAGAGCAGCATTTCCAGGGACCGCATCTCTCGAGCAAGCTGCGCTCCCAGCCATGGACTGCACAGAACTGCTTGGTTCCGCACTGACTGGAAATGCGGTGCCCGCTGCGCTGCCCAGCCGCATGGCGACGGCGGTCATCACGGCTGGGAGGCGGGGCGCCGATCAGCTCATCTCACCGTTCCAGCAGCATCTCTGCATCGCTCTGAGCCCACCCAGCAGTCACCATGCTCTCCTTTGGAGAGGTGCGCCGGCCCGCCTCGCCCGCTCTTCGTCCTGCAGGCAGCCGTGGCACTGTCAGGCCTCAGACGCCGCCAGCGCACGCCCCACAGGCCGCCAGGAGGAGCCCAGCCTCTACCGCCGCAGCTCCCCCCGCCGCCGCTCCCCCCGCTCACCGCGCGCCGCTGTTTGCTCACCGCCGCTGCCCACTGCAGATCCTGGCGCAGCCCGCGACCCACGCGCTGACCCTGATGCTGGTCTGCATCTGGCTGGCGATGCGTCAGAAGTGCCTGGGTTATGCAGCGCTGGGCAAGTCGTATGAGGCTGTTGTTTGGCAGGGGCAGTGGTGGCGCTGCGCCACCGCCGTGCTCGCCCATGTGGAGTGGTGGCACCTCCTGTCCAACGCGCATGCCCTGCTGGGCTACGGCTGGATCGAGGAGCAGCGTGGAACGAGCTTCTTCATTTACACCACCATCCTCATCGCCCTGCTGGCCGCCCCGGTGAGTGCCAGTGCTGTTGGGTGCTGCCGGCTGCTCAACCGGCTGGCTCAACTTGCGCTCTCACATGGCCCCCTGCCACCCTCCACACGCCGCCTTCTCCCCCTCCCACGCTCCCGATAGATCTATATGGCCTTCTACCACCTGATCCTTCGCAACGGCTGCGGGGCGCACCATGCGCGCACCTCTTGCCTGGGGTTCAGCGGTGTGCTGTTTGGCTTGCACACCGTCGCGTGGCTGCAGCTGGGCGCAGGTGAGGCAGGCTGCAGGGCAGTGCAGTGCATGGCACGTAATTGGCGGGCTGCCAGGGGCTGCCGTTGCATAGGAGAACTTGCAGGAGCCGTTTGTGTGAGACACGCGTACCTCTGCTGCCGTGCTCCCCAAAGCTCAATCAGGCTGTCTCACCTTGCTACCCCACGCGCAGGCGGGACGCCGCCCCTCCAATCGCTGATCTCCGCTTCCATCCTTATCCCCCAAGCCAGGTGCCTGTTTCTGGGGAGGCCTGCAGCGGTTGTCGGGACCGGCAGCAACGTCAGCCTGCAGGCACCACTGTCGCATGCACCGCCGCTAATGCAACGCGCCCGCTGCCCGCCCACCGCCGTGCCCCCTGCTCTCCCCTCCTCCTCTGCCTGCAGCTTTGTGGGGCACTCGGCGGGCATCCTTGCCGGCGCGCTTGTCGCCATTTTGCGCCTCAACCTGTGGGTGTCTCCCACCCTCTCCTTCGCCCTAGCGGCGGCAGCCCTGGCCTACACTTGCGCCGCCTGCCCCGACATCAGCCTCAGCCTGCCCGCCTGCTTCCCCGACTGCGTGGCCGGCCTCTGGCGGGGCAGCGGCCCGCAGATTGTGGGAGGCTGCCTGTACCGCAGCGCGCCACCCTCCGCAGACAGCTGGCACGCCGCTGCCACGGGTGACGGTCAGGACAGCGCAGCACCCGTGCCCTGTGACGAGGCCCGCGCTGCAGCAGCAGCAGCGGCGGAGGCACGCCATGCTCAGCGGGCAGCAGCACACAAGGCATCAGCGCTGCGCCTAGCCGGCTTCCAAGCCCAGCGCGACACCCGCCTCTGTGCCCCTGCCCGCCGCCCGCAGCTTGTGGGAGGCCGCCTGTACAGCAGCGCGCCACCCTCCGCAGACAACGGCCACAGCAGCGCAGCACCCGTGCCCCGTGACGAGGCCCGCGCTGTAGCGGCAGCAGCGGCAGAGGCACGCCAGGCCCAGCCGGCAGCAGCACACCAGGCCTCATCCCAGCGCCTGGCGGCCTTCCAAGCCCAGCGCGACACCCGCTTCTCTGCCGACCCGTCCACACCCCCCAACGACAGCACTGCGCGCATCCTGCGCTACCGCGGCGCCTCCCCGCCCAGCCCGGCTTGATCAGCAGGTCTGTGCTCCCCTAGGTCTGCTTTTGCACCTGCTGCACTGCACCCTATGTGCGCACCGCATACCCTCCAACAAATGGCCCTCGACTGCATCTGCTACCATGCATGGCCCCACAACTTGATGGCCATAGCAGTGCGTGCCCGCTTCATGTAACGCACAGAGCATCAGAGAAGCAGCCAGCCCTGATCAGCCAGCCGATACTCAGCATGCCATCAACACACCAAAGCCTGTCTGCGTTGCACGCTAGGCGCATGTGCCCGCTGCTGTCCCATTCTTCTGCTCCAGACCTGGCTAAAAATCGCCATTACAGGCAATGGCTAAAAATCGCCATTACAGGCAAACAAGAAAACAGAATGACACAAGAAAGAAGAAGGACGCTACGAAAAACGGTGGGCGAACAGGCCGGTAGGCGGGGTGTGATGTGGGGGTGCTGCGTTTGGGCGAGTGCAAGCGGATTGGCAGGCTTGGCAGAGCAGTAGTAGGGAGGGATACGCGGGGGCTGGCATGTGAAGTGGCAGAGGTAGTAGGGATTCTGGCAGGTGTGGGGATGTGAGAAGCGAGAGGCGGAAGGCAGATGGCAAGAGGCGGGGGTGCAAGGCATGTGTTTTGGGGGTGCTTTTGGGGTGGGGAGAGGCTGTTGTGGGGATGGGGAAAAGGTCGGACGCAAAGGACAGTCTGTGGAGAGCAATGCGCGCCTAGAATGGGGCGCGGCATGCATGGAGAAAGATCACTGGGGGCGAAAGAGGCCATGGGGCAGGGTTGCTTGGGTTGTGGTTCCAACTTTGATCGGATCAACAGGGAGTCGCAAAGAATGCAAAGAGACGAAGATTTGCACAGGGGCATGTGGGGTGTGGGTGTGAAAGCAGGTGTGGGGGCGGCGTGGCAGCTGCCGTGGCCGCCCAGCCCGCCGGCCATGTGTGGGTTGCTTGACAGGGAAAAAGGAACGCCTGCTAGGGTTGAAAGCAGGAAGGGCTTGCAGGGCTTGGGATCGAAGATCGAAATGAAAGGTCACAGGCAAACGGATCTCAACTGAGGCGCCTTGTTGGGCGGCCATCAGGGTCGGCCAGCATTTGCAGAGGAACCAGGGGCGGCCCCGCCGCGGCCCCTTCAAGCGGGCGCTCAGCAGGGCCGCCGCTGCCTCCGCCGCAGAGCGCCGGCACGGTTGGGTGGAAGGAGGCCGGCTGAGTGCGGCTGCTGCACCCGTCCCAGCGATGGGACGCTGGGGTGGGCATGGGCGCATGCAGGCGCGATCAGCGGGCCCCATTCCTCTCCATTCAGGCTGCCGCCGTGCAGCGCTAGTCAGACACGGCTTGCAGGAAGATGCGCCGGGAGCGCCGCTCGCTGGCATAGAGCAGCGTGCAGGGCACCGCGAAGCAGGCCAGCGCTTGCCAGGAAACCATGAGGGCGGTGCACGCCCCGCCTGCAAAGGAGGGAGGCAGTGCAGGGAGGGGGGAGGGGAGTCAGGGGGGGGTTGCGGGGGCTGCTGTGTGGAAGCAAAGCCTCTGCTTGGGCTGCCCAGTGGCTGATGCTGGCATGGCTTGGCAGCCCCACATGCATGTCCATGTCCATGGTCCTTGCTGCAGGCAAACCAGAAGGAGGCAGGCGCAGAGCAGCCTGCAATGCTGACCTGGCAGGAAAGGGAAGCCCGCCGCGCACACTTGGTCGTTGGCCGCCGCCGAGGCGGCAAAATGGAACGCAGAGACCTGCGGAAAAGTAACGGCAAAGCGGCACGTTGGGTTATTGGTGTGCAGGGGGGGGAGCTGTGCGGGCGGTGAACAACGAAGCCCAGACGCCCGCCATGCGATTGGCATGAACCCCTCATTAGGGCCTCACCAGTAGGTGTGTGGTGAAGCGCAGGCGCATGCCGAACGACAGCATGGCAATCTGTGCCAGGCTAGACGACTCCAGCAGCGCGACCGTGGGGTTGTACGTGGCTGCAGAGGCAGAGGCGGTGGGGGGTGAGGACAGAAGAATGTGAGGCACATCCGGATGTGTGCAAAGGGCGCCGCGCACATGGTATGCTCTCCCTGCAACCCCAAACCCGCTGCCCTGCATGCTTTATCAACACCCTGCATCAATCCAGCGCCAACAGCCACACACCTGAGTAGACAGTTCCCACACGGGGGGCGAGCGTGACGGCCACCTGGGCCAGCTTGTGGGCAATGTGGCTCAGCACACACAGTGGCTCACGCCACTTGCAGTAGGTGGCAGGCCACAGCGCGGCCAGCTGCGGAGAAAGGAGAGGGCGGGGCGGGGCTGTGACGAGGGGCAGGGCGAGCGAGCGAGCACGGGCGGGGGCATGACACAGCGCACCCGCAGCCGGCTCACGCCGGCACAAACAATGCATCTGTGCAAGCAGGTTCCGCCCATCGCAAGCAACTGCCCACACAGGAATCAGCCAAGCAATGCGCACCTGCATGGTGGCCACGTTGATGGCCAAGAGCGCCACCATGGCGGCGCCCAGCCAGGACGAGTCGCCCGACCAGCGGAAGATCCAGGCGCCCTGCAGCAGTTGAGAGTGGCACGCTAAATGTCAGTGCAGACGAAAGGCAATGGTGGGTACATCTGAAGCTGGCATGCGCCCAGAAGCCCAAGCGCCGCCCGCAGGCTAGCGGCCTCTAGATGCCTCCTGAGTGCAGCCATGCAATCCACTCCTCGGCCACGCGATGCACCCACCCACCTGGGACAGGGCAGCCACCACCAGGAAAGCCACGTCCACGGGCACCTGCTGGCGGGGTAGGGTGGTGTGGGCTAGTGCACGGTTAGATACGCATAGCAAAAAGCCCATAGCCTTGGAGTGCTAGACAGAGAAGCACAACTACTAGTGAGCGCATTCACGGGCCAAGGCTTAGCGCAATGCAGCATGCACCTGGTCGGCAGAGCACCAGGCATGGCACCGGCCCTCAAGCTGTCCATTTCGGATGCGCAGCACAGCACAGCACAGCATGCAATGCGCACCTGGCCTGCGGAGCACCAGGCGCGGTACCGCCCCTCCAGCTCTCCATTGTGGAAGCGCAGCAGGGTGCCCTGGGCGCGCTCCTGGGCCAGGGACGCCTTGAGGGCGGCCTTGGCGGCTGCCACCTGGTCCTCCCCCTCGCTGTCCTCATCTGCAAGGGGTGAAGGGTTGATGGGAAGCACTGGTCAGTCTAACTACCCAAGTGCCTGTGCTGCAACAGCACGCGCCACACACGTACACACGTACACAACACTTACCGGGCAGGGACTTGGAGGCGTTGCGGGAGGAGGAGGCGGAGTCGGTGGACTTGGCGTTGCGCTGGCGCAGCTCAGACACCTTGGGAGGGGCCAGGGTGGCGCACTGCACGCAGGAGAGGCGGTTTGGGGAGCGGGGGCAGCGAGGTGAAGCGGGTGGCATTGCAAAAGCAGATCGCATTGCATACATGTGTGCATTGCATGCGGCTCTACAGGGCAGCCACGCACCTGGCTGTCGTTGCACTCCACGATTTGTGCAGAGTCGCAGGGGTCGGTCTTGGCGGCCGCCTTGGAGGTGGCGGCGCCCTCGCTCACGGCAGCCTCGTACCTGCAGATGAAGGTGGGCAGTTGATATCGTGCAGCGCTTAGGGCGCATGTACAGATGGGCGCTGCTTGGCACATGCAGCTCTGCACAAGGACTAATGTCCCACAGCCAGCCAATTACGAATCACGAATCCCAAACTCACTTTTTGACGGCCAGGCAGCGCTCCACGACGCCGCCCATGCCGGCGGAACGTCAAATCATACAATATAACAAAACTGTACATAGCCCATCAACTCACTTCTTGACAGCCAGGAAGCGCTCGACGACGCCGCCCAGGCCGGTGCGGCGCGCAAAGTCGATGGGCAGTGTGCCGTCCTCGGCGCGCGCGCCCTCCCACCCGCTTACCGCATCTGCAAGCAAAGTGGACCAAGTGCATCGAGTGAGGAGGTGGGGGCGGGTGCACAGGGGTGGGGTATGCTCCTTGTGCAGCGCATACAGAGGGTATTGCAGCATGGGGAGGAACAACCGAGTGTGCACAAGCCATGGGTCAATAGCACCACCGGGCACCCGCCAGCCAAGCTCACCAGGGCACTTCTCGGACAGGAGGGAGGCGATGGCGCCTCCGTCGGCCACCAGGCCGGACAGGTGCAGCGCGGTCAGGCCGCGGTGGCCGGGGGTGGTGGCGCTGAAGGCATAGCCTGAAAGGAAAGGGGAACAGGGGAGTGGAGGCAGAGCGGTGGGCAGGCTGGGAGTGCGCAGGGAGGTGCAGCGTACAGCAGGGCGCGGCAGCTAGCAGGCACCATGGCCATAACCAGATGCTTTGGGCACAAAGCTAGGCAGTAGCATGTAGCGCCAAACTGTGTTGCAAGCCCAACTCACCGTGCGCCTCGCCCCAGTCCAGCAGGGTGCAAGCAAGCAAACTACAGGCCCAAAGAAGCGAAGGAATGCATACGCAGCATTGCAATGCTCACCGTGCGCCTCGCCCCAGTCCAGCAGGGTGCGCACGAGGTCCAGGCGCTGGCTGCGCACCGCCAGCTGCAGCAGCGGCATGCCGGTGGTGCCCACGCACATCACGTCCACCTGAAACAAGCGGAAGAGAAAGAGAGCAGGGGCGGGGAAACTGAGTCGAAAAGTAACAGGGGCAGGCGACCGCTCGTGGTGCCCACGCACATCACGTCCACCTGGGGAGGAGGAGGTGGGAGGCAGAGGAGCGCAAATGTGAGAAGGGCAGTGACTCGAAAGACCCCAGACAAACGCGGCATGAAAGTCGCAAGGAGGAAAGTTGAACCAAGGTGACAGGCCCACAAAGTCAGGCGCGCTCGCAGCAGCCCTGAAGCCTGCCAAACAGGCTAAAATTGCAGGCAGGAGCCACACTCACCGCGGCCATGGCCTCGGCGGCGGGCTGGTCGGCGGCCACAGTTGCCAGCAGGGTGCGGGTGGCGGCCACCCACTTGCGCTGCACTGCGTACGCCAGCAGGCGGCGGCTGGACTTGCCCAGCACTGCAGGGCGGGAGGAGCAGTGGGGAGGACACAGAGGTTTTAGGCGTCAGCTGGGCGAGGCTTGGCCTGAGGACAGAGCGTACGCTTCGTGCAGGGTGGGGCACAGTGCCGGTCTGAAGGGAACGGCCTTGCAAGCCTAAGAGTGGCAGCTTAGAACCAGACAGCCAGCATTCCGCTAATCTCCATCTCACCCTCGCGGTCCTCCGGGGTGTACTCGCAACCCAAGTTGCCAGAAGCAAACTGCTGGCAGGCAAACAGCAACAGCATCCACACCCTTCTATCCTTACCCTCACGGTCCTCTGGTGTGTACTCGCGGCCCGAGTTGCCGGCCGCAAACTGCTGGCAGGCGGCCAGCTGGAAGAGCAGGGTGTCCAGGTCGGTGGAGCTCTCCTCAGCCTCCAGGGTGCGCACCTCGGCGGCCAGCAGGCGGTCGCCGGTGACCAGCATGGCCTGGAAGGGTGGCCGGCAGGGGAGGAAGCATGACTTGCCATACAGGTTTGTAAAATTGCTTGCGGCCGTTTGAGCTTTTGGCGTGCGCGCACGCCAGTCAGCACAAGCAGCTGCTTCCACGGCACAACCCATGCGCCATGGCAACAACCCCCGCCCACCTTGGAGCCGGAGATGTAGCCTCCGCGCATGACCTCCAGCTGCAGCGCGCCCGCGGACGCCACGCCCGTCAGGCGCAAGTCCAGGCGCTGCATGGAGGAGTACAGGAGTGTGGCAGGTGGTGGCAGTGAAGGGAAGGGTCGAGGGCGTGGCAAGGAGAGCCTCGTCCTGGGCGTGCCATGCTGGACGGCCATGCAGATGCACAGGCTGCCCTGGTGACAGGAAGCAGCCGACTTGCTCTGCACAGCGCAGCACACACAACACAGCACAGCATAGCACAGCGCAGCGCAGCACACACAGCGCAGCGCACCTGCATGCCGCGCCAGGCGGGGTCGGCCTCCAGGCCAACGCGCTCAACCTCCACGTACACGCCTGCAGAACAGAATGAGGCAAGAATGAGGCAAAGCCAAGAAATGCGAGGTGAGTGGGCAGGCCACTGCGGCCGCAGCTGAGGTGTGCCTGACTTGAAGCCAAATCCCTGGGCAGGTGCGCAAGAGCGTGCGCACCGTTGGAGCGGGCCAAGATTGTGTCCTCCTCGTTATCCAGGTTGTAGCCCCACAGCGACACCTGCGCACAATAGAGGGTGGCGTTTGCAAGCTGGTGAGCGATTGAGCAACCCGAGGGAAGGGGTGATGACCTGGCACACAACACTTGCTGTGGCTCAGTCTGCAGCGCTGCACTTGCGGCACACTTGAAGCAACCCGCTTCTCACCGTGGCGGTGCCCTCGGCATCGGCCTCCGCCACCAGCGGGCGCAGCGCGGCCACACGGGGGAACAGGGAGGAGTGTGCGGTGGCCAGCACGTGCACCACCTTGCCCTCACGAACCAGCACCAGCTTGTCTCCCAGCTGGACCTGCAGTGGGGGAATGGATGGAGAAGCGGCGGTGCGTTGGGCAGCTGGCGCTGGGGAGGCAGCGCAGAGCGCCCAGTGGCGCGTCAGCCCACACACAAACGAACCTTTTCCCATCAGAGTCTTCTGCCATCGATGCAAGCAACCGCGCATGCCCACCCCCCAATCCCAAGCAGCCCCAGTCAGGGCGCACCAGCATGGCGTACTGCGACCAGAAGGCCTCGGGCTGGCTCAACAGCATGGTGCTGCCCACAACCACACACAAAACAAGCTTCAGCCCTGTTGTCAACGCACCAGCATGGCGTGCTGGGACCAGAAGGCCTCGGGCTGGCGCGCCACCAGGCGCTCGACCACAGCGCGCACGCCAGACTGGGCGAGCAAAGCGCGCTCCTCGGGCCCCATCAGCGCGTTCACTGCACCGTGGAGACAGCGCAGGGGGTCAGAGAGGTCAGTTTGCGAGGCGCAATATGCACGTGCCAACAAGAGGATGCAAGGCGGAGCATGTGGGGAAGCAGGCAAAGCGACGGGGGGTTCATTGCAGCAAAGAACTAAGTAGCCGCCATGGTCGTTCTGCCCAACCATCACTGCCCAGCGCCACTCCGGTTCAGTGCTCCAGCGCAGCAACTTTCAGCCCCTGTGACCCACCCGTGATGTGCACGCAGCCGGGGCGAAGGTATCCCTCCATCGACTGGCAGGACAGCATGTTGACCAGGCTGGCCTTGAGGTCTGCCGGCAGCTGCGCACAGGCAGGGGGCGATCGGAGCGGCCATGTTCAGGGATAGAGAGTTTGACGCAGGGCAGCATGCTGCCAGGAGTGCAAGCATGCCAGCTGCTTGGCGGCGGGCATGCCCCCGTGCACTGCACAGCACATGCCGCTAGCGTGCAGGTCATAGCGCAGCATGCAGGAGCGCCCACCCACCTGTGCGGGGGTGCAGTTGAACAGCTTGGCGGAGAAGCGGACCAGCTTCTCCTCGGGCACATAGGTGATCTGCAGTGATGAGTGAATGTGGCATATAGTTGCCATTACATGTCAGATGACCACAAGTTCACCAAGACCTTGGCGAAGGTGACCGACCGCTCAGACGGTGGGCAAAGCCATCCAAAACCCAAAGATTCGCAGCAGCATGAGCAGCATGCGCAGCATGCGCAGCGCACCTGGGCGGAGTCGTAGGACAGCAGGGACAGCGCCTCGTCCAGCACAGACATGCCGGGCAGGGGCAGGGCTGCACAGTGAGTGGGGGCGGGTGGAGGTGGGGCGGACGAGGGGTGTGTGTGGTTAGCAGGTGGGCACAGCATTGCGGTTTGCTGGGCAGTGAAAGCAACCGGAGGGCACGTCGCATGTAGCAAGCGCACGCGCTTGCAGCTGCGCCCAGACAGCCCCGCCTACATCCACCACCCTCCCCACCTCACCAGTGCCGGTGGAGCGGCCGCTTGCCGGCGACTCCACGCGAGTGCCTGCCCCCGGCATGCGCATGCCAGGCAGGGGTGGCGGCGGCTGCAGGCCGCCTGAGAAAGGTGTGCCTCCCAGCAGCTGGGCGTTGTAGGCAGGGGCCGCCACAGACGGCTGCATGAGCGGGGCCGTGAGGTAGGGCGCCCGCGGCTGGGCGGCTGTGAGGGTGTCCGAAGAAGAGGGTGTGGAGTTGATGCTGTAGGTCTGGGGCATGCCCGGTGCCAGCATCTGTGCGGCGGGCCAGGTGCCAGAGGGTCCGCCCAGCATGGCGCCCGCGGGCGGGGGGCCCAGGGCGCGAGCGCCCAGCAGCTCGTTGGTCAGCTTGTCCAGCTGAGCCATGTCATCCAGCTCCATGGCGGAGGCGGCGTCCAGCTGCACAGCAGGAGAAACAAAGGGGCAGGAAGGGTGAGAGGGGCGGGGCAAGCAAACAGCTGGTAGACAGCGCAGCAAATAGCACAGCCACAGCATGTAGGACCCCGCCTCAGTGGGCAGCAGCAGCAGCAGTAGCGTTCATTGCAATGCCCCGCTCCCGACAAGGTGCGCCACAAAATTCCTCACCTGCAGGAAGTCGGCGGCGGCCTGGCCGGACAGGCCCTGCACCGCGCCGGGGACCAGGCCCTCCAGGATGGGGTGGTTGAACACCTGCGGGTGCAAAAGGGGGGGCGGGCAGGCAGGCAGCGGGTTAGGCAGGTGAGTCAGACAGTTGCAAAGCCTGTGAACCCATACAGCCAGCCGGTTGGTCCTGCAGCCCCATGCGCACAGCATGCAGCATGCCATGCATAGCATGCATAGCATGCACAGCATGCACAGCAGACCACAGCACGCACCTCGTCCAGGAACTCATCATCGAGCAGCAGGTTCATCCCAGCAGCGCCCACAGCGCCGGGGGCGGCCTGGCTGCCGCCCATCAGCATGTGCCCTCCGCCCAGGATGCCCTGAGCCGCCACCTGCGCCTGCGCAGCGGCCTGCGCCTGCATGGCTTCCGCCAGCTGCGCCTCCTGCAGCTGCTGCTGCACCGCCAGCTGCTGCATCAGCGCCGCCGTCTGCGCCTGCTGCTCCGCCTCCATCTGGGCGGCGGCCATGGCGGCAGCGGCCGTGCCGCCGTGCGACATGGCCATCACTCCGCCCGAGCTGACACCCGGGGCAGTGGTGGCACCGGCCTCCTTGGTGCCCGCCTGCACACTGGCGGTGCCCGAACTGGTGGCCACCCCCTTGTCCTTCATGCTGCCCTCCCGCTCGCTGCCCTCGGCGGTACCGCTGGCAGATTTCTTGACGGCATAGCCCTGTTGAAAGCCAAGTCAATGGGCGTGGGGATTGAATAAAGTCAGTGGGCGTGGGGATTGAATGAGTCAAGCGCAGTGGCGGTGCCGCTGGCTGAAGACTTCTTGATGGCGTAGCCCTGAAGTAAGGTGGGGTTGAATGGGCATTTGAATGGCATGGGAAGCAACGGGTTGGAGGCAGCAGCGAGGGGGCTGTGGCTGGCGGGCGCGCGGGCGCATGATGAGGCAGGCATGGTGAGACACCCTGAAACCAAAGTGCAGTCAGCCAGCAAACCTGCGTGCATGCCAACAGCAGCAACAAGGGTGAGCACCCAGCTGCATGACCAGGCGCGGTGCCCTCGGGTCAAAGTGCATTCAGCAGCAACAAATTAATGGTGTGTTATTGCGTTGCACCCACCTGCTTGGCCAGGCGCGCCAGCTTGGGTGCCAGCTGCTCCTCGCTCAGACCGTACTTCTCAATCAGCAGCTGCAGGACAGGAAGAAGAGAGAAGGAATGTGCAGATGAGCAGAGAGCATGAGGCAGGAGCATGAGCCAGGAGTGGCGGCAGAGCAGGCAACCGCCAGGCGGCAGGCATTCAGGAGGCACCGGCGCGACAGAGCAGCAGCGGCGGCAAGGCAGCCGAGGCGGCAGCAGCGCCATGCATGCAGCACCGACATGCCCAGCCACTTGGCCCCTCTACACACAACAGAGCCCTGCCAAGCTCGCCTTCTCGTCAATCGTGCCCGTCTTCTTGAGCATGTGCGCCATCTCGCGCTGGCGCCGCCGCCGTGCATTGTGCTTATCCAGGCGCGCGCGGCACGAGCGCTTGTCGCCGTCGAAGTCCTCCAGAGGCTGGAACTTGCCGCACTGTGGCAGTGGAAAAGCAGAAGCAAGGGCCAAACGAGATATCAGCAGGGCTGGGTGATGTGCGGCGCCACCAGCAAGGCAACCCAGCGGCACGAGCGGCGGCATGCGGCATGGCAACAACTGAATGGCAGCACATGGCACCCGCACATGCACGGTGGTGCTAGGCAGCGCACCGGCATGCGCAGCAGCGCAAGTGCAGCAGCAGCAGCAGCAGCAGCACCACCAGCAGCAGCACCACCACCACCAGTCGCAGCATGCACGGCTCAGTCACATGCCCAGCACAGCACAGCGTAGCGCGTGCACCTGCTGGCAGAAGCGGTGGGGCACTCCGTTCTTCTGCACCACCTGCGCCTTCAGGTGGAACTCGCAGATCTGCACAGCAGCAAGCAGGGTTGCATGCGACGTTGCAAGTCGGGCAACCGTGGGCCACTTGACGCACCAGCATGCCGTCTGGCGCAGCGTGGCCATCAGCAGCGGAGGCAGGGCAGGCAACCCAAAGCAGCTGCAAGCGGCTGCAGCCTTCCCATGGCACCGCCATGCATGCATGCATGCATGCACGTAGGGCCACAGGCCGCGTGGCAGCCGGAGTGCAAGCTGTCCTGCAGCCGCTGCTGCCTGGCTACCGCTTCTTATGCCCGCTGGCCCAAGTTTGCTGGGGTATCAGCGCACCTTGTAGCGAGAGTGGTAATCCTTTCCATTGCCCACTGTCATGGTGCATCCATCCACCTGCAAGGAAGCAGCATGGAGCATGACATCAGCCGACAATGGGTGCGGCAACATTGGGGCACATGAGCCGGCGGCATGGCGGCAGCACACGGCAGCTGGCAAGGGGCATGTGCAGCACAGCGCAGGCGCCTACAGCTGCCCCAGCTGCGGAGCGGCACCCCCAAGCAAAAGTGCAGGCGGGGAAGTGCGTAAACCCAAGCCCGGCTGCTGCACAGTGCGTGGTGGTAAGGGGGCACAGGCGGCGGCACCGTGCGCGGTACTGCGTGCACCGGACGCGCCCAACTATCGGCGGAGGGGCACACGGGCTGCAGGGCGGGCTGCAGGGCGCGCGTGCGCCTCGCCCGGCCAGCAGTCCTGCCCCAGACATGATTCCCCAGCAGCTGCAGAGGCCTAGCGAGGCCCCCAGGAGCCCTACACATGCGGCAACGCGCGTACCGCACCTGGCAGCCTTGCTTGGTGGTGGTGGTGTCGCCGCCCTTGCGGGCGGCCTTGCCGGCCTGCGGCGCCTCAGCGGGCGTGGCCGTGAGGTTGTGGGCGTCCCATTTCCAGTCCTGGGCCGCCCACACCGCCTCGTCGACGAAGGAGGCCATTGGGGTGCGGCCGTGCGGCCGTCCTTGTGCCCGCCGCCCTGCTGCTACTGGTGGCCGTGGGCCCCTGGAACGCGTGGAAGGCTGCGGGAGGGGGCAATTGGCACAGAGCTTAGTGGGGCTTCGCCGCAAGTGTCCGAGCGCGCGGGGGGAAGGATAGCGGCCCTGCAACCCCTCCAGATGCTGGCTCGCGACATGAGGGACATTTGGCAAGCCGTGCAAGGCCCCGGGGCCCACTGCAGAGCGAGGACGCTCGTGGAGGAGCGGCCCCGAGGGCTCCGCGCCCTCCGCGGCACCGAAAAACAACTCGGCAGCACTGCTAACCTCCCAGCAGCGCGAGCGTTCCCCAACACGAGAGAGCAGGGGCTCCCGCTTGCCTGGTAGCGCCAGAGACCGTTACGACGCTGCTATCGCGCTGTAAATGCTCGCGTGTTGTGGGCCAGCGCGCCCGAGCAGCCCTCTGTGCTCCACCAGCGAGCCCATGCAGGGCTTGCATGAGGCGGCCCGGCCGAGCCCCTGCTGCCCTTCCTGTTGCTCCGATCGTCCTCTGGTTCCGATCGCTGCTGTGGACTGCGAGGGAGGCCTGCAAGCGCCGTCTGTCTCCGCTTCCAGGTCGAAGGTCAGGCGCTGAGGCGTTTGGCGGCCCTCGCCTGCACTGAGGAGGCGGGCAGCGATCTGGAGGCGGTCCCGATCGATCGCCCGCTGCTGCGCAGGGCCCGCCCGCCGCCGCCCACCCACCGCTGCCGCCCACCCGCCGCTCCCTCGCTGCCCGGCTTCGCTTGCAGGCTCCCTCCGCCACCATGGCGGACAAGCTGTTTGCTGTGCGCAACACCTTCTACCTGGGCGGCTACCAGTCGTGCATCTCTGAGTGCAGGTGCGCCGGGCAGTCAGTTGCTGCTGCCGGTGCCGCTGCCTTGGCTCCCAGCCACCGCCGCCGGCACACCGCCTCATTCCCTTGCTGCCCCCCACCGTGCCGCCGCCCGTCCCCGCTGCAGTGCCGCCACTGGGCTGAGCGATGCGGAGCGCATTGAGCGGGATGTGTTCCTGTACCGCTCGTACATCGAGCTGGGCACATACGACGTGCGTTGCTTTTGCGCCAATCGGTTCATACTCATGCCTGCTGCTGCCGCCACTGATCTCATGCCGCGTCGTTTGCCCGGCCTGTGCTGCCGGCAGTCGATGGATGCCACAGTCTGTACTGCTTGATTTTGGCTTGCCACATGCAATGTGCCTTGGCGCGTCCATGCTGTGCTGCCGCCTCTCCGCTCCCACTGTCCTTGCCTGCTGCCCCGTTTCTGCTTAATCAGCACCCTATTTTCACGCCCTCTTCCCCTGCAGCTGGTGATGAGCGAGATCGACGCCTCGTCGCCCATGGCGCTGCAGGCGGTCAAGGCGCTGGCCCTGTACATGAAGGCGCAGAAGGAGGCGGCGCTGGCGCAGGTGGGCACTAACTGCTAAAACTGCTAATGCTAGGGAAACTTCTGCAGTTGGTTGGTGCCTGCTGTGGGTGGAACGCTGCCAAGTTTGTGAGGAGGCGGCGCTGGCGCAGGTGGGAACTTGTCAGCACAAAAATTCATGTTGGCGAATTGCTGCCTGTGCGAATTGCTGCCTGTGCGCTGGAGGCGGCGCTGGCGCAGGTGGGCACCCAATGCTAATGCTAGGGAAACTTCTGCAGTCCATGCCTGCTGTGGATGAAACGCTCCAAAACATATGGAGGAGGCGTCGCTGGCACACATGAACACATGGCTGTGCACGGGTGTAGTCCCTGCTGTGGATGCAACTTTGGCCATCCCCGCTGCTCCGCAGCAACCTGCTGCCCACTATCGGTGCATCCGCGTGCTCGTGAAAAGCTGCGCCCCAAAGAAGGCACTCCGCCTGGCCATGCCTCACATGCAGCTTGCCGGCCCGCCCGCCCCCCTCCCGCCCGTGTGCAGGCAGCCGAGTGGCGCACCGACTCAGTGGCAGCGTCCAACCCCACCGTGCTGCTCATTGCTGGGCTGCTGTATGCTCTGGAGGAGGATTGGGTGGAGGCTCTGCGGGCCTGCCACACCGGCGGCAGCCTGGAAATGTGAGGGTTGGCTGGGGTTGCGGGCTGCTGGGCTACGGGCAACCGCTGGCAGGGGTGGCACGGCAGCTGTGTGTTGCGGCTGCCGAACGTGTTGCTTGCAAGCCGTTCTGCTGCTGTGATGTGTGCTTGCCATGGGTGCATGCTGAACCGCGGCCTGCCGCTGCTAATCGCTGACGCATAAAGCTTGCTGCCACGCTGCTGCTGCTGCGGACTGCTTATCATCAACCTCTGCCTGGGCTGCCTGCAGGATGGCGCTGTGCGTGCAGGTCTACCTCAAAATGGACCGGCCCGACCTTGCTGAGAAGCAGGAGGGTTGCTGCAAATGCTTTGTTTTGCACCAGGCTTTGGGCAGCATGCTCTCATCTCGGCATTTCATCCGCATGAGCGCATTTATCTGCGCACACAGGGCTGCAAGCTGCTAATGTCGGTCGTCAGCATGCAGGCAAGGCCATGCCCACCTATTGCAGCGCCTGTAAATCAGCCGACACTACTGTACCTGGGCCCTGTGCACATTGCAGGTCAAGGCCATGAGCGCGGTGGATGATGATGCTACGCTCACGCAGCTGGCAGCGGCCTGGGTGGGCCTGCACCAGGTGGGCACACCTGAGATTTGCTTGTAAACCCAGTAGCAGCGTAGTCCCCATCCCCACTGGCGGGCACGAGTGGTGATGTCCGGTGTGTGGTGTGCTATGCAGCAGGGCGCTGCTCGCAGCGTAGGCCTGGGCGGGCCTGCACCAGGTGGGGCGGGCATGGTGCAATGGATAAACAGCTGGTGTGCTGTGCATCTGTGCCCTGCGCTTGGTGACTTTGCGCACGACCCACGGTATCAGGCCGTGTTGCAAGTTGACATCTGCAGCATCCAAATTGTATCACTGCCGAATCCTGCCGCTGCGCAGGGCGGCGCCAAGGTGCAGGAGGCCTTTTACATCTTCCAGGTGTGTTTGGGGAGACATCTTTGTGTGGGCGCACCAAACCCTGCCTCATCCGCTGCTTGCAAGCAGTCCTCCCTGATTTGTTGATTTGCGTTTGCTGCAAGGGATGGGAGACAAGCTTGCATGCGCGCCTCAGTGGTGTAGCACTGCTGGTAAAACTTCCGTTGACTTTCTGTTCTCGTATACATGTTTTTACTTTGGCGCAGGAGCTGGGCGACAAGTTTGCGTGGACGGTGCGCCTGCACAACGGGCTGGCGGCCTGCCAGATGCGTATGGGCCGCTGGGAGGACGCCGAGGGCGAGCTGCTGCAGGTGGGAGGTCTTGCTGGCTGGGTGTCTGCTGCCCTGGTGATGCAGCGAGGTGTTAGCTTGCAAGTGTGTTTGGGCCGTTGGGAGGACGCCAAGGCCAGCTGCTGCGTGCGAGTCGGGTGACAAGCGGCGCCCTTGCTGGACGCCGGTTTGCCAGCCCTGGTGGCGTCACAACTTGCGCTACCACTGGCTTGCCAGCTCAGCACTTGCATTCACCCCTACCATGTCACTCCACACAGGCGTTTGAGAAGAACCCCAAGGACGCCGACACCCTGGCCAACCTGGTGGCCGTCAGCTTGCACCTGGGCAAGCCCTCGGGCCGCTACATGAGCCAGGTGCGGGAGCTGGGACATGCTTGCTGCCTGTCCATGTATTGGTGTGTGCTGGGCAAGCCGGCGCGGTGCTGTACATTCTTGCCTGAGTGCGGCAGACATGTAGCGAAGGCCGGCGGTGGCAATGCTGTTGGTGCCAATGGTGCGGTTTGTGGAAAGTGAAGCCCACGCAAGATGTGGGCTCTGCTCAGGTTATCGCTTCAGGTCCTTTTGCTCAAAACCAACTAACCGCATCCACCCGCCCACCCATGCCGCTCAAGCTGGTGGCGCCCACCCACGCCATTGCCTTTAGCTTTATTCCAAATCCGCGCACCCATCAACCAATGCTGCTGAAGCTGGTGGCGCCCACCACGCGATTGTGAAGCTCCCTGCTCCTGTATCCTAATCCGCCGCCCCCTCTTGCCCACCCATATACCCCCCCCCCCCCCCCCTTTT
>VFQQ010001408.1_pt1 | contig 33740 bp, 28 predicted proteins | sample 3512341 | NCBI WGS metagenome assembly VFQQ01 (sample SAMN10412373, study PRJNA504923) | tailings metagenome | isolation source: Relicate 2 Philex TSF1 revegetated site | place: Philippines: Tuba, Benguet | collected 2017-08-29 | reverse complement strand
GACTATGTGAAACGGGCGCTCCCCTTGAGCCGATGGGGCGAGATCGACGAAGTCTCGCAGGTGGCGCTGTTCCTGGCGTCCGACAGGTCGAGCTTCATCCACGGATCGATCGTCGCGGTCGACGGCGGAGAGCTGCTCGGGGCGCCGCATCGCCCGGCGCCCCCGCTTTCCGCCGCCTGACGAAGGCGCCCAGTAATCCGACGCGGATCGTCGATCGTTCACTTCGTTCAATATTCTACCTTGAAGTAGTATATATACCAAATAGTATGATCATGAGGTGATCGAGCGCCTCCTGACCCGCCGACCAGGGCCTCCCCCTTGTCCCGCGGCCCGACTAGGCGAGGCGGCTGCGAGCCGCCTCGCCACTTCTTCAACGCGTTCAATGGAGGCTGCCATGGCCGAGCCGCTGGTCCTGATCGACAATCCCGCTCCGCAAGTTCGGAGGCTCACTCTCAACCGCCCGAACAAGCGCAACGCGCTTTCGAACTCCCTTCGCGGGGAGCTCTTCAGGGCGCTCGAAGCCGCCGACGTCGATCAGAGCGTGTCGGTGACGATCATACGCGGCGCCGGCTCCTGCTTCTCCGCCGGCTACGATCTGTCCGCCGAAGGCGCCAACGATCCGCTGCCTTGGCATACGGCCCTGGACGGGGCGGCTTGGGCGCGTCACGTCACCGAAGGCATGTTCAAGATGTGGGACCTGGCCAAGCCGATCATCGGCCAGGTTCACGGATGGTGTCTGGCCGGCGGCACGGAACTGGCGACCGCCTGTGACCTGGTCTACGTCGCCGAAGACGCCCAGGTCGGCTACCCGCCCGTGCGGATGATGAGCCCGCCGGACAGCCAGTATCATCCCTGGCTCTGCGGCTTCCGCCCGGCCATGGAAATGATGCTGACAGGCGACGCCATCAGCGGAGTGGAAGCCGTGCGGGTGGGCTTCGCAAATCGCGCGTACCCGGCCGCCGACCTCGAAGCCGGCGTGCTGGCCATGGCCGAGCGCGTCGCCATGGTGCCTACCGACGTTCAGCGGCTGAACAAGCGCAGCGTCCATCGGGCCATGGAGGTCATGGGCATCCGGACCGCGATCCGCGCCGGCACGGAAATCCAGGGGCTGGCCATGACCACCCCGACGTCGCGCAGCATCATGCCCGAGTTTCGTAGGAGCGTGACCAACGCGCTCGACCTCCGCGACACGGCCTTCGGCGACTACCGCGCCGGCGAGACGGCCAAGGCGGAACAGGGCTGATTGTCCCAGCAAGAGATGGCGCGCGTCGAACCCGCAGCGCCGCTTCCGGAGGAAAGGAAACAGGACGATGAAATTCGGCATCTTCTACGAGCTGCAGCTCCCGCGTCCCTGGAGCCGGGACGCCGAGTTCCGGCTCTTCAACGACGCCCTCGATGAACTGGAACTGGCCGATCAGCTTGGCTACGACTACGCCTGGGCAGTCGAACACCACTTCCTGGAAGAGTATTCCCACTCGTCCGCCCCCGAGGTCTTCCTGGGCGCCGCCAGTCAGCGCACCAGGAACATCCGGCTCGGGCATGGCATCGTTCAGCTGACCACCAACCACCCGGCCCGGGTGGCGGAACGAGTCTCGACGCTGGATCTACTGAGCAACGGCCGTGTCGAGCTGGGTCTGGGCGAAGGCTCCACCGCCACCGAGCTGGAACCGTTCGACGTCGCTCTGGAGAGCAAGCGCGAGCGGTGGGAGGACGCCGTCCGGGCCATCCTGCCGATGTTCGGCGAGGGGCGGCGATCCTACGACGGCAGCCATTTCAAGCTGCCTCCGCGCAACGTATTGCCCAAGCCGATCCAGAAGCCGCACCCGCCGCTGTGGATGGCCTGTTCCCAGCTCGAGACCATCACCTATGCCGGCATGCGGGGGATGGGGGCGCTGGGCTTCCAGTTCGTCAGCGCCGACGCGGCCCACGCGTGGGTCAACGCCTACTACAACGGCTTCCTGAAGCGGCAGGAGCGTCTCGCCGACTATGCGACGAATCCCAACATCGCCCTGGTCAGCATGTTCATGTGCGCCCGGACCGACGAGGAGGCGCGTCGGAAGGCGGAAGGGGCGACCTTCTTCCAGTGGTGCCTGCGCCATTACAGCAAGCTGCTGATCAGCGAAGCGGACGCCGGCGGGGCGACCCATCTTTGGGATCAGTACCTGGCGTGGAAGGCCGACAACGCCGAAGCCATCGAGGCGACGCTGAACTTCGGCCTGATCGGTTCGCCCGAGACCATCAGGCGCAAGCTGCACCAGTTCGAGCGCACCCACATCGACCAGGTCATCCTGCTCAACCAGGCCGGCCACAACACCCACGAGGACATCTGCCGCAGCCTGGAGATGTTCGCCGAGGAGGTGATGCCGGAGTTCCATGCCAACGTGCCGGCGCACGAGGCGTGGAAGGCGGACGTGCTCGCCGGCCGGATCAGCCTCGACGAGATCGACACCTCGGCCTTCGGCGCGCCGGCTCGCCAGCCCGCGACGGCGCCCCGATAGGCGCGTCGACATGAGACTGTCTGGAAAGACCGTGGTGGTGATGGGCGCGGGCTCCATCACCCCCGGCTGGAGCAATGGGAAGGCCTGCGCGGCGCAGTATGCTCGCGAGGGCGCGACGGTCGCCTGCATCGACTTCGTCCAGGCGCGCGCTGAACAGGCGGCGGAGGAGATCGTCAAGGGGGGCGGCGACGCCTTCGCGCTGCAGGGCGACGCCACGAGCGAGGCCGATGTGCGGCGGATCATCGAGACGACCATGGCTCGGACGGGGCGTCTCGACGTGATGCACAATAATGTCGGGGTCGGCTTCTCGATCGGAACGCCGGACGAGATCACGCCCGAGGCCTGGGATCGCGAGATCGCCCAGAACCTGACCTCCGCCTATCTGGGCGTTCGCGTGGCTGCGCCGCGGATGCGGGAGGCGGGGGGAGGGGTGATCACCAACATTTCGTCGCTGCTGGCGGCGCGTTTCCTCAGGCGGCCGAACGTCGGCTACTCCGTGGGCAAGGCTGCGGTCGAGGCGCTGACCCGATCCTGCGCCGCCGCCTACGGTCGCGACAACATCCGGGTGAACTGCCTTCGGGTCGGGTTCTCGGAGACGCCTCTCATCGATCTGGGGATGCAAGCGCGCAAGCTGTCGGCCGAGCAACGGGCGGCCGAGATGGCCAGGAGTCGGGCCAAGGTGCCGCTGCGCGGGGAGCACGGCAGTCCCTTCGACGTCGCCAACGCCGCCGTCTTCCTCGCCTCCGAGGATGCGCGCCACATCACCGGGGCGATTCTCAGCATCGACGGCGGTTTGGACGTCGCGCCGCTGTAGGCCGGCCTGGACCCGTCGACCCAGGCCGGCGAGCCTTCACCCCGCCACCCGCGCGCGAAGTTCCTTCTTCAGGGTCTTGTCCAGCAGTCCCTTGGGCAGGGCGTCCACGAAGTGGATTTCGCGCGGCCGTTTGAAGTCGGACAGCGCGTCCTCGCACAGCGCCCGGATTTGCGCCTCCAGGGCGGGGCCGGCTTCCGTCGCGACCACGAAGGCGACCGGAACCTCGTCGAGCATCGGGTCCGGCCTGCCCACGACGGCGGCTTCGACGACCCCCGGCGCCCGGGCGATCACGGTCTCGATTTCCACGGCCGCGACGTTCTCCGCCCCGACCTTCAGCATGTCCTTGGCCCGGCTGACGAAAAAGATCGGTCCTTCGGCGGTGGGGGAGACCTCGTCGCCGGTGTCGAACCAACCCTCGTCATCGAAGGCGGCGGCCGTGGCCTGCGGGTCATGGAGGTAGCTTTCGAACAGCGACAGGCCGGGCACGCCGCGGATCCACAGCCGGCCCGTTTCGCCGAAGTCGACCGGCGAGCCGTCATCGCGCCGGACGGCGATCTCGTACTCCTGCGCCGGCCAGCCCATCGCGCCTTCGGGGCCGACGATGTCGGGGTCGGTGACGATGCACTGGCTGACGGTTTCGGTCATGCCGAACCAGCCGTTCGTCTTGATCCCCCAGCGCTCCTTCACGAAGGCCAGATCGCCGACGCCGGCCCAGAACCTGAACCAGTGCCGAGCCGGAGCCGGCTGAGCCTCCAGCGCGCGCAGGGTGAACATCACGACGTTGGCCCAGGTGCAGCGGTTGCGGACGGCGATGTCCCAGAACCGGCTGGCTGAGAACTTGGGCGTCAGCACAACCGTTCCGCCCGACCACAGCGTCGCGAGCACCGAGTAGCAGATGGCGTTGGTATGAAAGAGCGGGAAGTAGACCAGGTGCGTGTCGGCGTCGGTCAGCCCGGCGTGCGAGGCCGTCACGCGACCGCCCCATAGCGCGTTGGCGTGGGTCCAGACCACGCCCTTCGGTCGCGAGGTCGTGCCCGAGGTGTACTGGACGCTGTTCGGCAGCATCGGGTCGGCGGCCCGTACCGGCGCCTCGGCGGGATCGCCGCGCAACGCCGCGAATGGAACCAGTCCGTCGAGCGCCAGCTGGGCCGGCGCCTCGTCGCCGTCGGTCGATGTGCTGGCGATCCAGGTCAATTGGGAGCCGACCTCGCGCAGCATACCGGCGTAGCGCGGCTGGGTGATCGCCGCGATCGAACGGCTGTGCGAGACGAAGTAGGCGAGCTCTTCACGCGTGGAGCGGGTGTTGGTCGTCACCGCCACGGCGCCGAGGCGGGAGAGGGCGTACCAGGCGAAGAGGAACTCCGGACAGTTGTCCATATGCAGCGTCACGAAGTCGCCCTGGCCAACGCCTCGTGCGGCCAGGCCGGCGGCATAGGCGCGGGTCTCGCGGGCGAAATCGGCATAGGTGAAGACCCTGCGCTCGCCGGCGTAGGACTCCCAGATCAGGAACGGCTTGTCGGGACGCTGGACCGCCTGACGATCGACCAGCCAGGGGAGGTCGCGACCGGTGAACGGATGGAAGGCGGTCGGTTCGCGCCTGCGGGCTTTGGACATGCGGAAGGCTCCATGGCTTGCCAAGGTCAGGGGCGACGCTTGGTGCGCCGCCCTGTCGGATCCATTGCGGTGAGGGGCCTCGACGGGCCTCAGAAACGCTTCGTCACCTCGAAGCCGTACTGGCGGCGAGGGGCGTAGCTGACGACACGCGTGCGCAGCAGCACGCCAGTCGATCCCAGCGACTGGAAGTAGGGCTCGTCGGTGACGTTGGTGATGAACAGCCGTGTGGTGAGCCCGGCGCGCGGAAGCTCCCAGGTCGCATACAGATTGCCGACCGCGAACGCGTCCTGTGCGTCCTCTGGGCGGTTGAACTCCCGGAAATAGACCTTGCTGCTGAACCGGACATCGGCCCGGACGGTCAGTGAACCCATGTCGCCGAGCGGGTGCTCGTACTGGCCACCGATCGTCACGACCGATTTGGGCGCAAGGCTCAGGTAGCGGCCCGACAGGTCCTGGACGCCGAGTCCGGGATTGAGGTCGTCCAGGTTGAAGAACCGGTCGTAGGTGGCGTCGAGCAGCGTGGCGCCCAGATCGAAGGTCCAACGGTCGGTCGGCCGCAGGGTCGTCTCGATTTCGACGCCCTTCACCGTCGCCGCGGCGGCGTTCAGAATGTCGGAAGTGAAGTCGGCGGTGTTGACCTGGAACACCTGCAGGTCGGTGTAGTCGTAGTAGAAGGCCGCCAGGCTCAAAGAGACGCGGCGGTCCAGCAGGCGCGCCTTGTACCCCAGCTCATAGGCGGTGACCTGCTCAGGGGCGAAGACGTTGGGGCGATTGACGCCGGCGATGGACGTGCAGCTGTTGACGCCGCCCGCCTTGAAGCCGCGCGTGACGGTCGCATACAGGTTCTGGTCGCTGCTCGGCTCGTACTGGGCGCCGGCGCGCCAGGTCGTGGACGAGAAGGTGGGTTCCAGAGGCGTGCAGGCGTTGGGGACGCCGAAAACCGTGGTCGAAACCTTGGCCTCGATCTCGTCGCGGCTACGCCGTAGGCCGCCGATGAGCTTGAACTGCTCGGTCATATGGTAGGTCAGGTCGGCGAAGGCGGCGTACGAGTTGGTCTCGTTGCGCTGATTGTTGGAGATCCCCGCCCCGAACAGCGGGAGCGTGAGGACGAGGTCCTGACGGACCTTGTCGTTCATGTAGAAGGCGCCGGCCAGCCAGTCGACGCGACCGACCTGGCCTGAAAGGTCGATCTGCTGGACCAGCGTGTTCGAGATGGCCCCCGCCCTCGTCACGCCTGCGAAGTCGACGCTGGTCGTGTCGTTGTCCTCCGAGCGGCGGATCGGTGCGTGGCGAGTGTAGCTCGTGGTCGATTTCAGGATGACGTCGCCGATCTTCCAGTCGAGAACGGCCGTCGCCGATCCGACGGATCGGTCCAGAATGCCTGGTCGGTTCTGAGCCGTGGTGAAGTCGCCCTTCGGGAAGACCTCGCCAAGCGGCGCCAGCGCCGCGGAGGGCGTGAGCGGACGGGCGTATGGAGATTGACGCTCCTTCGCGCCCACGAAGATAAGATCCAGCCTCGCATCGGGCGTCAGGTCGACCGCGACCCGCAGGCGTCCCGCGAACGAGCGGCCGTAGTCGACGTCCGGCCCTCCGTTGACGTTCTTGATGAAGCCCTCGGAACGGTCGTCGTAGGCCAGGACCAGGCGGGCGCGGACACGATCCGACAGGGGCAGGTTGACCATCGCCCCGGCGGTCGCGTGGTCGTAGTTGCCGTAGCCGGCCTTCACATAGCCTTCGAACGTCTCGGTCGGCGCCTGGCTGATGAAGTTGATCACCCCGCCGGTGGCGTTGCGGCCGTAGAGCGTTCCCTGGGGGCCGCGCATCACCTCCAGCCGCCCCAGGTCGACCTGCGTAAGATCCGCCATCGAGGGATGGGCTTGATAGGCGCCGTCCACATAGGTGGCGACGCCGCCGCTGAGGGCCCCTCCCGGAATGTTGGAGCCGATCCCCCGGATGTAGACCGCCGAGACGCCCGGCGTCTTGGCGATCTGGAGGCTCGGCATCTGGGCCGGCAGGTCGCCTACGCCGACGATGCCTCGCTGTTCGATCATTTCGGCGCTCATGGCGCTGACGGCGCCGGGGATGGATTGGACCGACTCCGAGCGCTTCGTGGCGGTGACGATGACCTCGGTCACGGTGGCCGGCGGATCATCCTCCGCCGCGTGAACCGGGGCGGCGGTGAGGGCGGCCATCACCGCCACCGTCGACCCTGCGCAGATCCATCCGTTTCTGGTCGTCCGCGCATGGCGGCTCATTCGATCGCCCTGAGACATCGTGTCGTTTCCTACCCTGTGCGCCAGGCCTTGTGGCCCGTTCTTGTTCCGCCGGTCGGGTGACCCAGGGATGCGGGGCGCGCGCCGACGGCCTCTACCGTCATCATTCCATAACAATTAGTACGGTCAACTACCCATGGGTATATATTTGTCGAATAGAGACGACTGGGCCGTGTTTCGATGGGGATCCCTCAAGCCGGTGAGCGAGACCTATTAGCGCTTTCAACGCTGGGATGAGCGCGGTAAAGCGTATATACGGATCGGTAGAATGGTCCGCGCGCATCTACCGCCGACGCGGCCTCGGGCGGGCAAAGTGAGCCAATAGGTCAACATTGATGAAGAACGATATCGTCTCGCCCTGGGCCGAGCAGAAGCGCAGTCGGGCGGAAGAGGCCGTCCGCAAGAGGGAAGCCGTCCTGGCGACGGCCGCTCGCCTGTTTCAGGAGAAGGGCTTCGAGAACTGCACGCTCAACGACATCGCCGAGGCGCTGCAGGTCACCAAGCCGACGATCTACTACTACGGCAAGAGCAAGGAGCTTCTGCTGGTCGAGATCCTGAACGACGCTTCCGAAGCGATGGTGTCGGCGTTCCGGCGCGCGACGGAGCTCGACAGGACCGGGCTGGAAAAGCTCCGGGCGGTCATGTTCGACTACGCGGAGGTGCGGGTCAGCGACTCCGGCCGCTGCATGTCGCTGGTTCGGGATGCGATCATGTCGCCCGAAAACCGCGCGGATCTCGCCGAGCGCGGCCGCCGGTGCATCGGCTACGCCAAACAGATTTTCGCAGCCGGCTTTGCCGACGGCACCATCCGCGAGACCGACCCGATGCTGCTCTACAACACCATCTTCGGCGCGCTGAACTGGCTGCCCTGGTGGATGAACGACGAGCCGAAGCGCGAGCTCAGGACGATCGTCGAGGATCAGATCGAGCTGTTCACGCGCGGCGTGGCCGGTCCGGCCGCCAGAAGCTAGGCGGCCGGACCTGGCTCAACCTTCGCGAAGAGCCTGGTAGGCCAGCGCCGTCGATTGGGTTCGAAGCTCGGCCGAGGTGAGGGCGGCTCGATCGGTGAGTTGGTTGAGCCCGACGATGATCAGATCGTTGGCCGGGTCGACCGAGAACCAGGTTCCGTAGCCGCCGCCCCACCAGTAGCTTCCCGCGCCCATGGGCGACTTCGCCGCCGCCGGATCGACGAGGACGGCGACGTTCAGTCCGAACGCCTCGCCGGGCTCCGGCGCGAAGAGGCCGTATCGGACCCCTTCCGGCAACTGGTCGGATCCCATGGCCTTGACGCTTTCCGGGCTCAGGAAGCGGACGCCGTTCGCCTCGCCGCCGGTCAGCATCATCTGGCAGAAGCGCCAGTAGTCCTGGGCGGTGGAGAACAGCCCGGCGCCGCCCGACAGCAGGCGAGGGCGCGAGGTCGGCGGGTGGCGGTCCTCGTGAGGGGCCAGCTTGTCCCGGTCGTCATAGACGTAGAGCTTGGCCAGACGATCGGCCTTGGCCGGCGGAACCCAGAAGCCGGTGTCGACCATGCCCAGCGGGCCGAAGACGCGTTCCTGGAAGACGTCGTCGAGCGCCCGGCCGGTGAGCCTCTCGATGATGTAACCCTGAACGTCCACCCCGATGCTGTAGTACCAACGCTCGCCGGGCTGGAAGGCGAGGGGCATGTCGGCCAGCTTCTCGACCATCGCGGTCAGATCGCTGTCCGGGTCCAGGACGTCGCGGGCCTTGTAGAGCCGGTCGACCGCACCATCGAGCACGACATAGGCCAACCCGGAAGTGTGGCGCATGAGGTCGAGCATCGTCATGGGCCGTTTCGTCGCGACGCGACCACCGTCCAGTCCGGCGACGGTCAGGTGCGCGAAGGCGGGGACGTGTTTCGCCACCGGGTCGTCGAAGGACCACAGGCCTTCCTCGCGCAACATCATCAGCACAGCGCCGGTGATCGGCTTGGTCATCGAGGCGATGCGGAAGATGCTGTCGATCGTCATCGGCGCCCGTGTTTCGAGGTCCCGGAAACCCACGGCGTCGAGGTGGACGATCTTTCCCCGATGCGCGGCCAAGGTGACCACGCCCGCGGTTCGCCCGGCGTCGACCGCGGCGGACATCGAGCGGCTGATCGCGCCGTATGTCCCGATCCCGACGCGCGCGCCCTGGGCGCGGGATCCCCCTGCGGCGCTGAGCAGGCCGCCGACCGAGGCTATGCCGAGAGTTCGTCTGTTCAGAGTGCCCATGGTCCGAGTCCTTCCAAACGGCGCTATTGCCGACGGTCGGCGGTGGCCGCTGTCAGTTTCTGCATGTCGGGGCCGTCTTCCATCCAGCCGGCCAGGTTATTGGCGCCGAGCAGTCCGGCGATCCGCGAGTCCGGGGCGTGCCGGGACATGATCCGCGGAATGTGGGGCCGATAGTCTTCCTGGAGCTGCATGTGCGGTTTCACGAAGAAGGTGGCGAGGTTGATGCGCAATCCCGGTATCTGCCGGACGTACGAGCCGTGCCAGGTGTTCCCGTGCCAGATGATCGCGCTGCCGGCGGGAACCTCGATCGGGATCGCGTCGCGGTTGGCGCCGTCACCGTCAAGCTTCGCTTCGGCTGGAACCGGCTGGCGAGCGAGGCGGTGGCTGCCGGGCACCATGGCGAGCGAGCCCGCGGGCCGACTGTAGTCGGTCAGGGCGTAGTTGACATTCACCACATGGGCCTGGCCGGCGAAGGGCATGGGCGCGGTGTTGTCCGCGTGGAGGGGGATTTCCTCGCCGCCGGGGCCCTTCACGTGGCTGACGATGCTGCTCAGCAGGCAACTCGGCCCCAGCAGATACGTCACGAGCGCCAGCACCCTGTCGGTCAGGATGACCTCCTCGAACACCGGATCGGCGGCCAGCAGATAGAAGAGGCCCTTCCAGCCGGACTGCGAGTTTTCGGTCTCGAGGTCGAGCTTGGTCTTGAAGCGCGCCTCGCCGGTCCGAAGGATCGCCTCGCGGCAACGCGCGGTGGTTTCCGGCGACAGCGCGCCGGGAATGACCGTGAAGCCGAAAGCGTCCAGTTCCGCGATGCTGGCCTCGAGGTCCATGCGCCTGATGTCTCGATAGAGGGCGTTCAGGCCCGCGGTCGCGCTCCAATCCCCGATTTCCATTCCTCATGTCTCCCTGCTTCTCGCGGCCATCCTCCGCGGCTTGCACAAATCCTACTATTGGGTAGATTATAAGTCCAATGGGTAAATCGAGGGCGTCGTGACACAGGTTGAAAAGTTCGAATTCTGCAGTCCCGCCTGGGTGGCGCGCGCGGAGGGGATCCTGATCGAGTTGGCCGACGAGGCCGGCGATACGCTCGCCGGGCAGCGGTTCTCGTTGTGCGAGGTGTTCACCTATGCGCCGCCGCATCTCAGGGACGCCCTGGCGCGCGTCAGCTGGCATTTCATGCTGAACGACGGCCGGATCGAAGCCTGTGTTGGGGACAATCCGGACGCGGACATCAGGATCGAGGTCGATTACGAGACGGCGGCCCGCTACGCGCGGATCGTGCTGCCGACGCCGGCTCCAGCAACGCCGCCGCCCGACACGCTGCGGATCAGCGGCGACCTTTCGGCCATGGCTCCGGCGGTCGCGCGCTTTCTGGCGCCTCTCCACAACCGCCTGGCCGTCATCACCGCCTAGTCGGTGCAATCCTGCAACCAAGCGCGCGGCCGGGCCGCGACAGTCGGGGAGGGCGCGCAATGAGCGTCACCAGCATGGCGCCGCCGCTGAGGGCGCGAACCAAGGTCGTCTACGGCCTCGGCACCATCGCGTTCGGCGTGAAGGACACGGCCTTCTCCACGTTCCTGCTGCTCTACTACAATCAAGTGGTAGGGATGCCGGCCAGCTGGGTCGGCGCCGCGATCATGATCGCACTGGTCATCGATGCGCTTGCCGACCCCGTGATCGGACAGGTTTCGGACCACTGGCGGTCGCGTTGGGGGAGGCGGCATCCGTTCATGTACGCCGCGGCCCTGCCGGCCTGCCTGTCCTTCCTCCTGTTGTGGAATCCGCCTTCGGGCTGGTCGCAGGAAGCCCTGTTCGCCTACCTGGTGATCGTCGCCATTCTGGTGCGGACGTTCGTCACCATCTACGAGATCCCCAGCGCCGCCCTGGCCGCCGAGCTGACCAGCGACTACGACGAGCGAACGTCGTTGCTCAGCTACCGCTTGCTGATGGGTTTGATCGGCGGCGTCGCCGTCGCCGCCGCGGCCTACGGCATCTTCCTGCGCCCGACGCCGGAACACCCGGTGGGACAGCTCAATCCGCAGGGCTACTCTCAGTTTGGGCTGGCGGCGGCGATCGTCATGTTCCTCTCGATCACCGTGTCGGCCGCGGGGACCCATGGCCGAATTCCCTATCTGCGATCTCCACCCGCCGCGCGTCCCGCCTCCTGGCGGAAAGTCGTCGAGGAAATGCTCGCGACCTTTGCCGACCGCGCCTTTCTGGCGATCATGTTCGCGGCCCTCTTCACCGCCGCCGCCACCGGCATCGCCGGCAGTCTGGCCCTCTATTTCATGACCTATTTCTGGGCTCTGCCGTCCGGCCAGATTCCGCTGCTGCTCCTGCCGTGGCTGGGCGGCGCGGTTCTGGCCTCGGCGCTCGTGCCGTGGATTTCGCGCCGGTTCGGCAAGGGGCGCACCATGCTGACGATGCTTCTGGGCGGCGGTATCCTGGCGATCGCTCCGATCGCGTTGCGGCTGGTCGGACTGTTTCCGGAGAACGGTTCGCCGCTGCTGCTGCCGATCCTAATGGTCGACCGGCTGTTCGCCGCCTCGATGCAGATCGGCTGCCTGATCCTCATCGGCTCCATGGTCGCGGACCTGTCCGAGCAGAGCGAGCTGCGGACCGGCCGTCGTTCCGAGGGGCTGCTGATGGCGGCGTTCAGCCTGGTCATGAAGGCGGTGTCCGGCATCGGCGTCTTCGTGGCGGGCATCATCTTGATGTTGGTCGACTTTCCCAAGGGCCAGACGCCCGACAGCGTGCCGTCGGAGACGCTTTGGGGCCTGGGCGTGGCGTTCGTGGCGATTCAGGTGATCGTCTATGCGGCGGCGGCCGTGATCATGTCACAGTACAAGATCGATCGCGCAGCTCATGAAAGGGCGCTTGCACGCCTCGCCCAGTTCGCGGGGGTCTCTGCCGAAGAGGAGGCGCCGGCTGGCGAGCCAAAGCCCTGATTTCCGCGTCCGCGGGAGCGTTCACAGTCGATCAGGAAGGCTTGGCTATATTTCCGATAATATTCCTTAGGCGATAATCCGGCGCGGCGCTCAGCGTCGCTTTCCACGGGAAAAACTGTCGCTGACTCCAAACACTGCGAGTCGCACCGAAACGCTGCCCCCTACACGCGCTTCGGTCGTTTCTGACTCCAATCGCGCGACAATCTGCATCGTCGTGGCTCCAAACAAGCGACAGCCCTGACTCCAAACCCGCGATCCGGTGATGTGTCAGCTCACGTAGCCACCGACGGCCCCGACTGCTGTTGCATATGTCCAGCGGCGTCGTAGATCGCTGGGCCAGCGCCTTGATCGACGACCAAGTCGCTCCAAGGCTTCGCGCGGCAGCTGCATCGTCAGCGGAAACATCAGATCCTCAACTGCGTCATCAAACGCGTCCTGCCATCCTGGAAAGCGGCCGTGCCGATATTCGGCCATCAACCAGCCCCTTCCCAGGGGCGACGCCTCAGCGCTGGCTGGGTCCGCAGTCGCTGGATCTCGTCGATAAGCAGGAGGCGCGTGCCGCGGGCTGAGAGTTGCCGGAGCACCATCTGCTGCAGTCTGGTCGCCGTCGTGTCCGGCGTCGGCGCGTTGAGAATGGTAAGGATATCGACATAGAGGCGTTTTTCCGTGAGCTCGTCGTTCATCTCGAGCTGCAGGGCGGCATTCGCCGACACCCCGGCGCCAGCCTGGCGTCGCGCGCTGCAAAGCTCGATGAAGCGACGCTGGATGGCTGTCTTGCCCATGTTGGAACTGGCCCAGAAGAGTACGGAAGGCATCCGGGTTCTGGGCGGCATGTCGAGGAGCTCGAAGAGCGTTTCGATTGCCCCCTCCCCGGCTGGATAGCTCACCCATCGGTCAGTCAGGATCGCGGCCTTGCGGGTAGTTGTGTCCGCCATCGCTAGGTGCCGGATGTTCGGGTGCAGATGGGCAAACTCCGAGGCTTGCCCTTCCGTCGGAGGGGGCTGGGAGGCCATCATTCCTCTCCAAATGCGCCGCCCCAGGTGAAATCTGGCGGCGTGGGGTCGGGGGATTTCGCGGCCGGCGGCCGACGATCAAGCCGCAGTCGTTCCTGCTGACGCGCCGCCTTGGTCGACTTTTCCGAAGCTGCCGCGATGAGCTGTTCCGCAGCCTCGGTCGCCCGTCGCATTGAGGACCGATCGGGCTTGGTCCCGTGTTCGGACTTGTGTGTTCGCCTGGCCGCCTTGAGAAGCCAGAGCGTGGGCGCGGGTCCCTCACGCTGAAATCGATACGGAACCTCGATGTAACCGTCGTCAGGCTTCTGGACGTAGATGCGGGAGAGGTCGCGAGGGTCATACTTCACGACGACCTTGCGCAGTCCGAGAATGAAAGCCTCCCCGAGCTCCTGGCAGTAGTAGCTATCGCCGAAGAGGTTGATGCCCTGTCTGGTGATCGTGGCGCCGACCTGCGGGAAGAGGTCCAGGCGAAAGCTGTCGAAGTCATCTGGAAGGTGTGGGGGCAGGCCTTCCGTTTGCCTCAGCCAGGCATTCAGCGGTGTCTCGCCGAGGGCGCTGTGGACGCTGTTATGGTATCGCCCCAGTATTTGGTGAGAGAACCACAGCTCCAGTTCTTCTATCCGAAGCCGAGCTGCAGCATTGCTGTCGTACTGACCCCGCGCTTTCGGATTTCGATAGGTGCGGCCGGGCAAAATTCTGCATTGCCCCATGAGCGTTCCGATTAGTCGCTCGATATGGCCTCCGTACCTGGTAGCGCCGGCGGGACGCAGAAACGGATCAACGCCTTGGTTCCTGAGCGCGCGGACGAACGCCTTTGCTTGAAACTCGCTAGCGCGATCGCTGTGGACAACTTTTGGCAGCCCGAACGCGGGCCATGGATAGTCCAGCCCTCGCTCAGTCAGCCAAAGGTCTTTTGGACCTACTGCTAGATCGATGGCGGTAGCCGCTCTCAATACCGATGGCGGCTCCAACCCGACATAGAAGGCGACGACGAAGCGCGTGCAAACATCAATCACCACGGTCAGCCAAACTCGGCCGATCGGTCGGCCCTTCTCGTCGACGACGATGACATCGGCCAGCGTGTGATCGATCTGCCAGACATCCCACGGCCGCGCGACTTCGAAGCGCCCTGCTCGAGGCGTCGCCTGTTCAGCAGCTTTGGCGCCTTGCTTAGTACTGAACCAATCCCCCTCGCGGGGCCACGAAGCTCAGCCTGCCAGGGCTGGGCTTTTTTGGTTCTCGGGACCTATGACATTCGATCGCCCTCAAGCCAGCGCAAGAATCTGCGCGCAAAGACGATCCCCCAGTCGGAAAAGAATCTCAAGCTCGCAAGTTAAGTCGAGCGAGAAGCTTCCGTGCCTGCGGAAAACCACAATATAGCAAGTCCGACTTGCTAAATTGCGACTTTTCGCTTTCCAGCTTGCGCGCCTGCCCATGCTCGGAGCTCGCTTCCACAGCATTGGGGATCCCCGTCTAGATGCACACGTCGCGGCAGGCGGCTCTACGCGTAAGTTCCAACTTCGATCTGCTTGAGCGTGTTGGAGATCAGTCTCTGCCCCTCGATCGTGTCCATGAGCTCCAGCGGGCGATACCTTCCCAAGGCCGGCAAAGGGCTAATCAACCAGTCGGACAGCCAGGCGGCCGGATTGAAGCCAGCCGCCCCTCCCGATCCGGCGACCATCGCCGCCACCTGTCCTATGAGTTTGGCGAGGCCCAGAACACGCTCGCTCTCCGTCGCCGACAGCATCTGATCTCGGGCGGCCTTTCTCGCCACGGCCCTGTGCGAGATGCCCAGTCCCTCAAAGGCCCACGCCCGCGGCATGCTCAAGCCTGCGACGATTTCCAGCGCGTCTTTGGCCGCGAGCCCTCGTCGGATCCAGGCGATCCGCTCCATCGGCGTCGCCGAGAAGGCCGTGTGATACAGGGCTGATTGTGGAGCCATTGCCTCTCCACTCTACGATCAGGTTGCTTTGGCAGCGACGCTTTTCGCCGGCAAGGGAGTTGGTGCTCCTCCCGCCGGCAGGCAGCCGCTCGCCGCGCCGACGAGTGGATGGCCAGGGCAGTCCTAGGGATCCAAGCGACTGAACTTCGGCTTCGCGCCAGAAGCAGACATCAGCGGCCACCCCGACAACGGAACTCGGTGAAGTCTAGCCAGATCGAACGGGCGGCTTCTGCAACGCGCCAGCAGCAGACGCCGGGTGAGCCTCGCCACTCGCGACTTCGACAAGGCGCCAGCCATAGATGGCTCTGATGCGCCGGGTCGAACAGCGACCTACCGCTTCACCGAGGACTGGCCGCCGCGCTCGACCCTGCCGGATTTGAGCAGGCGGTCACTTACGACCTTCGAACGCTCTCCAGCGTCGCGCCCGTCCGGCGAGTGATCAAAGGGGCGTCAAACGCCCTTGTGCGATCACCGGGCCCGTCGGCTGTCCGGTGGGGGAGCCGCCGTCGGGCTCGACGGAGATCGCCAGCGTCGCGTCCGCGGTGATCGGCACACTGACGGACATCGACGCCGCGTTCGCGGTCGGCATGAGGCCCAGAGAGACGGGTTTGCCGCCTTCCGGCAGCAGCCACAGCTCATGCGAATGCCCCGGCGCCCCGTCAGCGCCGATAGGTGTCACGACCACGCGCTTGCTGGCTTCGTCCAGGGTAACGACGAACAGCACCCGGCCGGCTTCCGTGCGCATCGGCGTGCTGGCCAGTATGGCCTGCACGCGCTCGGGCGGCGGCGCGACCGGCTCAGGCTGCAACGCCACGAAGGCCAGCACCGCCGCGGCCACGCTGGCGGCCGCCGTTGTCGCGCGCCACAGGACAAGGCTGTCCCACCACGGTCGCCGGTCGGTGATGAAGGACGGCAGCCGCCGGGCGATCGCCGGCCAGAGATCGGGGTGTGGCGATACCGGATCCACCGACAGCGCCAGCACCGTCAGGCGGCGTTCCCAGGCCTCGACGGCGGCGGCGAACGCCGTGTCGGCGTCGCGGCGGCGCATCGCGGCCCGATAGGCCTCGCCGTCCAGGAGGCCGAGCACGAACTCCGCCGCCAGCAGGTCGATCTCGTCCGCCGGCGTCAGCTCCATGGGAGTATCAGGCATGAGCCTCTCCCAGACAGTCGCGCAGTTTCAGGAGCGATCGCCGGATCCAGCTCTTCATGGTGCCCAGCGGAACCTCGACCCGGGCGGCCAGCGCCTCGTAGGTCAGCCCCTCGAAGAAGGCCAGGCGCACCGCGCTCGCCTGCGGCGTGTCCAGCTCGCCGAGGCAGCGTTCGAGACCCGCCGCCTCTTCCGAGGTCTGAATGGCCTCGCTCGCCAGCGGCGCGCCGTCGGCCATCGCCGCGAGCGTATCGTCCGGCACGAAGGCCCGACGCCCGCTCTGCCGCATTCGATCGATGGCCCGATTGCGGGCGATCGCCGCCAGCCAGGTGATCGGACTGGCGCGCATGGGGTCGAAGCCGGCGGCCTTGCGCCAGACCTGCAGGTACACCTCCTGCAAGACGTCTTCTGCCTCGGCGCGGTTCGGAACGATCCTCAGCACGACGCCCAGCAGCTTCGCCGAGGTTCCGCGATACACCGCTTCCAGGGATCGCTTGTCGCCGGCCGCCACGCGCGCCAGCGCCGCCACCAGCTCCGCGCGCTGTGAATCGGCATTCATGGGCAGCCTCCGGTGGCGGACCACCGACGCTGACACAGGCGCGCGAGCCCCGCAACGTGAGGCGTACCGGGGTCACGAGAACCGCCTCGCCAGAAGATATCCCGCCGCCGCCGCGACGGCCGTCAGGCATGCCCCCCAGGCCATGTCGATCAGGGTAAGGTGGGTCGCCCAGACCTTGAGCGTCGCCTGGTTGGTGAGGTCGTAGGCGGCGTAGGCCACGAGCCCCAGCACGGCCCCGGAGACCACGGTACGGGCGAGGGACTCCGCCTTCAGCCCCGGCGCGACGGCGAAGAAGACGACGCCGAACAGATAGATGAGATAAAATGCGACGGCGGGGCAAAGGTCCGGGCTGTCGGCCATCAGCGAACCGATCACGGGGCGGTAAAGTCGCCCGTTGGCCAGTGTCAGCCAGATCGCGTCCAGCACGCCCATGACCAGACCCGCGCCGATGTAGGCGAGAACGAACCGCGTCATGGTCACCCCGCCACCGGTCGCAGCCGATAGTGGCTGACGCCCCACTCGGCGCCGTTCCGGTCTCCGAACAGCCCGGCGGTCGCCAGGAAGAAGCGCCGCCAGCGCCGAGTCCACAGCCCGGCGTCCTCGCCATAGACCTGGCGCATGATCCGCTGGATCGCGCCCGGCCGTTCATCCATGTTGGCCAGCCATTGCAGGGCCGTGCGCTCGTAGTGCGCGCCGCTCCAGCGCCAGTCCTGCTCGACTTCGAATAGGTCGCCGTACTGCCGCATCAGGTTATGGCTCGGCATGACGCCGCCGGTGAAGAAGTGCTGCGCGATGAAGTCCGAGCTGTCCGACAGCTCGAACCGATAAGGCGTCGCGCGGTGCGTGAAGACGTGCACGAACAGCAGCCCCTCCGACCTCAGCCAGCCGCGCGCCCGCGTCAGCAACGCGCGCCAGTTGGCCATGTGCTCGAACATCTCGACCGATACGATCCGGTCGAAGCGCCGGTCGGTCGTGAAGTCATTCATGTCGGCGGTGATCACCGTCAGGTTCGTCAGGCCGCGCTCGGCCGCCCGGGCTTCGATGAAGCGTCGCTGGCCACGGGAATTGGAAACGGCCGTGATCCGCGACGCGGGATACCGCTCCGCCATCCAGAGCGACAACGAGCCCCAGCCGCAGCCGAGCTCGAGGATTTCGTGCCCGTCGCGCAGGTCGGCATGGGCGCAAGTCTGGGCCAGGGCGGCCTCTTCCGCTTCAGCCAGCGTCCGGCAGCCGGTCGGATAGAAGCAGCAGGAGTACTTCAGCCGTGGCCCAAGGCAGATGCGGAAGAACTCGTCCGGCAGTTCGTAGTGCTGGTCGTTGGCCGCGTCCGTGTGCTCGGCGATCGGTCGCCCGGCCATCTCGACGGCGAACGCGGCCTCCCTTTCCGTCTTATCAGCCAGCTTCCGGCGCGCTCCGGCGACCATGGCGGCGATGGCCGGTCGGGTCAGGAAGTCAGGCGCGGGGGCGTCCTGAAGCGATCGCAGCATGGCGACGAACATGGCTCTACTCCGGTTGGGGTGTGCGTGGCGGACGGGGAAGAAAACGGGAAACCCGGCGCTGGTAGAGGCGGTAGGCGTCCGGGCGGGTGCGCAGCATTTCCGCCTCGAGCGGCGGCACGCCGCTGACGTGGTTGAGCAGCCACCACATCATCGCCGGGGCCAGCAGCGACAGCCATCCGGCCGCGCTTCCATCGATCGCGATCAGTGGCCAGGCGAGCCAGGCCAGCCATTCGAAGAAGTAGTTGGGATGCCGCGACCAGGCCCAGAGTCCGGTGTTGATGACACGACCATGATTGCCCGGTGCGCGCCGGAAGCCCTCTAGCTGGCGATCGGCCACGCCCTCGCCGATGACCGCGGCGAGCAGCAGCAGCGCTGCGAGCGCTTCCCGCCAGCCGACCGGAGTGTCCGGCCGTATCGCCGCGGCCCGAATGGCGGCGACCAGCACGACGATGGTCGCAGCCTGCAGCATCAGGAAGCCCCAGGCCTTCAGACCCCAGCCGCCCCATCCCACCTTCAGCCGCTCGTAACGAGGGTCGGGGCGTCCGGCGTTCCAGGTGCGCGTCGCGAGATGACCGCCCAGCCGGAGCGACCAGGCCACGATGAGCCCCGCGGCGATCCATTGCCGCGCTTCCACCGCGCCGTTCGCCGGCGCGAGTGCGGCGCACGCGGCGATCAGCCCGGCCGCAAAGGTCCAGACCACATCGGTCCAGCCGCCATCGCCGCTCGAGCGCACGAGCCCCCAGGCCAGGGTCATCGCAGCGACGGCGGCGAGCGCGGAAACGAGGATCACGACCATCGGGTGGCCTCCTTCACGAAGAGCTACGAGGGCTGAGCAGCGATGGATGCATCCGGCCGCAAGGTCGCCTCGTAGCTTCCGGGAACGCAGCCTGGAGCCAATCCCGATGTCCGAAGTTCGCCCACCCGCACGCCGCATCGCCGTTGTCGGCGCGGGCATCTCGGGTCTCGCCTGCGCCTGGCTGCTGTCACGAGCGCATGAGGTCACACTGTACGAGGCCGAACCCCGGATCGGCGGCCACGCCAACACGGTCGAGGTTCCCGGTCCTGCCGGTCCGATCGCCGTGGACACCGGCTTCATCGTCTACAACGAGCCGAACTATCCCAATCTGACCGCCCTGTTCGCTCACCTGGGCATCGTCTCCAAGCCCGCGCACATGTCGTTCTCGGTGTCGGTGGATGACGGCGCGTTCGAGTACTCGAGCCAGGGCGCCGCCGGCCTGTTCGCCCAGAAGAGCAACATCGCCAGCCTCAGATTCTGGTCGATGCTGGCCGATCTGAAGCGCTTTCACCGGCGCGCGCCGCTCGACCTGCCCACGCTGGAGACGTCGCGCATTTCGCTGGGCGAATACCTGAACCAGGGCGGCTACGGGCGGATGTTCATGGAAGATCACCTGCTGCCTCAGGCAGCGGCGATCTGGTCCGCCTCCCCCGCCCAGATGGCGGACTACCCGGCCGCGGCCTTCGTGCGTTTCTACGGCAATCACAGACTGCTGCAGGTGGACACCCGACCCAACTGGCGCACCGTCGATGGTGGCAGTCGCGAGTACGTCGATCGCCTCCGGTCGCTGTTTCGCGGCCAGATCCGCGCCGGCGCGCCGGTCGTCGCCATCGAACGCGACGGCATCGGCGTGATGGTGAGGACCGCCTCGGGCGCGACGCGCCACGATGACGTCGTGCTGGCCTGTCACGCCGATCAGGCCCTGGGCCTGCTCAGCGCTCCGAGCGATGACGAGCGCGCCCTGCTCTCGGCCTTCCCCTATCAGCGCAACCGCGCGGTGCTGCATCGCGACGTCCGCCAGATGCCACGTCGGCGAGCCGCGTGGGCCGCCTGGAACCACGTCAGCCTTCGCGGTGACGATCGGGCGGCCGGCGGCGTCACCTACTGGATGAACCGGCTGCAGTCCCTGCCCGGCGACCCATTGCTGGTGACGCTCAACCCGCTCCGCGAACCGGCACCTTCGACCGTGCTCGGCGACTACGACTACGAACACCCGGTCTTCACCGGCGAAAGCCTCGACGCGCAACAGCGGCTTTGGTCGCTGCAAGGGCGTCGGAGGACATGGTTCTGCGGCGCCTGGTTCGGGTCGGGTTTCCATGAGGATGGACTTCAGGCCGGTCTGGCGGTCGCGGAGCAACTGGGCGGCGTCCGACGTCCCTGGACCGTGCCCGACGAGAGCGGCCGCATCGTGCTACCGCCGGCCTTCGCCCCGGGGATCGCCGCGTGACAGAGGAAGGCCTCTATCGCGGCATCGTCACCCATGTCCGCCATCGCCCCAGGCGGCATGCGCTGCGGTACCGGATCTTCATGCTGCTGCTCGATCTCGACAGGCCGCCGTCGACGCGGCCTCGCCTGCTGGGGCGGGGCCGCTTCGGACTGATGAGCTTCCGCGCGGCTGACCATGGCGACAGGAGCGGGCGGCCGCTAGACGTCCAGGTGCGTGAACGACTGGCCGGAGGCGGCATCGCGGCCGACGGTCCGATCCGGCTGCTGACCATGCCGCGCGTGCTCGGCCACGGCTTCAACCCGCTCAGCATCTACTTCTGCCATCAGGCGGACGGCGGCCTCGCGGCGATCCTGTACGAGGTCACCAACACCTTCGGCGAGCGTGGCTTCTATCTGGCACGCGCCACGCCCGACCACGCAACCCATAGGCATCAGGTGGACAAGACCCTCTACGTCTCGCCGTTCATGGACATGGACATGCGCTACCGCTTCGTGGTCCGGGCGCCGGGCGCGGATGTCAGCATCGCCATCGATGTCGAAGACGCCGAAGGATCGCGCATGACCGCCGCCTTCGTCGCGCGCAGAGAGCCTCTGACGACCCGTGCGCTGTTGACCGCCTGGCTCGGCCACCCCCTGCTGACGGCGATGGTGGTCGTCGGCATCCACTGGGAGGCCCTGAAGCTATGGCTCAAGGGCGTCGGCCTTCGCCCTCACCCTCGGCCCGCTGAACCGACCTCGGCCTAGCAACCGGCTGCCCCACCCCATTTTCAGCGACCAGACCGCCTTCCCTCTCCGCCAATCCGACTGTCGGGTGAGCGGCCCGAACTCGCCGATGGCTCCTTTGCAGGGAAATGAACAAGGGACATCCGCTTCGCGCCAGAAGCGGAAATTGGCTCGACGCCGAGGAGCGGACTCTTAGCCAGAGGAGGTGGCAGCTCGCCGCCCTCGCCGACGTCATGAACGCGCTCGATGGGTTCTTCAGCCGCTGGGACAGATACCTCGACGCCCCACAGAGCGCGGGTCCCTATCGCGGGTTCCCGTAGCAAGCGTTGCTGGATCGCGTCTAAATTGCGGTCATGGCGAGGAATCCGAACAACCGGCTCGAGCGATGGGAGGTCGCGATCATCAAGGCGATGATGGCGGCGACACCCCGGAAAACAGACCAAGACATTTTGGCCTACTTCACCCGGCCGACCCGCTCGATAAATCACGGCCGGATCAAGGACATCCGCGACGGCAAAACGCACACCGGTGTGCCGGCGACGTCAGCTGAGGAATTGGCGGCGTTCCTCGAAGCTTGGCCCAACGTCGACGGCAGCGGGCTTCACCTGATCGGCGACGAGCTGCTGATCAAGGCGCGCGAAGCCATGCTTCACGCCGTCCAGGGCTTCAACAATCCACGCGCCTTCTTCAAGTCCGAGGTATTCATTGTCACTGCGGTGATCGCTTGGACCTACCTGCTGCACGCGCACTTCAAGCGGCAGGGCGTCAATTACCGCCACAGGGACCGGCGAACCGGCGACGTGATGAAAACCCGCCACGGCGCGGACAAGCACTGGGAGTTGGAGCATTGCCTGGGCGATGCGGCCTGCCCCCTAGACGAGGCCACAAAGGCCAATCTGAAGTTCCTGATCGAGATCCGGCACGAGATCGAGCATCAGATGACCCGCCGCATCGACGACTTCATTAGCGCGAAACTTCAGGCGTGCTGCCTCAACTTCAACGCGGCGCTGAAGTCCATGTTCGGTGCGGAATACGGACTGGATCGGGAGCTCGGCGTGGCGCTTCAGTTCTCCGGCGTCGCCAAGTCCCAGCGCGATCTGCTCCTGAAGGACACTGACCTACCCGCCCACTTGGTGGCCGCACACCTCGCCTATGAGGATGCCCTGCCCGACGAGGTCATCAAGGACGCGAAGTACGCCTACCGCGTCGCCTATGTGGAGCGAGCGGTGAACTCGAAGGGCAAAGCCGACCAAGTAGTGGAGTTCATCCGGCCGGAGTCCGCCGAGGGCCAGGAGATTGCGAGCGTCTTGGTCAAGGAATCCGAGCGCAAAAAGTACAAACCCAAGGACATAGTCGACCTGATGCAGGCCGAGGGTTACCGCAATTTCAAAATCTATGATCATCAGCTGCTCTGGCAGGCGGCCGACGCTAAAAATCCGGCGCACAAGTTCGGGGTCGAGCTGCGGCCGGGCGACTGGTGGTGGTACGACAAGTGGCTGGACCACGTTCGGGCGAGGCTTGCCGCGCAATGACGACGGACGGTTTCCCTTCCCAGCGCAAGCATAGCGGCCCCAACCGTGCCCTTGAGCATCAGTGGTCTATGATCGAGCCGGTAGCGATCTCGGCCCGGCAGCCCGAGCTGGACCTCGTCCTGCAAATGATCAGCCGACCGGGCAGTATCGGCGAGGTCGTTGCCCATCCCGGCATGGGCAAGACGACGATGCTGAAGATGGCTTCGGAGACGTATCGCCAGCAGTTCGGCGGTGTCGTGGAGTATGTGGCCGGATGGGACGGAATACGGGACGAAGACCTAGTTGACGTGCTCGCAGATCGCTTCCGCGCCGCTAGCGGCCCGAGCCTGCTGGTGATCGACGACGCCCAGTCTGCGCCCACTGACCAAATCTGGTCCCTGATAAAGCGGCTGGAAGCCGGGCCGTGGAGCTTCTCCACCCTCATCGGATCGCATCAGCCGACTGGCCTTGGAGAGTGCATCACGCTCCTGCCCTTCGCCTATGTTGGCATAGAGAAACTCTTAGCGGAGGCGTTTGGGACAACGCCCTCGCCTGCCGATGTCGAGCGGCTCATGCGGGCCAGCCAAGGCGTTCCTGTGTTCGCCAGGGTGCTCATCGACCAGCTCAAGATGGGCGTCTCGCTGGACGACGTCGAGCGTCTTGTCGGCCCATGGCGGTCAAGTGGCCTGCTGGGCCCGGACGGCCTGCCTATGGACGGGCGCGACCCGCGCGGCCGGCGACTGTTCTCCGACATTCGCCTTATCAATTCCGATCTGGTCGAGCGCGTGAACCAGGACCCTCGTATCGCCTATGATCTGACGAGCCGACAGTTCGAGGAGCTGACCGCCGATCTGCTGGAAAGGATGGGCTACGAAGTGCAGCTCACCGCGAAGACGCGTGACGGTGGAAAGGACCTCTACGCCCTTCGCAAGGACGGCTTGGGGTCCTTCATGTTCGTGGTCGAATGCAAGCGTTACAACCCGAACAACCTCGTGGGCGTCGGTGTGGTGCGCAGCCTCCACGGTGTCGCCCAGCACGAACGCGCCAATGGCGCGATTGTCATGACGACGTCCTTCTTCACGGAGCCAGCGAAGCAGTTCGCCCGGGATCTGAAGGGTCAGATGTCGCTTAAGAATTTCGTCGATCTGCAAACCTGGCTCCGAGAGGCGAGCCTCCCGCGATAGGTTGCTGGCGAAACATCCGCGAACCGGCGAGCCGAAGCGACGTCGCATTTGGACTTAGGTTCCAGTGCGCGCCTTTGAGCTGACCTTCCGAAGGTCTGCAAAGAGTCAATTTTAGACCTTCACACCCAGGTCGCCTGTCGATCTCCAGACGTTATGATGCTGGAGGTGCTTTGGCCTCAGGAGGTTCGATCGTGCTGATCAACGTTCTGTCTTTCATCGCCGGTGCAGCGGCGACGTGGATCGTGTGGCTATTGGTGAAGCGCTTCTTGTCCCGCCCGTCCGGCAGTTAAGGCGTCTGGAGGCGGGACTCGGTGACCACAAGCTCCCTCCCCTCGCCGGAACATCGTTGTTTCACGCCATCTCGCAAACGAACGTTTTTGAGACGCCAGTCGATTTGCGTCTCGCGGGTGCGCGACTAAGCGGAATTTCGTCGCAAAATTCTATCGCATATTCTATGTCGCAGATCGACCAGCGGACATGGGTTCTGAGACATGTTGATCGGCTATGCGCGCGTCTCCACCGCCGAGCAAAATCTTGATCTCCAGATTGACGCCCTGAAGCAAGCTGGGTGCGAGCGTATCTTCTCCGAGGCCGCTTCAGCGGGCTCGCACCGAACGCACGGCGCTCAACGCCGCCTTGGCTCATGCGCGCGCCGATGACGTTTTCGTCGTTTGGAAGCTCGACCGCCTAGGCCGGACCGTTGGGCAGCTAGTGGAATTCGTGAGCCGCCTCAGGAGCCAAGGCATTGAGTTTCAAAGCCTCACCGACGGGATCGATACGACGACGCCGGCCGGGCGCTTCTTCTTCCATATGATGGCTGCTCTCGCCGAGATGGAGCGGGACCTTATTCGAGAGCGGACCCAGGCTGGATTGGCCGCTGCTCGAGCCCGCGGCAGAAAAGGCGGCCGCCGCTTTGCCTTAACGCCCCGACAGATCGAGCAGGCAAGGTTGCTCCTGCAGCATCCAACCCAATCGATCGAAGGTGTGGCATCCACGCTTGGTGTTTCGCGAAGCACACTCTACCGCGCCCTAGCTAGGCAGGCCCAATCCGCGGCATGATCCTTTTGTCCCGCGAAGACGGTCGCGCGGTTTGGAGTCAAGCTTGGAGGACATGCGAACTACAGGCGCGACCAAGAGTCACCAGAAAGCCCAAGCGCAAGGGGCTGACCGCGTAAGGTTTGGAGTCATCGACATTTCGGCCCACCCTGCGCTCGAATGACGCGAATAGCGCCCCCGCAAAAAAACTGAACCATCTCAGAGGTCTCTGCCGATACGCTCACGGCGCGCGTGCTTCCCGCGAACGCCGACGTCAGCATCGCCATCGATGTCGATTGGGAAGCTTTGCGGCTATGGCTCAAGGGCGTCGGGTTCCGGCGCAGGCCAATGCGCCCCGGGAAGCCGTCGTGATGAGGCTTGCCCCTGACCCCGCCGTACTATTTTCGGCTAAGGTTCGACCAAAACGTAGAGCAAGGCTCAGCCCATGGCGCTCAATCCTGCAATCGGGCCCTGGTGGCTCTGGGCGGCGTTGGCGGCTGCCTTCGCCGCCCTCACGGCGATCTTCGGCAAGGCCGGCGTAGAGAGCATCAATCCGGACTTTGCGACCCTGATCCGCACCGCGGTCGTCCTGGCGGTCGCAGCCGCGCTGGTCGCCGCGACGGGCGCCTGGCGGCCGCTGTCGTCGATCGCCGCCAAATCCTGGATGTTCCTGACGCTTTCCGGGCTCGCGACGGGGGCGTCATGGCTCTGCTACTATCGCGCGCTGAAGCTCGGCCAGGCCAGCCAGGTCGCCCCGGTCGACAAGCTGAGCATCGTCCTGGTCGCAGTTTTCGCCGCCCTGTTCCTGGGTGAAAGACTCAGCGCGCGCAACTGGGCCGGCGTGTTTCTCATCGCCGGCGGAGCCGTTCTGGTCGCGTCCAGGCGATAGCCGCGGCGCGCCCCTGCCCGGCCCGGCCCCCGCTCTGGGGCGCGGCGGTATCGCCGCCGACGGCCCGTCAGATGACGCAGGCCTTCCCTGAAGATGACGGCAAGATTGCGCCTGGGTTAATTCGCGTCTCGTCGGCAGGATTGGAGACCAAGTGCGACTGCGAGGCAATTGACCCTCCGGGGAACGCTGATAGTGCGAACGCTTCTTAATAATAGGAGGGGCTTTCGTGTCTCATCTCTCGCAGCAAGGCGTCGCGCGCCAGGGTCGCACGGTCCGTTCACTGGCGCTGGCCGGCGCCGCCGGCCTCGCCCTCGTCAGCGCCCGAGCCTGGGCGGCCGAAGCCGACCAGCCGACGGACGTCGATCGCGTCGTGGTCACCGCGCGCGCCGACAACAAGGACTACGACGCCAAGCGGACCGGAGCGGCGACCAAGACCGATACGCCCCTGATCGACGTGCCGCAGGCGGTGAGCGTCATCACCAGCGAGCTGATCCGGGACATGTCGATGCAGAACATGGCCGACGTCGTGCGCTACACGCCCGGCGTCACCATGGGCCAGGGCGAAGGCCATCGCGACGCGCCGACGATCCGCGGCAATTCGACCACGGCCGACTTCTTCGTCGACGGCGTGCGCGACGACGTCCAGTACTATCGCGACGTCTACAACGCCGAACGCATCGAGGTCCTGAAGGGCCCCAACGCGATGATCTTCGGGCGCGGCGGCGGCGGCGGCGTGATCAACCGCGTGACCAAGTCGGCCGACTTCGAGACGGTCCGGGAGGTTCGCGCCGAACTCGGCTCCGATGAGCACAAGCGCCTGACCGCGGACGTCAACCAGCCCCTGACCGACACGGTCGCCGTTCGCCTGAACGGCCTCTACGAGGACTCCGGCAGCTTCCGCGAGCATGTCGACCTGACGCGCTGGGGCGTCAATCCCACGCTGACCTGGCGCGCCTCCGACCGGCTGTCGGTCGGCCTGTCCTACGAACATCTCAACGACGAGCGGACGGTCGATCGCGGCGTCCCGACGGCCAACGGCCGCGTGTCCAACGCCGACATCTCCACCTTCTTCGGCGCCCCGAAGGACAGCTACGCATATGCCTATGTGGACAGCGTCAGCGCGTCGATCGACTACCGGATCAGCGACAGCCTCACCCTGCGCAACCGCACCGTCTACAGCGACTACGAGAAGTTCTATCAGAACGTGTTCGCCAGCGGCGCCGTGGTCGGCGGCATGGTTCCGATGGGGGCCTACAACAACCTGACGAACCGCCAGAACCTGTTCAACCAGACCGACCTCGTCTGGAAGCTGGACACCGGATCGATCAAGCACACGATCCTGGTCGGCGCCGAGCTCGGCCGCCAGAAGACCGACAACTTCCGGGAGACCGGCTACTTCAACAACACCTCGACCTCGTTCAGCGCCCCCTTCGCCTCGCCGACCTTCTTCACGCCCCCGATCACCTTCCGCCAGAGCGCTACGGACGCCGACAACGACGGCACGGCGAAGGTCGCCGCGGTCTACGTGCAGGACCAGGTGGAGCTCACCGAACAGCTGCAGGTCGTCGCCGGCCTGCGCTACGACAGCTTCGAGCTCGATTTCCGCAACAACCGCAACGGCCAGCGCTTCAACCGCAAGGACGACTTCGTCTCGCCGCGCCTGGGGCTGATCTACAAGCCGGTCGAAACCGTCTCGCTCTACGGCAGCTACAGCGTCTCCTATCTGCCCAGCTCGGGCGACCAGTTCTCCTCGCTCAGCCTGTCGACCGAGGCGTTCAAGCCGGAGAAGTTCACCAACTACGAGATCGGCGCGAAGTGGGAGCTGCGGCCCGACCTCATGCTGACGGCGGCGATCTATCAACTCGACCGGGACAACACGACCGCGCCCGATCCGACCACGCCCGGCGTGACGGTCCTGACCGGCAGCCAGCGCAGCAAAGGCCTCGAAGTCAGCCTGAGCGGCAAGATCACCGAGCGCTGGGACGTCGCGGGCGGCTTCGCCAGGCAGGAGGCGGAGATCACCAGCCGCACCACCGCCGCGGCCGCCGGACAGAAGGTCGCCCTGGTGCCCGAGCACACCTTCTCGCTGTGGAACCGGTACCAGATCACGCCGCAGTTCGCCGGCGCCCTGGGCGTGATCTACCAGGGCGACTCCTACGCGGCGATCGACAACACCATCGTGCTGCCGAGCTTCACCCGCGTGGACGGCGCCCTGTTCTATGACGTCAACGACCGGTTCCGCGTGCAGCTGAACGTGCAGAACCTGCTGGACGAGACCTACTATCCGACGTCCCACGGCAACAACAACATCATGCCGGGGTCGCCGCGGGCTTATCGCGTCTCGTTGACGGCCCGGTTCTGACGGCCGACAGACCGAGGCCCCGGCGACGGCCGCCGGGGTCCCGGTCATCGGGTTTCGACATCGTCGTCCGCCGTCACCTGGATCTCGATGCGCTTGCCCATCCGATATCCATGGCTTTCGACGAACCGGGCGATCGCCTCGACCAGTTCAGGCGCATCGAGCGTGACGGGAGCGTCGGAGCGCATGTCGTTCAGCTGGAGGATCGGCCCTGCCCCGGCCCGTATGTAGCGCCGCCGCCGCTCCTGTACGCCGACGGCGACCAGAAGACCCGAACGGGTCAGCAGGTTCAGGGTGCGGTAGACGATCGCGCGCGCGGCCTGCGGCCGCCCCTGGCGCAAGCGTTGCAGAACATCCTCGAAGTCGAACGGCTCCGGGATGTCTTCGAGCAGGCGGACGAGGACTTGCCGTTGCGGGGTCATCGCAAGGCCCAGGGTCCGGGCCCTGGCCGCCAGTCCGCCGGGCGGCGGCGAGGCTCCTGAACGCGAACTCGAGGGGCGATCGCCGGGCCGGTTCGCGGCGGCGTCCCCGGCTGGTCGGACGGAAGCGTGATCGGCCAAGGTTTGAGCCATGGCCCAGCCTGCACTAGGAGACATGACGGGCTCATGCCCAAGGCATTACTTCGACGCCCTCAGGGGGACCGCCGCGCGCCATGAAGATCCTGGTCATCGAGGATGATGCGCGGACGGCGGCCTTCATTCACCGCGGCCTGCGCGAGCAGGGCCATACGGTCGACATCTGCGACAACGGCGTAGAAGGCCTCCATCTGGCGACCGGCGCGGCGCCGGACGCGATCATCGCTGATCGCATGGTGCCCGGTCTGGACGGGCTGTCGCTCGTCAAGGCGCTGCGGGACCGAGGACTCGGCGTTCCGGTGCTGATGCTCACGGCGCTGGGGACGGTGGAGGACCGGGTGGCCGGGCTCGAGGGCGGCGCCGACGACTATCTCGTAAAGCCGTTCGCGTTCAGCGAGTTGCTGGCGCGTCTGAATGCGCTGCTGCGCCGCCCTGCCCTGCAGTCGATCGAGACCGTCTTCACCATCGGCGACCTGGTCTTCGACACAACGCGCCGCAGCGTCGTTCGTGGCGACCGGGTCGTCGTCCTGACCGCCCAGGAGCTGAAACTGCTCGAGTTCATGGTGCGACGCCGGGGGCAGATCGTGACCCGGTCGATGCTGCTCGAGAATCTGTGGGACGTGCATTTCGATCCCCGGACGAACATCGTCGACGCGCACATCAGCCGGCTGCGGGCCAAGATCGACCGCGGCTTCGACAAGGACCTGATCCTGACGGTCCGTGGGGCGGGATACATGATCGATGGCTAGGCTGTGGCGCACGGCGACCATGCGTCTGGCGCTGGTCCTCGCCCTGGTGTTCAGCCTGGGCGGCGGCGCGATCCTGCTGATCTTGGAGGCCGGCGCGGCGCGGTTCGCCGAGCAGACCCTGCAGGACGCGCTGCGCGACCAGATGGCCGTGATGCGGGCCGACGTCGAGAAGGAAGGCGTCGCGGCCCTGGCGGAGATCATGGCGCACGAGCGTTCGGGCGAGGCCGGCTCGCACCTCTTCTATCTCATCGTGGGCCCCGACGGCGCCGTCTTTGACGGCGGCCTGCCGCTTTCGACTCTGGAGCGCGCCGGATACGGCAGGACGTCCGTCCTGGCGCCGCCTTGGTCGATCGCCGCGGGGCAAACGGTGCCGGTGATGACGCTCACGGCGCATCTGCCGGACGGCGGCAAGCTGGCCGTCGCCCGGGACGTCGGCCCCATGGCCGCCTTCCAGGCCGGCGTCATTCAGCTGGGCGTCTGGGGGTCGGTCGGCCTGCTTCTCCTGGCGATCGCCGGCGGACTGGGCGCGGGGTATCTGTTCATCCGACGCCTTGACCGGGTGAACGCCGTCGCCGCCCGCATCGTGGGCGGGGACCGGGACGAGCGGCTGCCGGCGATCGGCTTCGGCCGCGAGTTTGACGAGCTCTCGACGAATCTCAATCGCATGCTCGACCGGCTGGCCTCCGCAATGACGGCGTTGCGCCAGGTTTCGTCAGACGTGGCCCATGATCTGCGGACGCCGCTCACGCGCCTGCGGGCCACTCTCGAGGAGGCGTCGGCGGCGCCGGCGTCGGAGCGAGGCCCATTGATCGACGCCGCTCTCGCCGAGACCGATGCGATCCTTTCCACCTTCTCGACCCTGTTGCGCATCAGCCAGATCGAGGGGGGCGATCTCAGACGGGGGTTCACACGCCTGGATCTGGCCGAGGTCGCCCGCAGGGCGGCGGAACTGTACCAGCCGTCGGTCGAAGACCTGGGATTGGAGCTGGCGGTCGAGGCGGCGGATCCGGCGATCGTGCTGGGTGACCGCGAGATGATCTTCCAGGCTTTGGCCAATCTGATCGAGAACGCATCGTTTCACGCCAGGGGCGCCGGCAAGATCGCGGTGATCGTCGATCAAACGCCCGCGGGCCCGATCCTGCGGGTGACGGATGACGGCTCGGGCGTCGCCCCCTCGAACCTGCCCCTGCTGGGACGGCGCTTCTTCCGCGAGGACCCCAGTCGCCAGGGTCCCGGCGCCGGTCTCGGCCTGTCCATGGTGTCGGCGATCGCCCAGATCCACGGCGCCGATCTCTCCTTCGGCGACGCCGTCCCGGGACTGGTCGTCACCTTCCGTTTTCCATCCCCACGCTCAACCGACGCGCCGCCTCAGCAGCGGTAGCCATTCATCATTGCACAGGCGCGGCGGCGCCGGCGCAGGGGGGCGAAGCGAGGCGGATCGGACGCGAGGTCGATCCGAGTCGGGGAAAGCCCCGATCCAACCGGGACGAGCCCGGCGTGCGGATCGTCCACCTCGCGCCCCACCACGGGAAAGTCGCCGCCAAGGCTCGTCGCTCCGAGGCGGTGCGGGGGCTCCCTCCTGCATATACGACGCCCGCCGTATTTCACACGACGCCCAGGTTTGCTCTATCCCGTCGTCAGCGGGCGGCCGGCCGTCGGTCTGACATGGACGACTGTCGTAATATTCCAGAACGTCTTCCGGACGATATCCGCAAACTGAAACAGATCGATCATGGATAGTATTTGGTCAAATTTTGTTATCCATAACCCACAACTCTCGTCCGATATGATCGACACAGGACTCTGTAGGAGCGATGCGCTGATCGCGCGACGCGAGAATTTTGCACTCTTGCGTTGACAGATTGATCGGCGGAGATACCGTCATGGTTGTGCTTGGATCTGGCGGCTACCGATTCAGCTCCGGAATTCGGCGATCATAAAGTTATCGATTTGGGTAATTCCGTTATGGCCGCTCTAATTCCTAGGCCAGATCGCAATAGTGGCGACACGCTCCAGAAATATGGGCTGGGTTCAATAGCAATACTTGAAGATTATTCTCGCCATTATTTGAGATTACCCTTTCAATTTACAACAATTATACTTAAAGACGCCCGAATTCATCAGCTGGAAATGCTGATTTTTCGCGCCCATAAACGAAATCGCGCGTCAATCTCCAAAATCCCTACGCAACCAAACTGTATTTCTGCAGAAATACTGAATGATCGAATGAATTCGATCGCCTTCGCCCCTCTTTCAGGGAACTGACGCATGGATAAGCGCATAGACGTCGTGGGCCGCAAGACCGGGGCCAGCGAAAGCCACATCCTACATCAGGGCAATACGGTCGTTCCGATCAGCGACGCCGCGACGGTGAGGGTCGCCGCCCAGCGCAGCGACGTCGTCGCGATGGTGCGTGAAGGCGACGATCTGATCCTGCGCTTCGCCGACGGCTCGGTGGCGCGCCTCGACGGCTATTTCCACTGCCCTCGGGAGTCGGTCGCCGATCTGATCTTCGTCGACCCGGACGCCGGACGCGAATGGACCGCCAACCTCGGCGCGTCGGGCTGCTACCTCGAAGGCGATATGGTCGCCGAGCAGCTCACCTACTCGTTCGAACCGATGAGCACGGCCGCCGTTGGCGGCGGGATCGGCGCCGGGTTGGGCGGCGCGGGGCCGCTGGCGCTCGGCGCCCTCCTGATCGGGGGAGGCCTGGCCGCGGCGGGCGGCGGCGGAGACAGCGGACCATCCGGCCCGCCCCCCGACACCACCGCGCCGGCCGCTCCGGTCGTCGCCCCGAGCAACGGCAGGGTGCTGACAGGCACGGCCGAGGCGAACTCGACCGTACGCATCGATGTGAACGGCGACGGAACGATCGACGGAAGCGCCATCGTTGACGCCGCCGGGACCTGGACCTTCACGCCCGCCACGCCGTTGGCGAACGGCGTCACCGTCCGTGTGACCGCCGTGGACGCCGCCGGAAACACGTCCCCGCCGACGACCATCACCGTCGACGCCGCGCCGCCGCCCGCGCCGAGCGTCAACCCGAGCAACGGCGCGAGTCTCAGCGGCGTCGCCGAGGCCGGCGCGACCGTGCGCCTCGACCTCGACGGCGACGGCGACGTCGACGCCACCACCACCGCCAACGCCGTCGGCGCCTGGACCTATACCCCGGCCTCGCCCCTGCCCCACGGCGCGACGGTGATCGCGACGGCGGTCGACGCCGCGGGCAACGCCTCGCCGCCGACCAGCGTGGTCGTAGACGGTCTCGCCCCGGCGGTCCCGACGATCAATCCGAGCCGTGGCGACGTGCTGACCGGTTCAGCCGAGGCCGGCTCGACGATCAGGCTCGATCTCGACGGTGACGGCGATGTCGACGCCGCCACCACCGCCAACGCCGCCGGCGCCTGGACCTATACGCCGACGAGTCCGCTCGCCAACGGCGCGACCGTGATCGTAAGGGCCGTTGACGCCGCCGGAAACGCCTCGCCGCCGGCCAGCGCCGTGATCGATTCCGCGCCGCCGGCCGTTCCCTCGATCGGCGCGGCGACCGACGATGTCGGTGCGGTGCTCGGCCCCGTCGCCAACGGCGGGAGCACCGACGACACCCGCCCCACGCTCTCCGGGACCGGAGCCGAGGCCAACGCCACGATCACCGTCTACGACAACGGCGTCGTCATCGGCACGACCACCGCCGACGCCGCCGGCGCCTGGAGCTTCACGCCGGGCGCGGCGCTCTCGCCGGGCGGCCACAGCTTCACGATCAGCGCCACCGACGCCGCTGGAAACGCCAGCGCCCAGTCCGCAGCCTATGTCGTCACCGTCGATGTCAGCGCGCCGGCGGTTCCGACCGTCGGCGGGGTCGACGACAACCTCGGCCCGGTGCTCGGCAACGTCGCCAACGGCGGCGTCACCGACGACACCACCCCCACGCTCTC
>VFQQ010001407.1_pt1 | contig 33757 bp, 59 predicted proteins | sample 3512341 | NCBI WGS metagenome assembly VFQQ01 (sample SAMN10412373, study PRJNA504923) | tailings metagenome | isolation source: Relicate 2 Philex TSF1 revegetated site | place: Philippines: Tuba, Benguet | collected 2017-08-29 | reverse complement strand
GCTGGCCGCAGAACGTGCGGAGCAGGAGGAACAGCGGCGGCGGCAGCTGGCCGCAGAGCGTGCAGAGAGGGAGGAACAGCGGCGGCGGCAGCTGGCCGCAGAACGTGCAGAGAGGGAGGAAGAGCGACGGCGGCAGCTGGCCGCAGAACGTGCGGAGCAGGAGGAACAGCGGCGGCGGCAGCTGGCCGCAAAGTGTGTAGAGAGGGAGGAAGAGCGACGGCAGCAAACGAGTGCGGAAGCACTCAACCATTCCGAAGCAGCAGAGTTGTGGTGGCGGCAGGATGAAAAGAAACACAAGCAGTTCCAGGCAACAAAGCAACAGAAACAGCAGACAGCAGCAGCAACAACGGCAGGGAGCTCTGATGCAAGTGTGGCATCCCACATATCAGTGGATGGAGACCACTTCTACGATTGCGAGGCAGCGCCAGAAGCGCAGGCGGCAGCGCCAGAAGTGCAGGAGGAAGAGGCAGCGCTAGACCCATCGAGCTGCCGGTGCTGCAGCATCATGTGATCTCTTGAGCACCAATCATTAAGGGAAAGACTGTTTCCCTCCATTTGCGCTATGTTGTTGCAACGGTTCACCATTTTTGCAAACTTGGGTTGTGCCCGACGTTTCTTTCTTCCTTCATTACGCCCTAACCATTTCACTGTTTTGCGGGTCCTCATCTTCCATTGAAAACATGCCTTGCCCTGCGAACAAGCCATTCGTTTTCTCTTTTTCAGCTTCAGCAAGGGCAGGGTGCGCAAGGCATGTCAAAGTCACAGTTATGAGTCGGAAGCAAATAAGCATCGCGAGTGAAATCAAACATGGCATGCACTCATGGGGTGGACAGCTCCTCCGCCGTGGCTGAAACATCAGTCCTGTGAGTGCACCGGCCGCGGCACTGTGCTCCACTGTGGTGCATCATCATCGCCAGTCAAGTCGCAGCTCAGCACTTGGTTGCGCTGCCGCGCCGCCAGAATCTCATCAGCTGCGTTGCCGGTGGGCTGCAAAGAAACGATGCGCACATGCCTGGTAGTCGGAGCGGGGTGAGGGCTGAGTAGCGCATTCTGCAAGTGCCAACCATTTTGCATGGCTGCAGCGCATGCACAAGCACACCGCCTTGCCTTGCTCGTCAAGTTGATCTCTTCTGGGTCGTCCTGCCGTTGCCGCTGCCGTGCTGGCTGTCGCTGTCCGCCGGTCTCCTCCCCTCCTGCCGCCTGCTGCCGCTGCCGCTTGCGCCCTGCTGCCGCGACATGCTGCTCCTCCTCCTTGGATGCCGTCTCTGCTCGAAGGCAGGCCACAAAACAACACACAAAGGTTCACAACATCACAGGGACACAATCGATACTGGGCAGCAACAGTCCGCACACATACGGCAGCCGCATGCAAGTGTAGGGGCCCCATGGCAAGCCCTCGCCTCAACTTCCGAGGCGGCTGCACTGCGAGGCAGGCCACACCACGCACAAGCCCAGCCGGACCATTCAGGCTGTCCTTTCCAAACTCACCCGGGCAGCGCTGCAGGATGGCTTGGTGTGCAGGATTGTCCTGCCTCAGCACGCCGCGCAGCAGCAGCGTGCTTGCCGTTTCATAGCGCAGCAGGAGAGTGGCGAGGGGGCCGGGGCCCAATAGCTGGTAGGCACTGGTGCTGAAGCCGGGCCCGGCGCGCCTTGACCGGTGGTCAGGCTGGGCTGCAGGAAAAACTGCAGGACAGCAAGCAGGCAGCACTGGTTACAAGGCGGTGGCGGGAGGCTGCATTGCAATGCGGGCTGTCTGCATGCAAGGGTGCTTCTTGTGCACAGGAATGCAGCAGGCAGGCAGCACTCATTGGGAGGAGGGTTGGACTCCCAAGCAGAACTTTCGTGCAAGCGTGGCTGCCCTCTGCGTATCAACCATGCAGCACGCGCCTGTTTGCCTTCCGGCAGCGCAGCCACCGTTTTATTGGTGGCGGTCGGCCCTTGCAGGCGAACCTCTTGCTGGACGCCAGTATCCCGGGCATAGTACACCTGCTCCACAGCACGGGCCAGCGCAGCATGAATTTCATTACCAACGCAGGGCGCCATGTGCGCACAGCCGGCCCGACCGCTGATCAGCTGCAACACAAGGGGCACCCTGCTGATGCAGCAATGCGGCCCGACCGTCTCACCTTTGCCTGCACTGTTCCCTCAACAAACTGCCGGCTTGCCGCCTGCTTGGCCTCCGTGGCTTGCGGTGCTGAGAATACAAACGAGCGGTAGGAGCACGCTTGGGCCCCTGCGGGCCAGGCCGGGGAGGGACTCAGGCGACAGATTCAGTCTGGATGGCCAGGAAAAGTGTGGGACCTGAGAGATGGCGCGATAACCCTGCATTGCAACTCAATCACCTGTCGAGACTGCAGCTCACATTCTGGCCAACAACCAGCCCGGTTCCCTGGCTTCAATCGCCAGCGACCAGAGGTCACAGCAGCAGCACAGTATTTCTCGACGGCCAGGACAGCCACTTTTTGGAAGCCATGAAAGCGCACCTCCGCTTGCGAGGAAGCCCGGAAAGTTCAATGCGCCTGGGGTGTTGCAGCGCTGGTTGTACCCCACATTGACGCCGTCTACCTTCAGGGACACCTGCTGGCAACATTATAACAAGATTACATCAGCAGTGTTGGGAACAGCTGTTGCGGCCAGAGGCGGTGACATGCGCCAGCACAGCGGGGGCAGCAGGGGCGGCAGTTCTGAGCAGGAGGCCAACACAGCCGCCTCTCACCGTGTGGTAGATGCCCTGCATCATCATCTGAGCTGTTTGTAAGTGCGGGTGCACAGTGACATGGGCTTGAAACATGTGGCCCGGCGACTGATATAGGGGAAGCAGCGTAAACGAGCGGGGAGGTAATGGGCCAGGGCGTTGGGCAGGCCGGGCGGGGTGGCTGGCATGGCATGGCAAGATCACGCCCAGTAGCTCATGCAAGCTCTGTAAGCGCTCAGGCAGCTGCACCGGAGGAGCACATGAGACAGGCCAGGAGAAGGCAGCTTTCGTGGATGGCCCACCGCCTGCACAATGCCACAGCTGCCCACCCCTCCTCACAGCCACGGCGTAAAACTGGCCATCCTTCTCCACCTCCGGCAGCGGCTCCCCGCTTGGATGCACGAGGGTCAGCTCAAAGGGGCCGCGCCGCACCATGGCTGGGTGCTGGTGCGGCGGCAGCGGCGGCAGCGGACTTTAGCTCTGGGCCCGCAGCAAGCGGTACCGCGCGCCTTTGGCGTTTGGCTGGACCCGCTGTTGGTCACGGCTCTGCGGGATCCGGGGGGCAGGTCCTCAAACACAAGGGCGCCCGCGCCAAAGCCCGCGCTCGCGCCCTACAAGGACGACCCAAGAGCCTCTTCGGCAGATAGAACTACACTCAGGCCGGCACAAAGAAGAAGCGGCTGCTTGGGGACCAAGGGCAGCGGCTTATGGGGGGATTGGGCGGGCGGCGCCGCTGTGCTTGGGGGCGTTGATGGGGCGCCTAGGGTGAAGAGTTCGGCCAAGCTGGCAGCCTGATTCTTATGCATACACCCTGCCACCAGCCAGCTGCATAGCTCCAGGAACAGGAAGGGTGGCCAGCGAGGGCGAGGGTGCAGCCAAGCAGCAGCTGACGGAAGAACGATGTGCACAGCGGGGCAGGGCGGCGCCAGGGAGGTCTGGGGAGGCAACAGCGGCGTCCCTCTTCTGAATGACGATCAAGAGCCATTCCTGCTGCCGGATCGTGGCCATGGGGCGCAATCGCAACAGCTCGTTTGCCGACAGCCAATTCGTTCCTGCCCCAACTCGTGCGGCTCTTAATGGCTGATTCGCTACTGGCAGTTTGCCTGAAGCCACTTGACCGTCACAAGTCAGAACATAACACACAGTGAGAGCAACAGCACAGTGCCCATGACTGCGGCAGGGAGGCAAGGATGCGCAGGCATCAGCGGGCTGCCCGCGCGGCGGCGGCCCGGGCGGCGGCGGGCATAGCAAGTGCCCAAACGGTGGCGCTGCGAAGATCGCGTCCCTGCATCGCTCTTGGCTCATCCTCTGTCACTCTTCCCAGCGCTCCAAAGGCGTCCAGGCGCTGCCCGCACAGCTCGACGGCCATCGCCTGCGCAGTCCGCTTGCACAGCAGCTTGAAGCGCTCTGGTAGCGATGGAGGGCGGTCAAGAGGCGGCGGCAGCCTCTGCAGAGGAGCACCAGCCCAAGCAGCCCATCGAGTTCCCTGCCGAGGAGCCCGTGCACGAAGCCACCCGTCTGGATGAGGAGCGCGCCAAGCACAGGGCACGGTGCGCACGGCAGAAGGCGCCATCAAGCAGTTGTCCGCTCCTGCCGCCGCCGCTGCCGCCGTCGGCCGCTGCCTGCTGCTGTTGCTTAAAGCAATGATCTGCTGCCTGGTGCACCCACGCTTCTGCCACAGTGCCGAGAAGTTTGGCACTGAGTATGTGGACCCCAGCCAGCGGCGGGACATGCGGCTGGACGCCCACAAGGAGCGGTTCAACCGCCCCGGCTTTGCCACCGGCATTGTGAGTTGGTAATTAGTAGCTGCGGTTGCTTGCTGCATGGCATTGTGAGCATTTAACTTGATCAGCAGCTGCGCTGGCTTGCTGCGCGACTTGTTGCGCTGCCGGCTGGGAGTGTTGTGTTGGCATGTGGCCTTTGATTTGCATCAATGGCATCTGCAGAGCCATGCGACATCGATGCAGCACAATCATCGCTGAACTGTCCTGCACAAACAGTGCACACCTGCATCAATATCTGCAGGACTTGTTCACCGAGGAGGAGCAGCAGAAGCGGGAGCAGCGGGCGGCGCGCTTCGGCCTGCCCGCCGGCAGCGGCCTGGAGTGGAAGCCGCCGCAGGTGATGGGGGGCAGCGAGGGGCTGGTTCGCGGCAGCAACTGGCTGGGATCGTCGCTGTGCGTAGCGCACGCTTCAGGGAGGCTGCCTGAATTGCCTCCGGACATGCTGCCGTGCGGTTTACAGCGGCGCTGACCCCGCACAACTGCAGCATTTCGCCGCATAACTGGCAAATCCAGAGCTGCTGTCCTTGCCCTGCTGTCCTTGCATGCATACCAGGAGGAGGATGAGCAGCTTGGGTGCACCGCACCTGACAGCTCCTGCGTCCAAACTGTTTGTTTACAGGCTTCTGAAGATGAGGAGAAGCAGCAGCAGCATTTTGAAATGCGTAGTGACTGACATGCTGCTCGATTGTTTGCCCATCCGCAGGCTTCGGAGGACGAGGAGAAGAAGCGGGCGCGTGCGGAGCGTTTTGGGGTGGAGTACCGGCCCAAGGACGAGACCGGGCTCATGGACGTGGGTGCGTTGCAGAAAAGACTCGTACCACTAATCATGCTGCTGCTGGCTGGAGTTCGTGATACTGCGCATGATGCTGCTATGTTGGCTGCATGCTGCCACTGGCTGCTCTGCTGCACCATGTTCATGGGGTTGCCGAGCGGGCACATGCAGCTCGTGTTGCTGCTGCTTGGTTCAGCTGCATTTGACCTGCGGCTCCTCTGCCCTCCCGTCATTACACAACAACCAGACCTGTTTGAGGCACGGAGGGACCCTGGGACCATGGTGCCGCGCCGGCCGGAGGCAGTGCACGTTTATGGCGTTGACCTGATGAGCACCGGCGACCTGCTCAAATACTTTGCAGATTACGGTGGGTCTGATTGTGGTTGCTTGGTCCACTGTTCGATCTGGGCTGGCGGCACGCAGCTGGTTCATGGCCAAGCGCCGCCTAGCCTTCCCTGCAGCAGCTTCACACACCCGCCCCGTCTTGCGCAACCTGCAAACCCACCGCCTGCCCTGCCCTGTGCGCCCCTCCCTGCCCCAGGCCCCAAGTTTGTGGAGTGGATCAACGACAGCTCCGCCAACGTGCTGTTTGCGGACGGCCCCACCGCCAAGCGTGCGGTGGCGGGCATGGGCAAGCCGCTGCCTCCGGAGGACGCGCCTGAACAGATGGGTGCGTGCGGTGCTGTGCTGTGCTGTGCTGTGCTGTGCTGCGCTGTGCTGGCACGCGAATGAACTAGCCAGGGTGTGCAGGGCCAGCCTGGCGCAGCGTGCTGTGCAATCCTGCCCCACATGTGCATTGCAAGAAAAATCTGCCCGTGCCCACCGTGCGCCCGCCCGTCGTGCCCGTGCCCATCCATGCAGGCATCGACCCATCTGACCCTGCGGCAATCGAGTTCCTGTGGCACAAGGGAGAGGACTTTGTCAAGGTGAGGGAGGATACTTGCCAGGTCAGGCTGGGTGCGCCTCGGAGCCATGCCTTTGCGCACTGCACCGATTGGCTGCCTGAGGTGATTCTCCTGCCTGGCCCGAGCCCTTCTGATGCATTTTGACTCGCGCCAAAATGCATTGCCCAACCAGCACTGTTCTCTTCCCCCACGCATTCGTTCTTCTTCTCAGGCTGGCACGCCCATCCCGCTCATCTTCCGCATCGCTACGGTCGAAGATGTGAAGCCCTCTGAGCGAGTGCCCTCCCGCCGCCTGTGGCTGAGCGCCGGCGGCGGCCAGCAGCGCGGCGGCGGGCGGCAGCGCGGCGGGCGGCGGCAGCAGCAGCAGGAACAGTGGCAGGAGGGCGGGGAGGAGGGGGAGGGTGGAGAGTATCAGGAGCGCGGCCGGGGCCGTCGCCGCTACAAGGTGCGGCGTGGTGGCCGCCCCGCTGGCTGGCAGCACGACGATCGCGGGGAGGAGGGGGAGGGCGGCGAGGGGCAGGGCGGCGGCCAGGAGTGGGGAGACTTGGATGCAGTGATCCAGCAGCAGCGGCAGCAGGGCGGAGAAGGCGGCGGCGGCGGGCGGCGGCAGCGGCGCCCTCGCATCAAGCGGCAGCGGCGGGATGTCGACATGGCGGATGCAGAGGGCGGCGGCATGCAGGTGTGTGTGGGTGCACAGGGTTTGAATGTGGATTCGCTTGCAGGTGTGGGGCGTGGGGCAGTGTGAACTGTATGGGGATGGCCACTGACCCCGGCTGGCCCCTGCTGCTCCAAACCCATTACGTTTGTGTGTGCCAGACGCTCCGGCTATCATCCTCATCACCAACCACTGCCGCCTCCTGTCCCCTCGCCAGGATTACGGCAACGAGCCGCAGCGGTTCCGGCGGGATGAGGATGATGAGCCAGCGGCGGCGGCAGCAGCGGCGGCACTCCCGGGGCCGCCGCGGGAGCAGATCGACTATACAGATTTGTAGAGCGGGGCGGCAAGCAATTGTGGCAGCACGCACGTCTGCTGCCCTGGGCTGCCTGGCCATGCCCATTGTGCTTTACGTGCGATGTTGAAGCCCCCTGTAACCAAGCTGCAAGGCAAGATTGGGCTGCACATGCTGTGGCGTTTGGACAGCCCGCCGCGCTGGTCTTCAGAGTTACGTGAACAGATTACATTTGCTGCCTCTGCTGCATAAGGTAAGCATGCGGTACAACAAGCAGGCAACAGGGCAGGCCAGTGGGCAGGCATGTGGGGACATGTGCGCTATATGTGGGCCCGTGGCTATGAGGAATCGCTGGGTCCCAGCCGGCAGGGCGGTCGGCTGAAATGGGCCGGCGCTGACCTGCCGGCATGGGCAGTGGGGCTGAAACTGAGGCTTCCTAGTACATGGCGGTGCTGGATCTGGGGAGGAATCGGTGTGCTGCATGGGGTTTGAATCAAGGTGGGTGGGGGCTCACAGGGCTCACGGGCGCTTTGCATGCGACGCTGCCGCGCCGGCGCTCGCAGCCGGCGCGCCATGCGCCGCGGCATGGGCTGTCAATCAGGTGTGCCGCTTGGGGCGACCGGGTGGCTGCTTAGATGCAGGAGTCGAACAGCACCAGCTGGGCGCCTGCGGCAGGCGGGCAGAAGGAACGGTTGGTTGAGCCATTGCGCCTGCCATTGAGGCTGCCCAGCTGGCACCAAACTGTCCGATGGGAGTGTATACTTGCAAGTGGTGGGCAGGTGGCCGGCAGGCAGGCCGCCTGTAATGCAGTGGGCAACTGGGAGCTCCCAAAAGCACCGCAGGGCAGCAGAAGGAGCGACAGAACAAGGGCGTCAGGGGCAGCCGGCCTTTCCGTCCCACGCACCCAGCTTGAGGAAGTTGGCATCCGTCAGGTTGTTCAGCTTCAGCAGGTCGTCCACAGTGGTGCCCGCCTCCTGCGGCACATGTTTAGGGGCAAGAGCCTCGAGGTGAGGCAACCAAGCGTGCGGTGCGCCTGCATCATCACCGTCCCGCGCTGTGGGGGCGTGCCGCCACCTGCCAGCACAACGGATTTCGATCAAAACGCGTGGCTCCCCCCACCCAGCCAGCGCACCTTTGCAATGTTGCTGAGGGTGTCTCCTTCTTTAACAGTGCGCACGCACTCGTCCTTCGCGGCCACGGCATCGCCAATGGGCGCGGTGGCGGGCACCAGCACGCCGCGCACGGTGTGCACGATCGACTCGCCCGCCTCCAGCTCTTTGTTGTCCACGCGGATCTGCACACACAAGGTTGGCATGGACAAGTGATCAGTGAAAGGGTTCAATTCTAATGAAAGGGTTTAATCGAAAAAGTGCAGGGTCTAAACAGTAAACACCGCAACCTCCAGCTCCTTGGCTGTACACATGCCAAACGATGCCAGCTCCTGGTCCCAGCCTAGCAGCAGCTACCCCAGCAGGCACCCCAGCAGCAGCAGCAGCAGCGGCAGGTGGCATGCACGCCCACCCAGCCCCACACCTTCTGCTCCGAGGTGGTCACCAGGCGCACCACATCCTTGGGCTTGTTCACCTGCATGGCAGGGGTTGGGAGCACACGGGCTAGCCTGGTCAGCGGTTGGGCCTGGTCATTGGTTCGGGGGTTCGAGGTGACCGTCGCTGCTTCCAACGCAGGTGTGAGGATCCGGCACCCCGCTGCCCCTGCTGCCCCAGCTCAGCTGCACTTCAAGAATTTCAAAAAACGGAACCACTCTTACGAAGCCGGTTTCACCCGCCCTGTGCCCCACTCACAATGAGGTACTCGCCGTCCAGCAGCGTGGTCAGGTTGGCCTTGTTCTCAAAGTCCTCCAGGCTGTACGCCTCGCCCGGCACCACGTGGTCTGCGGGGAGGGGAGAGAATGAGCTGGTGAGAGGCAAGCGCAGCAGGGCGGCGCGACGCTTGTGAAGCGGGGTGGCAGGGGCGGCAAGCGGTGAGCGATGGGGTGGAGCATGCCACGTGTCGACAGCCGGCAGGGGCCAGCAGAGGCATGAGCGGAGGCAGCCGCAGGACCCTGGACCCTAAACATCGCAAGCACTGCACAGATCTGCCACATGGGCGCACTCACAGGCCAGGATGTCCTTCAGCAGCGGCTTGTCCTGGAGCAGCTGCGGCAGGCAGGGTGGGGAAGGGCAGGCGCGTGAGAGGAGCGGCCAGGTATTGCCCCTGGCACCTTGCCGACCCATTGCCGCACTTGTAGAGCAGCAGGCTTCTCGCCTCTTGCCCGTAGCCGCTGGCCCCTGGCCCCTTGCGCGCTTACAAGGCGGGAGCCTTGCTCCACCCCACCACCCCACCCCACACCCCACACCACCCTTCTCGGACACCCAAGCCCACCTCCGCGGCGGTCTTGTTCAGCTCCTCCAGCAGGCCCTCAAAGTAGGTGTCGTTGGGCGCAAAGATTGTGGCCACCAGCTTGGTGTCTGCGGCAGCAGCAGGGGCAGAGGAACAATGCAGTGTCTTACGGTGCGCTCGATTGCGCGGGAAGGGCGAGCGACCAGCAAGCACATGGGCACCGTGCGGGCCCCGCCCCAACGCTCCACAAGCCACCCCGCAAGCCCCACCCGCCCTATTGGCCCCACAACAGGCCCACCCACCCACCGTTGAGCGTCTTGACAAACTCGTCGCCCGCGGCCAGGGCGGCCTTGAACAGGATGCTGAGGTCGGAGCGGCGGGACAGCAGGTCCAGGGGAGAGGCACCGCTGGTGGCGTTGCCGGCGCAGGGCAGCGAGATGATGTCGCCGGCGCGGATGATCAGGGTCTTGGGGTCCAGCTGCGGGTTGGCCTTCTGCACAGAGTCGGTGCTCAGGCCGTAGCGCTGCGGGGCGGGCCAAGGGGGGGTGGGTGTGAGGGAGGAGGGAATGCCGGTGGGCACAGGGTGCGGGAGCTGGCACCGTCTGGCAGGCGGAGGTCATGCAATTGACAGCATGTTCAGGTCATTGCTGCTGCAATGCGCATGCTAGCACAGCCGCTGTGCAGCTCCGGGCTCCAGCCAGCGACAGCAGTGAGCGGACTCAGCAGAAGCAGAGCGAGCAGCCAGGGAAACAAGCACACACCTGCGCGACCGAGTACAGGGAGTCGCCGCCCTGGACGATGTAGGAGCAGGGCGCGTCCTGGGCTGCAGCAGGAAGGGATGCGTGCACGGATGGATGGGGTGGGCACGGCTTCCGGCGCCGCCGGCGGCGGTGGCACTTGCCCCACACCGTGGATCCCCGCGCGCCGATGCAATTCGCATCGCTTGTCTGTTGACTGACATGCACGCGGGGCAGGAGACGCTACAGTGCAGGGGGCAGGCGCGCCCATGCTCGACGCGTTTGCACCAGCGCCTGCTGCCGCCGCTCACCGGCGCAAGAAGCAACCAGGGCCAGGCCCAGCAGCAGCACAAGGCCGGACTTCATGGTCACTGTGCACGAGCGACGAAGGGGAGGCCTTGCGGTGGCTGGGAGCGTCGCCTGCTTGCGGCAGCTGCTGATCAGCCTTGTTACCCGCTGCAGAATAGGGTGGTGGGAGGGGGAGCTCGCTCGGCCGCCGCGTTCTATGCTCCCGCCGCTCACGCTGCCGCCAGCTCATCAGGTCGGTGCGGCAGCGACCTGCCGCCAGCGCTAACTGCGAGGCTCAAGCCTGGCATGCTGTACTGTTACAACGGGTTAGGGGCTCGCTCTGTGGCGCAGTAATCAGAAGATCATGTATAGTCATCACGGGAATCGGGAGCAGGTAGGAGAGAGCAGCAGGTGGGAGCGGGAAGGCAAGCGCACCGCTCGCATGCAGATGCGGGCAGTAAAAGCAAGTTGGGTGGTGCTGAAGAGAACAGTGCTAGAATATTAGGACGCCACCGGGAGGGGCTCAGACAGTGGGGGTGGGGAGGATGGGAGGGCTGGTGCTGCAAGTGTTGCTCTTAGCTGCGGCTGCGCGGGGGTGGCAGCCACCGCTGCTGCACGGAGGGTTCCGACGGGCGTCTACACGATGGAGAGATGTGGGCAGGCGAGTGCTCTGTCTCAGCACCCGCGCCGCTTATTGCTACCTGCGTTGAATGGCGGCAGGGTGCGGCAGGGTGCTGGGTGAGCGCTGAGAGGCTTTCAAGCAAGCGTACATGTGCATTACTTGCAGCTTCCGTACCAGCAGCCACCCAACGCTCGTGCCGCCCGCCCGCCCCGAGCCCACACCTTTGTCGCCGCTTGGCTGCCTTGGCTGCCTGGGCGGGGTCGCGGAGGGGCAGCAGCACCTCGCTGACCACGTGCACCAGCGCTTGGCCGCCAACCAAGTCGCGCTGCACCAGCCGCGCCGTCTGGTCGGTGGCGGTGTGCAGCAGGATGCGGCGCGCCCGCGGCCGCCGCCGCTTCACCTGCGGGACGGCAGCCGGGCGGAGCATACAGGTCAGCCAGCTGGCGAACAGGGAGCATGCAGCCGGCAGCAGAAGAACGACCTTGGGGAGGTCAAGGCAAACGCAGCAGGCAAGGCAAACACAGCAGGCAAGGCCCCATGCAACCCGACTGGACCCCTCTGCTGGGGCACCTGCCCGCGCACCTCTATTGACTGGCCGAGCATTGTTTCCAGCTCCAGGCCGTCGGACAAGTCCTTGGAAGGTATCGCCCTGTCCTTCACTATGTGGTACTGCACCCAAGCAAACAAGTGTGGGCGGGAGGGAAGGCAGGCGCACCGGTCAATAGCAACTAGAGCGGCAGGCGATGTCGGTTCCACAAGGGTTTGCACTGGCATGCAAACAGCAGCATTCTAATGTGGCCACCCCTTGTTGGCGCAGCTGCGTGCCACGGCAGGCCGCTCGAGCCTGCGCAGCTGCACATCTTCCGTGCATGCATGATAGCTGCACACTTGCCGGGCCAGCCAGCCATGTGCCGCAGCACAGCACAGCATAGTGAGCAGCGCACCAGCACTAGCGTGTTGAGCGCGTTGCTCTGCTGCAGCAGCATGGCCTCGGTGACGTCTAAATCTGCCAGCAGGTGCTTCCAGTAGCAGTTGGAGGGCGCCAGCAGCGTGCCGCTAAAACCAGGGTCTGCACCAGCAGTTGTGGGGGCACACAGACATGAGCACACAAACGGGTGGGACAGATGTCAAGGGGGCTGTTGTGCAAAGGTCTGGTGGCAGTGCATGCACTGCTACCAGAAGTTGCATGGCTGGGAACAGCTGCTGAGCAGCATGTGTGTGAGCAATTGAGCGGCAGATACGATCAAGGGCACGCAACATGCTATCTATCCTGCTCGCTGCAGCAATGATTCAAGCCCGCATTCATTGCCCGCCCCCGCACCTGCTAGGACTGGCTCCAGGCCCGCCGACTGCACCACCCGCACGAGTATGCTCATGTCTGGCCTGCCTTTCAGCAGGTCCATCACTGTGTCACCACGGCTGGCAGGTCCTGCACGCCGGGCGCAGCGGCAGGCACGAGGGTTCAGGGGTTCACTCCAGGGGTTCACTCCAGACAGGGCAGGCGCAGCTGAGGGCCCACGAGCTGGGCGGCTGGCTGGCTGGGCGGCAAGGGATCAGCGGCTGTGGAGAGGGAGGGCACTTGCAAGGGCAGCGCAGGACAAGGGCATGCGCAGCACGTCTGCTGGAAAGTGACCTGGCGGCCGCAACCCTTGCTCACTCTGGCAGGGCAGCTGGATGGTGACGTTTGCGGGCGTGGTGTTGCCCTCTAGCTCAGGATTGAGCGCTAGGATGTCTGCTATTGTCACCGCACCATACTGCTCCGCTACCTGCGCTTGCCGAGTCGAACGTTGCAGCGACCGAGTGAGCCGCAGCATGGGTTTGCAGAGCTGGACTGACAGCCTCCAGGGTGGCTAAACGAGAAGGCATGCGGTTTGGTCAACGAGCAGCAGCACTTGCACTGGCACCACGATGCGGGGTTGGCCGCGCAAACAAGACGGAGAGCGGAAGTTGATTGCGCACCTTGCCCAGCCACATCTTCTTCTTGATGAACATTTCGCAAGGGCTGCCCTGGCCGGGGGGAGGGTAGCAGTTGATCTCCGGGTGCCGGTTGGCTGCGGCAGCCAGGGAGGGGGTGTGGGGGAGGGGCGCATGTCTGTGCGCCGCAGCTTTTTCCGGGAGGCGGCCCCACCCCTCCGCCGCCGCCCCGCCTTGCTGGGTCAACCCCGCCGCCAAGTGCGCAGGGCCCGCGGGGCGCCCCAGATCGCCGCCAATTGATCGTGACGGTCAGGGGGGCAGGGCGGGGCCCAGCTTCCGCGAACTCCCGACTTAGCCGCGAGCAAGCGAAGGTTGAACGCCGGGGCGCGCGCCAACCCCGACCATCCGCTCACCGGCCACCGTCCAGGCCGTCAGCGCCAGCAGAGCCAGGAGCAGGCCACGGCCTGGCCAGCGGCGCCGCCCCAGCCCCATAGCCGCCTCACTGCCGCTTGCAAGCTCGATTCATGGCCCAGGGCCGTCAATTGAGGGTGAACAGAGCACGAGAAGGCCAGTAGCGCTGCCCCAGCCCCCAGGTTCACCAGCCCGCCATCCGTGCTGTGCTCACTTCAAACGGTGCACATCAACCAGGGGGCATTTGAGGTTCCTGCCGGCTTGTGGGACCCTTGGTCAGCACTGCACATTGTGCTTAGTAGTCTGAAATGGGTGTTGGGAGAGCGGCAGGCCATCTGTCGTGCCGGGGCGCACGTAACTCCCGCTGTCGTTCGTACCGCATGCCTGCGCAAGGCCCCCATCAGTATTACAGATGGCCAGCGGCAGCTGAACAAGAGGAGAGTCGTGGTTAGGCAGGTGCAGGGGGACAGGTCACGCAGTCAGAGGTTGGGGGCTGCGATGGGCGAAAGAGCGGCCAGAAGGAGCAGGGGCACGGGCAGCATGGGCCAGAGCGGCAAGGTTGGTGCAAACACTTTGACAGGGGTGTGGGGTGGTCGTGCTGCAGAGTTTCAGGGAGCGCATGAAATGGTTGGCCAGAGGCAAGGTGGCGGCGGGGCGTGGTGGGTGAGGGGGTGAGGGAGCTATGTGCGTCGACCTGCCTGCACGCCTGCGGCATGCACTGCGGATCCTGGTCCTGTCCTGTTGGCTGCTTAGCACTCCCTCACGTTGATCGAGGAGCCTGTGGGCAGCCGACAAGGAGAACGCGCGCTTACTTGCTGTGAAAGGTGCCCACAGATAGTGTAAGTGGCAGGAGAGTGGGGCGCATAACATGCACTGCTCAGCCAGCCCCGCTCCAGTACTGTTCGAAAGGCAGCCGACCACCAAGGCAGGGGCCTCACCCGCCACAATCTTGTTGGGGTCGGTGATGGAGGGGTTGAGCTTGAGGATGACATCCACGGTGGTCCCAAACTTGATTCCGATCGCAGCAAGGGTGTCACCTGACGCAATCTGCGGGCAGCAGGGCAGCACAGCAGGCAGGACGGATCAGGCAGGGCAGCGGGGTGTGGCCTTTGCAGATTGTATGCACAAGGTGGGTGGCAGGCGCTTCACACAGCAGGCAGCATCGGCTGGAAATGGTGGGCAGGAGCAACCAATGGATAACGACTGGCATTGCACTAATCTTGACAACCTGCCATCCCACCGCCCAGCCCACCGTGTAGGTGCAGGGTCCGGAGCCGGGGGTGCCGGCAGGGGCGGCGGCTGGCTCTGCGGGCTGCTGCTGCTCCTCGGGCGGGGTGAGCACAAGATCGATGAGGTGCACAATGGCACGTCCGCCACGAAGGTCGGCGGTCACCACCTTGGCCTCATCGCCGTTGGGCTGTGGAAGGGGCGGGAGGGGAGGAGATAAGGGGAGCACGAGCACACAAACCCTGCAGCTTCACACAATGCCCGCTACCTATCAGCAACCCGCAGCAACCCGTGTCACCGGCTCCCCCTGCCGCCCTCCCGCCAGCCCCGCCTCACCAGCTTGATGCTGACATCCTTGCCCTTCTTCACCACCGTGATGTCCTTGCCCAGGGCCGTCTCCAGCACCGTCTCGCCCTCCTTGATGTCCCGCGCCCGCAGAGAGTCGCCCAGGACCAGGTGGTACTGCAGGATGTCTGCATTGCGGGACAGGTGGGCAGAGGGGCGGTGGAGAGAAGATAGAGTTGCAATGCTGGCCAGTCGGCGGCTCAGCTCCATTCCAGCGGCAGCACTCTTGGGCAGCCCTCCACGTGCGGCCACCACTGCTCATCTGCAGCTTACTGCAGCTGATGATCGGCTATTGATGCTGCAAGCAACCTCCCCGCCTGCATCCACCCAGCAGCTCCAGCGCCTGCCCGCTCACCGGTCAGCAGCTTGGGGTTGGCGGCCAGGTCAGTCAGGTTGACGTTCAGCTTCTCCAGCAGCGCATCAAATGCCGCGTCGATCGGGGCAAACAGCGTGGCATCGTCGTCAATCTCTGCGGGGCAAAAGCAAGCATCGCAGATGCGACTGTGGATGCCAGCAGCTTGCAGGCAGCAGCCATGGGATGGCTGTTGGAGCACCGTGGATGGATGGTACGGGGACCCGACTGTCCAGCGCAGCTGATGCGCACCTTCCAGCGTGTCAGCCAGGCCAGCGGTATAGATGGCCTCGACCAGCGCTGCGGTTTCGTTGCGGTGCTCAAGCAGGTCCAGCAGGTTGTTGCCCCTGCAGGTAGGAGGGGTGGGAAAGAAGGGTTGTGCAATGTTGGAGAGTGCCAGGAGGCTTTGAGCTTGAAGCAGCACTTGCTCTTGGCCACTGGCACATGCACTGATGCCCGTTTGCGCACCTGTCCTGCGGCTTGCAAGGGATGCGGATCACGCTGCCGGCCATGACCACATTGGGGTCCGCCAGCTGGGGGTTGGCATCAACCAGGTCATCCAGCTTGATCTCGTAGTCCTTCGCAATCTGCGAGGTGTAAGAGGTGGAGCGCGATGCATTACATGTGGGAGGTGTGCAGGGACCGCAGCAGCGCGCCTTGCCACGTTCAAACGGCCACTCACCTCTGAAAGGGTCTCACCGATCCCCAGCTTGTAATTGCAGTGTGCGGCTGCAAGGAGAGAGAACAGGGGGTGGCCAACAAACGTACATCAGCAGGGCTGCCGTTTGAATGCGTAGCGGCGCCTTCGCGGAGCTTCGCGGCCTGGCGGCGCTGTGCCACTGGGCGTCCAAAAGCCGCACTACAGGAAGGGCGGCCCTGTGCGAGCGTGGAAGCTTTCCAACGCACTGAGAAGCCCCCGTGCAGCCGAGGCCTGGCCACGCGGCCCGAGCACCGGCGCGCGTTTTGCGCACTGCTCCCCGCACATCAGGGCATGGCTGTTATGCTGAAAATGCAGCAGCAAGGCACCAGTAGGCCGCCCGAGGCCCACCCTCTCCCAACCTCCACGCCCAACGTTTGCATGTGCTCAACGACCATGCTCGTATACTTGATCGCTGCTTCCAGTCACCTGCTTGGCCCGCGCACAGCGCCAGGGCGCACAGGAGGGCGGCAGCCTTCAGCATAGCTCTCTCACTGCCGGTTGGGGCGCCTGCGAGGCTCCAAAGGCGCTGCGCGATCAGTGCAACGCGGCAATAGAAGAGAAAGACTGCTGCAGACGGGCTGCCGGCAGCAACGAGCACAGGAGCCACCCACTCACCCACCTGCCATGCTGGCTGGGAGCATGCCCAGCAGCTGCCAATGGCAAATGCCAGCTGCAGGGCGGCTTGGGCAACGCGTTCCGATTGCAGCACGTAACAGCCCGCTGCAGCCATCAGTTTGGCAGCCGCCCCCGCCGGCACCGCCTCCCCAGCTGCTGGTGAAGCGGCAAACATCCAGCCCCAGCGCCGCGCCCTTCAGCACTGCCAGCGCATCACAAAGGCGCCGCGGGCGATGAAAAGAATCAAAGTACATGAAAGGGGTGCATGTAGACATGTGGTTGGTTGCTGCCAGCAGCGGGCAAAAGGAGGCAGGTACAGGAGACGAGGACACACCACTCTCGCTCAGTCAATTGGTTGGTCAGTTTCAGTCAGGTGCAGCACTATGCAGCCAGCCGCTAGCCCAGGCTGCCATGCTGCAGCGTGCGGAGCAGCGGCTTCAGCTCTCGGCGCTATGCAGCCGGCCGCTAGCCCAAGCCGCCATGCTGCAGCGTGCGGAACAGCGGCTTGAGCTCCGGAAACAGGTGCACCACCGCAATCTCCAGCACGCCGTAGCCCAGCTGCTGGCAAAAGGCTGGCGACTGCAGCATTTCAAACAGGTCGCGCATTCCGCTGCGGTTTGGGCCACAGGGGAGCAGGTGAAGAGGAGGGTTGCAAGTTGGTGACATGACATGAGAAGGGAGAGGTCGTGGCGGTGGGCAGGGGTGCAGACATCAGAAGGAGCGCAGGCTGCCCACCATCACCCGGCAGTGAGCGAGCTCAGGCCTCCCGCACCCAGGCTCACCTTGCATACGCGTTCTTGCCGATCAAGCGGACCAGGGCGGTGGGTGCACGGCGCAGCAGGGCCGCCTCCACCGCCTCCCTGATCTCATCAGCATCTAGTGGGGGTGGGCCCCTGGAGTGGAGCAGCACAGCAGCAGCAGCAGGCACCGTGAGTACGCAGGGACGGAGCCGGTGCATAGCCAAGCAGCGGGCAGCGATGTTTGTCGTACGCGCACCACATTGCACAGCGCGGCGCATGCCAGCCAACCATACACAGCAGGGCTGCTCACCCCGGTTCCAGAAACTTGTCTGGCTGCATGGGCGTGGGCCGCGCACAGCCACCGCCTCCATCTGCTGCTGCTGCCACTCCCGCGCCGCCGGCCTCGCGCGCCGCCGCCTGCGCTGCCCGCCAGGCCGCTGCTGCAGCCTGCTGCGCGCGGCCGGTGGGAGTGTACCAAAAGAAGACTCCCCCCGGCCACAGGCTGGCCTGGATGCTGGCGATGATGCGGCCCACTGTGTACTGATCCCGAAGCCGCGCCAGCTGGCTGGTCAGATAACAGTCAATGGCCTCCCCAGCCACCAGCGACAGCGTCTGCCGTGCCACGCCAAACACCTGTGGGCAGGGGAGCAGGTGGAAGGCATGCCAGCTGGGCAGCTGTGCATGCTGGGCAACAGAGAACAGGATCACTCTGGCGCCACAATGTGCAGGGCTGGGGCGCCTTGTCCCCTGGTCAATTATTGAACATTCGCTCTGCTGACCTGGCGGCGGAAGAAGCCGCGCGTCTGCAGCTGGAACAGGCAGTCGACCATCTCGTACAGCGGCGCGGAGATGCCTGCAGAGAGGGACATAGGTGCAGCGTGTCTCCTGAGTGCCACTCGTTGAGGGCGCGAGCAGCCCACCCACAGGTTGCAGGCACAGCGGCCATGAATTCCGCACCCCAGCAGCGTGCTGCCTCTACTCAATCAGGGCCAGGGCCCAGCCGGGCTCACCAGCACAGTCATCTGGGTCCAGGGTGGGCTCCACTGGGAAGGAGAACAGCGGGGAGGGCGGGGCCGCGCCCAGCGGCGAGGGAGGGGCCAAGCTGGACAGCAGGAGCGGCGGCATGCCGGGGCTGGGCGGCGGGAGCAGGGTGGGAGGGCGGAAGTGGCGACGAAGTGAGTCGAGGTTAAGCCGGGAGCGTAAGACACTGCTGCCTGCACCGTGCCTCCCAAGTGCCACTGCAAGAACGTGAATGCCACACACCAGCCGCAGCCAGCCAAACGCTCGCCCACCTGTCGCCGGCAGGGTGCTCCCCGCTGTTGCGTCGGCTGGCTGCCGCGCTGCCGCTGCCATCGCCCCGGCGCGACCATCGGGAGGGAGACTTCTCGCGCCGCTGCCGCGGCTCCTTGGTGGGCGAGACGGAGCGGCTCTTGCGCCGTAGGCTGCTGAACAGCTTGGAGGGCCGCTTGGTGGGGGAGCCTGGGGGAAGGCGGCAGACAAGCAGGGGCAGCATCAGCCCCGCCTCCCTTGCAGCATGCACGTTGCAGGAGCACGCACTGACCTGTATTGTACTGCTGGGCATGGCATGTGCAAATGCAAGCCAACCACCGCCACAGAAACCATGGCTGCCCCTCACCTGAAAGTGAGCCGCTGCTGTCGCGCTGCAGCAGCGCAGCCACGGGCCCAGCCACCCCCTGCTGCGCCGCAGCCGCGGTCGAGTGCTCGCTGCCCACGGTGCTGCTGCTGCTGCCGCTGTGCCCGCTCAGCTCCAGCTGCTGCACCTGCGGCGCCGACGCCTCGCGCTGCATCGCCTGCCGCAGCCGCATGCTGGCCTTACTCAGCAGGCCGCTGCAGGAGCAGACAGCAGGCAGATCGGCGGGGTTTCAACTCTGTGCAGGCTGCAAGCTACCAGCACTGTCCAAGGCACGCAGCTCTTTCTGTGCACACTGTCAAGTAGCTCAAGACGCCCTACTGACCCCACTGACCCAGCCACCAGCGCTGCCGCACCTGCCCTTGAGCGCGGAGCCGGAGTGGCCGCGTGGTGCTGGCTCAGCGGCCTCACTGCCCTCGGTGCCCGCCTGGTTCAGGGCGGTGGGCACGCTGCGCACTCGCCGCGTCAGCCCTGCAACAGGTGGGGTGTGGTTGGGGAGGGCTGGGAGGTGCCAGCAGTGCAGGCAAGGGCGTGCCCCACCTGGGTGAACTTGGGGCGGTGTGGACAAGGCGCAGCCTTCCAGCATGCACTTGATTCAGACATGATGTGCATTCCAAATCTCCTGCACTGCTCATCTCCAACACAGCGGACAGCGCCCGTGGCGCCACCCACCTGAGCGCAGCTCCGTGCCATCGCTGCCCTGCAGCGGGGCCGCTAGCACGCCCACCACCGCCCCCGCTGCGTCCGCCACGCCGCTGGCTGCCTTGGCCACTCCCCCGGAGGCCGCCGAAGCCAGGTCTGCAACCGCTCCCGTGGCCGAAGAGAAACCACGTCCCATGCTGTGCGTGCTCTCCAGCACAGCGCGGCTCAGCCCGCCCAGCACACCCCGCTGCTGCCGCCCACGCCCCTGCTGCTCCTGCTGCTCCCCCTGCTGCTGGCCGGCCTGCTGTTGTTGCTGCTGCAGCTGCTGCTGCTGCTGTGGTTGTGCCGCCTGCTGCTGCCGCTGCTGCAGTGTGGGCGGCTCGCTCTTCTGGCTGCTGCAAGGGGTTGTGCCAAAAATCCAACTGCGTTCAGTTTACTGCCAAATCAGAGTGTGGCAGCGACGGCAGCACTACGAGCAGCTCATACATTTCGAATGGCCCAGCAAGGCGCAAAGCACCTGAATGCTCGCCGGGAGGGCTGCTTCAGCAGCGGCTGCGGCTGCAGCGCCGCCAGCTCATACAGCTGTGAGCCGGCCCGCAGGAACTCGTACAGGTCGGGGCAGTCTGCGGCAACGGGATGGGCGGGCAGCGTAGCTCACTTCCATGCCGTGGCTTGATAGGGTGTCCAGGCTGCTTCTTATCGGTATTGAACGGCTTGCTCAGCCCCAGGCTGCAATGTGGTTCTCCAAACGCATCCACCCCAGCTCCCCTCTGTCCCAAGCACTCACGCTGCAGCTGCTCGTGGGCCAGCAGCGCCTGCAGGTAGCGGTCCAGCGCATCCCGCCGCTCCTCCACAAACTCCACGCTGCGGCAGAAATCGTGCAGTAACAATGGGTTTGAGGTGCAGTGCAGGTAAGGCACATCGCTTGGGCCAGCCACGTAGTCCAAGTGCAGAAAACACACTGCATGGTATGATGCATAATGAGAGAGCCGCCCTTTGTGTGTGTGTGCAGGCTACAAGCATGCCCCCACTTGCTGCTGCATACCAAGCCCCCGTTGTTCCAGCGCCCCGCCCACCACGCCCCCTCTCACTTGTTACTGTGGATGAAGATGCGCTTGGGCGGCAGCTTGAGGCGGTAGGCAGTATACGCGCGCAGCTGGCGGTGCAGCACCTCAAAGTTGCGGTAGCGCCGCGACACCGTCCACTCCCCCGCGTTGTCCGCCACGCGGATCTGCGGGGTGTGAAACAGCGATGAGGGGTGAGGCTGGAGCAGGATGGTGTCGTCGCAGGGAGGCAGAGGTGGCACAGGCAAAAGTGGCAATCGCAGCAAGCCAGCAGTAAAGAGGCTGGCCATAAAATGGAAGCTGGTGCCGACCCCCTCTTGCTTGCCTTGAACTCCACATAGTCCTTGCTGGTTGAGGTGTTGAGGTCCGCCGCCACCACCTGCACATGTATTGGTTAACGCACAGCTGGCGTCACTTGCCACGTCACGCACAGCAGGACCGCTAGAGCCTGCACACTCCACCCTCATGCTGCTCCACTGATACAGCAATGTCCACCCTAATGCAGCGCTCTGAAACCGTACCTTGGCGCGGGCCTGGCCCACAAACGCAGCAGGCGCCTCCACGCTGCTGCTGGATGTTGCCCGAGGCGTGACCCCTGCCACTGCCGCGCCATCTGCTTGCGGTGCCAGCAGGTGTGCCATGCTAAACTCCCGGCGGGTGGGAGCCAGAGATGGGTCACTCGCATCTGCCGCATCCACAGCCTCCCACCCATCTGGCAGCAGCCCGCTTTCTGTGCTGTCGGCTGGCCGTCGTGCCGGCGCACCCTCCGCTGATGCCTGGTGGCTGTCAGGCGTGCCTCCAGCCACGCCCGCCGCCTCGCCCTGCTGCTGGGCAGGGGGCCGCGGCGGCCGCAGGCTCTGGCTGCCGGCCAGGCTGGACCGCCCCCGCTGGCTGGCGCTGCCGCCGCTGTTCAGGCTGCCCATAGACCGTGCGCCAGACAGCGGCGCTTCCATGCCCAGGCCGCCTGTGTCAGCTGGAGAGCAGGAGCGAGCCCTGGCGTGCAGGTGCGCCTGCTTGTGCGGCAGTGGCTGCTTCTGCAGCGCGGCGTCCCCGGTCTCCTGCCCATCCTGCTGCTGCGCCTGCTGCGCCTGCTGCGCCTCGCCCTTGTGCACGGCAAGCAGCAGGTCGACCGACTTGGAGCGGGCGTGCGACGACAGCTTGCTGCAGGGCAGCGGAAGTTACGGAGACGGCACGTGAGGTTGGAAGGAGGGCACTTTGCCGCATAAGCACATCTGCATGCCTGTCTCAGCCTCATGCACGCCGCCCATCTGAAGCCCCTGCCTAGGCCCCACCTGCGCAGCTGGTGGCGCAGCTCCCGCGCCGCCGCCAGCGCCCGCTCCTCGCCACGCGCGCTCTGCATCAGCCGCTGCTCGTGCTCCCACGTGCCCCGCAGCGCCTCACTGCGGGCAGGAAGGAGGCTGACTGGTTGTCCCTCAGCATTGGCAAGGCACCCAAGGCACGTAAGGAGGCGCTGGCAAGCAGTGAGCCGAAGCAGCGACAGTGCATACGCAGCTAGGACTAGCCAGCATGCAGCAGTACGAAGGTGCAAGCACTGCTTGGCACGGCAACTGGCCTGCGGGCGGACGCCAGCTCGGGGCTGATCTCGGGCACCTCTCGGGAGGCAGAGGCCTTCTTCTGCAACAGTGGTAGCATGGCAGGGAGGCAGCATGGCATGTTGGGAGGGTGGCGCAAAGGTGCAGCGCGGCTGATTGATATGATCATTCCACCAGCTGTGCCACATGCATCAGCCCAAACACGGCAGCAAGGCAGCCCGCACCAACTCCCGCTCTACATTTTTTCAACTGCTGACCTGCGGCTCCCCCATGTGGCCCGGAGCATCCAACCGCCAGCATGCTACTGGCCAGGCAGTGAAAACCCCCATAATGTCCAGGACCCATGCCCCTCACCTGTGGCTCCCCCAGGAACGAGTAGAGCGCCTTGTTGAAGTAATAGGGCGCCGCCCAGCCCAGCAGGGGGCGGAAGACGCACGAGGCCAGCAGCTCTCGGCACACCACACGAGCAGTGGGCCGCTTCAAGTCCTCCACATCCACCAGGAACGCCACCGCCCCCTCGCTGACCGCCCGCAGGAACTGCAGGCAGGTGGGATGCAGGGAGGATGCTCACGCCGTCTGATTAGCGGCGTGCTCGGTGTTGCATGGAGCAGGCCAGCAATGCATTCCTCAAAGATGGTACACAGCAGCAGGCGTACCTTGTAGTGGCCGTCGGGCGTCTGCAGCGCAGGGTGCAGATTGCCCTCTGCCCGCATCTCAGCCTTGAAGGCGCGGTCGCGTGCCGCAGGGCTCATGTCCCGCCTGCAGGACAGGCAAAGTTGAGGAGGATGGGGCTGCATCGCTCGTACGCCTCAGGGTGTTTTTAAAAAGGTTCCTGCCACCCCCACGCCTTGCCTGCTGTCCCCATGCACCAGCTCGCAGCAGCAATGCGCCACAATGCCCTGCAATCCGCACAACCCCACACACAGGCAGTTGGGCTGCTGCGTGGCCAGCAGGATGGACTCCCGCGTGTCTCGGTACAGCTCCAGCTGCACCCAGAGAGGGAGGGCATTAGCAACATCAGAAGGACAGAGTGGGACAGGTGCTGTAGCATGGTTCCAGCCACAACCGCAGGAAAGTGGCCCACTTGTTGACCCTTGCGCCCCATTAAGCACAGCCCATTAAGCGCAGCAGTTCGGGAAAACGGCTCACCTGCTCCATGCAGAGCTCCGCCAGGTCGTTCATCACGGCACGCAGGTCCGCCTGCCGCGCCCGCATCGCCAGCTGGCCAAACGCGGAGTTGAGGAGGCGGCGCACCTGCGGCGGCGCAGTATGTGAGGTGGCGGGTCAGGATTAGGTGCAGAGCAGGCCAGCCGGCAACAGCACCGCAGTGCAGTCAACTACGCGTGCACAGCATTGCTGTACGTTCACTGCTTCAGCACCCACCTCGGCTGGAAACTCGCGATCGGGCGTCACACTCCCGTACCACATGTCGTAAATGAACTGGAAGCGGCAGGGAAGCGGGCAGGGGGAGGAGGTGGCCTGTCAGCTGGGGGGTGGACCGAAATAGCCCCGCATGCGTTTTGTTTCCCGTCCATTATTGTGCATCATGCCCACCCGCCCTCCCAGCGCGAGATCAAGGACCTGGCGGCGGCAATACATGCACGACACCGGCACTACGGCAGCCGCTCCGCCTGCCCCTACAAAGGCAGTGTGCACAGCGCACTTCCTGCACGATGCTGCCGCAGAAGCGCGCCCACGCCTCCTCCACCACTGGCGCGCGCACAAACTTGCGCCAGGCCTCGGGGCGCGAAGCGCTGGGCGGCACGCCCCAGGGCGAGGGCGGCGGCGCCTCGCCGCCTTCGCGCCGCCAGCCCCGCGCTTCCTGCCGCGCCGCCAGCAGGCGCGCGCGCTGCTGCCGCTCCAGCTTTAGAAAGGCCCAGCGCACCGTGACCACGGCCAGCAGGGCCAGGGGCAGGTTGCCGGCCAGCGAGGCGCTCGTCTCTGCGCTCAGGCGGCGAGGTGGGTGGCGGGTGGGGCGACGGGAGGCTGCAAGGTCGCCCAGCCGAGGCGGCAGTGCAGGGCGACCGGCACCCAGCACAAGAGCTCGTCCACACTCACTGGTGAGCAGCAGGGCCAGCATCAAAGCGGCACCAGCGAGCTGGAGCACGGTGCCCAGCCAGGGGCGCACGCCCTGCAGCCGTGCAGCGATCTGGGCATCCATGTCTGGACGGCTTCTATCAAATGATCGAGCGCCGGCCTGCTCAGGAGCCCTCAGCAGCGAGCGGCGTCACCGCCCGCCCGCTGCCGCAGCTTGAGGCATTGCCTACGCTGATCGGGTGCTACTGCACGTGCTGCCGGCGCGATCAGGTGTGCTGGGGCGTGGCGGCGGGCTGCAGGTCACGCAGGGCAGGACGGCAAATGCAGATGCCCTCGCCGGCACACTGGCTTGTTACTGCTGCTCAATCCTCATCATCCCCGTGTTATTTGAGCTGCCGCCAGCCCAGCTGGGGCTTGAACAGAATGGCGCAGCCCGCGGCAGCTGCACTGCTGGCCCCCCTCCCGCCCCCTGCCAGCCCCGGACCGGGAGCAGAAGAGGCGCCGCAGCGTGTCAGCCACCTGCAGGCCGTGCAGGCCTGCCTGGAGGCGGAGGCGGCGCGGGCGGCGGCAGAGCTGCGGGCGGCCGAGGCGCGGACAGCCGCGGCACGAGAGGCGCTAGAACAGGACTGCTCGGCCGCCGAGCAGCAGCACCAGGGCATTGCGGACGCACTAGCGGGGCTGGCAGCTCGCCTGGGCTGCCTGGCGCCGGGCAGTGCCGGCGCCCCGCCGCCGCTGCTTAGCTTGGACCTGCCCGACAGCTATGCCAGGGCCTGCACCCAGCTGCTCGACCTGCTGGCAGGCTATGTGCAGCACCACAACGACACCAGCAGCGAGCCTGGCAGCACGAGTGGCGCGGCAGCACCGGCAGCAGAGCAGCAGCACCGGCGGCGGACGCTGGAGCTGGAGCAGCTGCAGAGCGGGGCGTGCAAGGCGCAGCGGCTGCGGGTGGAGGAGGAGGCAGAGGAGGCCAGGTGGGGCCTTGAGCAGCCCATTTTCGTGGCAAGGTAGTTGCTTCAGGATACACGGTGACTTTGAACCTCTCCGCAGCTGGCATGTTGCATTCTGGTTAGTCCCTCGGCACACTGCTCACCACACCGAGTGCACAGCTCATCGCTCAACATGCATCCCCCTGCAGGCTGCTAGCGGAGCTGGAGGCGCTGCGGGCCCACAGCAGCGGCCCTGCTGCCGCAGCAGCCCGGGGGTACAGCGCAGCAGACCTGGAGGCAGAGGTCGCCAGCCTGCGGAGGCGGAGGGATGCACGCCTGCCCAAGGTGGCGGCGGCAGCAGAGGCGGCGACAGCGGCCGCTGCGGGCGCAGGCGTGGTGCAGGAGCAGGCGGCGCAGCGGCAGGCAGCGCTGGAGCGGCGGCTGCAAGCCAAGCAGCAGGTGCGGAGGGAGGAAGAGGGTTGCGTTGCAGCAATGGACACTTGCACCAACTTGCATGGGTGCATGGCAAAGTCGTGCTGGACGCTTTGTGAGCCGGCTGGTCTTTTGCACATTAACTTCTCTACTCTCTCCGCCTTCCATGGCCCCAGGCAGCAGCCCTGCTGGCCAAGCACCTGTCCCGCCAGCTGCTGATCCGTCAGCTGCTGCAGCACGAGCAGGCGGTGGTGCAGCAGGCGCAGCTGGTGGCTGCCGCGGCGCGAGCGGATGCGGAAGCAGCGCTGCAGGCAGCGCTGGGCCGCCTGCCCGGCTATGCTGAGAAGCAGTGCGGCGGGGGAGATGCAGGAACAAGCAGCGGCGGCGCAGCGGCGCCTGGACATGCAGGAATGGCAGCAGCAGCAGCAGCAGCGGCGGCGGCAGCAGCGCCCAGTGCGGCAGCGTCGAGCGGGGAGGATCCAGTGGCGACTGCCGAGGCGGTGCTGCAGTGCTGGCAGGAGCTAGCACAGCTACTAGCGCAACTGCAGAGCGACACTCTGCCTGCCCACAAGGCCCTGTTTGCCAAGCTGCATGGCCTGCTGTACGGCAGCAGCGATGGCGACGATGGTGCGTCCAACAGCAGCAGCAGCGAGGCTGGCGGCAGCACGCGCACCAGCGCCGCCGCTGGCCAGGCAGCCGGAGCGGCTGTGCAGCGACCAGAGCTGACGCCTGCAGCGCTACAGGAGCAGCTGGCGGCTGTGACTGAGGCGCACAGCAAGCTCAGCTTGGCAGCCAATGCGCTGGTCAGCGAGGTGCTGGAGCGGCAGCAGGTGCTTGCTGTGCTGAGCTGGACTTGGACTGTTTCTTTTAGGAGCAGCTGTGCTTTGAACACCTGATGCTTGCCCAATGCTCAAAAGTTGTACTCGCAGAGCTGTGTAGGCGCACGTCACCAACCCTCCCTCCCGTGTGCCTTCTCCCCTCCCTGACCGCAGGCCCCCGGGGCGGAGCAGTCGCGCCAGCTGGCACAGCGTGTGCTGACCGAGTTTTGGAGCGCAGGAGGGCCGCAGCGGCTGGTGGCGCTGGCGGCGGAGCAGCGCCGCAAGCTGGAGAGCTATGTTTGAGTCGGCTGGTGCTTATTCTCCATGCAGCTGCACCCAATGCATGACATTCCATACAAACTGGAAGCCACTGTGGTCATGGCGCGTTACAATCAAGGGCGGAGAATAGTCTTACCGAGGGGGCATGTGCATTCAGTGTGGGTCGGTGGCTGTGCAAATAGTGGTGGGTCGGTGGCAGAAGCAGAGTCAGTTGATCAACTGGTGGGTGGACAAACGATGAAGGAATTGAAGTTGGGTGCAGTGATGTGTTCTGGCTTGGATGTTGGAGTGGGGTGGGTGGCAGTCGTGATTGATCCACTCGTCAGGAACATGCGAGCAAGAGCAGGCAGTCAAGTGTCAGGTGCCGTGCTGTCGCTTGCTTATTCAACTGGGTGCTGCCGCCTGGGTTGAGCCAGGCGGGCAGCTACAGGATGCTAGATTCTAGGGGCGGGGCGCATTCAGGTCTAGATGGCCAGGAGGGCTTTTGGGGATGCCGCCAGGCACCTTGGCCAGCGCTACCAAGCTAGCCAGCCCAGCGTGCTGCTCACTTGGGCGCCACGAGTGAGCGCAGCTGGAGGGTGAGCGAAGGGTTGGAGCGGACCGCTTCCCGCAGGCCCGCCACCAGCCCTTCCGTGCCCTCTGCTGTGCCCGCCAGCTGGGCCACCAGGCGGGAGGCGGCCCGTGTGCGCAGCAGGCGCAGCTCCATTGCGATGCGCGCCGCACCGCCGCCGCCCTGCACCCAGTCCATGAACGCGCCATCGTCCTGCCAGGCCGCCTGCGCCTCGGTGGCACTGCTATCCTCCAGGCCCGCAGGCGCCAGAGCGGAGGCCAGGCTGTCGCCGCTGCTGTCGGCCAGGGCGCACGCTGTGCTGTCTGACGTGGACAGGTACCAGGACCGCAGCAGGCGCAGCGCCTGGTGCCGGCTCACGCTCTCGTCCGCGGCTGTGGGGGCAGGACGAGGGCCAGGGGCAGAAGGTGTTGTGAGGACAAGGTGGCGACTGTCAAAATGCCTTCACATCACGATTGCAGAGGCATCAACCCCCAAGTTCCTCATTGCAAAATACGACCAGTGACAATTATGCAAAGCACAGCGCTCGCTCACCCGCGATGTGCTTGATCAGCGCCTCCTCAGTGAGCCGGCGGCGCAGGCGTGCGGCAAAGAAGGCGCGGGCCTGGCGCCAGGACACGATGCCGCGCAGCGTGCCCTTGGCAAGCATGCGCACCGGGCCGTCGTGCATCTGGTGATGATAAGGGGGGCAGCAGGGAGGATACCCCGGTCAGCTGGGTGAGCAGGGCCAATTGAGTGAAGCAGTCAAGGCTTGCTGCAAGGCAAGCTGTTCCTGTGCAACATGCAAACGGCAGGCTCCACTTTCAGCCGCCAGGACTCCAACCTGCAGCAGGGCAAGCAAACATAATGAAAATCGCACCTGCGCAAACTGCACCGCGACCTGGTGGTACACCGGCAGCAGCTGCCGCTCGCGCGCCTTGATGGCCGCGTCGCTGCCGGGGCTGCCCTCGGCCTGCGGAAGTGAGAGGGGGTGGCGACAGTGGTGACGTTACAATCACCCCGAGCAGCAGCTGAACGTCAAATGGCCTGAGCAAGCTGCCCACACATGCTGCTGCTGCCTGCGGTGCAATGCCGGGCACTGCGGTCCCCCATTTCATAATCATGGCGTGCCATGGCGGTTAAGTCGATCCCCTCTCTCCCCTCTCGCTATGGGGGACTCTCTCACCTTGAGCTTGACGATAACCGGGTCGATGCGGTGCATGGTGGCGATCAGCTCGGGGGCGCGGAACTTGATCTCAACCACGCCCTGAGGCTCCAGCACAGCACCCTGCTCAAGCCCAGGAAAGTGGTTGGGATGTAATGCACTTGGGCGGTTTGATAATGGCTTGGTGGCGCAACGCGTGACTGCGCCTGATGCCGCCACGCCGAGTTCAAGCGCGCTTGCAGGCCCCCACCAACCAGTGTATACACTACTGCAGCATGACATGCAGCCCACCTGCACGGTGTCGTCACCAAACATCTCCACTTGATCTGCGTCGCTCTGGCTCCCCCAAACACACAGCGCCGCCAGTTAAAAGCTAAACACCACTTGCCTGTGCAGTGTCGTCTGCGTACATTTCCACCTGGTCCGCGTTGATCTGGCTGTCGATGACGACCCAGGCGCCGCCGCGCAGCTCGCAGCCGGGCGGCAGGTATACAAACACGGGCTGCTTGTAGGCGCGCAGGTTGTCCACAATCAGGGAGCCGGCCTGCCGTGAGGGACAGGTGGTTGGGAGAGCGATTGGGGAGGGGTGAGAGAATGGGGGGCGTCAGGTAGGGAACAACGGGAGTGCAGGAAGAGCGGACTGCTGGTGGAGCATGCAAGCGTGCGACCAAGCTGCACGCGCACACCCTTTTAGCACACTCTGCCTCAGACAGGAGGATTGTGTGCTTCCTGCCCACCCACCTGCAGCACGCCCTCAAACAGGTCGCGCTGCCCGCCGCTGAAGCCCCGCCAGTTGGCCAGGATGAAGAGCGGCAGGCCCTGCACAAGAGAAGCGGGCAGCGGGCCCCGCAGAGGTGAGCAGGGCACTAAAGCAAGCCTCGGCTGTGCGATGCCATGCACAAAAGCAGTGCGGCATTGCACCATGTGCGCGGCGTTGTGATACATTCATGGTGCACCCACACAGGTAGCAAGCAAGGAGCACTGCAGAAATAGAGCGAGCGCACCTCCAGGCCAAACTCCTCGATCGCCTGGGCGGTCTTGAGGGCGGAGTCGGGGAACCACACCTGGCCCGCCTGCAAATACATGGGCGGCAAGAATACGTGTAGATGGACAAGGCGGGCATCGCGTGCTTGCCAGGCACACCACACCCATGCAAACTGACACCTTCGGCGACAGTACAGCGCTCTGCCCCAGCAGCAGCAACAGCTTGGGCTGCTGCAACCTCGGCAGCCCTCCACGCTCACCTGGGGGATCACGCGCTCGGACGAGTCGGGCATGCCCGGGTCGGCGGCAATGGACAGCATCACAGTCTGAACGGGGGTGGCAGGGGTAACACAGAGGCAGCAGCGTGGTGAGGTTGGACAAGGAGCAGTGCATGCGCAGACGGCGAGCAGCAGCATGGTGGCGCAGCAGCACCCCCCGGAAAGCAACCCCAACAACCGGCCGGGCACAGCCAGCACCAATCATCCCAGCCCACCTGCGTCTCCACTGCAATGACGCCCACGGGCACACCGCCCAGCCGCGCCCGGCCTGTCACCACGGTGCGCGCCCAGCCAGCCTGCTCAGAGCAGGAATGATTGGGGGCACAGGGCAGGTGTTGCTGAGCTGAGCAAGGTGTAGGGAGCAGAGCCGCCGTCTCAGAACAACTTTGCCCAGTGATGTGTCCCTGCCAATTGTGTGCAGCTGCTCGGGCCGCCCCCCAAACTGTCCTGAGAGCAGCCCCTCTACATGCAAGCCCCACCTGCGCCTCCATCCAGCTGCCACGGTCAAACAGGCCCGACTGCCAGGCGGAATCAGAGGGGCTGTGGCCGGGCGGGGAGAGCAGCTCCAGGCCGGCAATGGCAGCCCGAGGGTCCAGCTTCTCGCCTGCAAATGAAGGCGCATCCACGTGCATGCACTCAATCCCAGGCCAACACGGGCCAATCTGAGACATCCGGCACCCATTGCAGCCCGTGGTAACTCCAAGACAATCGATTGCAGCTTGTGCCCCCTGCTTTGGCCAACGCCCAGCACGACGCAGCGCACCCTCGCCAGGGCGGTAGTCGATGTGGCGTGCCACGGGGTCGGCGGTGGGCAGCGCGGCGGCGGGCTCGCCCACACGTGCCGGGGTGTAAGCCAGCCAGCGCAGCACGCAAGCAGCGCCCGCAAGGTCGTCCTCAACGATGTGGTGGGACACGCCGTTGGCACCCATCACCTTGGGGCCGCCCAGCTGCAGGGAGGGTGGTGGCATGGCGGTGGTGGGTAATGGAAGCAGTGGTAATGGAAGAAGTGGTAGCAAGAAGTGCATTACAGAGTATGGTGGGGCTGGGATGCCACCTGCGCGCTCTGCACGGCTCCCCAGCCCGCCGGCCGTGAGGCGGGCTGGGGAGCCGCAGGCCACCGCTTGCAAGCAGTGCAACCAACTGGGGCCCCTGCCCTGTGCTATCAAGTAGTAGCAAGCAGGTGAGCAGGCAAAGGAGTATAAGCACTCAATACAGCCCCCGCCCACCTGCATGTGGCTGGTGTACACGTCCCTGCCCAGCAGCCGGTTGAGCGCGGCATAGCCCGTCAGGATGATCGGCTGGTCCTCGCGCTGCACGCACCTGCGCAGGCCAGGAGCAGCGGGGCAGGGACGCGGGCGGGGTGGGTTGGGAGGGGGCCGGTATCTACCTAAGAACCCAACCAGCATGACGTGACCACCCCTCTCGATCCGTCCATCCCTTGGTTGAGATGATTTCAACGCTTCAAAACGCCTCAAACCAAGCGACTTTGCACACCGCACCTGCGCCCAAGGCGCGCCAGGTAGGCGCCGATGCCCACGGTGCGGCCCGACACCAGCGTGATGGTGAAGCCCTCCCTGAAGGCGCGGGAGTAGGCGGAGGCGATGGCGCCGCTGCCGCTCAGGCACTCCACGCCCAGCCCGTCCTCCAGGCCCACAATTTCTGGTGGCGGGCAAACGAGGGGAGGGTTGAAGGGGGCAAGGCGGCGAGTGAGGCGGAATGGGCGCTGCCGGGTGACGGCTGATGCAGGCCCGTCTGGACGTGCAGCAACGCGCAGCCGGAATGCATGCCGCCTTGGTGCGCGTCTAGAGAAGTGTGCCAACAGCAGCACGCCAAGACTAGCCGGATGCCCCCTTTGAAGCCCCACCCTTCTGCTGCCCAGCCATGCACCCACCCGTCAGCTGCCAGCGCTCCTCGCCCTCCTCCGTGACCAGGCGCTCCGCCTTGACGGGGGCGGGCCCTCCGGCAGCTGCTCCCCGCTCCATTAGGGAGGCGTAGTCGTCTGGGGAGAGGAACAGGTACTTGAAGCCCTTGGTGGGGTCGGCCAGGTTCACCCACTCCACCTGCAGTTGCGGAGGGCAGTTAAGGAGGGCGATTGGGGGTGGCACAAAGGGGACGGGGTGGGGAGGCTCGGCGGGCAGCAGTGCGGCCATCCCCCAGGCTCGCTCTTCGTCTGGCCAACAGTTTAACACGGCCACTCCATACTGAAGACCAGCCTCGTCACACCCTCCCAGGCAGCGCGCGCTCTGCGTGCATCTGTCAATTGCCGCTGCGCCTCACCCGCAGGCACTGCTTGACCTCTGAGGCCAGCCCCACGCGCGCCCCCGAGTTGGCGGCCAGGTACACAACAGGCAGCCGCTCCTCCAGCGCCCACTCGGTGGCGGCGCGGAACATGGCGTCCTCTGGGGGGCCAAACGCGCCTGCAGAGGAGGGCGGCGAGGCGGCATGTGGATTTAGTGTACAAAATATGCAGGGTGCTTGAGGTGCACAATTTGCACAGGGCACAACAGGAGCCGAACAGGCCCAACAACCCACACATGGGCACCGACCCCACAGGCACCGACCCCGCCGCCCCACAGGCCCACCACGCCACCGCACCAGAGCAGAACAGCCTCACAGCCCACATATCACCCACCCGAGTTGTGGGTGATGTCGTTGGCGATGGCCACCACCTGGCGGCCCTGCGGGCACTCGGGCGTGCGCAGCGTCATCACCCACGCCACCACGCCCACCTCGTTCTGCGGGGGCAGTGCAGGGCGGCCGAGTGGGTTTGGTTAGGCCTGAGGGTGGCTGGAGACGGCTAGTGGTGCACGTCAAGCCCAATGGTGCAACCGCAGCACTCTGCCCACTGCACTGCACTCCACATCCTGCATCCAGCCTTCCTGAACCCAAGCGCACGAGCACCTGGCTGGCGGGGCGGGTGACGGGGGTGAGGGGGATGGATGCCGAGCGGTACGATGCGCCAGGGGGCGCCACCAGCTCCTGCACCTCCAGCAGCTTGCCTGTGGCAGGGTGCAGGGAGGGGAACATGTCAGCTGAGGTGTTCCGGGCAGGTTGGGTGTCCAGCTGGCAGAGCTACAACAAGCATGTTTGACCGCATGCACAGCCGTGCATAACACACAAATCGTAAGCCTCTGCACAAAAAGCAGCCACAAGTCCCGCCTCCCCTAATCCTCACCTGCAGGCGGCACGGCGTTGGGCTCGCCCGCCGCGGCGCGCTGCGCCCACAGCTGGCGCAGCGCGTCCTCAAACACGGCTGGGAAGTCGAAGCAGTAGGTGGTCTTGTGACGGCGCGCCGCCAGCCGCTTCTGCTGCAGCGGCTCCAAGGGAAGGTAGGGCGCCAGCACAGGCTCGCCATCGCTGGGGCCACACTTGCCGCCGTCTGCGTGGGAGCATCAGCGCCAGGGTGGCCAGTGGCAGTTGTGAGGCATGACAGCGCCACCCGGCTGCTTGCCAAAACAGAATCAGCAGGCTGAGGCTGCTCCTCTCCTGTCCATCCAGGCATGCAAGCTAGTGCGCGTGCACCCATGGCACAGCCCCAGTTCACTCCAACGCACACATACAACCGCACTCCAACCAAAACCCACACACACATCCCCCCACAACACTCACCGCCGATGTTGTGGCGCGAGCTGTACACGACACGCGCGTCCCGGCCCACCGCCTCTCGATACACCTCCACACACTCCTCTCCTGCCTCATGGCCCGTGGGAGCAGCCACCACCACTCGCCACGCGCCGCTCTTGTCCGGCACGCGCAGCCGCACCTCCCACTGCGCCACCGCCGCGCGGCGCAGCTGGGCAGCGTGCCGCGCCGTGATGGCGGCGGCGGCGGCGCGCAGGGCAGCGGCCACGCGGCCCTCGTCACGGGGCAGGTGCAGGGGCAGCACGGACAGCACAGACAGGTAGACGTGCGCCCAGTCGGGCTTGACACCACCGCCCTCGGAGCCTGCGGGCCGGGAGGTGGGTGGGCAGAGCAGGGGGGGTG
>VFQQ010001406.1_pt1 | contig 33763 bp, 70 predicted proteins | sample 3512341 | NCBI WGS metagenome assembly VFQQ01 (sample SAMN10412373, study PRJNA504923) | tailings metagenome | isolation source: Relicate 2 Philex TSF1 revegetated site | place: Philippines: Tuba, Benguet | collected 2017-08-29 | reverse complement strand
TACACGGGTCTGCTGCCCTTTCTGGTGCCCCTGTCTGGTGCAGTGCATGTGGCCCAGCAGCTCTCCGTCAAGCAGCAGCTCATGTTGAGCTTGTGCCTCATTCTGCCAAGTGTCAGGTGGTGCTGTCCTTGAGTCCTCTTGCAAGACATGCCCGGCTGCTGCGCCAGGCAAACTCCGACCTGTCCACATGGACCGCTCACCGGTCTTGGCAGTTCGCAATGTGTGCAAGCTGCGGCCCTTGAGTTGGCCCCGCTTGCTTTGCAAGGAATTGAGTTTGATAGGTGCTGGTGCCGAAGCCACAATTGGATACAGGCAGCGCATAAATGGGCCAAGATCAAAGTGCATCTAAATTTGATGTGGCAAATTTGTATTTTTGAATGCGGCTCATGAGCTCTGACGGCCGCTCACTCATGTCCGCCCCCCATCTCCAACCAATCCGAAGGCGGGGCTCCAGCGCGCGATTCTAGTTGAATCAAACCAGGGCTCGTTAGTCGTGCGCCCTCTTGCGCCGGCGACTGTCGCCGGCCAGGCCGCGAAGCCTGACGAAGCTTCGCCAGCCGCGCAGCCCTTATTGAATGTAGGAGATCGGTTATTGACGTAGGAGAGCTTTGGTGGGGAATGCCAACTAGCCCGGCCGCCACTGCCCTCCGCCGCCGCCGCCGCCACACTGCTGTCACTGGTGCTGCTTCCATGCACATCGCAGGTGCAGCATCCATGCTGGCCTTCAAGACTAAGCGGCAGCCTGCAACTGGCAAAGGAGCCACATCGAAATTCCCGGCATCGGCAAGCGGCGCCAGCAGCAGGCGGCATCTGAACCTCGCCACCGTTGTGCTGCTGCCGCTGCTGGTGGCTGCCTGCTACTTCAAACAGCATGGTGCGCTCAGCTTGCTTTCTCGGGGATGTTCTTGTAGGCGTGTGTTTTCGTACTGTGGTGGCCAACTGCATGCAACCCAACGCCCCTTTGATTGCAGCATGGACGGCTCCACAAAGCTGGCATGCCTACACCAATGCGGCCCCCACATCGGCGGGCGCGTCTCAGCTACTGAAGGTCCGTTCCGGCAGGCTTTCTGTGTAGTACACAATCAAACGCAGCCTAGCAGCTCGACATGGCACCGGCTTGCATGCAAACTGGCGGGCGGTCCTGGTGGGGAGCGCCTGCCTGGTCAGCTGCATGGTCCTGGCTGCCCTTGTGCTAGCAGGAGCGGCTGAGCAGCGTGCCCTGGCCGCGCATACTGGAGGAGGAGGACGCACTACGCGGCCTCACCTACTATGGCAGCGGCAGGGGCCTGCACCGCCTGGCAGACAAGCTGCTGGCGGGGCAGCCCATCAAGATAGTGGCCATGGGCGGCAGTGTGACGGCGTGGGCTGGAGGCAACCCTAACGGGGAGGTGCGAGGGCAGCTGATGCTGTGCATGGCGTGCCGGCTGCAGGCAGATGGGGCTTGCGCCTCCTTCGCTTCTGCATGGCTGTGAACACAAAGCAGCACGCTTTGTTCAAGCCTGTGCTGGGTGCGCTTCCTGCTGCCCCACAGGCGTACATTGCGCGCTTTTTCCAGTACATCAACAGCACGTTCCCGCACCTGTGAGTGCCAAGCATGCATCATTGCGGGCAAGGCTGAGAGCTATTGCGGAACCTGCACTGTGGCATGCCAGGGGTGCAGCTTGTTGTTTGCCGCCCCTGACGCATCTTTGACACCGCATCACCCCTTGGTATGCAGCCAGCACGAGCTGTACAACAAGGGCATGAGCGCGTGGAACAGCGCCCAGTTTGAGCCGTGCCTGGAGCACATTGTTCCAGAGGCAAGCCGGATGCTGTGGCCTCGTGCCCTCCCTGGCGTCCACGTCCAGTCTTTGCCAGGCATATGATGCCACCTGACTGTTCAACCACTTTGCCATGCTGCGCAGGGAGCCGACCTTGTGGTTGTCGAGTTTGCAATCAACGACGCCTCGCTGCAACGCTCGGAGGCACGTCTGCCAGCTGGGGTTTGCTGTCTGCTACGTGTGGCTAGTTAAGAGGAGGGCACCCAGTCTGCGTGGCATGCACGGCACCTGCCTTCACAACTCCTTCACCTGTTCCTTCCTGCCTCTGCAGCCGTCCTACGACTCTCCAGGGCGCCGTGCATTTGAGCTGCTGTTGCGGCGCTTGCAGGCCATGCCCTCGCGGCCCGCAGTGCTGCTGCTTCAGATGTACCCGTGGTGGCAGGCGTTTGGTGATGGAGCGACCCAGGGTCTGTACTACCGTGAGCCTGAGACAGAGATGACTGTGCTGGCCCAGGCAAGTTGGAGAGCCTGCCTATTGCCTAACTTGTTGCTGCGCGGATGGGCAGCCGGATGGATGGCGTGTGTGACTTGTGATGGGCAGAGGCTGTCGGCCCTGCCGACAACCTGTTTTCGTTGCGAGCACCCCTTGCAGTACTACGACATGCCTGTGGTCTCTCTGCGCGCGGCGGCTTGGCATCTGATGTCTGCTGGCATCGAGGGCTTCAAGGTGAGACCTCTGGGAGGCATTGCCCTCTGTGCTGGTTGTTGCGAGGTACACGACACCGGCATTTGCAGTGGCGGGAGGAGCCAGAGCCAGAGCGTGCGGATGCTAGACTGTACCTGCCAGCACCCTTCCAACATCTGCCACTCTACCTGCCAACACCTGCCACTCTGCCTGCCTGCCACCTATTCTCAGATCGACAAGGTGCTGGCACAGCCCAACCGCAACTTTGGAAACACGTCACACGTTGTGCCGCTGGCCAACGTGACTACTGAGCGCGGATTGTACTTCTACTATGATTGGTGAGCCTGTGGCAGTGTGCTGTATGTTGTTGCCTGATGCGTAATGCACGCAAAACCAGCTTGCACGCAAACTGGAGTGCAGCGACCAAACTGTGTGCGGCCCTTACGCTTGCGCACACCATACACGTGTGCTGCTCCATTGTGCTGCAGCGTGCACCCAGACAGCCACGGCCTGCGCACCCTGGCGGAGCTGCTCATCCACCCGGTGGCAAGGGCGGTGCATGAGGTGGCTGCCGGCCTGCAGCCCAAGCGGCGCACAGACCCGCGGCTAGAAGGCCGGCGGCCGCCCATGATCCCCAACTCCCCCGACCTGTCCCCCTCCCTGTGTTTCATGCTGGTGAGCTGGTAGGGAGTTGCTGATTGTGGGTTGTAAGGTGTTTTGGGGTCGGTGGGTGCAAGCCTGCCGTCCTGGGGCTTGGGCATGGGTGACAATGGCTGCCGCACACGGCTGCTCCAACCCGCCTGCCCACCAAGCAGGAAGGATTCAAGCCTGTGGTGAAAGCCGCTGAAGGCTTTGAGTACCGCGCGCTGAAGCCCAACGCAACAAACTTTGTGCAGCAGAAGTGGGGCTACTACGGCACAAAGCCAGGTGCGGCCACTGCACTGGAGGGCAGACGTTTGTAATGAGCCTGCTTCCGTGCTGCCGCAAAGCTGCGCCTGCATGTGACGCGGCCTGGCCACCCAGCCAAGCCTCTGTTGGGTTGCGCAGGCGACTGGGCGGAGATGGAGCTGGACACACAGATGGATGCCGCCCACCCGCAGGCCACAACATCCGTGTGTGAGTACAAGGTGGCACATCTGTATGGCGCTTGGGAGACCTGCTGGCCAGGCAGCGTTTGCCCATGCCATGCCTCCCAGCCCCACAAGGCAAAGACAACGGATCAGTGCATGCGGGTGTGCGGCCACCGCCGCCTCCTTAGAACATGCTGCTTGTCCCGTCACATCCCCATGCCCTGCAGACCTCACCTACCTGACCAGCTGGAAAGACATGGGCACCGCCCGTGTCACCTGCACAGGCTGCGAGTGCAAACCCATGGACATCAACGCCCATGTCCCCATGGCTGTGACGACGGTCTTCTTCAACCGCCTGATACCAGTGAGCTGCAGATTTTGACAAGCTGCTGTTGCTGCCTGATGTCTTGCCACGCTTTATGCCCCCTCACAAAGTTGCCGGGCTCCACGCCACTGCACTCATTGCACAATATTGCCCATGGCTGCCCTCCCTTCTGCAGGTCTCCCAGCATAAGCAGTGCCGCATACGCATCACCATCCTGGAAGCTAAAGAGCCCAGCCAGCAGCAGAGCCAGCACTTCATGATTGCAGCCGCAATGCTGCGCTCCGGTGGTGCTTGAAACGTGGCGTCCATCTGCCGCTGCAGCGTGTGCTGGCAATCCCATGCATGCCCACTGCCTTGCCTGCCATGAGCTGCTCTACACTGTCTGCCATTATTTCGCCAGCTCAACTCTCGATCACTGTTACCACTTGGCACAGCACAAAGTTGATTTGGGTCGGAACAGCTTAGCAGCGGCACAGCAATGCCGGCCGTTGGGCGGCACGCAGCCTCGACCCACGGGGCGTGTTGCAGGGGGTGCGTGCAGTAGGGTGCGTGCACTACTGTACTACTGCACGCACCCACTGGCGTGGAGCATGTCACATGCACAATGTTGCGTCATGCCTGTTGTTTGGGCACCTGATGCACAGGACTTGCAGGGGTCGTGTGGAGGGCTGCCGGGCATGGTTCCTGGACTATTGGGTGCAGTCGTGGCATCTGTCCTTCCAGATGTTTTAGGTTCAGGCTGCCTGCATGCCTGCAGCAGTAGCTTCCCAGGAAGCCTGGAGTGCATTTGCAGGGCCAAAATGCTGGTGGTGCCGGCAGCTGCCAGCCGGACCGCCGCCTGTTTGAATGGCGCGGTGGCTCCAGCCACCGCATTCCTGCCTCTGGGCGGGGCCGTGACGGCGCCCACGCTTACTTCAACGGTGGCAATCCTGATTCGCCCTGCAAACAAAGCCATGGGCCCCGCTGCAAGCGGGAGGGACGCTGCTCATCGCTCCCCTTCCCTCCTGCTGGCATTGTTCGCCCTCCTAATTGTGGGAAGCTGCATTTTCAGCCCCTTCGGAACAGACCTTGGGCTGCAGCCGTCGGCACCATCGTGCGCGCAGGCAGCCACGCCTCCAAATCCCTATGTCGCCCTGTGCCTGAGCGTGAAGGGTGAGCCCATGATCGGGGCCGATGGGCTAGCCGCACTCATGTTGCAACCGCCGCCGCTGCGTCGCCGCCGCCTCTGCCGCACTGCAGTTTGCACTGCGCGTTCCCTGTGGTGTCTGCTGGAGTGCAGCAATTGCTGTACCGCCGCTGGCTGTGGGTCAAGTTGTGGTGTCTGGTTTATCATTGTCCGGTTCGTGCGCATAGCCCGCCTGCCACCCGCACCCTGCCCCACTCGCATGCCCGCCCCCTGCCCCTTGCCCGCCCAGACGAGTGGGCGGAGCTGCCGGAGTGGGTGGAGCACCATCTGAAGGTCGGGGTGGGCAAAATGTACATCCTAGATGACGGCTCGCAGGCAAGCGCACATGCTGGGCTTGGCTGGTGCGGCCGCATGCGCCTTTGGCAGTGCCGCGTGATGCCGGTGTTGCTGTACTGGTGCGCCACCGGCTCCCTTCTGCTAGCCGGTTCTGGTGCCTATCACCACCTGGCTACCTTGGGCAGCTGTGACAAAATGCCCCGCCCCATGCTTGCCCTGCAGCCGCCAATGAGCACTGTGCTGGCACCCTACATTGCCAGTGGCGCCGTTGAGTACCACTGGTTCGAGGGCGTGCCGCAGCCGCCGCAGCCATTTGCTGCACCCTCACCAGCAGCAGCAGAGCGGGTTGGCGCCGGCGCAGCAGCACCAGTCCTGCCTGAGCTGCTGTCAGGCTTCAACTACAGCAACGGCGAGCGCTTCCAACTCTTTGCGTACGACTGGTGCATGCAGCACCACCGCAACGACCACACGTGGATGGGTGCGCTGAGTGGCATGGGGGCTGGTGGGTGATGCATGAGAGCGGGCGGCAGCATTTGGAGTGCTTGCGTGTCCCCATTCAAGCCTGCACTTGCACATTGCAGCAGGCTTTGCAAGCTAAGTGCAGCGCACCGGCGCTTGCATTCCCGCCGGCCACCCCTGCTGTGGCTGCATCTGCAGGCGCATACAGCATCCGCCCATGCCTGGCCTCACCTGCACCTTGCAGGTTTTGTCGATGTAGACGAATACATCATCCTGCGGGCTGACATCCCAAGCCTGCCTGAACTGCTCCAACGGTACGAGCAGTTTGGCGGCCTGGCGCTCTTCTCCAAAATATTCGGCACCAACGGCCACAAAACGCGGCCAGCAGGAGGCACGCGGCAAGGCTTCACCAAGTGTGCGCCAGCAATGCAGGTTCGCGCTGTTTCAGTTGGCGGTTTGGTTGCTGGGAGCCACAGTGCCCATGCGTGTGCTGCTGCTGTTGCCAGGGAAGGTGATGGATTTCGGCAAGGCTGCAGCTTGCATTGCCCCCACTTGGCAAGCTGCGCCTTTGTGGTGTGCTTGGTGCCCTCAAAATTTCAAGCCCAGCCTGCCCCCGCTCCCTTGCACCCGCAGAAAGAGTACTACAAGACGATCGCCAACCTGCACTACGTGCTGCCCACCATTGGCAAGTTTGGGCCCCACGCGTTCCGCATGCGCGATGGCGCAAAAACGGTCAACAGCCGCGGCCTCACGGTGATCAGCGGTGAATCGGAGCGAGTGGTGAAGGACGAAATCTTCCTGCACCACTACTGGACGCGCAGCGAGGAGGAATTTGCGGCTAAGTTGCAGCGGGGCGGCGGCATACACAAGACCAACCGCTTCAACACTGGCCACATGACATTTGTTGATACAACATGCACGCTAGACTGCCTAGATGCAGTGCGTTACACCTCAGATTCTGAAGGCGCTCAATAACTTCCCTGCGCTGCGAATAGTGCAGCGCAGAGCTTTGCACCAGTAAGATACTGAGTGGTACAACAGGCAGGATTGGCTGGCCGCTCGGGTTAACTTAATGGTTGCAGCCTCGCTTGTTACAACCATTGTGCAGCAAATAAGTGCTGTAGGCACAGACCATACCCGTGTGATTCTTTGAGTTTCTGCAGTCAGATAAATCAAACACCCCACACGCACATGCATGTCATTGCTTGAGTTCATGAGTTTGCCCGGCCTGCGTTGAGTCTGCCTTGCCCCGCTCAGCGGCCCGCCACGCCGGTGCCGGCAGCGGCTGTGGGCGGCTGCGGCTCGGTGTCGGTGGACACCAGCTCCTTGGCGGAGGTCAGCGCGCTGCTGGTGGCCTCCAGCGCAGACCGAATGGCGGCGCGGATCTTGATGGCGTCCTGCCGAGGCAGAGGTGGGCAGGGAAGGAAGGGGGGCAGCAGCAACATCAGCACTGTTGGGCACCTCAAATGCAGGGCTTGCCAAATGTGCTGACCAACAAGCGGCACATCGGCACATGCGGTGCGGGCGCGTGGCGGGCCCGCGCACGCATCTCATGGGGGCTCAGCTGCACCACAATCGGGCATGCTGGCCAGCAGCAGCGCACCTTGTTCAGGGCAGTGACGCGCGCGTGCTGCGCTGCCTCCAGGTTGGTGTGGTTCAGCTCCGCGGCTGCACCAGGAGGGCATAAGCAGCCAGCTCGCTCGGCATGTGTTTAGGACAGCTGGCTGGTCAGCGGTTTAGCCAGGGGTGCCAGCACGCAGGGCGCCAGCCACTCACTGCTGAGCTTGGTGGCCAGACCCTGCAGCGCCGACTCCTCCGCCGCCATGCGGTCGTTGGCCTTGGGGTTGGTGGCCAGCTGCCCCCGGGTCTTCTCGATGCGGTCCTTCTGGGAGGTGACCTGCGGGAGGCAGGCAGCCAAACCAACCGCCAATTATGGCTGCGTCCCATGTGCAAGGCAACCAGCCAGCGCAGGCAGAGGCAGCAGTGCAGTCCAGCAGCAGGCTGGCCACACCACACCTTCTTGCGCGCCCCCTCCAGCTCGTCGTACGCCTTGTCCACGGCCTTCTGGTGGGCCAGGGCGTCGTTGAAGCTGCGCAGGTGGGGATGCAGAGCGTTGCTGGTTTGTGTGTTGCGTCCATGCGGGTGCAGAACAGTGCAGCAAACCACGTAGTTTGTCCCCGAGGAGCAGCTGCGCACTGCAGCCAAGTCCACCTGCCACCCTGGCGATCAGTCGTCATGTACGCGGCACACACGGGTCACCGGCAGCCGGCAGGTAGCGCGGCGGCCGCCTCACCGCGCCACCCAGTCGCTGATGGGCTTGATGGTCTCGCCCGCCAGCTTGCCAGACAGGTCGCCCTTGGCCTGCAGCGACCATGAGAAATGCCGAAATATGTTCACACATGCACAAGACAGGCAATCCTTCATATAACGGAAGTGCAGCAGCCGGCCGCTGCCCTTGAGTGGACCTTTCCCGCCACGCACCGACGTGCCCGCCTGCAGGGTGAAGTTGGGGCCGCCAACCGGCTCGGTGGTGGCGACCACAGCAGAGGCTGCCACGCCCGCGGTGTCATTGTACTGCAGGACGTATGGAGGGGTGATGCGAAGTGGGCAGTAAGATGGGCGATTGCACTGCCCGACCTGCTGCGCCTTGCACTGGTTTGCGCCTGTGGTGCACCCAACCCCTGCAACACCTGGCTGGTGGCTCCAGCTCCTGCATATAATGCCAAGTGCCTTGAAGGCAGGCCCCCTCCTGCAAGCAGCTGCGCTCACCAGGCCCGGCAGCGGCGTGGCGCACACCACGGCGCCGCTCTCCAGCACCGAGGTCAGCGCATCCTGCACCTTCTTCAGGTCACGCTCATATGCCGTGGCCACACGTGCCAGGGTGGCAGACTCCTGCACAGCAGCAACAGGAGGCAGGGTGGGACGATGAGCATGCGGGTGGTGGGCTGTGTGGGTGGAGAGACGCGCAGGGTGGGCAGGTGGCAGGCCAGCCATGCATGCTCTGCAGGTGGGCCAACAGCACCAACGCACCTTCAGCATGTGGTTGCACCTGCAGGGGAGCAGGCAGCACAAGGGGTGGGTCGGTGGGCATGGGGTTGATGACACCACAGCGTTAAGCGGCGCCAGCACCCAGTGGCAGTTAAGCAGGAGGAACCACGGCAACCGACCGGCCTGCCTCACCGGCTGTGCGGGTCGCCATGGGCCGCAAACGGGTTGATAGTGTCCAGGGTGCCGGCAGCGGCAGACTTGGAGGAAGTGCAGCCCATGCTGGGTGGATGCCTGCGTGTGGGAAGAGGATAGCTGTTGGGCCAGCGGCGCGGAGAGCTGTCGGCGGGCGGCGGCGGCGACGCGCAAACGCTTCCGCGCGGGCACCACCCGCGCCATGGCAGCGATCAATGACCGCCGCTGTCGGGCGATCGCCTGATTGGGGCCGCGGGGTGGGGCGCGGGGCAAGGCCGCGGGCCGCACCTTTGAAGAGTGGCGAGGTGGCCTGCACGGACTTTAGAAGAGGTGTAAGGATGTCGCGGAGAGCGGCAAAGTTGCGCAGCGACGCTGATCAGTGGGCATGGGCGGTGACCTGGCGATGCCGCCGGCGGGGGCGTAAAGCGCGGGCCTTGCATGCCAAACCTTAGTGGCCTGAGGCAACCATTGCACAAGCCAAAGTGCAAGAGGGGGATTACTCAAACTTTGACAGTGAGTCTGGCATCCTAGGGGGGCGCCTGCAGCGCAGGCACGTGTCTCATTGACCTGCGCGGGCCCCTAGACACCCAGTGGCCACACGCGTATCCTGCCCCCGTTGCCGTCAGCCACCGAGTTACAAGTGTGTTCTGTCATCCAGAAATACAGCAGTGATGGAGACCAGAAGCACGCCAGCTTCAATGCATGTTTCCGCACCGGCGCCGCACGCAGCTAGGTGTGCCGTCAGGCTTGCACCGGCTCAGCCACCTTGGGAGGCGCAAACCCAATCTCCCTCACAACGGGCGCACAGCGCTCACACAGCTCGGGATGCTCACTGTCCGAGCCCACGTGCGTGCTGCAAGCAAGGACAGTTGTTGGAGAGCCATGTTTGAGTTGCTGGCTGACTTACGGGCAGGCCAGAGCCCATGTGCCTGCCCCCAAGCCATCACTCCAGCCGCCCTACAAACGCGCCCCTGCCCCTCTGCCACGCACCTGTAGTTCCAGCAGCGGTTGCACTTGCGGCCGTCGGCGCGGGCGATGCCCACCGCCACCAGGCCGCCGCCCTCCTCCAGCTCAGCGCGCGCAGCGTACGCGGCAAACTCGCCCTCGCTGGCCGCCTCAGGGGAGGCCACCAGCTCCGCCTGGCTGACGATGAAGGCGTAGCGCAGCGGGTCCATGCCGTTGCCCGCCGCCTGCACGCAGCGTTGGAAGTGAGCAAATAGGATGCGGCTAGAACGTGATGGAACAGTGACCACTTGGTGGGTGCTGGCGCTATGCAGCTCGACCCAGGCCATGCCTCAGCCGCAGGGAGTGCCGCAGCAGGCACAACAGCCACTCAAACAAGCCTGCACGTGTGCTCTTGTTTCCCCTCCCCTCCGGCGGCAACTTGCCTGCAGCGCCTCCAGGCGTGCCCGCAGCTCCGCGTTGGCCACGTGCACCCGCACCTGAGAGGGGGTGTTGCAGCCAGGCGGTTTGAGCACAGTGCAGCGGCAAGCCGTGAGAAACTGGACAGAAGGGTTGCCACCAGGCGCGCAACAACCGGCAGAGGCAGGGGCACGCTTGCCCCCGTTATGGCTACACGCAAAGCCTGGCCCCGACCTGCATTGCCCGGGCATGCCCCTCCAACCCCACCTTGGCCTCCAGCGAGGCGCCCATGGCCTTGTCCGCCCGAGCCTTCTCCAGCAGCAGGTTGATCTCGGAGCGGATGCCCAGCACGGCGCGCCACATCTGCGATATACGCGGCAAGCAGGCAAAAATGCTTGACGCAAGTTTGGCCGGCGCAGCTGCCTGAGGTACAGCGCTGGTTACGGGCAACGCTGTACGGCACAGGGGTTCCTGTGGCAATGATCCAGGCCAGAGCTGCCTGGCCAGCTTACCACTGCATCGGACTCTGGAAGCTGCGCCCACTCAGCAGGCACGTCGGCCCAGCCGGCCTGGAACACTGCAGGTAGCCAGGGAGATGTTGCAATAGGTCAGCGAGCAACTCACGTGCTGGCTGGCTGGCAGACTACCCCGGCACTGAGTACCACCACATCTCAGCCTCTGTCCGTAGCACCCAAAGAGCCGCGCACCTGACTGCTGCGGCTGCTTGTACGGCAGGTTCTGCCAGGCGTCCTCCGCCATGTGCGGCAGCAGCGGCGCAATCAGCGGCAGCATGCCCTCCAGCAGCGCCGCCAGCACCGTCTGGCAGGCTCGCCGGTCGGGCGAGCCGGGGGCAGAGATGTACTGCAGCAGGAGGGGCAGCGGGGCAGGGGGCCAGTGGGCTGGAGTGGGTCAAGAGACATGAAGACAGTGCGTGCACTGCTGTGCATTCCCAGCCAGCCCTCCAGCCTGGCCAGCAGGTCAGTTCAGCCAGGCGAGCGCACCAGCCGGTCCTTGGCCACGTCCAGGTAGAAGTTGGACAGGTCCAGCACCGTGAAGCGCTGCAGCGCCTGGTACACCCTGCCCAGGCAGACGAGACACGAGGGGACGGGGAGCAAGGGAGCAAGGGGTGAGAGCTGCAACTCTGGAAGGGTGGGCTTGCACTGCAAGCAGACCCATGACAACACAGCAGGCTTGCTACCCTATAGAAACCTCCTCACTTGTAGAACTGGTACGACTCGTAGGCCGCGCTGCACTCCTCCACCAGCGCCGCAAACCGCGACAGGATGTAGCGGTCGGCGGCAGCCAGCTGCGCGTGCGGCACTGCGTGCGCTGCAGCATCAGGGGGAAGGGGGTGTGGGACTTCAGCGAGTGTGAGGCGTCAGCAGGCCGCTCAGGAAGTGCGAGCAGCCACAACAAACCCCTTGACCTGGGCATGGCAACAACCCAGGCAGTGCAGCAATGCGGGAGTCTCACCCTGCGGGTCAAAGTCCGCCAGGTTGCCCAGCAGGTAGCGCAGCGTGAAGCGGACCTTGCGGTACACGTCAGCCACCTGCGGGGGGCGCACAGGGATGGCGGCACATGTTTGGCCCAAGGTTGGCACAACGTTGGCTACGCAGCACAGCTGCGGGCGGTGGGCAAGCTACCCATGTGGCAAGCAGGCACGGTGTTCTGCCATCGCCAACACCTACTGTCCAACTGGCAAAACACCGCCCACCTGGCTGATGATGCGGCCGCCGATGAGCACATCGGAGGAGTAGTCCACAGAGGCCACCCACAGGCGCAGCACATCAGCGCCATAGGGCGGGTCCTTCTTGGCGTCCTGCCAAGTGAGCAGTGGAGGGTTGGGGGTGGGATGCCAGGTGCGTGGGGAGATGTAGGCGAGGACAGGGCAGTCACCAGGAGGACACAGGAGCACGCATCAGCAGGGAAACTGCTGTGCACCCAGCCCAGCAGCAACCGCACCTTGCCGCCGATAATCACGGTGCGCGGGTCGATCACGTTGCCCAGGCTCTTGCTCATCTTCATGCCTGCGAGTGCGGTAGTGGGGACCAAAGGATTAGGCTGGCTGCATGACAGTAGCGAGCGCTGTGCAGCATGATTCCGGGGTGGTCCGCACAAGCTGTTCCAACCAATCAGCAGGAGCTGCCTGCCCGCACGACACCACGATCTCAAGGCAAGTGGGCCGCTCCGTCACCATGCATGCATGCATGCCCCACGGCATCTCAGCACCTGGCGGCCTGTTCACAGCTGCTGCCCCTGCCCCTGCCCTCACCCTTGTCGTCCAGCACAAAGCCGTGGGTCAGGACCTGCTTGTAGGGCGCGTGGCCGTTGGCTGCCACCGAGGTGAGCAGCGACGACTGGAACCAGCCGCGGTGCTGGTCAGAGCCCTGCACGACACAGGGAGGGTGGAAGCCGCACCGACGAGCCAGGGTTGGACAACCGGCCACACGGGTGTGCAGAGCAGGCGTGCATTGCAGGCGGCCCTTTGAACACACTGTGCAAATGCTGCAAACGTGTGCAAATGCCGCGCATGCGCAGACTAATGCAGTGCAGTCACCGCACCTCCAGGTACAGGTCGGCGGGGTAGTTGAGGTCGCTGTCGCGCCCCAGCACGCCCGCCCAGCTGCTGCCGCTGTCAAACCACACATCCATCGTGTCCTCGCCCTTGCGCAGCTTGCCAGCCTCTGTGGCAGGGATGTGTTTGGAGTGCAGACAGGCGTCAGGTACGTGTGTGCGCGGCATAAGCAGTGGCCAGTTCACACAATGCAACCAGCCATGCCACCGGCATGTGATCCCATGTGCAGCAGGCGAGCGGAGTGCACCTAGCCCCTCCAGCCCAGCCCATCCCAGGGGGGTTGTTGCCGCTCACCTCCCCGCAGGTGCTCGGGCAGCAGGTCAGCCACCTCCATCTGCCACCACGCATCGCTGCCGTGCTGCGCCACAATCTGGGTCACGTGCTCTATCGTCTCCTCGGTCAACAGCGGCTCGCCTGCAGGGGTAGGCGGGAGGGGGCAGGGAGGCAGATGCGGTAAACTTCCATGAGTGTGAAATCTTGTTGCAAGCATGCAGGCTGCACACACGCCAGGCCATCAAGCGGCCCAGACCACCAACCACCCCAGACCATCAAGCGCTCCAGCCGCAGGCCAGAGCCGCGCCGCACCCGAGTCAACGTAGTAGAAGACGGGGATGGGCACGCCCCACTTGCGCTGCCGCGAGATGCACCAGTCGGAGCGGCCCTCGGTCATGGCGGTGATGCGGTTCTCGCCGCTGCCCGGGATCCAGTGCACGCCGCCGATGGCCTCCAGCGCAGCCGCGCGGAAGCCCTCCACCGACGCAAACCACTGCAGGAGGGTGGGTAGAGGGCAGGGGGCGTCTGAACAAATGGCACGTTCAGGTGAGGGCGTGCCGAGGAACGGCGCGGGACAGAATCAGGATGCAAACCATAGCACGACCACGCAACGAGTGGCACAAGAATGACACATGCAGCTGTAACGTTGCCAGCCCGCCACCCCAGCCCCAGCCCGCACCTGGTCGGTGGCGCGGAAGATGGTGGGCTTCTTGGTGCGCCAGTCGTACGGGTACTTGTGCTCGTACCGCTCCTCCTTGAGCAGCACGCCCGCAGCCTCCAGCGCCTGCAAGAGGGCGGCGGCAGCGCTCAACGCACGGAGTCTAACGCCAGCACTTGCGGTGGTGGGCATGGGCAGAGGCCCTGCCACCCTGCAGCAGCTGACCAGCGCCAGCATCCGCAAGCGCACGAGCACCGTCAGCCACCCTACCCTGCACCCTGCACGCACCCGCACCACCGCCTCGTTGCCGTCGCTCTGCACGTTGAGGCCAGCAAAGGGGCCGGCCTCGTCCGTGAACCGCCCCGCATCGTCCACGGGGGACAGCAGCGGCAGGCCGTACCGCTGGCCCACCTGCGCACGCAAGCGGAGGGTTGCAATGAGCGCGTTGCTGTGGTGCAGCCGTGCATAGGCATGTGCACTAGGGATGCCACATAGCAGGTCACACATGGCAGGTTTATGACACAGCTCTCGACGTGCCCCAAGTGCCGCCCAGCCACTGCCACCCCACCCCACCAGCAGCCTCCTTCAGTCCGCCCACCTGGTAGTCCTCCTGGCCGTGCCCGGGCGCGGTGTGCACCAGGCCCGTGCCGCTCTCAGTGGTGATGTAGTCGCCGCCCACCACCACGGGCGACACGCGGTCAAACAGGGGGTGCCGGTACTGGCAGCCCTCCAGGTCGGCGCCCCTGTACGGGCGAGGGTGCAGTGCGGAGCAGGTCAGCACCAACCAATGCGAGTAAAGGTCACCTCTAGAGACCAGATGGCTCAGTGGGTGGCAAGAACATGGCTGCCGCCCCTGGCAAGGCAGCTCCCTGAAGGCAACCGGACGCATGCCTGTCCCAAACCGACCGCCCTCACTTGATGGTGGCCAGGGTGGTGAGGGAGACGGCAAACTTGTCGGCCAGCGCAGCTGCCAGGTCAGCGGCCACCACCAGGCGGCGCGCGCCCCAGCCCTCAGGCAGGTCCCCCTGTCACAAGGAGAGCGAAACAAAACGGTCAGGTTGATTGGATGTTCCATGTCGAGCTTTGTGACTCACATCGCAGGAAGGTTACCCTGCTGCCCGATGCGGCCCACGCCTTTGGCACACTTCTCTTGCTTTGTGTTGACAATCTGGGACACAGGCTGGACGGCAGGGGCACCCATACCTTTCCGCCTGGCCTACGAGGCAACAGGCCTGCAGAGGCTCCCCCAGCACGTCCCCTGCCCACCCACCTGCACCTCCACCACAGCATACTCCAGCGCATCGTTCACCGCAACCGCCAGGTTGGCGGGGATGGTCCACGGCGTGGTGGTCCAGATGCCAAAGTGGGCGCCCTGCAGGGCCGCCTGCGCGCCCTCCGGCACCCGCTCGCCTGCAGAAATGACCAGGGAAGGAGCGGCCCAAGTGTGGGCATGCGCAGCAGCTGGCATGGCGCTGGGCGCAGGTCAGGTCAGCTGTCGACCTAGCAGCAGCTTCTGCCAGGGGTCGGCCATCAGGCCAGACCACCCTGGCCACAAGCCAGGCGGCTGCCCCATCCCCGCATCCCCCCACACCCACACCCATCCCAGCGCTGCACGCACCCAGCTGCTCCAGCGGCATGGCCACGTAGATGGAGCGGGAGGTGTGGCCCTCGGGATACTCCAGCTCAGCCTCGGCCAGCGCGGTGCGTGAGGAGGGGCTCCAGTGCACCGGCTTGCGCCCGCTGCGGGGGCGGGAGAGCAGAGGGCGGTGGTACGTTACATGCCGGCCGTGCCATGCAGGTGGGAGACTCCCAGTAAGCTGTGGTTGTTACTGGCTGCTTTCAATGTGAAGCAGGCAAACTAATGCAGCGCCGGTGCGACCTGCTGTGCACGCACCGGTAGATGTGGCCGTTCAGCACCATCTGGCCGAACACGCGCAGCTGTGCCGCCTCGTAGGCGGGGTCCAGGGTGACATAAGGAGCGTCCCAGTCAGCCCACACGCCGTACCTGCAACACCGCAGGAGCGGCAGGGGTGGCAGGGGTGGGTGTACAGCAGGATGAGGTGAGCGACAGGGGTTTGGCCGGGAGGCCGCCTTGGAGTGTAAGGAGCGCAAGCGGTTGCTGCGGGCCCTCTGCACTCAGCAGCACAGCCCTGACAGCCGGCTGCCCACATGGTCCTGCAGACCACCCCAGGAGCAGCCGACCAGCGCCCCTGCATCCCCAACAACAGACCCACACACTGCCCCAGCGGCACACCCACCGCTTGAACTGCTCGCGCTGCTGGTCCACGGTTTTGAGCGCAAACTCAGCGGCCTTCTTGCGCAGCTGCAGCGGCGTCAGCGACCGCCGCTCATCCTCCTTCATCGACTGAAGCACCTGCGGGCCGGGAGGCGGGCGGCCAGGAGGCGGGCAGGAAAGCTCACACTCCGCAACATCTGCAATGGGCCAGGCTTCTGCGTGCTCTAACAGCCTGGCCCCACACCACACACGAGACTGGTCCCACACGCGTGCACCTACCTTCAGCTCTATGGGCAGGCCGTGGCAGTCCCAGCCGGGCACAAACTTGGCCTTGCGGCCCTGCAGGGCAAGTGAGGGGCATGAGCCAATAATGTCGCGCGCTGTGCTGAGGTTGTGCGCCTCGGGAGCAAGCACTTCCTACAGCGCGGCTGGCAACCCTGCAGCAGTGCGTTCCTGCTGGCGCCATGCACGCAAGAGCGGCTCAACCCCTGAGGCACCGACCCAACCCCACCTGCAGCAGCTGGTAGCGGTTGATGATGTCCTTCAGAATCTTGTTCAGCGCATGGCCGATGTGCAGGTCGCCGTTGGCGTACGGCGGGCCGTCATGCAGCGTGAATGTGGGCTGCACAAGGGCGGACAGGGGGTGGACAGGGGGCGGCAGGAGCTGAGATCACGCAGCTGCCACATTTAGGGCCTGCTGTTTGCTGTGCAGCATGCCGCTGCATGGTGCCTTGACACAGCTGTTGGGGTGCCTGGCTCCTAAAACAGCACAATGGAAGCTACTTGGCACTGCAGGCACAGCCAGCTAGTGCCACAACTGTCCAGCATTACTCGATGATTCTATCGAAAATCTGCTCACCCCCGAGTTGTCGCGGCTCAGCTGCTCATAAATCTTGTTGTCGGCCCACCACTGCTGCAGCTGCGGCTCCCGCACCACGCTGTTGGCACGCATGTCAAAGGCCGTCTGCGGCAGGTTCACAGTCTTGCTGTACACGCCTGCAGCTCAGCAATGGTGGGTGGGTGGTGGTGTGTGAGGAGAGGAGCAGGGCGAAGTTTGCCGAAAAGAAGCAGCTGGTTGCAATCAGATTGCAACAGCACAGCACACAGCAGGCATCCGCAGGCACGACCAGCAAGCTCACTCTCTTCCGCCTCCTTCTTGCGCCCGCCCTTGGAGGCCAGGCAGCGCAGCGGCAGGCGGCCCACGGCAGGGCGTGCCACACGCGCGGCCCGGAGGGCCAGCGGCCCGCTGCCACGCAGGCTGGCCAGCATGCCTCCCCGCCCGTTCGCCGCAGATGCCTGCATGGATGGACGAGGCTTGTGCTGTCGTGCACAGGCGCTGGGCGCATGCGCTGGGCAGTGCCTATGCTGCCGGTGAAGAGCCGGCGAAGCGGCAGCGGCAGTGGCGGCGGTGGCAGCGGCGGCAGCGGCGGCGGCAGTGGCACACCACCACCTGGCTCACCTGGCGTGCCGTGCAGCTGGTTGTGGGCAGCCGCAATTGCGTGGCCAGCATCAGGCGGGCTGCACAGCGAAGGCCTGCCGGCTGGGGCCGGCTCTCCTTTGGGTCGCCGGCTGGGCCGCTCGCAACGTGCGACAACTGCTCCGGCAAGTGCCCTGGTGCGTTGGGTTGGCAAATGCGCCGCAGGGAGTGGCGCTCGCCCACTGCATGGGGACGTGCTGTGCGGGCAGCAGCAGGCGTTTGACGGCTCCCCTTTGCGGCGGTTACTATTGTGCTTCCGATCGCTGCCATGGGAGCTAGCATCGGGCAACGCCAGCCGCGCTCTCGCCTTCTGGCGCAGGCGGTGGCGCTCGCCGCTGCCGCTGCCCTCCTGCTCGCCCTCCTGCGGCAGTGCGGGGATGGCCCACTGTCTTGCACCGACGGAGCACTGTTCCTGAAAGCCGCTTCCAGGCATCAAAGCGGCTCTGCGGCGCTAGCACGGGGGCAGAGCCCCCGCCGCCATGTCACCGCTGCCTCGTGCCCCACCACCGAGCAAGTGGCGGCGTCGCCATGGGCGCGCAGCTGCCATCACGTCACCCGGGCATGCGTGGACCTAGGTCTGTTCAAAACGCAAGCCACGCCTGGGTAACACGGCAGCAGTGCTTACCTCCATTGCTAGCAATCAACTGCCGTTGCTCTGCAGGAGGGCGTGTCCGCTCGCCTGCTTGCCGTTCGCTGCACCGGACGACCACCCGCCTTCCTGCCCATCGCAGGTGGGCTTGTGCTATTTGACGAGCACTACCAGCCCAAGCATGCTGACGGAACTGACGGCAAGGAGCTACCTGTGTTTTCCGCCAATGGCGGTTTCGGCCAGTACACCCACACGTATCACAACGGGGTGCGTGGGGAAGAAGCTGCATGTGGTAACAGCCCAGGGCTTTTGCAAGCACACCACAGTCTCCCATGCCCATTGACCCATGTACACCTGGCGTACCGGCATGCACCGTGCGCCTTGTAGGTGCGACAGCGGCATTACCCGCTGGCAACCATCCGATCGCGGCCCGCAGCTCAAGAAGAGGGGGCGCCTGCCTTGCGTGACCCCAGCTTCCTTAATTGCACAGTCCCAGTGGTCTGGTTCCCCTTCCATCTGACGAATTTTGGCCATGTCCTGCGAGGTAGGCCTGCTGTGGAGCTGCTTGTCTGGAGATGGAGCAGTGTTACAGGCTGTGTCTGTTGTGATGCCGCCACTGCTGCCGCACCTCGGCTGCACGCAGACAATGCGGCCAGGCTGTGGGGAGCGGTGCAAGACACGCCCTGGGGAGGTGCCATCAAGCTGGTGCCGGTGACAGCCGAGGGGCAGGCCCTGCCTCGCATGGTCCAGCAGCTGCTGCAGCCCATCAGCCCCTTGCGGGTCGAGTCCTGGGCCGACTTCTCTGCACGGCTGGTAAGGGGTAGCCAAAGGGGGGAAACTATGACCAGGGGGGGAAATTGACCACTTTGAGACCTTTGGCAGCCCATATGTATGACTGTGCACTAATCAAGCTGCCGCTACCTCCCTCTTACAAATCACAACGCAGGCCCCTGGGTTTGAGGAGCTGGTGCTACCAGGGGCTCCCCCAAGTGCCGAGGGCAGCCACCAGCGCTGCTTGCAGAACATGCTCATCTGCACGCATGGGCTGGACACTGAACGCTGGCCCCTACATGCGTATGGCCAGCAAATTGCAGAGGCATACCAGCACCTGCTTCCCCCAGGCGTCGCGGCAGCAGTGGGCACAGAGAGCAGCATACGCAACCATGGCGGCGGCGGCAGCAGCAACAGCAGCAGCAACAACAGTGGTAGCACCACGGCGGGGCCCATCACAGTGATAAATGTGGTGTTCCAGAGACGAGATGGCCCAACTCGCCAGCTGTTGAATGCCGCCGAGCTGGTGCAGCGCTGCAACGAGTGGCAGCACACCACGGCGACGGGGCGGCAGATTGCGGCCAAATGCTGGGAGGTGAGGGGGCCGGGGTAACAGTGGCAAAGGGGCATTGTCATCGCCATGAATCAACAGCTGTGCGTTGGGCTGAAGCACTACTAGCACTGGTGCACACAAAGCCACAATGGAAAGCACAACAACCCGTCTGCAGGCCGACATCAGTGACCTGGCTACCGGCCTGACCGCCGCTCGGCAGGCGGATGTCATGGTGGGCGTGCATGGCGCCAACCTGGTAAGGCATGCGGGCCAAGTAGGGTTGGGTGCAGAAGCCACGTGTCCTGCGAGAAACACCCACAAACGCATGTAGCTGTTGTCTGATTGGCCCTGGGCAGGTATTTTCTTAGACTGTCCACCAGACATCTAACAGTTGCACGTGCCAACGCTGCAAACATAACATTCTGTGCAGGCCAACGGCTGGTTGATGCGGCCCGGCAGCAGCATGATCGAGGTGCAGGCCTTTGGCTTCGACCAGCACCCGCCGCACCTGCAAGATCCCCTCAAAAATGCACAGGTGAGAGGTCCGGGCTCAGTTGAAGCTGCATTGAGGCAGTGAGCTGCCAACCAGGAGGTGGTGAGAGTGCGGCACAGAAGAACCTCAACTTTCGTGACGCCGCCTAGCACAACCCTGCATACTTGCCTTGAGAGACCTCAAACCTGCATACTTTCACCATGCTTGCCCTCCCTGTCCCGCTCCTGCCCAAAGCAGGACAGCGAGTCGCAGGTGCTGTGGTGGGTGTTGCAGGGCTGCGACCCTGGTGCCTGGCAGCCCTCGCCCCAGGAGGCTTCCAGCAAAGGCGATAAAGGGTCCTGGGCCAAGAACCGCAGCATACTGTTGCGCTGGGAGGCACTGGACACAGCGCTACGCCAGGTGTGGGGGGGTGAATGTGCAGCTCATCAATCCGTCGGGCATGTCAGGGATATGATGGGACTCCTGGCAGTGAGGAAGGGAGGCCTTGACAGCAGTCGCACTTGCTGCCCTGCAGGTGGCGGACACGGGTGGCGACATGCAGCGATATTGGCAGCTGTGGCGCAGCGGGCGCTGGTGGTGGCATGTTCATGCAAACGGCTTGGAGTATGGCGGCGACCGCAAGCGCACCTGCTCGGCGCGGCAGGAGCAATGAAACTCTACGACAACGAGCATTTCAAAGTATGAACTGTTGTGAAAACGTCCGATTGGTTTGAACAGAGCAAGTGTTGACAAACGCTGCCCGCCGTGGACCCCGAAGGCTGCCGCTCAGCCAGCACGCCGAGCGGCGGCGGCGCCAGCGGGGCCAGCCCGCGGATGAGGCAGGGCGCAAGCCCGCTTGCACCGCCTGGACTGCTACCTCTCTTGCGTCAGGTTGGTCTGGAGCGGCTGCACACACTAGGGCTTCGTTTGCTGCAAACTCGCAAGGTAACAAGCCCTCTCCGCCGCGCTGCTGGCTTGCTGTTAGCGCTATGGCTCTCCACAAAATCAGAGCGTTGTGTGGGCGCCCCACGTGACGCCAGGGCGCCCGGCGCTCAGCCAGTTCTCGCCCTTTCCTCTCGGCCGGCCCTCGGCGCTGCGAGGCTGCAGACCAAATTTGCTGCATCATGCTCACAACGCGCTTGCACGTCGATCTGGACGCCTCGGCAGCCTGGCCCTTGCCGCCGCCTCTTGCGCCGCCCGCTCGCCTGCTCGCCGCAGTGCGCACCCCTTCGGCCGGTATGCAATGTACAGCTGAAGCTGCCTGTCAGTCGTTGCTCACCTACTGCAGGTCTCCTGACTAGCACAAGCTCCGGCGAAGCCTGAGACAGCCGGCAGGCAGCGCGGAGCGGCAGCCAGCAAGCGAGGCAGCAGGATGCCCCGAGCCAAGACATTCAAGGAGGAGCACCCGTTTGGTGCGTGCACATCATGTGGCTGCGAGGCAGTACTTACCTCCGTGGAAGGAAGTGCTCTGTGGGTGCCGCTGCATGAGCCAGGCCGCTAGCCGCTCAGTAGGCTGCTCTCATCGTGCCTGCAGAGAAGCGGCAGGCGGAGGCGGCCCGCATCCGAGACAAGTACCCTGACCGCATCCCGGTGCGAGCTTGTCTGCTCTTTTTGACCCTTGCTCCATGCATGTGCTGCTTGATGTGTGGTGTTGCTTGGAGTTGCCTGGGTTTCAACCTTTGACACAGCCGCAACATACTTCACAGCCCAGGTCGCATGCCCTCGGCCCATGCACACTTGTCCATGACCCCCACCACAACCTCTCTCCCTGTCCGCTGCACGCTTTGCAGGTGATTGTGGAGCGCGCTGACAAGAGCAACATCCCGGACATTGACAAGAAGAAGTGAGCAGGGGGCGCATGCAGAGGGGAGGTTTGCAAATGCCATTCACAGCAGGGTGCAGGCCTGGCTGGCGTGGTGCTGCCCTGGCTGCCGACCTTGAAGAGAGCTACACATGGCTCCTGAACGTGCACACTGACATGTGGCCCACTGCCATCCAACTCCGCCATCCAACCACACCTCCACATTGCGTGCAGGTACCTGGTGCCTGCAGACCTGACGGTGGGCCAGTTTGTGTACGTGATCCGCAAGCGCATCCGCGTGTCGCCCGAGCAGGCCATCTTCATGTTTGTGCGCAACGTGCTGCCGCCCACGGGTGCGCGTGGGAGGGCAGTAAACGGACTGCGCTAGGGTGCTGCTGCGCTGCACAAGTTCAAGAAGGTGTGCCCTTCGCATCGCTGCTGGCGGCCTGTGCGCCTGCGATTACATGACATGACCGCCCCTCCCCATGTTTGGTGGTGCCGCAGCCGCGCTGATGGCGGACGTGTATGCAGACCACAAGGACGAGGACAACTTCCTCTACATCACCTACAGGTGGGTGCAATGTTTGGGCGAGCGTGTGGCTTGTGTGCTGCTGTGGGCAGCGTGGGAAGTCCTCAATGCACGGTCCATTTGCTGTCATGTTGGAGTGGCCAAGACCAGCATATACAGCCCTGCTGACTGTGTCTGTTTCTCCCAACCTCTGCAGCGGTGAGAATACGTTTGGCTGAGGCTGGCGCACCGCTCGCCAGCTGGCCGGAGTCCCCATGCTGCCATGACATTGCGCTGAATCGTCTGCGCCCTGTATCACGGCCATAGCCGCCCTCCCCACACAAGTACACTAACCGCTGGCACCTGCAGCGGGCCGTTTGTTCCCTGTGCGGCCCTCCCTCTTCCCTGTATCATGCCACCTACTGTACTCTCACGCTCCCTGGATGCACCCTTTTTTGCCCCCTCCACATTCGCTTTCTCCCTGGGCTCTCACTTCAGCCACCTGGGCATGCCTTCTGTTGACATCATGCTATGCTGTAAATGGACAAACATGAACCATGGTAGTTGGGCAACATGCAGGCGGCTGGACAGTGCACTGCAGCAGGGAGGCTCAGCAAGAGGGTGGTGGCATTTCGAACCATGTTCGCAGTTGGGAAGACAAGCAGTTTCTACCAGGCTGCGGGAATAGCACTACTGATGCAGGATCGGGATGCATGAAAGGGGCACGCTAGACGGAAAACCGAGTGAAACAGGTGCGCATGAGTGCAAACGAGGCAGCACAGTGGTGCGGCCGGCCTCGCGGGAAAATGGCCGGCCGGCTGTGCGCCCCAAGCCACAGGGGGTGGTCAGGCGGGCAGGTTTGCCGTGCGCCACAGGGTGTGGTCAGGCCGGCAGCCTTGCCGCACGCCAATAGCAGCGCTCACTCCTGGCCGCCCGCCAGGTTGAGGAAGAAAGGCTCCAGCCGGTTGGCGTCGTCAATCAGGCGCTGGATGCCGTCCGACAGCAGGTCGCGCGCAGCCATGCCCAGGTACTCGTTGAAGCGGCCCTCTGCGGTTTGAGGAGGAATTTAGTGCGTTTATGAGGCGAGGGAGCAGGGCGGGTTGAGAGCGCGCACGAGGGGAGAAGCGGAAGCACGTACCCCTGATCCATGCCTGCATGCAAGTGCTTGCGGCGGCCCTGCTGCACGCGCATGCACCAAAAACGCACCCAAATGCCACACCCAGCACAGCATGCCCAGCCCCACCAGGCGCTCACCGTCGATGTGCTCCAGCTCCTGGGGCGTGAACTCGGCCGCCTGCGCCAGCTGGGGGCTCAGCCGCGCCTCAATGCTGCCGGGCACCTCCTCAGTGGCGGACAGGCCTGGCGGGGGGCAGGCAGGGGGACAGGGGACGTGTGGGCGTGGGTGGACAGACGTGGCTGTGAGGTGGGCAAGCAGGATGCGCCGCATTGGGGTTGGGATGGGGCACCACGACAACTGGAAACATCACGCTGATATGCAGCTGCCGAAGCCCCCTTAAGCATAAGCGCACCCGTGTTGTATCCGTCCAGGGTGGAGGCGGTGGCCAGGCCGGTGAGCACCTTGGGGCCCTGCAGGGCATGGCAGGCACAAGCATGAGGAACGTGAGGGGCACATAGAACACCGCGGCTAAGCAGCATGGCACATCCAGCCCAACCCAGAGGAGCCCAGCCCAGCCTTGCACAGCACAGCTCAGCTCAGCCCAGCCATGTCTGGCAGGTCCAGGTCTACCAACCACGCACTCACCACCACCAGGAAGTCGCAGCCGGCGAGGGCCAGCGCCTCCGCCTTGGTGCGCAGGCCCGAGGCCATGACCTTGGTCTTGCCGCCGTGGTACTTCTGCAAGGGATGGCGAGGAGGGCAGAATGAAGTGCGACCTGTGTGCTTGCTAGCCGAGCGCTGCTAGCTGTGTGGATGCCTTGCCTGCCGCCGTGCTACTGCCAGCCAAGCTTGCGGTGCTGCAGCGCTTGCTTCAAGTGCCACAGTGAGCGGCAGCTTAGGCGAGCAAAGCAAGGCAGGGACGGTATAGACAGCACTGGCAACAGCAGGAGAGGTCCTGAAAGCGGCTTCACAGAAGCGGCAGCCCACCTGGATGTAGCTGTAAATCTTGTCCACCAGCAGCAGGCCGGGGTTGACCTGCTCGCTGCCGTACCCCGCCCGCGCCATGGCCCACGCCTCGGTGGGCGCCTGCACCAGCAGGTGGGGCGCCGGTGGGGTCAGAAATGCAAGCGGGCGGCGGGATGCACCAGCCAGAAACAGCTTGGGGACTGCTGGTAGGACAGCGGCAGCATGGTGCGCACGCTAGGTCCGAGCCGCCATCTGCAGCTCAACAGGACGAGGCCAAGCCCACGCACAAGCGGCCGCCCTGCCTCCATGCAATTCCGGCTCACGTTGGGGTCGCGGATCACGCCAGGGTGGCGGTTGTACCAGTCGTGCAGGCGGCCCACGTTTGGCTGCACCACGCTGATGCCGCTCTGCGCTGCGGCCGAGCCCTGCACAAAGCTGCGGGTGGCAGGTGGGGGGGAGGCGCGGGAAGGGTAGGGGGGGAGGCATGTGAGCGCAGCATGGCGGTGGGAACCGGCAGTGGCTTGGCTGGGGCATTCCCCGCCACACCCGCAGTGCCGAAAACACAATCAGCCGCGGTGCACTCCCCATGCACACCTGTACACCAGCACCAGGTGGCAAGCGATGCCCTCAGCCTCCAGCTGCTTGCCGGCCTGCGCAAGCAACCAATGCGAGGGAGGACAACATGAAGACGGTCATGCATACAAATCAGAGGGCAAAACTGTTCTAGGCATGACAGCGGTGAGCCTCAGGGCTACCCAGCCACCGGCAACCCCACCCAGCCGCTAGCAACCCACCTGGATGGCAGCCCAGGTGGCGGGCATGCGCAGCAGCACACGGTCGCGGTCCACTCCAACCTCCTTGTACATCTCAACCAGGCTGCGGCCGCGCGCCACCAGCTTGTCTGCAGTGCGGGCAAGGGAGCAGCATGGGGTCAGGCATGGCCGCTTGTAGCACAGGGCGCTTGCTGCAGGCGGCATGCAGTTGAAGATAGGCAGGCAGGCACACCCAACTCCCATTGTCAGTCGCAGGGCCCTTGCAGTCGGCTTGGTCCAAATTTTGCCACAGGCAGCAGGCAGGACGCAGCCGTGCCGTGTGCTCCGCGTGCAATCAAGCTGCACACCTCACACAGCCCTGCACATGCGGCGACAAGTGCAGGCAGCGCCCAACCAGCCAGCATGACCAGCACGCCACTCCGCACCGGTGTCATAGGCAATGCGGGGATCCACCTCTGTGCTGACGCGCCCCGTCACCGTTTCCAAGAACATGGATCCCACGTTGACCAGCGCCTTGTCCACCTGCAGGAGGGATAGGGTAGGGCAGGCGCATGGACGCGTGGCATTGGTGTGGCACACCTGCAAGCCGGAGGCTGCAGAAAATGCGTGGCCGGCGGCACATCTGCCTGCAGGGCAGCGGCTGCACGCAGGGGCTGCGTGCCTGCGCAAGCAACGATTGGTCAATGCTGCCCCACCTGGCAGCTGGTGCGGTCCGCGCCCGAGGCCAGGTTGCACTTGTCGTAGAACCGGGCCTGCTCAATGGCAAACTGCGGGCAGGGCATGCAATGGCAGGGAGCGGTTAGCGACTGGAACCCCTGCAGATATGCCAGGCTAATTAAATCGTAATGTAGCATCCGTCTACCGCCTGCTCTGGAGCCCCATGCGAAGCGTCCGCATGCTTATCCGCTGCCGGAGCTGCAGGCGGGGCGCCGTTCGCACCTTGAAGCGGCGCATGGAGGTGGGGGTGCCCATGATGCCTGCCAGCACCGATCGCGAGGTGGTGGCCGCCTTGGGCTCCTCCACCTTCTGCAGGCTCTGCGACAGCAGCACATCTGGCACCACCTGCGGCACAAAGAGAGGCCAGCGGCGGCGGCGAGGGTTGGGCGGCGGTGGCGGCGCGGCGGCGGCACCTCCCCAAGCGCACGAGGCGTGTCGTGTGCCTCGCCAAGCGGAGTACAGCAGCATCTACTGCTGCTTACGGTGGACAGGGCCTCCAGGCGCTCCAGCTCGGTTGAGGCCGTGCTGGAAGACGGGCTTTTATACTCCGTCTTGGTGGCTTGCACCGCCACTGCCGTCCTCCTGGCCGGCCGGGGCACTGAGTGGCGTGCCGAGACGGCCTGCGGCCTGCTGGCCACCGCACTGACGCTCGTCGCCATCGGGCCGCGGGTGCACTCCTGCAGAATTGTGAAGCTGAGGTGGTGCTGAAGGAAGTGAGATCAGCCCTGCGCGGCCCCGCCCATCACCCGCCACGCCAGCCTCTGTGGCGATGCGGGAGCGGCATGCCAATCGAACCCCAGATTTCCTGGGGACGGCGCAAGTGCACAAACATCGAAAATAAGGAGCAGGCGCGCACTTTGCCTGTGCCTGGGCACTGGGCTGTGCCGCCAGTGCCGCCGTGGCGCGCCCAGTGCGGTGCCACCGACACCGACATTTTTTGCTTTGATGGCCCTTGCGATGGTTCCGTGATGCCCCTTGATCGACAAGATGACACTATTGTACAGGTTTACAGGTGTGCCTGAGGCTGCACAGTGGCCCCCAGCAGTCTCAGTCACGCCAGGCCACAAACACTTCATCCGTCCGATACCGCTGCGTGCACGTCGTCTCGGCCAGCTGCATCGTCTGGCCTTGCTTGAAGGCCAGAAGGCCAGGCCAGGCAATCATGGCCCCATTGTCGATGCAGTACCGGTCGTCTGTGGCGTACAGCTTGCCCCCGCGCTCCTCCACCATCACCTGCAAGCCCAGGGTGGGTGGGTGGCGGGGCACAGTGAGTGGGCGTGTAGCAGGGCAGGGGCCAGATTGAATGGATCTAACAACAGGTGGCACACGCTGGCTGGCATGCAGTGTACCTTGCACGCACCTGCATCATTTGCTGCAGCCGCACGTTGCAGCCAACACCACCCACGATCAGCACATCATTGGTGCCCACGTGCGCCATGGCCCGCTCCGTAATCTCCACCTGAGCAGGGCAGAAGGGTATTGTATCCATGAGGCTGCAAGGTGGCACTGTGGTAAGGCTGGCATGGCAGGCGGAACGCTTGCACCCCACCAGTGACAGTGAGCGTGCTTGCGTGCGCACGTGTGCGGCATGAACACTCACAAGCATGGCGAAGATGGTTTCTTGCAGCGAGAAGCACAGGTCCGCTGGTGTAGCCTCTCCCTGCAGTGGTGCAGGGTCAGCCAACGGGCAGGGTTGTTTGTTTTGCAGCGTACGGCGCAGTGGCAGCCGGCGCGGTGGCTCGAGTAATGGCGCGGTTGCAAGTGCCATATAAATCACAGGGAGGTCACCAGATGTGAACAGTCCCATCGAGCAGCACTGCTCAACGCCGCCTGCCTTGCCTTGTCAATCAGGTCCCTGGCTGCCACCTCGATGTAGGAGAGGATGCCCGAGAAGGAGACGTCCATGCCCTTGACCACATACGGCAGCTCGATCAGCTTCTTGCCCTGCACACGTATTGGCCAAACAGATGGACGCATGCACCTCAAGTGGCTGTTGCAGGCCAGAGCAGGAAGGTTGAGGCACCTAAAGCACGCATGGCTGGCGCTCAGCGCACGAACGGTCCATCATAGCCACCAGGAAGGCGCCACTAGGCAGCAAGGCGCAGCAGCCAAATTGGCCTGCCGATTCTAGCCTCCTGAGCTACTGCTCTGCACATCGGCTTGCCTGCTTGGCCAGCTGCTCGATGTTGTAGCCGGGGGCGGGGTCGTTGGGCAGGCCCAGCACGCGCGCAAAGCGGTCGAGGCAGTTGCCCACCTGGGGGAGCAAAGGCAGGAGGCAGCGCTGCATTTGCGCAGGCATGCCGAGGCTGGAACAGTGCAAGGCTGGAAGCCACATGGTAGCTGAAAGCGGGGCGCAAATCCTGGCACAAACGATTGCAGCGTGGAGATGCGCTGGTTCAACAGGGCGACCACCGACCCCACCCACCGCAATGTCAATCGTCTCTCCAAAGATGCGGTACCGGCGGTCTGCATAGGCAATGACCTGCAGGGAAAGAGCAGGCGACACACAGTCTGTCGTAATCCATGCTGGCATTCAATGCTTGGGCCATGCTGTTGTTGCAACAGCCAGCATTCATGTGGCTGACGACAGTCCAACCGCAAGTCATAACCAGCAACTCTCTTCAAACCCGCTCCCCACCACAGCTCATTTGCCTTGCCTGCGTGTTGCCACCAGAGACATAGAGCACGACTGGATCCTGTGCGCCCGTCACCACCCGCCCCATCTCAATGTGGCCCACACAGTGGTTCACGCCCACAATGGGCACGCCCCACATCTGCAGGGAGCAGGAAGCACAGCAGAGGCATGCGAACACGTGCAGCTGGATGGTAGAGGCGCCGGTAGCAGCAGGACCAGCTTGTGCCATGCCACAGAATTGTTCGAAGGCGCTGGCTTGCAGCGCATGCCAGGCTAACCCGCATTTACATCAGCTTATCTGTTGCACTGGCTGCTCACCTGCGACAGCATGCGGGCGACCACAGCACACGACACGAGTGGACCGCCCATCCCGGGCCCCTGCACATAGCAGTAAGCTGATCAGAACTTTGCAAGCATCGGGGCCATACAGCAGTGGGGCCTGGCAGCAAAAAATGCTGGCAACCCCGTGCGTCTCGTGCTCCAACCCGCTGGCCAGCAAGCAAGCCGGTGCTCGCTGCTGCTTGTGAATGTGCGGGGCAGCATCTGAAACCATGCTGCGCAGCTGGGCCTGCTGCCGCACCTTGGTGAAGGCAATGACTGAGATGTCCTGTGGGCTGATTTTGGCTTCAGCCAGCGCCTGCTGCACGAGGCGAACCGCCCACTCCTGGTGGTGCAGCGCCGTCTCGCGCGGCAAGAAGCCCTGGCCGGGCGGCGTGATGAAGCTGCAGCAGGGTGCCAGCTAGGTGTGGGTACAGTCATCAGCGTGCCCAGCGCAGCAATCAAACATGCGGCAACAAGGGCAACAAAGGAATTGTCACCGCAGCAGACCCAGCACTGAGTGCTGCAAACAGACTGGGGCGCCAACCCCAGCATCTGTGGGTGGCGTAGCTGCCCCGCACGCACGTGTGGCGTGGGTTGCTCAGAATCTCTCCATCTTCACGCACGATGCCCACACCAATCTTGTTGGCTGAGCCCTCGATGCCCAGTGCGATCAGCATTGGTTGCGGTGACAGGCCTGCGGCGGCGGCGGCGGCGGCGGCGGCGGCGCGGCGGCGGGCATGAGCGGCAGCACCCTCGGGCAACTTGGGGACGTCGAGGAGCGAGTCATTAATCACTGGCAGCAGTTACACCGGCTAAAGGAGCGACCCACCCGAGTTGGCAATAGGTGCGCGTTGTAGCCTGCTCTGCTGCTCGCGCCTGACGCCTATAAGCGAGTATGTGATCTCCAGAGAGCGCAATGCATGCGAGCTGGCGGCCTCGCCTGTGCCGCGAGGTCAGGCCAACCCACCGCGGCGCCCGCGTGGCGCAGCGTCGCACCATAGCACTTACGCTCTAAATGAGCCCTGCAATGCCTTCTTTGACTGTCCATTCACGTCGATTACATGAATTCAGCAACTGTTGATAAGTCAGGGCAGCCAATGCCCCTCACGCGTCGACCTTCTGGTTGCGGGGATTGCGTGGGTCGCGCTGCCACCGCTCGAAGATCATGCTTTTGTACTGCATGAGCCGCAGGCCAGGCTTCTCCTGCAAGCCACGCATGGGCAATTGATGGGGGCAGTGATTTCAAGGCAGCGTGGCAAAAAGGTGCACATTACGCGCAAGCCAGCCTGCATGATCTCAATCGCTGCGGCAGCTCATGCCCTCAAGTGTGAGCCGCAATTTGAGGCCAGCGCAGGTGCATGCGATGCAGTGCCTTGCCTGCTTGAGGACTTGCAGCTGCTCCTCGTAATAGGCCTCCCACGCCGCCTTGGCCCGCCTGCAAAAAGTAACACAAGCACAGGACAGCATTCAGAGGCGGTGCTGCCCGAGCCCACCAGCAACCCGCCGCACCAGCCAGGCCGTGTGCATCATGAGAAATGAGCTGGTAAGAAGCCCCCGCAGCATGGAGGGCACCAGCACCCAGCTGCTCACTTCTCGGGGTGCCGGTCCACTTCCTGCTTGCCCAGTGACAGCGCCTGCAGCGCCGCATCCATGCTGCGCGCCTCCACCACGCCCTCCTCCCTGCGAAGTGGGGCACAGCGCATGCGTGCCATTTGTGGAGGCTGGGGTCAGCTTGGGGAAGCGGTGCTTAATTGTAGCAAATTGCCTCTTCACTGCAGCCATGGTGGCACAATACAGGACGCTGTCCTTGGGACCAGCGCCCCCCCACGCAGCAGGCCGCTGCATGCTTGCTGAACAAGAGCTGCACCACCAGCGCTCTCCAGCCTCCAATAGCGTGCAGGCCCTCACCGGTTGCGGTTGTCCACTTCCACAGCTGCTGCGTACTGGTCCTCTGACACCATGCGGCGCTGCGCATCCTGCTGCTCTGCCGCCTGCTGCGCCATCTCCCGCTGCTCCCGCTCCCGCATGCTGGCCAGCTGCGCTGCGGTGACCTGCGGGTAGGAGGGGAAGGGGCGGCGAAACCAGCAGGGGTGGGTGCACACGAGGTGGACAGCGCTGGATGAGGCCAGCTGCTCTGCTGAAAAACAACTGGCATGCCACAGGCAGCAGCAACAGGAGCTCGATTTATTCTCAGAACGGACTGCAGACAACAAAGCAGCCAGGTCACAAGGCTCAGGCTCGGCGGGCCCACCTTGGGTGGCGCAGGCTTGGATGCCTTCTTCTTGCCAGCAGCCGCCAGCGCAGCCTCCTCCTCTGCTGCCAGCCGCTTAGCCTCCGCCTTCTTCTTGGCCGCTTCCTCCCGCTGCCGCTCCTGCAGGGGTACCGAGCAGGGGGGCAGGCTCGACTTGAACTTGACTCACAGTGCAGGAACTTGACTCACGGAGCCAGCGAGGCTCACTTGCGCAGGCGTTTGGTGCCTCCAGCTCGATGATACAGGTCTGCCTCAGATGTCAAGGGCACTCAACCGATTGTAATAGCCAGGCATCTGCATCGAAAGCATACCTGCTCCTCCCGCTTCTGGTCACGCTTTGCCTTGGGGTTGGCATGCCCATCCCAGTAGGCGTCGTCCTGCAAGCGCAGGCAAGGGGCTATCGAGTCACTAGGGCTAAGTTGATGTCACGAGAAGTCGGACTGCCTCAACAGCTGCAGCTGTGAATAGGGCTGCGACTGCACGCACGAGCGAGGGACAGCAGCTGGCACAAAGACGCCTGAACTGCTGCTGCTGCGGCCCGTCGCACCTTGGCTTTTGCTGCCGCGTCTGCTGCTGCCTTCTTGGCCCCTGACTTGCGGTCCCGTGCCTCCTGCACCTTCTCACTCACCCCTGACTTCGCCATCTTGCCCTGCACACAAGGCAAGGCACCGACGGCACGGCGTGAGCGCCGCCAGCGGCAGTCGCCGGCGCCGCCAGCGGCAGGCAATGCAGGGTGGGATCGTGCGCCTGTAGCTAGCTTTGACAACACCAACAATAATTCTAGGCCTTTTGCCACCGAAAGAGAAGCAGGGAGGCGCAAGCGGTGGGCGCCGCGCTTCAGGCACGTGCAAACCGCACCATCGTGACGACAGTTACTCTCTGCAGGCGAAGAAGTGGCTGTCACGCGCTGCGGCGAGGGGGCCAAGGTCTGGAAGGTCTGGCGCCGTGCTGATTTGCGGCGCTGCCAAGACGATAGACGAGGCAACAGAGTAGCGGCCTGGGTAATCGGCGTGACAAGAAGCACTCGGCAGGCATGCTCTTTGCCGTCGTCTCGCCGCCACGCCGTGCCACCTGGACAGCTTGTCCAACCTCACTTCCCGAAGCTCAAAACTTGCACCTGTCACCCCCAGGACAGATGGAATAGCACCCCGGCCAGCCAGCTATCTGGCCAGAAAGCAAGCCAGCCGGCCAGCCAGCCAGCAGCAACAGTTGCCAAGCGCTCGTTGCTGGCATGCGCCTCTTGGACCAGCGGGGCGGTGCGCGGCTCCTGCGTGCCTGCCACAAATGCCACTGGTGGTCACTCCTCCCTGCTCAGTTAAAAGACACTTAAAACAAGATAAACATGCATAAGCAGAACAGGCAGGCACGGCGAGTGCAGGTTCGGATGAAATCCACGCAACACTGGCTGTTCAGGGCCCAGGGCGGTTTACTACTGACTGTGAGGGGCAGCACGGCAGGGTGGCCGGCCGTGCTCACTGCGCTCCTGCAGTGGCATGCATGCATGAAACGCCAGCAACCAGCAGCCCGTGCACCAGGTGCTGGCAGTTGCTCTTGGTGCCTCCTTTCCTCCACGCCGTCGTGCCGGACGGTCAGCAAGAAGGCTCAGAGCCGCTCCAAGGCAGGCGCAGTTTCCCGGGTCAGACCTATGCTGAAGCATCCCACCCGATGGGCACCCACTGCTCCATGGGGGCAGTCATGTGCCTGTGACATAGATGGCGGCGAGGGGCGGCAACAGAGGTCAACACTTCAGGCGCAGCAGGTTGCTAGTCTGCCCTGCCGCACAACCGCGCATGTTGGTGCCGCACAGTGCCTGCGAGGCTGCTTACACCCCCTTACCTGCATATTCATATAAACGTACTCGATGCTCTCTTCCGGGTTCATCAGGACGCGCAATGGCGGAGTAGGGTCAATAAGCAAGCGGTACACAAGCTCCCCAGCTGCAGGCAGACATGTGGGGAAGCAGAAACCTAGTCTCGCTTGCATGCCTGCCTTGAAACTGCCGGAGTGGCCTGACTGGGCAGCCTGCAGCAGCAGTGCCCACCTTCGGTAGCGGTCATAAAAGCAACGTCTGGGCTGGAATAGTAATAGTTCTCCCAGTCCTTGATCTTGTCCATAAAAACGGAGGAGTCGGTGCAGTCTGTGAACAAAGGGGCAGTGCTCAGCAGTGGCAGAGTCGGTGCTGTGACCTGCACATGCACATTCATAGGTGCACAACCTCTGCATGTCTTTTAGGCCCTCCAAGAGCATGGCATACCACCCTCAAACATGCGTACACACGCTGCACTCACTGTTCAGAATGCTTTTGCGCCCCACATCCGTCTTCACATTGCTACAGGGAAGCAACATGGGAAGATGGGCACGGACACTGGAGATTGCTCTGCTGGACTTGGATTGGCCCCTATCAAGAACAGGCACATGCAACCCCTCATTCATGCTGACTTTGGGGCGGTGTGGTGCGTCCCGGCTCACCAATGCCCCTGCCTGCCCTGTGCCTGCTGTCGCCACGGCCACCCGCCACCCCCTGCCCGCCAGTTGCCTATTGGCCGACCCACCCACCCACCCACCCACCCGGGAAACAGGGTGCTCATCATTTGAGTCATGTTTGGGTAGTGCTCATTCTGCATGGTAGCAGGCGAGGGCAAGGCAGACATTCTGAGGCGCCTGTAACAGGCAAGCAGGACGCTACTGGAGCGATAGCTGTGGGAGCAGACAGGCAGGCCTGCGCAGGCAGGCCTCGCTCAACCTTACCATCCACTCCTCGGCCAGC